>ERZ772957.7-NODE-7-length-162318-cov-6.844012_pt1 | contig 162318 bp, 156 predicted proteins | sample MGYA00580682_ERZ772957 | MGnify/ENA primary metagenome ERZ772957 (study PRJEB29015, sample SAMEA2737921) | human oral metagenome | biome: human oral; feature: human-associated habitat; material: dental | place: China | collected 2025 ... | reverse complement strand
GCTGGGTTCAGAACGTCGTGAGACAGTTCGGTCTCTATCTATCGTGGGCGCAGGAGTTTTGCGTGGTGCCGTCACTAGTACGAGAGGACCGTGATGGACAGACCTCCGGTTTACCAGTTGTGCCGCCAGGTGCACCGCTGGGTATCTGAGTCTGGAATGGATAAGCGCTGAAAGCATCTAAGTGCGAAGCCAGCCGCAAGATGAGAACTCCATTGAGGGTCGTTGAAGACGACAACGTTGATAGGGTGCAGGTGTATAGACGGCGACGTCACAGCCGAGCACTACTAATTGCCCGAAACTTTCTTCTCTTCCCTCGCTTCTACTTTGAGTTGTTCAAGAAAAAAAAGGAAAGAACACAGAAGTGTTTACACCACAGTTTACAGCTTGTGAAAATCATGTCAACCCCTTTATCAGGTGGTTATTGCGGTGGGGTTCCACCTCTTCCCATTCCGAACAGAGAAGTTAAGCCCACTTGCGCCGATGGTACTGCAATGCAATGTGGGAGAGTAGGTAGCTGCCTTTTTTCTTAACGAAGCGTTCATTTGAGCAATCAGGTGAACGCTTTTTCATTTATTCATTTTGTCAATATGGGAAATCGCCGTGGCCGTACCCGTCTATGCACTGATGGTACACCGTGTCAAATAGGGCAATGCGGGAGAGTAGGTAGCTGTCTTTTTTCTTAACGAAGCGTTCATTTGAGCAATCAAGTGAACGCTTTTTTAGTTGTATACAGTTTACTCATTCTTACCTAATATTGCAACATCCTTTCCTGTTATGAGGATAGCTTGTTGATTTGAAATGGGTTTTAATGGCAGGTTGCTATATTCTTTGATGATGTTGTAGCAGGGGGCCGTTATTCAAACCAAGTTGTCAACGACGATGGGGCAACTTGCCGACATGTGGATGGCAATTTCTGCCGAACGGCTGCTTAATTCGGGGTTTTTATGTAAATTTGTAGCCATGAAACCCCGAAAAGAATAAGTTGCCATCCCACCATGTTTGACTTCGATTCGTTTTATAGTGTGTGGTATACGCGCGCCCGAAATTTTGCCGCATTTTATCTGAGAGATGCCGAGGAGGCCGAAGATGTGGTGCAAGATGTGTTTCTTAAAATCTATGAGCGGCGCCACTTGTTAGATGAATCCAAAACCGAAGTGGGCTATCTCTTCACAGCCTTGAAGCATGCTTGTTTGTCGGTGTTGCGCCAACGGTTGCGCACGCGGCTCCCAACGTCTGTCGAAAACCTCAGCGACCGGCAAGAGCTGCAACTCTATGAAGCGGCGCTGTCGCAGGCTTTCACCGATTTCCAAGACGAAAACCATCTTCAACGTCGCATAGAAGCGGCCATCAACCAGCTGCCTCCGCGTTGCCGCGAGATATTCGTCATGAGCAAACTCCACCACAGGTCGCAGGCAGAAATTGCGGAATCGCTTGGCATTTCGCGTCACACCGTGGAAACTCAAATGGGCATTGCCTACGAAAAACTGCGTAAAGCCTTGCAAAATGCACTGCCATTGTTGGTGCTGTTGTGGGCATAGCACGCCCCCGTTCGTATAGGCTCTAACGAACGATTGGGATTGAATGGGGCATCGTCCATCGCATTGTCATTTTTCAAAAGTAGACCGCTACCCCTTGGAAGCCGTTTTTTTATCATCGTCCAACCCTTTTGAAGGACATTTTTCTTAAAAACAAGCGTTCGGGAAGTCCCGCCGAAGCATTTTTCTTAAAAACGAGTGTTCGGGGAGTCCCGCCGAAGCATTTTTCTTAAAAACAAGTGTTCGGGGAGTCCCGCCGAAGTATTTTTCTTAAAAACAAGCGTTTAAAATGCAATTAGGATCAAAGCCAGCAAAAAAGGGCTGGCATTTGCCAGCCCTAAAGAGAAATAGAAACTAAAATATCCACGTATGGATGAAGTTTATTGTTATTTTTTCTGCCTTTATAGCAGTGTCATCGATGCCTCGCCTATTCGCCGCCTGCCCACCAAACTTTCTTGGTGAAGATATACATGCCACCTTCGTTTCCACTGCCGAAAGCGGCTGCTACGTTGGGGTTGGAGGTGACATCGCTCTCACCGTAAGGCAAACAGAGCGGCCAACGGTTGGCACCTCCCAGCGTGTTGTTGGGATTGGTCATGGCAACGGGATAGCTACCATCAATGTAACGGCAACGGCGCATGTCGTTATAAGTCTCCAACTGCTCATCGCGCGTTTGGGCAATATATTTTTGAATGAGGATTTCGTTCAGCGGATTGGCCGTGTAACGCGTGCTCAACGAGGCAATGTAGGTGGCAATCTGCGCGTCGGTCACGTTGGCTTCAATCACGCTTCCGCCAGCCGCATAGAAATCTTTTATAGACGCTTTCACGCCCGCTTCGAACGCTGTCTGTGCATTTTGTCCTAAACGTGCCTGTGCTTCGGCCTGCACAAAATAGAGCTCTGAAAGGCTCAACACATGCAAGGTTGCGGCACCGTTCTCCAAATAAGCCGGCCAGTTGACCACCTCCGTCTGCGATGCCATGGCGTCATCTCCGGGATTGGCTACGACGTTTTTGCCAAAGCTGTTGAAGTTATAGATGGGTTCGCGGGGGTCGTTGCGTGCCGTAAGCAAGTTTTCAACCGTCGAAGAACACCCCGTGTACTTGCGGCTTTGGGCATAAGCATACCACGAGTTGTCGGCCGTCTGCCCGTTGAACACGGCCAATTCGCAGCCTGCGAAGCCGGCGTTGAGGGCAGCCTGTGCCTCGTCAACCACCTTTTGCAACTGGGCTGTGGTGCGGTTCACACCATAGGTGCGCAGCAGATAGCGTGCTTTCAGTGCGTGAACCAATGCCGCCCATTTCGCCTGTTTGCCGGCATAGATGACATCGTTGGAGCTGTTGTCATCGGTTCCGCGTGCAAAATTAATCTGTGCGCTGTCGAGCAATTCAAACACACGGCTATAGACCTCCTTCTGTTTGTCAATCTTAGGCGCCGAAGTCACGAAACATTCTTTGTAGGGAATGTCGCCATGAAGGTCGGTCAGCGTGGCCCAGTTGATGGCTTCGAGCGTTTGTGCCATGCCCAACAGGTTGTAGTTTCCGGCATTCACGCCACCGGGTTGACACTTCCCGCGCATCAATCTCAGGTTGTTGAGGTTGAGATAGGTGCTGTTCCATTCGTTGCCAAACGTTGAACTTCCGGCCACTTCGGCAATATTACGCTTCTCAATCATGCGCATTTGATTGTTGCCTGTGCCGAAGAGTTGTTCGGTATACGAGCTGACATACCATTCATAGGCACCGCAAAGGGTAGAGAAGACCGTTGACACCTCGGTCTCAGTGAGTTGCAGTTTTGCGTTGATATTTTGGCCCGGATGCGCCTCGTCGGCGTTGATGCGATCCATCGTGTCTTCCGAACAAGCCGTGAAAAGCATTGCCGTCAGCGCAGCTCCGAATATATATTTCATTTTCATAATCAATACTTTTTTCGTTTATCAAATGTTTGTCGACGCTTAGAAAGTGACTTTGAAGCCGCCACCGAAGCTGGAAGTGTTGGGCACTGAGAAGCGCTCAAAGTAGCCACCCATGTTGTTATTGCCTTGCGAACTCTCGGGATCGAGGTTGGGCATCTTTGCCCATAGCAAAATGTTGCGTGCAAAACCGTAGACCGAAAGGTTGATGCCGGCCAGTTTGGGGAACTGATAGCTCAGCGTCACATCGCGCAACTTGAGGAAGCTGGTGTCGAAGATGCCGGCTTCGGTCACGTCGTTATAGGCCTGATAATAGGCTTGCTTGCTCACCACTACCGTGTTCTTTGCCCCCGTAGCTTCGTTGATTCCTTCGGCCACCATCGTCCCTTCGTGATAGGGGAGCGACTCTTTCGTAGCGCCGAAATAGTTCATCGTCAGGAGGGTTCCGTTGTACATGCAACCGCCTTTCTGCCAATCCATGGTGGCCGAGAGCGATAGGTTTTTATAGTGTGCGTGGAGGTTGAAACCCATGTTGAAGTCGGGTGCACACTCACCCAAGTTCACATTGGCTGCCGTTGACTGGGGCAATCCGTTGGCATCGAGCAGCAACTGGCCGTCGGCGGTACGCTTAAACGCCTTACCATAGATGTTGGGATAGGTGTAACCTGCCTGTGCTCGTATCTGTGGCGTAACGAAACCGCCAAGCATAATGCTCTCTACGCCGGGTGCAAGTTTCTTCACCTTGTTCCTAACCTTAGTGAAATTCACACCCAAGTCCACACCATAGTCCTGATGATTGAGCACAGTAGCATTCAGCGATAACTCGTGCGACCACGTCACCATTTGCCCAGCATTGGTGCGAAGTGCCTGATAACCCGTCGTGCCTGCTGTGGGAACATCGAAGATCTGGTCTTTCACATCCTGATAGCTCAGCGTGTATTCCAACTTCACAAGGTTCTTAAACAAACCCAAATCCAATCCTGCTTCCCAGTTAGAAGTGTTCTGAGGCTTGAGCTTTTCATCAAACTTCACGAAGTAGGGTGCATAGCCGCGCGCACCACCGAGGGGATAACTGATGGGCGTGTAGATATACATGCCGCTGCCATACACGGGCACATACATATAGTTGTTATAGAACCGGCCCGCTTGTCCCACCTGTGCGTAAGACAGACGGAGCTTTCCATAAGAGAGTGTCTTGTTTTCTTTCAATGCCGGAAGCTCGGTGAAAATCCAGCCCAATGACACGGAAGGATAGAAGAACGAGCGGTGACCGCGTGGCATAGACGACACTTTGTCGTTACGACCGGTCACGGTTAGATAGAGCATATCTTTCCAAGAGAGCGACAACTGACCGAAGGTTCCCACCGTGCGTTCTTGCTGATGATACTCTTTGTGCACATCCATCGACGACGTGTTGCCAATCGTAGGCTGACCATAGAAAGCCAATCCTGAGCCGTCATAATCCCATTTGCGGCGATATTCGTGGTTGAACTCGTTACCGAGCACAAAGCCAAAGTCCCATTCTCTATCGGCACCCCACTTGGCAGTAAAGTTGGCTGTGATCAGGTTGTTGAAGATATTCTCCTGCACACCGTAGTTCTCCACCTCACCTTTCTTGTTGTAGGCCGATCCAATCTCGGCAATAGTAGCGTTGTTGGTGGTATACATATCCATGCCCACCTGCTCGCGAAAGACGAGATGATAGCGGTCACTCCAGTTCAATTTCGGAGTAAATTCGGCGTAAGCATTGCCAAACAAACGGTTGGTGTGTTGCGAATATTCATCGTTTGCAGCCCACCAATAGGGGTTGTTGAAGCTGGTCGCACGGAAAAGCACCTGCGAAGTGGGGTCGCCGGGCTTGTGGTAGGGCGTGCCTTTGAGGTTATATTCCGACGGAGCCGAGTACACCACGTTCACAATACCGCTGTTGGCACCCGGCGCAGAGGTAATCTTTACCGAGCTGTAGTTGGCCGAAAAACCGGTCTTCCACTGCTCGTTCACCTTCCAGTCAACGGCACCGTGTGCCCCCGTGCGGGTCATACCCGTTGAAGGAATGATGCCTTTCTGATAGGTATCGCTGAGACTGAACGAATAGCTCACGTCGTTTTTGCGTTGCGAAATGTTGAACGTTGAGTTCTGCGTGAAGCCCGTTTTGAAGAAATCGCCCACGTTGTCATAGGTCTGTGGCGTAGTCCAACCACTCAAACCTGCGGCAGCATACTTCGGGTTGTAGTACATACCCGCATGCGAAGTGAGGTCGCCGTTGGTATAAGCGTTGTTTTTATTGCCGCCATAAGTAGCGTCATTCGGCAGGTCGGCAATCTTCGGCCCCCACGTCATCGAAGCATTTGGATTATATTTTGAGAGCGTTGTGCCCTGCGCATACACATCCTGTCGTTCAAACTTGCGGCTCAAGGTCTGTGCACTCAAGTCGGTTGTAAAGGTGATAACAGGCTTGGTTGACTCTTTGCTGCCGCGCTTTGTGGTAATCAAGATGACACCGTTTGAAGCGCGAATACCATAAAGTGCCGAGGCTGCTTGCCCTTTCAGCACGTTGATCGATTCAATATCGTCGGGGTTGAGGTCAATGGTTCGGCTGGCATAGTCAGAACCTGTCACCGACTTTTCCGTGTCAAAGTCGGGCGTTGAAGCGATAGGCATGCCGTCAACCACATACAACGGCGTGTTGTTGCCATCGAAAGAACGTGCGCCGCGAATAACAATTTGTGCCGAAGCACCGGGTGCTCCCGAGGAAGTGCGAATGTCGACACCCGTAAGTTTGCCCTGCATAGCATTGGCCAACGACGAGGTTCCGGCCGTATTCAAGTCCTTTGCGTTGAGCACTTGCGAGGCATAACCGAGAGCTTTCTTCTCGCGCGTGATGCCCATTGCCGTGACAACTACCTCGTCAAGCACCTTGTTGTCGGGGTCTAACTTAATTTTCAACTCGCCCGAACGGGGCACGGTCACCGTCTTGGGGTGCATGCCTAAATAGGAAACCACCAATTTTGTGCCTTCGGGTGCGCTTAAAGCAAACTTACCATCTGCGTCGGTAATGCTACCCGTTTTCGTTCCTGAGACCATTACAGAGGCCCCAACTACAGGCTCTCCGTCTTCACTTGAAACCACAGTTCCTTTCACTTGCGTTTGCGCTACGGCCATTCCTATGCTCAGAAATAGCCCTGCGAGAAACATCAAAAGTCTCTTTTTCATAAACTTCCCTCTTTAGATTAAAAATAAAACGATGATCGTTGTACGACGATTACGTTCAGCAATATAAACTTAAAAAACATCAATACTATTCGGCTGCAAAGTTAATAGATATATAATTTACCCACAAATATTTTGCATTAAATTTTTCATTTTATAGCAAAATAATGCGTTTTCATTTTATTTTGATTGTAAAATGAATGATTATGCAGTTATTTTATAACTTCATTTAGCATGCGATTTGTAAAATTGCAAGCCTTAAAGGATGTAAATGCGCAGAAGGGTTTAACGCCGCACAATCTGTCTTTTGTTTGAATGGTGGTTTGCATATCTTAAAAGGTGTTATGAAGTGTCGCCTCTTGCAGCACCCTTTCCAGCCACATGCACCGTCCCTTCACGGTCGCCCTTTTTTGAGTGCCTCTGTAAAAGCGGCGGTATTGCGCGGCAATCTCTACCGTTTTCAAAAGTAATCTCATGGAGATTATCGCGTAATTTATATGGTATAGTCTGGCAATCTCCATTCCATTGTTTTATGATACTCATGATGTGGCGAGACCATTGGTGGGGAATGGGATGGCAACTCGGTACGAGTTGTATTTCTGATGGCCCACGTTGGCGAATGCAATGCGCCGATGAGGGGTGGAATACACGGGGGAAATCAGCCTATTACAGGTTTCGCCTCTATGCATTTGCCATGAATTTGGAAGAAGCAAGACCCGTGCCGGGTTTGAAGACTACATGCAATCACGCACCGGAGGTAGGCTCATTCTTCACCAACCCCAAACTTTCAAAATCGTAATAGCTACGCAGTTACTGCGTGAAAAATCCCTTATTGTACAACGATACATCTGTACTCGGCATGGAATGATCGGTAAATGATGAGCGACGTTTGCTCATTCGTTTGGTAGTCTCCGCCCAATCGTGGGACAATAAAGTCCGATTTCCTCAAAAAACAACATGTGCCGAACAGCTTTTGAAGGCTGTTCGGCACATGTTTGTTTTGCGGTGTTGTCACCGTGACCGCTCTATTTGCAGCCATAGAACCATGTTTCGGGGAATCGCTATCCGTCAAAAACGATTTTTTGCGGCATTCAGAGGCGCTCAAAATAGGGCAGACGCCAGAGCGGCACCTGCTGTTGAATGGTGCGACGCCCACGGAACACGCGCCCTTGATCGTCGCGCCAGTGACCGGGAGGCAGCACAATGGTGCGCGAAGTGCCCGGCGTTGTCATCGGAGCCACCATTAAACGGCTGCCCAACATGAATTGGTCGTGCACCTTTTCATAACCCTGATGGGGAAATTCATATTCCAAACTGCGCACAATGGGTTCGCCGGTGCGTGCCGTTTCGCGGGCGCAGGCCAGGATGTAGGGCGATTTTTGCATGTGCAGTTGCGCCATGGCCCGGATAATCTTCATGTTCTCGGCACTGAGAATGCGCCAGGGTGCCACCGAGAATTGCATCATCGGCATGAGCGCATGCACCTGAGCCGAGCGCACAATGAGTGCTTGGTCGAACTTGTCGGCGTCAATATCGAGGAACGAAGCAAACGAACCGCCGCCAATCATGTCGGGACATGCATAGCCATAGCCCAGCAAGCCTGCGGCAATCATGTCGGGAACGAGCTGCTGCACCGCCTTCCACGAATAGTCTTTGTCGCCCAATCGTTGCACCAACGGACGGTTTCCCATCTGCCAGCACGCGCGATATTCGTTGAAAGCGAAGCGGCATCCCAACTCGGCCCAGCCTTTCGTTTGGTCAACCGAGCGTGCATCTTTGCGATAAGGGCGCAAGTCGGCACGGTCATAGTAAATATTATCGCCGCCATCAAACTTGAAACCGTCGATGGCATAATCGCGCATCATGCCGCGCAACGTGTGCTCCAAATAGTCGAGGGCGGACGGATTGGTGAGGTCGAAGCAGGCACTTTGCCCGTTCCACCAAGGAATGATGGCCGGATTTCCTGTGGCATCGCGCAGCAACAGCCCTTGTTTGGCCAGCGCACGATATTCGGGACTGTCGGCCGTGACGAACGGACTGATCCACAACATCACCTTGAAGCCCTGCCGATGCAGGCTGTCAACCATGGCGCGAGGGTTGGGAAAGCGTTCGCATTTGAAATCGAAATTGCCATAATAACGCTGCCAATTATCGTCGATCATCAAGATGCCGGGGGGCAAACCATAGTCGATGATGTGGCGGGCGTAGGTCAAAATGTCGTGTTGGTTTTGGTTGTACATCAACTCTATCCACGTGTTGTATTGTGGATGTGAGAAAAACAGGGTGTCGGGCAGTGCTCCTTCGGCGGGGAAATGCTGCTGCATGAGTGCCCGATAAGCGTCGCGCAGGGTTGTGCCTTGCTGCTTGACGCCCACCTTTTCGTAGCGCGAATCGATGTGAATGCCCTGTCCGTCGACCGAGAATTTGAATGGGCTATCGCTCCAGATGGTGCGCCCACGGTTGGAAATGAGCATGCCCGACACCTGGTTGTTGTCGTTTCGGCACGAGAGGTCGAAGGGCGAAAGCGACGTGAACGGCATGGATGTGCCTAAAGCGGTGGCGCCTCCCCACCACGATTCGCCCGCCAACACGGGAATGTCGCTGTGGTGTTGTGCCTGCAACGCAGTGCAGAAAAGCCCTAAAAAGAATAGGAAATAAGAACGTAAATACATAAATTGAATGTGTAATGCCCCCATGGAGGGCGTGAAACGGATGTGGCGCGGGAGAAAAGCTCGCCCAAAAGCACCATCGAAAGTGAAAACAGCGTTCGGGCGTTCCCGAAGAGCTGATGCGCGATGCAAAATGTGTTCGGGCGCACCCGAAGCCCTTTTACATCCTTGCAAAACATGTTTGGGAACGCCCGAAGCGTTGTTGCGCCATGAAAAACGTGTTCGGGCGCGCCCGAACAGCTATTGCAACGCTGCAACAGCTGTTCTGACTTGCCGGAACACCTTTATACATGAGAAAGAGCGTTTGCTGTGCGTGTGGGGCTATTGCGCCACAAAGTCCATTGTGAAATGGTTATCTCCCACAGGAGTTACCGTGCCGTCGGCAGCCACATGGATGCCGTCTTTCAAATCGATGACCACCTTATAGTAGCCTGCTCCGGATGGAATGTGGAACCCATCGGCGTCTTTACGCAAGCTGGCCGGGAAGAAAGCGTTGGGCAAACGATATTTGTGTCCGGTGGAAGGATGCACCACATAGAAGGCCACATCGCCGCCCCAACCAAAGTTATAGAAGGTGGCTTCGTAGCGATGGCCGGTGGTGTGCACCACGGGCAGCACGTTGTCGTCGGACCATACCACAGCCGTAGAGTTTTGAGTGGGTGCCCAACTCCAACCATCCATATAGAGCACATCGGGATAACCCGCAACAGGACATGCATAGAACGCACCGCTAAACACGTCCATACGCACATAGTAGGTGCCCGTGTTAGCCTTCAATGTCCAGGTTGCGTTGCCGCCTCCGGTGAACAAATCGGGGTTGCAAGTGTAGGAAGAAAGGTCGAAATCCGACGAAATCTTTTGTCCCTTTTGCAGCGTCATGGTGCCTTCATAGATATAGGCCGTGCCTGCTTTCAAATGCAACTGCTGGCCACAGAAACCGATGGTTGGCGTAACGGCATTGCCATTGACCACCACTTTGTTGTTGGTGAAGAGCAACGACTTGCCACTTCCCGTCACTTCGACGCTCGTACACGTGCCCGCCGTGAAGTTGGTCTTGATAGTAAAGGCGCCACCTGCTGTGAGAGGGAAGCTCTTTGTCGCATCATCGGTGGCCGATTGCACAATGTGTTGGCCGTCCCAAAGGATGTAACCTTGCTGGGCACCGCGCTTCATGCGGAACACACCTGCGGCCGTTTGTCCCCACATCCCCACGTTGGGGTCGTCGCCTTCGGGTGCTGTCCAGGTGTAGTAGCTGTCGTTTTGACTTTCGAAGCCCTTCATGCGCATCTTGTTTTTCTCGGTCGTAATCTCGCCATCCTGCCAGTGTCCCGAGATGGTGCCCAAGAGATAGTAGCAATCGGAGGCAGGTAAGGGTTTCCAAACATGGCGCTCGCTGAAGCTAAGCTCAAAGGTCTTGGGATTGAATGTGACGGTGAACGAGGACTCGACATCGCCGCCAATCGTGATTGAATCGTTGGTCATGGTGGCAATTTCGCCATGCTTCGTGCCCCAGTAGATGCCGTTTTTGCTCGTGGTGGTCGAGATAATGCCCTTTACTTTGGCGGGGAACACCTGCTCGGTGGGCATGGTGAAGATATCGCCTTGCTTGGTAAGCTCCACAATACTGCCATTGCCGAGCACCAAATTGAGCGTCTCAAACGAAGGAGTTGCTACGGCCGGCAAGTCGAATGTCTCAACCGCTTCGCCGTTGCGTGTGTTGTCTAACTTCGCCACCAACCGCAAATCGTCGGTCGATGCATTCTTCGGCAGTGGAATTTGAATGAAGTCATCCATGTTGAATTGTTTGCCGAGCAACATCTGATACTTTGTAGCTAAGGTGTCACCCTTGCTGTTGAGCAGCAAAAGCTCGTAGTGTTCGAGGTTGCGATCGTCGGTGAGCAGGCCGGTGATGCTCACTTTATCGCCATATTTATAGTTGTCGGGAACGACCATCAGATCGATACCTGGCTTCGGACCTGTTTTGTCATTGGACACAAACTTGTCGTCGTCGCTGCTGCAACTTGCAAGCCCCAACAGGGCAGTTGCCAGCATGATAGTTGATATTTTTTTTAACATAATCAATGGGTTTTAAGCTTTAATATAAAGGTTTAAGCGGAACATGAGTTTCAAAATGAGCAACACCCAGATGCCGTGCATCGTGACTTGCAACACGGCATAGTAGTCGCCCATCCATTGATGAAAGCCAAAGAAGAGCGAGTCGGTGATGGATTTGAAGTTCATGTAGTCGCCAATGAAATAGGCAGCGAGCGAATTCATGCCGTAATAGCGCAGCCACATCCAGCCACGACGGCAGCCTTTCACGTCGATGATATAGTAGAAGAGGCCCATCAACACAAAGCAGATGCCACCCGCAAAGAGCGTCATGGAGCTCGACCAGATGTGCTTGATGATGGGAATCCAGGGGTGCATGAGCAGCGAAACAGCAATCATTGCTACGCCACCCCACATGAGCCAGCGGAATTTCTGCATGGCTGTGCGCGTGCTTTTGAGCAGATAGCCCGCCAAAGTGCCGAGGTAAACGGTGACAATGAAGTTCAAAGAACTCATGATCCACGTGTAATGATAGGTGGGATCCCAGTGCCATGTGTCGTCTTGCCATTGCACACCATCGCGGAAACGCCCTAACACTGCGCGGTCGATGGCCTCGCAAATGTTGGCATCGATGGTGAAATCGAAGTGGCCCCAAAGGGCAAAAATGGCGATATAGGCTATGAACGAGAGGCTCACAGCCACGATTTGCGTGCGTAACGAGCAAAACACAAAGAGGAAAGCCACCGCGACATAGCCCACGGCAATGCTCTGCAAGGTGTTGGAAAAGAGGTGCAGTTGGCGCAAATCGAAGGCCAACAAGTTGCCTTGCACCACCATGCCTAACACCCAAAGCACCACAAAACGCTTGATGATGCGCCAGTAGAACTGTCCGTCAATGCGTGCCCCGCGCTTGTAACGCGACATGGCAAAGGGGATGGTGATGCCCGACATGAACATGAACAACGGCATGATGATGTCCCAAAAGCAAAATCCTTCCCACGGCAAATGGCTCAGTTGTCCCATGATGAAATGCCCAATGGTGCCCTCAGCCGGGTGTGCTGTCTTGAGCGCCCTGAACAAAATGGGCTGTATGAGCACCAACATGGCCAAGTCGGCGCCGCGCAAAATGTCGAGCGAAAGCAAGCGTTGCGGTTGCGAGGACTGGGTTGTTGTCTCCATAACTATTGTTTGATGAATTGGATGTTCGACGTGCTTTGTGGCAATTTTGTCACTGCATCAACCTTAATCTTCACACCAAGATTGTTGTAACCCGTGGTGGTTTCCCACATATTTTTATTGGCTAAGCGCACAGCATAGTCGGCACGTGCCGCCAAGGAAGGCTCGGCATCGGGCAAGAAGAGCAGCAACTGATAGTCGCCGGCAGGGAGATTGCCGGGCAAAGCCACTTTAGCGGTGAGCGTAGTTGCTTGGCGTGGCTTCCAAGTGCGTGGGTCATCGGGCAGCGTTGCCACGTAAACATCGCCCGAAGTGGAGCGCAAAATGAGCTGCACTTTGCGGGGGTTATACATCGCAGCAAAGCCAATGTTGTAAATAGAAAGCTTGGCCACAAGTTCGCTTCCCGGTGCATGTTGCGTGGAATATTGGCCGCGCATGAGCACCAAACGGTAGCCCAAATTGGTGCGAATTTCGTCCATCACGCCGTCACGTTCCCATTGTTTCAGCACCACAGGGTCGTAACCATCGTGCAAGAACGACCAATGCAGCGTCTTCAACTCTTGCAAAGCGACCGAACCTCTGCTGGGAGGTGTGCTCGAATTGGGGCGTGCTGTCTCGCCACCTAAAGGCGTATAGAGCGCTTCTTCGGCCACAAACGCCTTGTCCTTGGCCACATCAACATAGGTTCCCATGTTGGTTTCGTCGGCCATAAACGCATCGTTGTGCTGGGCAATGCGTGCTTGTGGCGTGCCTTTATAGGCTGTTGTGGCGTTGAGTGGCGCAGCAATGCCCGTGAAAGTTTGCTTATAAGCCGGCGTACGCACTTGCACACAACGGTCCTTTGGCAACACTTCCAACCACTTTTGCAGCACGGCATTGCGCGCCGTGGTGTTGTTTAAACCGTTGGTAGAGTAATACCATTCGCCCCAAGCACCAATGAAGCCGGCTTGCACGCAGGCGATTACGTCCTTGTTTTGCACGAGCACGGGCTTCAAATTGTTTAAATGTTGCTCGATGATGTTGAGCGGAGCGTCGGGCTCTGTGGCTGCCGAAGAGTAGGCAAAGCGCAGAATAGCTTTCAAACCTGCTTGGCGAACGGTGGCCAAATCGGTGGTGATTTTGTTTAAATCGGCTGTCGAGAGTGCCTGATTGCGGCGGTCCTTCAGATAGTAAACAATCTGCACGAGCGACTCTTTCGCATTTTTTGCCGTGTTGAGGCGTGCGGCCGAGAGTGGCGTTGTCAGGTTGCTTTCAACCATGGTGTACATGCCTCGCTCGGGATTGAAGAAATCTTCTTTCGTCGAAGTATATTTCACCGTCTGCAAGTTTTGGCTCCCATCGCCGCCATTGGGCGTAGGATTGGGGTCGTCATTCCCGCTACTGCTGCACGAAACCCACGAGAGCGTGAGCAGCAAGAGCGCTATGTTCAGCAATTTATTCATCTTGTTATGTTTAAAATTAATGTTGTTCCATCCGCCCTTTCGAACGAATTTCGCTTAAAATCTTTTTTATATCCTTGCCCAAGGTTGGGCAAATCTCAAAATCTTTTTTTGGCCTTTGCCCAGCTTGGGGCAAGTCTTAAATTCTTTTTTTGACGTTTGCCCAGCTTTGGGCAAGTCTCAAATTCTTTTTTTATCGTTTGCCCAGCGTTGGGCAAGTCCCAAAATATTTTTTTGATGTTTGCCCAGCTTTGGGCAAGTCTCAAAATCTTTTTTTGTCGTTTGCCCAGCTTTGGGCAAGTCTTAAAATATTTTTTTGACGTTTGCCCAGCTTTGGGCAAGTCCCAAATTCTTTTTTTATCATTTGCCGAAGCGTCGGCAAGTTGCAAATTCTTTTTTTGAGGTTTGCCGAGTGTTCGGCAAGCCTTTCAAAAGATTTTTGCGTCCTTTCCGTCGCAACGGCATGTGATAGATGCGGCCAGGGATTAGTAACCGGGATTCTGTTTCACCTGCCCTTTGCCATCAGTAATCACCTCTAAGGGCAGCGGATAGAGCTCTTTGTAATCGGCTGCGTAGGGAGATTGGTTGATGGCGCGTACCAATGGCACGAGACGATGATAGCGAATCATGTCCGAACGATACTGCCCATTCTCACACCAGAACTCATGCCAGCGCTCTTTGAGAATGGCATTGAGCACATCTTCGGCCTGCGTGTAGTTGGTATAGCTTAGACTTGGCAGCCCGGCACGGTTGCGAACGACGTTCACATTGTCGATGGCTTCGTGCAAATCGGCAGTTGTTGCGCCCTGCTTTTGGCAGAGTCCTTCGGCCAAAGAGAGGTAAACGTCGGCATAACGGAAGAGCACAATGTCAATATCGGTGTAGCCTCCCGAGCCTTTCACGCCGGGATCATAGCCTATCTTCAAGGGAATTGGTCCTGCAGCCAATGGTGATGATGGTGTATTGCGGTCGACTGTGGTTCCTCCGGAAGTCGTATAAGAGGTGAGAAGGCCTTGTCTGCGCACGTCGCCAGACTCAAATGAGTCGTAGAAATACCACGTACTGGTGACCGTTCCCCAGCCCGAACCCATGCCATGGCCGGCATAATCGGTGGGCAACACCATCATGTGCCATTGGTTGAGCGACGGACCTTCATACGAGCATGGTAGCGCAAAGATGATTTCCTTGTTGTCTTTGCCCTGACCTCCACGCGCAAACATCGCATTATAATCGCTCTGCAAGGCATAACCATATTGCGGATCTTTCAGCTCACGCGCCAACGTCACCACCTTGTCATAATTGGATTTGTCGCCATGGGTCAAGCCTTCGGGATAGTTATAATCGGCCGTTTCGTGCAAATAGAGTCGAATGAGCAACATCTTGGCTAAGCCACGGCTAAAGCGTCCATACTCGGTGTTGGCCGGAAGCGACAGATGTTGGCCGGCAAAAAGCAAGTCGTCTTCAATGAATTTGGCCATTTCGGCGCGCGAAAGGCGTGGAAGCGGTTTCTCTTCCAACGGATTTTTCAGCACTTCTAACGGCGCTACGACCAACGGACCATACATGTCGTAGAGAATATACGAGAGGAAAGCCCGCGCACAACGCACCTCAGCTTCGTAGCGTTGCTTGGTAGCGTTGTCCAAAGTGCTGTTGGCAATGGCATCGAGCACCAAGGTGCAACGGCTGATTTTCTGCGAATAGCCCTCGGCATAGTCCTTGCTTCGGGTGTAATAGAACCATGTAATGCCCGTCGATTCGGGGAAATAGTTCAGTTGCGAGCACATCTTTTGTTCGCCAAAGGTGCCTGTCAGAATGCCTGTTGTGGCATCGTTCAAGAACATGACGCCGCGCTCTGAGGTCGAGAAGATGCCATCCCACCAGCTGCCGCGCAACGGAAAGTAGCACGAAAGCACCAGCGATTGGATGTCGCTCTCGGTCTTTGGGAAGTTAGAGGGGTTGATTTCCGAGTAGTCTACGGGCGTTAAGTCCGAGCAACCCGGCAGCGTTATCGACGCACAAGCCAGCAACAACGCATATATTATTTTCGTTCTTTTCATATTTGGAATACTTTAAAGTGGTTTAAAATGTGATGTTCACCCCAAGACTATAGGTGCGTGCGTTGGGATAGGCCGCCGTGTAATAGTCGGTTTCGGGATCCAATCCTTTATAAGGTGTCATGCAAAAGAGGTTGCTGGCACTCAAAGAAAGGTGCACACGCGAGATGTATTTTGTTTTCGTCAGCCATGCTTTGGGCATGCTCCAGCCCAATGTGATGTTTGACAGGCGCACAAACCATGCCTTTTGATAATACCAATCGCCGTGCGTGTAGGTGTTGTTCCAGCCGTTAAACGAGCAAGGGTATTTGGTCGAAGGGTTGTCCCAGGTCCAGCGTTTCTTGATAATGCTCAGTGCATTGTAGCCATAACGTGCCACATCGCCGCCGCCTAAACCGTAGGTCATCTCGGTAGGATCTTCCATTCGGCGGTCGAACATGCCATTGAGTTGGAAGCTAAAGTCGAAGTCTTTATAAGTAAGCGTGTTGACCATACCTGCCATCCAGCCCGGATCTTGTGAGCCAATCAGCTCCGTGTCGGCATCATCAATCTTGCCATCGGGCGCTCCTGTCAGGATGAAGCGGCCGTTCTCGTCGACCATGGGCTGCCCGTTGCTGTCGCGTTTGTAGCCATTGAGGTCTTTAATCACCAACTCTCCGGGGCGCAAATCGGGTTGTGCTGCCGGCGCAGCTTCACCAATTTGCAAGATGTGATCGGCGCGACGTGCATAAATAGGACGTATGGGATCGTCGGCTTTTTCATATACTGCGGGCTTCCAATCGGGTGTACGCTCCTTCCAACGGTCTTTGTATGTGGTGAAAGTGAGGTTGGTTGTCCACTTGAAATCGCGTGTGCTGATGTTCGTTGTGTTGAGGGTGAGTTCCAATCCCGTGCTCTGCGTCTTCCCAATATTGGCCATCACCTGCGAAATGTCGTGGTAAAAGTTGAGCGGTTTGTAGTTGAGCAAATCGGAAATCACACGATGATAGAACTCCACACTGGCCAAAATTCGATTGTCGAGGAAGCCAAAATCCATACCAAGATTCCATTCAGTGGTCGTCTCCCACTTCAGGTTGGGGTTCTCTAATTTACCTTGGAACACGCCAATGAGCTTCGTTCCATCACCGCGATTGTAGGCGGGTTGGGCATAATAGCTTCCAAAAGCATTCGCACCAATGTCCGAGTTACCCGTCTGTCCCCAGCTGAGGCGCAGCTTACCCATCGTCAACCACGATGCAAGAGATTTCATAAAGGGTTCTTCGGAGAAGGTCCATCCAAGGGCAGCTGATGGGAAATAGCCCCATTTGTGGTTCTTGGCAAACACCGAAGCACCATCAGCACGAAGCGTTCCCGTGAGATAATAACGGTCTTTAAGGATGTAGTTCACGCGGAAGAAATACGATTCCATCTTGTTTTTCGAGAAGCCTGAGCCCACTCTTTTCGTGCCTGTTCCGGCATTTAAGTTGTTATAACCGAAACCATCAAGCAAGAAATTGTTGTTGCCCGAGTTCACACTCTCCACATTAAATTGCTCGTATGACGTGCCGGCCAGCAAGTTAACCTTGTGTATATCCTTAAAGGTTTTGGCATATGTGGCTGTTGCCTCCAACAGATATTGGTTGTTGTCTCGGGTGTAGATGTCGGCATTTCCCTGCAAGTTGCGACCATACAAGGTGCTCTTTGGCTCGTAAGTCTTGCGGCTGATGTTCGCTCTGTCCAAGCCGGCATTCACGCGTAGGGTCAAACCATCGATCGGTCTGGCCTCCACATAGATATTGCCTAAGAAACGATCGGTGCGCCCTTTGTCGATGTTGTTCAACAAAGAGTAGGGATTGGGCTGCGTTCCTAAGAGCGGATTGACGGGATACGTGCCCGTTGCAGGGTCGTAAGCCAAGATGTTTGGCCCCATTTGTACGGCCGAACGGATGATGCCCGACTTCTCATATTGTGCCGAACCCAACTGTGTATTGTCGTTGTCGATGCGCGTGAGTGTCAGGTTTACACCCGCTTTAAACACGTTGAGGAAGCGCTGGTCGATGTTGCTTTTCAACGTATAGCGGCTCATTCCCGAGTTACGTATGATGCCTTTGTTGTCATAATAGTTCAGCGAAATCATGTATTGGGTGTCTTTCGAACCGCCCTGAATGCTCAGATTGTGCTCTTGCACATGCCCATTGCGTGTGATTAAGCCCACCCAATCGGTACCTTCTCCTGCGGCAGCAATCTGCGCATCGGTATAAGGACGCGTGTAAGCCAATCCACCTTTCGGAGCGGCCAACGCTGCTTCGAGGGTCTTTGTGCCCCAAGGTCCCACCTCGTTTTCCCATATCCAGTACTCCCAACTCGACTTGTTTTTCTCAATCATCCAGTCACGTAGCGAGAGCACATCATATTTATCGCTGTAATGTTGATAGCTGTAGTTATAGGAATAGTTCACCACAGCCTTGCCTTCGCGGCCGCGTTTGGTGGTCACAATCACGACACCATTGGCCGCACGCGCACCGTAAATGGCTGTTGCCGAAGCATCTTTCAGCACTTCAATGCTCTCAACATCATTGGGATTGAGGAAGTTGAGCACGCCTTGTGTGCCGGGATCCATGCGGTCGTTTCCACCTTTTTGCTGATCGAGTTTCGCAATTGGGAATCCGTCAACAATATAAAGTGGCTCGTTGCTGGCATTCACTGAGCCGGCACCACGAATGAGAATATCGAGTCCTCCACCGGGTTGTGCCGAGTTTTGCCGCACATAAAGTCCGGCAGCTTTGCCCGCAAGCATGTGGGCTGCCGATGCAACTCCCGCCACAGCCAAGTCGGTTCCTTTCACACTTGATACTGCTCCCGTTAGATCGCGCTTCTTCATCGTTCCATAACCCACCACCACTACTTCGTCTAAGCCTTTCGCTTCTTCGGCCAGCGTGATGCGCATACCGTTGTGCGCTTTTACGGTTTGCGACGAAAAGCCCACGTAGGAGATGGTCAACATGCTGCCGGGTGCGGAGGCAATCGAAAACACACCGTCGGCATTGGTGATGGTGCCTGTCTTCTTTCCCCGTTCAATCACGGTAGCACCCACAATGGGTTCGCCGTGCTCATCGGTCACTGTTCCTGTGAGGGTGCGTTGGTTTACTTTCGACGATTGCTGTTGCATCGTGCTAATTGTACCCACGTTTGCCACCTGGTTTGGCGTGAAGGGCGATGCGAGCATGCCCAAAGGAGCCAGCAGTAGCAAGGTCGACAAAGAGCGATGCATCATGTGCCCGCGTCTTGTCTCTTGTCTTCTTTTCTTTAGCATATAAGTTGGTATAAAGTTTAATAGTCTGAAAAAAGTAGTACCGTCTTATGCCCTATGGGCGCAACAGCAACAAAATGCCGCATGAAAGATTAGCTTTCGGCGCGGCGTTTCAGATGAATTTGGTGGGCACCCACCTGCATTCGTGCGTCGGCGATGGTGGCTAAATTGCTGATGACCGTCGCTATCGAGTCACGAATAATGAGCTTTCCATAAAGACGTTGATGCTGCAAGCTGCCATCTACCACAATCTTTTGTCCGAAATAGTGGGTCAGGCGCGAGGCTACGTCGCCTAACTCGTTGCCATTTAAATGCAAGATGCCTTGCAGATGGGCGAAATAATCGGCAGGCGAAACTTGCTCGCGCGACACAAATTGCTCGCCCGAGATGTTCAAACGCTCGTTGGGATGAATGCGCACCCGGTCATTGTTGCGCGTTTCCACCTCCACCAATCCCTCTAAAAGGGTTACACCTGCTGCATGACTGTCATAATTGTCAACGCTGAATTTGGTGCCCAACACCTTCACATCGAAGTTATCGGTGTGGATAATAAAGGGGCGTTTGGCATTGTGCACCACCTCGAAATAACCTTCACCTTTAATCGAAACATCGCGTGTGTGCCCCCGAAAAACGGAGGGATAGGACAGCTCGGTGCGCGAATTGGCAATCACACGGCTGCCATCGGGCAAGGTTACGTGCAACGTGTCGTTGCGTCCTACGACAATTTGCCGCATCACCGGCAGCTGTTCGGCCACTTGTTGCACGGGCTTTTGCGCACGCTCCATCCACACAATGCCGCTCCACAGGGCGCAAATCAGCAACGGAACCACCACTGCAGCCACGCGCAGAAGGTGCCTTTTGCGCAGATGACGACGCTCAACCGACACCTTAGCATAGGTCTTTTGCATGATGTTTGCCACATCTATCGCCTCGGGTTCGCTGCGCAACACAAAGTCTTCTAACACCATTTCGTCGTTGGTGCTTTCAAATTTGATATCATCAATCTTCTTGTTCATCGTTATCGTTAAGTGTTTGTGGAGAGAAAATGGAGCACCATCTACCGTGCCAACGCAAAATGTTGCGTGCGCATCAGCGTGCTGCGAAGCGTTTTAATGGCGAAATTCACGTGATAATTCACCGTCGAAACCGTGATGTCTAACAGCTCGGCAATCTCAATATAGGGCATGTGTCCTACTTTTGCCAAGAAAAATACGTAGCGGCATTTAGGCGGAAGACGTTCGATGGCAGCATTCAGCAAAGTCAAATCCTCGCGGGAGATGAGCGTGTCGCAAGGCGTGCACATCTCGGGAAACAAGAAATCTTGCATGCCGAAATAATCCACACTGATGGTGTTTCCCCGCCGTTTCTCGCGCCGCAAGTAGTCAATGGCTTTGCGATGCACCACCCGACACAGCCAACTGCGCACATTGTTGAGCTCGACCAACTGCTTACGCCGTTTCCAAGTTTCAAAGAAAACGTCGCTCACCACTTCTTCGGCCATCTCCTTATTGCCCAAAATGCCATAGGCATGGGAATAGAGCATGCTCGAAAAACGTTGTATCAAGCTATTAAATCCCAATTCGCTGCCGGCAGCAGCCAGCAACAGTTCATGATAAGGCGCATCCATAGTTCTCAATAGTTTTTTGCTTTTTGACCAAAAGGTCGGTCTCTGTGCCATCTTCTTTCCGCTGTGAGAGCCTTGTCTGACAGGCCTTAGTCGATGGTTGTTCACTTTTAATGCACATGCAGATTGCGCTGCATAGCTTAAGTTAGCGATGCAAATATAAATAAAAATTTTTATTTTATAGCACAAAAGTAAATTATTTTTGAAAAGAAATAAAAAGACCTTGCCGTTCATGTCCACCCCCACATGGGCGCATTGCATGCTTTCATGACACTGCAAAGCGGAAAAGCGACCCCCTTTTGGGATTTATTCCGTGCGCGCATTTCACCTCATGTAGCCACATTGCATTCGCCCACATGGGGTCATCAAACACACCACTCATGCTGCGTTGCTTCCCTATCTTTCCCTATGATTTCATCACTCGCCCAGTTAGCATCAAATAAAATGATGGAGATTGCCACACAAAAGCGTGGAGATTGTGGAGTAAAGTGGTAGAGATTGTGGAGTAAAGTGGTAGAGATTGCGGAGTAAAGTGGTGGAGATTGCGGAGTAAAATGGTAGAGATGGCGGCATCGTTCAGTAGCAATTTAAAAGCATTTACATCTATTTATAATGAACAACCGAAACCGAACCCTTCTTCAGTTGCTTGTGGATGGTGGGAAAGCAAGTGGTTACAAGGAAGATTTATCCATTCGGTTCAGGGACAGGTAAGAGCACTATGCTCTCTATTCAAAACGGTGATGTCGCAAAATAAAGAGCCATTGATGGCAACCTTTATTTGCCTTTCCCTTTGAATTCGTGTATCTTTGCAGGCACAGAAAGCTTGATTTCGTGCAAATTTAACAATACAGAAAGCTTGATTTCGTGCAAAAGTTCATAAAAAAGGAGAATTGGAGATGCTGAAAAGAAAGGTCTACGAGCAGCTTAAAAACTATAAAAACATGAGCCAAGGTAAAAGCGCTTTGATGATAGAAGGGGCGCGTAGGGTTGGAAAGAGCTTTATTGTAGAGGAGTTCGCCAAGGCGGAATATGCTTCTTATCTGTTGATTAATTTCACAACTGCTCCAAAGAATGTGAAAGAGTGGTTCGAACAATACATGGATGACCTTGACCGCCTGCTGATGAATTTGCAACTCTACTATAACAAACAGCTGAAACCGCATCAATCACTCATTGTTTTTGATGAGATATAGGACTGTCCTAAGGCGCGAGAAGCTATTAAGTTTCTTGTGATGGATGGGCGATTTGACTATATAGAGACGGGTTCGTTAGTCAGTATTAGGAGTAAAGTAAAAGGTATCAATATACCTTCAGAAGAGGATATGGTAGAGATGTTCCCCATGGACTTTGAAGAATTCCTTTGGGCTATGGGCAATGACATGCTCATGACCTATAAAAGATTGCTTTTCGCATCAGAAGCCTATGGGACAACAGTTGCATCGTAAGGCAATGAACCTTTTTCGCCTTTACATGGTGATAGGGGGAATGCCACAAGCGGTGCAGGAATATGTCGATACCCAAGATTTTTTGAAGATAGAAGCTGTAAAGCATCGCATCTTAACACTTTATCGTAACGACATACGTAAATATGCAGATCGGAACGAACTGAAAGTTACGGCCATCTTTGGTGAGATTCCAGGGCAGCTTCAAAAGCATGAAAAGAAGTTTAGTTTATCTTCACTTGGCTGTGATGCACGAATGCGTAATTACCAAGATTCCTTTTTATGGCTGGCCGATACTAAGATTATAAACTGCTGTTTTAATACCACAGAGCCCAGTATTGGATTGCACTTGAATGACGAACGAACCACACTGAAGTGCTATATGGCAGACATAGGCTTGCTGGTCTCGCATGCTTTCGATGCGCATGGGAACGTGCCTATAGAGGTTTATCAGAAACTCATATTGGGGAAATTAGAGATGAATGAGGGTATGATGGTTGAAAATATCGTGGCACAAATGCTTGTAGCTTCGGGACACAGGCTATATTTTTACAGTGATCCTGATCGGAAAAAGAAGGAGAACCGCATGGAGATAGACTTCTTGATTGCAAAGTCAAAGCTCACAAACAGGCATAATATTTCGCCCATAGAGGTGAAGTCTGGTAAACGTTATGCACTCACCTCTTTGAAAAAATGTATTCAGAAGTATCACGATTACCTCGCTACGCCTTATGTTACCCATACGGATGATGTCATGTTATCCGGTGGCATTGTCTATATTCCACTGTATATGGTGCCTTTGCTATAAAGATACCTTTTATGTAACAGCATAAAAAATGCCCACGGAGAGTGGGCATTCTAAAAAAGACGGATTATCTATCTGCTAATTCTTGATGATAAATGGACGAACAGCCATAAAAGGTGTGGCTTTGGGGTTGGCAGCAAAGTAGAACCCATAGGTGCTGTTAGGATAGGTGATGATGTGGTAGGCAGAAGCATTACTATATTCATTGCTCACCCAATACCATCCTAAGCTACCTCCCCAAACTGGAGTTGTACCACCTGCTTGCACATTAACAACTTTCATCAAGCGTTCATTCCATGTTTGATGCGTTTGCTCATTAGGCCAACTCGTCAACGATGCAGGGTTATAATTCCCTTCAGCCTGTGCGGCTAAAGCCCATTCTCCCATAGCAGGAAGATACCAAGATGTTGTGGTTCCAGCTGCACCTGTGAGTGGCTTGAGGGGTGTATAGTGTGCTGCTTGATAAAAAGCCGGAAAGTTAGGGTCGTTTCCTAAGGCAACGCCTGTGCGCGAATGTGATACGTTCCATGTGTGATTAAAGCCATCCATATCATGATAAATCGGATTAAAGGCTGTCGAAGTGTGTGTGGTTTGGACGGAGTTTTGTGTGTTGCTCCAGTGGCATGCTGAGCCTGCATCGGTCAAAGCCATGGCCTTATTGTTGGAAATCATCGCGGCAACAGCCTTTTTTCCTGCACGTTTACCTTGCACTAAGGTGGCCACACTGCCATCGTGGAAGAGATAACGATAAGAATAATAGAGCGTTACCTTTATCTTATACGACTCATTAGGTTGCATGCGAGTAGGTAAAATGGCACCAATATCTAATGATTTCCCTACAACAGACCTTCCATAGAGTGCACCTGCTGTGAATTTACAATAATAACCCACTGATTGAATACCACTTAAATCAGGTGAGGCTAAGAAATAACGATAATCCGAAGTCGAGGTATACGTGTAGTTAGAAGCCTCAGTCATTACTGTGGGGAGCGTCAAATCAGATGTTACTACAGGGGTATTCGCCATGGACGCCATCTCTGTTATATTGGATGAAGCTAAATATCCATGTCCTGTTGGCGTTCCTATGGCAGCTTTAATGCCATTGATATCCCAATAAGCGGTTAGCTCTACCCGCATACGAACGGCTAAATGTTTCATTTCAAAGTTCACCAAATAGTGCTGTCCACTAATTGTTTGTGTAGTGTAGCCATATAAGGCTTCACCTGCTTTATCCGCATTAACAGAAATAGAAGCACCACTCTCGGTAAAAGCATCATTGAAACATATAAAAGTATACGTTCCGGGTGGAAGCTCTATCTCATGGGGTGTTCCTGTATCGGGTGTGAAAGTCTTCGTTGTTCCCGTCCCACTGACAGTCCCTTTTAGTGTAGCTAATAATTGTCCTGTTGTAGAAAGTGCCTTAATGGTGAAGTGTTGGTTGCTGATTTCAGCACGTGTTGCAGCCTTTGTTTCTTCTTTTGGCTCACGCATTACAGTCACTTCGCCCTCAATGCCATTGCCAAGATTGAGTGTATCTGTCTTGGTTACAGCTTCTGTTGCACGGGTAGACACCTCTGTATCAGCACCAAAAGGAATCTCGGTTAAGGTGAACTGCGGGCCTTTTATCTCCTTGGTGGCATCTTTTCTATCTTCTATGCCGTCATGGTTGCTACAAGCAGTGAACATCCCGCCTACTACTGTATACAGCAATACGCAATATTTCCATCTTATTCTATTCATATCACTACTACAATTAAATCTCATCATCAATATTTACGTCTTGGTCTGACTCCCAATCTTGTTGAGTTGAACCTCCTGGCTGCTTTACATTGGGTTGCACACTGGTACAAATAATTGGTAATTCGTCCATGGAGAAAATAATACTTTTGGGAGCAATATAAACACGCCGTTTCTTTTTATCCATATATTTAACTATTTCTGGGTTATTCTTTTCTGAAATAATACACGCATAAGAGGATTAGCAATAAGTGAGTCAAAACACTTATTGCTAACGGTATAAATCCTATCAGAGCAGGGGAAACACAAATATTGTTCCCGAATCTGTCTGAAGAAAAATGGGCTATAGGTATGTGGGAGTGGTAACAATTTATTTGGAATAGCCAAATAAATAATCAAAAAGAATGCTAACACAAAGATATTTCTTTGCATAGCAAGCTGTTGATTCGTGTAACCTTGTTTCATCACGGCTGCAAAGGTACGCAAAATTTTAAGAAAAAGCCCTTTGAGCTATTTAATTCATGCACAATATAAATGAGATACTGACATAAGTCAATGCTACACCCTTGGTGGTCATAGCGCTTATCCTACATCCTCTCATAATTATTTACTTCTGTGCTCTCCGATAAATGATCTTCACATTCTGTTTTTTCTATTGGGTTAAATGAAAAAACCTCTTCAATACTTCTAAGAATGTAAGTTTTTTGCTTTGGGGAAATTATATTTGTTTTTGGTTTTATAGGCACGTAATCGAAAATTTTTATCTATATTTATACCCTAACAACAAAACAAACAGTATATAAAAATTCTATCAATGAAGCAATGAAAGGGTTGCTTAACGCAACACTTCAAGAGGCTATACGCTCAAGACAATTGATGAAAGAGGTTTCTCCTTTTCGTCGAATATGGGTGAATGAGACTATTTGTCCGATGTCTGAAACGATGTTGGGAATGGGTGATGTGTGTACCAAAGTAGCATTATTAGGTTTTTAAAACGAATAGGTAGGCTATGGCACTGGTAGAATGACCTCTACTTTTCGTTCATGCAAAAGCTTTTCCAGCATTTTAGATGGACAAAAAATGTGTCTCTAATTTTTAATATACCTTATATAATATATAGGCCTTAAATATTTACTATTGTGGAACGGTGGGCAAAATACACCTGATAAGCTAAAAAAGTAGATGGGCGTAGCGACTTTTGTACCGGTGTGCGCAGCTAAATGAAGTAGAATAAGTTTTTCGTACTTAAGTGTAAAAGTGCAATGATTGTACGGGTTTATAAATGATTTTAAACTCTCTTGTGACGGCATGTTTACCTTTCTGCAAAAGAAAAGTGTTAAAAATTGAATTGTAACCTATAGATTTTAAAAAATGGTTCGTCTTTCATAGTGTATTGATACTGTACAAAGCAGTACTCTTTCAAAGGTCTATTAAACCACATTTTATTATATGCGTGAGAAATCAAGACAAAAGACAAGACGCATGCACATGATGCAACGTTCGTTGTCGGCTTTGTTACTGATGGCACCTTTGGGTATGCTTGCATCGCCTTTGGGTAACTATCGGGTGACAAATGTGAATTATTCGGTTGCTGCTGAGCAGCAAACAGTGGGTGGCGTATTAAACTTTATCGAGAAAAACAGTAATTATGTTTTTCTCTATGGCGCCGATGTTCAAAAGCTTTTACAAAACAAAGTGTCTGTCACTTTGGGCAATCGCCCGATGTTAGACATTCTGAACGACTTGTGTAAAGCTGTCGGACTGAGTTCGCATACGTCAGGTAATCAAATTACTCTAACTACAAGTGTATCAACAACAACGGCTAAAGCGGGTCGCAGAGCCATCTCAGGAAAGGTGACCGATGCCGCAGGTGAGCCGATTATTGGTGCGACAATCTCTGAAAAAGGTGGACGCAACGGGACAACGACAAATGTGAATGGTGAGTTCTCATTAGAGGTTAATCCGGAAAGTATGCTCACCATCTCCTATGTAGGTTTTGCACCACAGACGGTGAAAGCACGCAATGCGATGCACATCACCTTAGCCGAAGAGGCCAAAGGATTGGACGAAGTGGTGGTGATTGGTTATGGCACGAAGAAGAAAGCCAATTTGATTGGTGCCGTAAGCACAGTTACCGCCGATGAATTGAAAGACCGTCCGGTGAGCAGTGCTGGCCAGATGTTGCAAGGACAGGTGCCCAACCTTAACATTTCTTTCTCATCAGGTACACCTGGAGAAAGCACAAAAATGAACATTCGTGGTGCGACTTCAATCGTGAATAGCGGTGCGCCCTTGGTGTTGATTGACGGTGTTGAGGGCGATCTCGACCGTGTAAATCCAAACGATATCGAGTCGATTTCTGTGTTGAAAGATGCTGCTTCGGCCGCTATCTATGGTGCCCGTGCCGGCTTTGGTGTCATCATTGTGACGACAAAATCGAATAAAGACGGACAAGCACACATTACTTATAACGGGCGATTCAGTTGGTCGGCTCCAACCACGAAGACAAACTTTATAACGAATGGTTATGAGGCTGCCAAATTAGCTGATACCTTTAGCATGGCTATGAATAATAGCAGCTATACGCAATTCACACAAGCTGACTATGATGCTTTGGAGGCTCGCCGTTATGATACGACCGAAAATCCGGCTCGTCCATGGACAGTTGTTGGTACAGATGGAAAATATCATTATTATGGCAACTTTGATTGGTATAACTATATCTATGATTTTAAGCAACCTACATGGGATCATAACTTAAGTATCTCGGGCGGAACGGATAAGTTTAACTATATCATTAGTGGAAATTACAATAAGCATACAGGTATTTTTGCCATCAGTCCGAATAAATATTCCAAAGGAAACTTCATGACGAAGCTTTCTTCTCAAGTGAAGCCTTGGTTGAAACTGACCAGCACAGCAATGCTGTTTAAATCGAAGTATACGGCTGCAGGATATGATTTTGAAGATGGAGGAAACTTTGATAACATGTGGCAACATGCTTTGCCCTATGCTCTTCCTTATAATCCTGATGGCAGTAATGTTTATCCTTCTTTGAATAAGCCGACGAATGGTTTCGTAGCAATGCTGCGTGAAGGGAATGGTTTTGCACAGGTAAAGCGAACACAAGCGACCTATGCTGTTAATGCAGACTTTACTTTAATGGAGGGTTTACATCTAATAGGTAATGTGAGCTATCGCACGTATTTAAGAGAAAAGATGACGCGTCAAGCTAATATGACCTATTCGCAACAACCGAATGTTTTTGAAAAGGCAACAACGGTATTCTTCCAGAATCGATTAAAAGAAATCAGAACAACGGAAGAGTATTGGGTATATGATTTGTATGCTACCTATCAAAAAACCTTTGGAGAGTCTCATCATTTGAATGTTTTGGCAGGTTTGAACCACGAAACGGGTAAATATCAGAATGTAGAAGGGAATGTTAAAAACCTGCCTACAATGTCTTTAAATGATTTAGCATTAGGAACAGGCGACCGAGGTGTGAAAGGTGGACAATATGAATATGCCTTATTGGGTTATTTTGGTCGACTAAGTTATGATTACGCAGGGAAGTATTTGGCAGAAGTCAATATGCGTTATGATGGTACATCACGTTTCCCTGCTGGTGATCGCTGGGGCTTCTTCCCATCAGTTGCCTTAGGATGGAGGCTCAGTGAAGAGAAATTCTTTGAGCCGGCTAAGAAGATTGTCAATAATGCAAAGTTGCGTTTCTCTATCGGTTCATTGGGAAATCAGGTGACTGATGGTCAACTAAACGGTAATCCTTACTATCCATACATCAGAGAAGCGAAAATCAAGCAATCAAATTTGATTAACTATCTCTTTGATAATAAATTCTTCTACTATGCAGATTTAGCTGCACCTGTTTCGGGAAGCCTTACATGGGAAAAGATTGTTACCAAAAACTTAGGTTTAGATTTAGGCTTCTTGGATAATCGTTTAACGGCCACAGTAGATGTCTATCAGCGTGACACAAAGAATATGTTAGCAGCATCATTGACGCTACCCAATGTCTATGGCTATGCAGCTCCTTTAGAGAATAATGGGCAGTTGCGTACAAGAGGTTATGAGTTGATGTTGAGTTGGAATGATGCATTCCCTCTAAACAATAAGCCTTTCAACTATGGTGTTACTGTTTCGCTTGCCGATAGTAAATCGAAGTTGGTAAAATTCGCAGGTAATCAGACAAAAGTCTTAGGCAGTAACTATGAAGGTATGGAATGGGGTGAAATCTGGGGTTATAAGATTCAGGGCATTTATCAAACCGATGCAGAGGCTGCTGCAAGGGGCGTTGACCAAAGTTTTATTAGCTCTCGTTTTACCAACAAGGCTGGAGATTTAATCTTTGAGGATATTGATGGTAACCATAAGATTAATAATGGTAAAGGAACACTTGATGATCATGGCGATTTAGTGAAATTAGGTAATAGTTTGCCTCGTTATCATTATAGTCTTTCTGCTCGTGCAGCATGGAATGGTTTCGATTTTTCAGTATTCTTCCAAGGTGTAGGTAAGCAATATTTTTATCCAGATGGCAACAATTTTGCATTCTGGGGACCTTATTCTCGTGTATATACTTCGTTTATACCAACTGATTTTGAAAGTAAAGTATGGTCTACGAATAATCCGAATGCTTATTTCCCACGTCCTGCAGGAGGAATCGCTCGCGATGGAGGAGCCCTTACAAAGGTTAACGACCGCTACCTACAAAATTTAGCTTATTGCCGTTTAAAGAACTTAACCTTTGGTTACACACTCCCTCGAACCTTAACACAAAAGGTTAAAGTTGATAAGGTTCGTATTTATTTTAGTAGTGAGAACCTCTTCACGTTCTCAAAATTGGACAGCAAATATCTTGACCCCGAACAAGTTTCAGGAAAGGGTGGTAGTGGAAATGTTTACCCCTATTCTAAGAGTTTTGCATTTGGGCTTGATGTAACATTTTAATTAGTCGATTATGAAAAAGATAACATTTTTAATAGCGTCTATCGTAGTACTTTCGAGCTGTAACTTAGATAGGTTTCCCTTATCATCATTAGCTCCCGAGAATTTCTATAATTCCCGAGAAGAATTAGAGGTGGCTACGAATAAGTTTTATTCTAATTTTCCCAATGCAGAAGATGTTTATGGAGAGACGGCCGATATCATCATTCCCACAACTTTAACAGAATCGGTTTTGGGAACCAGAACTGTTCCAACAAGTGGAGGTGGATGGGATTGGGGAGCTTTAGCCGATATCAATACCTATTTGGTGTATTCTCCGCGTTGTCAAGATGTAAGTGCGAGAGCGGAAAATGATGCTGTAGCACATTTCTTCAGAGCTTATTTTTACTTCAATAAGGTTAAGAGATTTGGTGAAGTTCCATGGATAGAAGAACCACTCTCATCTACAGATAGTCGTTTGTATGATGGTCGCACAGATCGAAATACACTGATGGCGAAAATTTTAGCAGATATTGATGATGCTATTCAGCATTTACCGACGGCTAAAAATACCTATAAAGTAACAAAATGGACTGCTTTAGCTTTGAAGTCACGTATTTTCCTTTATGAAGGAACTTATCGAAAGTATCATGGTATTGATGGGTATGCCACTTATTTGCAATATGCAGTAGACGCTGCTCAAGAGTTTATCGACCATGCTCCTTATACGATTTATGCACAAGGAAGTACACCTTATCTGAATTTGTTTGCAGCAAATTCCGCTATTAATGGTGAAGTGATTTTGGCGAAAAACTATAATATCAGCCTCAATATTGTACACAACATCAATCAATATTTCCTTAGTGCAGGGGCAAAGCCCGGTATGAATAAGAAAATTGTTGATAGCTATTTAATGAACGATGGGACAAGATTTACAGACATACCTAATTATGACCATAAGGAGTTCTATCAGGAAATGCAGAATCGAGATCCTCGTTTAGCTCAGACAATTGTAACACCGGGATATACTCGTATAGGGTCTTCGGTTCAACTCTCACCTGATTTCTCGTCGACAATGACCGGTTATCAAATTATAAAAGGGCTGACGGGAAAGAGTTCTGATGCATGGCATAAGTCTGATAATGATATATCGCTATTCCGTACAGCAGAGGTTTACCTCAACTATGCTGAGGCCAAAGCTGAGTTGGGGACGTTAACTCAAACCGACCTCGACAATACCATTACGAAAATCCGTGCAAGAGTCGGTATGCCTGCACTTAATATGGCCACGGCAAATGCAAATCCTGACCCTTATTTAGCTGCTGCAGAAACAGGCTATTCTAATGTGAGTGGCTCTAATAAAGGGGTTATTTTAGAGATTCGTCGTGAGCGTACAGTCGAGTTGTTTGATGAAGGTTTCCGTTATGATGACCTTATGCGTTGGAAGGAAGGTAAAGCTTTCGAAAAACAGTTTAAGGGAATGTATGTCCCAGCGCTTGACCCCGTGAAGAAGTTTGTTATACTTGACTTGAATGGAGATGGGGTAAGTGATGCGCAAGATGTGTGTGTATATGATGGTGCAACTGCGCCGACTGCAGCTACATATCCAGAGTTAGGATCAATTACCGTGTTCTTAAAGTTAGGAGAAAATCTATCATTAGCAAATGGTATACATGGAGGTAATATCATAGTGCATGATATTAATGCAAAGCCTCGCTCATGGAATGAGAACAGAGATTATCTCTATCCAATTCCACAAGATCAGATTACGCTGTATGGTGGCAGAATACAGCAGAATCCAAATTGGTAGGCTCATAAGGTTAAATTAGTATTTTGATAAGACACTCGCTGACATTTCTCTTCTAAGGGAATTCGTCAGCGAGTTGTTTAACTCGGTTTATCATTTTAAAATAAGCGTTTGTCAGTTATTTATCGTTACTTTGTTGCTGACAAAAGTATTGAAATAATAAAATTATAAAATAATATGCGATATTCTTTTCATCATTTATTGGTACTCACAGCACTTGTCTTCAGCACACTGCCCATATTGGGATGTGGTGGAAACAACGACCCCAATCCCAATATTCCTGACTTTAAGCCTCAGCCACAGCCGACAGAAGATTATAAGTATGCAAAGGCTCCGGGCACAATTCGGCTGATGACCTATAACAGCTTTTATTGTAAAAGTAACACCAGTAGTAAAATATTTTCAAAAGAGCATACGCGCGATTTTGGCGAAGTGATTAAGGCACTCCATCCCGATGTGATTGCCATTCAGGAGCTTGACAGTGCATGTAATGAGCGCTCTCAACGCTATCTGTTGCAAGAAATTCAGCAGGCTGCAGGAGATGATTATAACATTGTTTTCGGTTCTGCGGCTCCTTTTGATGGTGGAAAAATTGGATGTGGCGTGATGTATAAGAAGACTTTACAGCCTACTGCCATTCGTCAAGTGGCACTTCCCGGGCACGAAAAGCGCAAATTAATTCTTATTTCATTCCCACAATTCAACTTCATTGGGACACATTTTGACTTGGAAACACGCCATCGTCAGAGCAGTATTGACCTGTTGCTGCACGAACTTCCATCTCTTCCCAATGCGCCTGTGTTCTTTGCCGGCGATTTAAATGACAGTCCAATGTGGAAAGCTGAGGTCTCAGCCTTCCCTAAATTGCTTCAAAACTTCACCATTCTCAGTGCGACAACAGGCAGTCTGCCTGATGAACCCAATGAGACGATTGATTATGTGCTGGTAGACAAGGCACATCAAAACAAGGTAGAAGTGAAGCAAACACATGTGGTAAAACAGCTTTATATGAATGGGAGCGTGAAGGAAACGAAGACCGTTTCAGACCACTATCCTGTGTTTGTTGATGTGAAACTAAAATAAAAGATTTATCCCAAGCGTCTATAAACAATGATAAAACAAGCCAAAAGATTTTGCACACTGTTTGTGCTGTGCTGGATAGTCGTACTATCTGTGTCGGCAATTGATTTCACTGGCGTGCGCCAATTGGTTGCACGTCGCTTTCCAATGCTGACGAATAAGGTGGCGTTTGCACCCTTGTTGCATTCCGACAAAGAGGCCTTTGTGCTCACAATGCAAAAAGGACGGTTGCTGATTCGAGCCAATTCGACATCGGCAGCGGCCATGGCTTTGAATCATTATCTCAACACCTATTGCCATGTTAGTTTGTCACACAACGCTGACAACCTACCCCCTACCTTCCAGTTGGTGCCCATCAAAGGCGAAGTGCGCATGGAAACGCCATTTAAATATCGTTATGCGCTCAACTATTGCACCTATAATTACACATATTCTTTTTACAACTGGAGCGATTTTGAGCGTGAGCTTGACTGGATGGCACTCAATGGTATCAACTTAATGTTGGCACCCATGGGAATGGAAAAGGTGTGGATGGAGACGCTTACACAATTAGGATTTAGCAAGATTGAGGCGCAACGCTTCATCCCTGGGCCAGGTTATACGGCCTGGTGGCTCATGGGAAATCTCGAAGGATGGGGCGGACCAATGAGTGAAGCCCTCATAGAAGCGCGCTATCAGCTGCAACGAAAGATGCTACAACGCATGCAAGCGCTGGGCATTCAACCCGTTGTTCAAGGCTTCCCCGGTTTGGTTCCGTCTTTCTTCAAGGAGAGATTTCCTGCCGCACAGCTTGTTTTGCAGGGGCGATGGGGGCATTTTAATCGTCCACCGATGTTGCTTCCGTCTGATAAAGACCTGTTCCAGCAAGTGGCAAAGGCCTATTATGAGAGCCTGATACGTTGCTATGGACGCGATTTTAAATTCCTTGGTGGCGACCTTTTTCATGAAGGAGGCAACACAAAGGGTGTGGATGTGGCAGCCACTGCCGCAGCTGTTCAGCAGACCATGCTTCGTTATTTCCCCTCCGCAAAATGGGTGTTGCAAGGTTGGAACAACAACCCTTCGCCCACGTTGCTTTCGAAATTAGACAAGCAACATGTGTTGTTGATTAATCTTAGTGGCGAGATTGCTGCCTCGTGGGAAAGCTCAAATGAGTTTGGTGGCACGCCTTGGTTGTGGGGAAGTGTGAATCATTTCGGCGGAAAGACCGATATGGGTGGGCAACTTCCGGTGTTGGTCGCTGAGCCCCACCGTGCTTTTTCACAGACAAAGAATGGTGTGATGCAAGGTATAGGCATTCTGCCCGAAGGCATTAACAGCAATCCTGTGGTTTATGATTTGGCGCTCAAGACGGCATGGTATACCACTATACCCGACTTAGATCGTCTGTTGCGCGACTACATTGCCTATCGTTATGGGCATGTTGATGAGTCGCTTGTGCAAGCTTGGCACATCCTTTCACACTCGGTCTACGGCGAGTTTAAAATCAAAGGCGAAGGTACTTTCGAGTCAATTTTCTGCGCACGACCCGGACTTCATGTCACCAGTGTGTCGACATGGGGGCCAAAACAAATGCAATATAATCCCAAAGACTTAGAGAAAGCATTGGGACTTTTCCGTCGAGCGGCCGACCAATATAAGGGCAGTGCCACCTATCAATACGACTTAGTCGACCTTGCTCGGCAGGTAATGGCCAATCATGCGCGTGACATTTATGCAGCAGCTATGCAGGCTTATCGCAACAAAGATGCTGCGCTGTTGCACGAAAAAGGTGAGGCGTTTATGCATTTGCTGCAATTACAAGACCGCTTGTTACAGACCGACACCCACTTCTTGTTGGGCAACTGGTTAGCGCAGGCAGCAAATTATGGTGTCACCGCTGCCGACAAGCAGCAGGCATTACACAATGCCAAGATGCTCATTACCTATTGGGGACCCGATAGTGCGGCCACTCGTGTGCACGATTACGCCAACAAAGAGTGGGCGGGTTTGCTGAAAAGCTATTACGAACCGCGCTGGCAAAAGTTCTTCCATGCGCTCTATCAATCGGTTCATACGGACGAAATGCCCCACATTGATTTCTTTGCGATGGAGAAACAATGGGCTGATTCTCCACAAACAGCAGCAACAACACCCACGGGAAACTATCTCGAACAGGTGGATAGTGTGCTGAAGGCTGTGCTTCTTCCTTATCAAAACGCGGCGCTACCATCTGCTATTCGCGTGCACGATTTGCTCCAACGCATGACGCTTGACGAGGAACTTGCACAAATGCGCCACATTCATTTTAAGCACTATAACACCGATGGGCACGTTGATTTAGCCAAGTTGCGCAACAACTACACCCATGGCATGTCCTTTGGTTGTTTTGAAGCCTTTCCTTATAGCTCCACACAATATCGGCAAGCAGTGAGCACCATCCAACAAAATGCCGCCGACAGCACGCGCTTCGGCATTCCCGTTATCCCCGTTATCGAGGGTATTCACGGCATTGTGCAGGATGGTTGCACCATTTTTCCGCAAGCCATTGCACAGGGTGCCACATTCAATCCGCAACTCGTTTTTCGCATGGCACAGCACATTGGTACCGAAATGCGTGCGATTGGTGCACGGCAAGTGTTGGCACCCGACCTTGATATTGCACGCGAACAGCGCTGGGGTCGCGTGGAAGAAACGTTTGGTGAAGACCCTTATCTCATTTCGCGCATGGGGTATAACTATGTGAAAGGTATTCAAAGCCGTGGCGGAATACCCACATTAAAGCATTTTGTTGCCCACGGAACACCCCAAGGTGGACTCAATCTGGCTTCCGTAAAAGGTGGACAGCGCGAGCTGTTCGATGTGTATGTCAAGCCTTTTGAATATGTCATTCGCCACACAAAAGCCGGTTCGGTGATGAACTGTTACAGTGCCTACGACAACGAAGCCATCACTTCTTCGCCCTTTTTTCTGCGCACATTGCTGCGCGATAGCTTGCATTTTAAAGGCTACATCTATTCAGATTGGGGCTCAATTCCTATGCTACGCTACTTCCATCACACAGCCGACAGTGAGACTGAAGCAGCACAACAAGCCATCAATGCGGGGGTAGATCTCGAGGCAGGGAGCGATTATTACCGCACGGCTCCCACGCTCATTGCACAAGGACTGTTGGATAAAGCGTGCATTGATAGTGCCGCAGCGCATGTGCTCTACACGAAATTTGAGGCAGGACTTTTCGATGAATTGGCAAGCGATACACTGCATTGGCGGCAACAAATCCACACACCCGAGGCCGTAGCTGTAGCCAAACAGTTGGCCGATGAGAGCCTTGTGCTGTTGGAAAATCGCAACCATTTTCTGCCATTAGACCTCAACCGTCTGCACAGTATCGCAGTGGTGGGCCCCAATGCCGCGCAAGTGCAGTTCGGAGATTATTCGTGGACGGCCGACAACCGGCATGGCATCACCCCCTTGGCCGGCATACAACAGGTGGCTGGCATGCGAACAAAGGTGCGCTATGCCAAGGGATGCGACTACTATTCGCAAAACACTGACTCTATAGATGAAGCGGTGGCGTTGGCCAAGCAGAGCGATGTTACCGTGGTAGTGGTGGGCACACAGAGCATGTTGTTGGCGCGTCCGTCGCAACCTTCAACGAGTGGTGAGGGCTATGACCTATCCGATTTGACCTTGCCGGGCGTGCAACAACAACTCATTGAACGCATTGCTGCCACGGGGAAGCCTTTCATTGTGGTCATGGTCACAGGGCGCCCGTTGCTCACTGAGGCATTTAAAAATAAGGCCGATGCGCTACTTGTGCAATGGTATGGCGGCGAACAAGCCGGCCTTTCCTTGGCACAAGCTCTGTTTGGACGGCTCAATCCCTCGGGACGTCTGCCTATTTCGTTCCCCAAAGCTACGGGACAGTTGCCTGTTTATTATAATCATCTGCCCACCGATAAGGGCTATTATAACAAGAAAGGTACGCCCGACAAGCCCGGACGCGATTATGTGTTTGCCGACCCTTATCCTGCCTATCCCTTTGGCTATGGCCTTTCTTACACTACATTTAAATATAGTCAGCTTGCCCTTTCGAAGAAACAAGCCAACGAGAACGACACCATTGCGGTTACATTCCGGGTGCAAAATACGGGTAAACGTGCGGGGAAAGAGGTGGCACAGCTTTATATACGCGACATGAAGAGCTCGGTAGCCACACCCATCAAACAGCTCTTTGGCTTCGAAAAGTGTGCGTTGCAAGCGGGAGAAACGAAAACCATCACGCTGCAACTGCCCGTTGCCGACCTCTATTTGCACAATGCTGCCATGCAACGCGTGGTGGAACCCGGCGATTTTGAAGTGCAGATTGGGGCATCTTCGGCCGACATTCTGCTGCGCGACACGCTACATGTTGGGGCGACCAATACGCTGAAAACATCAGAAAACAAGAACGACATGCACCCACAACCCATGGGAAAACGCATCACTGTGCAGGGCGTGGTGCGCAATGTGCAGGCTTTCTTAATGGCAGGCGTTAAGGTGCAGGCCGGTAAGCAAACGGTCTTCACCGACGCACGCGGTGTTTATCGCATCACAGCCCATGAGGGAGAGCAGTTGCGTTTCTCGCTGAAAGGTTATCGCACAGAGACGCTTGTCCTTCGCAAGGGTGGCATCTTCGACGTAGAACTTTCGGCCGAAACGCCTTAATTGTATAGAACGTTGAACGCCATTTGAATAGGATTGAACCATGCAAATGAAACATCTTTTTATCATTCTATGGTGTGCGGTGGGTCTATCTGCGAGCGCTCATCAGGGAGAGTCTTTTCGCATGCCGTTCCTTTTGCCGCAACATCCCTCAGGACGTGCTGTGCTCTATTGCACGACGGCGCCCCATACGACGGTGTTTACACCCGAAGAGCGCCACATGGCCGTCTATTTCACGCAACGAGGCATTGCTTTCTTTGTGCTCAACAACAGCCAAAGCACGGATGATGTCGACTATGCCATGCAACTCATCCGCGATAGTTCGCGCGTGTGGCATCTCAATCCCGACGACGTTGGCATGATGGGTTGCGGGGCAGAGGGCGCTCTTGTGGCGCGCCAATCGTGCGAAGCGCCGTGGGCTGTGCGACCAAATTTCACCATCATGCTGTCGCCCCTGTTGGCAACACCACCCCAGAAAAAGTTGCCGTTCACAGTGCAAAACCATCTCACGCCACCCGCTATTGTGTTGGTAGCCGACGATGATGCCGAGATTTCGCCTGTTAACAATGGCGTAGCTTATTACACAGCCATGCGAAAAGCAGGCAATCCTTGTGCATTACATATCTATCCTGTACAGCGCAAAGCGTTGCTGCAAGCGTTTGCCGACACATTGCATAGCGAGCTCATCGCTAACCTTTCGGCTTGGCTTAAAGCCCTTCCTTCACCTCAAATCGGAGCCATCCGTGTGGCTTGCATTGGCAATAGCATCACCGATGGCATGGGCATCGACCTCAACGATGTGCACAGCTACCCCGCACGCCTGCAGCAACTATTGGGCAAGGACTACTATGTGCGCAACTTTGGCGTGAGTGCTCGCACGCTGCTCAATAGCGGAGATCGGCCTTATATGCGCGAGCAGGCCTGGCAGATGGCACGCGATTTCGCACCGAACATCGTCATCATCAAGCTCGGAACAAACGATAGTAAACCCGAAAATTGGCAACATGCTGCTGCCTTTGAGCACGATTTGCAGGCCATGGTCGACACCTTGCAGCAGCTTCCCTCGCATCCTCGCATCCTCTTAGCCACACCTATCCCCGCCTTCAAACCCACATGGAACATCAATGACAGCGTGCTCGTGCATGGTATCACGCCCATCATAGCTAAAGTGGCACGGAAAAAGCATTGCGATTTCATCGATTTGCACCAGCTTGCAGGCCTCACCTCCAACGATGCGCAGCCCGATGGCATCCATCCTACAGCCACAGGCGCCGCCCGCATCGCCGAAACAATCTATTCATTCATCAAGCAAAAATACCATTCTACATCCACATGCAATCTGCCCAAACGAAATATGTAGGGGCGGTACACACGCACAATCTGCCAAACGAAACCGTAGGGGCGGACATCCATGCACAACTCTCTCAAGCAAAATGCGTAGGGGCGGTGCCTGCGTGCCCGCCCGAACGTCCGCGTAGCGGTGTTTCCATGCCAAAAAATATACGCATTGTGCGCGGGGAATTTAACGATGAATGCGCCCCAGCAGGGCGACACGGGCGGGCACACAGGCACCGCCCCTACCCATCTCCACCATATTTTTCCACGCAATCCCATACAAACGAAATAAGGCGTAATGGACGTTTGGTAGGCTGAAAACCTCATGGGTTTTAGTAATGGACATTTGGTAGGCTGGTTATTCTATCCTACTTTTTTTTTATTAATGAATCCATCTATAAACTTCTTTTTATTAGCTTCATTCAATCCATTATGATTATGCAGTGCTCTTTTAAGTTGTGAGTTAAATCCTTCCAACAGGTTTGTTGTTCCATCGTGTGCAAAGGCGTAAACTTTTACGCGAAACAACAAATAGAATGGTCAAAAACATGTTTTATCTTTGTACTGAATGCTTTCACGGGTTCGCGCAAACGAAAAACGTCGGCAACTTGCTTCGCTGCAAGTTCCGACGTAATTTGTTGATAGGCGCGCTTTAATATTCGATGATGGTGGTGTCGTTGAGCTCGGGGTCGATCACCTTTTCGCGCACTTTGAACACCTGCCATTCGGCCAAGGCCACCCACTGTTGGTTGCTGGTAGAACCATTAATCTTGAACCACACGTAGCGGAACGGTGTCTTGCTCTTAATGGTTCGGTTGGTTTCATACGTTGCATGCTGATCAGCGGGCAGGTTAGTGAACGAAGCTAACTTGCGCGTTCCCGTTTCGTTGGCATAGGTAGCAGCGCTTTCGGTGAAGGCATCACTCACCAACACATCGATGGCTTTGGGGTTGTCGCGGCCACCTCCCTTGCGACATACGTAGCGAAATTGCAACGCTTTGCGCGGTGTGCCCAAGTCAAACACGATGTAATGGGGGAAAGGCTTCGGCGCAGTCCAGCTCATGTGGAAGAAATTGTTCTCGTTACCATCAATGAGTGCCGAGAGTGGTCCTTCGCTTGTTTCGGCATCATCGGTCCACACGTGGTGAATATCGAAATCGATGCGGTCCTTATAGGTTTCGAGAATGGTCTTCTTTGCCTCACCCGCTTGTGCTGTGATGCTGACCGTATTTCCTTCAGCACCGCCAGAAGAGACGGGCTGCAGCTGATAGACAATGTCGCCATAGCGTGCCAAAAGGTTGTCGATGAAGATGGAATCGCTATAGACACTCGCCAAACGCATGCGCTGTGTGGACTCACCTGGCACCTGATAGGTTACTCGAATATATTTATAAGTAGGATTTTCGGGGATGGTCCAACGAATGACAAGGCCACCGGGGCGCTTGTCATAGGTGAGTGTTTGACCATCAATGTTGGTGGGTGCAGGCCCTTTGTCGTCGTCAGAGCAGGCCGAGAAGCAAGCTGCGACGCACAACATCATGAGCGAAAGTTTTATTTTTTTCATATTGTTTCGTTGCTTTAAGTGATTACTTTCGGTGGTCGCCCGTGTAACCGGGGTTATTCACCAAGTGTGGATTTTTATTGATGTCGTCGATGGGGATGGGCAAAAGATACTGCGTGGGCGCTTCGAATTTGCGTTCAAACTGAATATCTTTCAGCGTAGCAAACTGTGGCATGGTTGTCGCATCAATGTTCAATCCCTTTGCTTTCACGTTGAAATATTGCTCGGCTAACATCCAACGACGCATATCCCAGAAGTTTTGACACTCCAAATAGAATTCGGCCATGCGCTCCTGTCGCACGATTTGCCGCAGCTTGGCTTGGTTAAGTGCAATGCCTGTGGGCGCCCATGAGGTCTCAACCGTGGGAATACCGGCCCGCACGCGCACTTTATTCAAGTAGGTTTTAGCAGTTTGCAAATCGCCCGTTTCCACACATGCTTCGGCATAACCTAAGTAAAGGTCGGCCAAACGAATGACCGGGAAGGGAGCATATTCGCGCGATCCACCACCCGATGAGGCAACAACAGTGTTGGGACTCACAAACTTTTTGTTGAGATAGCCACCGGGTGAATAGTTACCCGGGCGACGTTGTGAAACAGTTCCGCGGCTACAGTTGCCTCCTAATAGGAAGTCGCACACCAAACGCGAGTCAGAAGTGTTCTTTTGTCCATTGCTCATGGTGTAAGCAGGGTTAGTAGGATCGTTTTGAAGCTCATAATAACCACCTTGGAAAGCTACCCAAGCATAGAATCGTGGCTCGCGATCGAGGTTGAAAGCGATGGTCTGTTCGCCCACCTTCCCTTCGTCTTCGTGAGCCGCATCAATCGTCACTACCTCTAATTTGTCGTTGTTTTTATAGGCAGGGTCTTCGTCCCAAGGCAGTCCATTCTTGGTATAGAAGCGATTGAGCATTGCCCATGTGGGACAAATGCCATTCCAAGCCGAGCCCGAGTTGTTGAAAGGCATCGACTTGTTTTGCACACCATACCAGCCCTCACCGCGCGTTTCTGCCAGCAACACTTCGGGGTTCACCTCCTGATAGTCCAACGAAAGCAAGCGCATGCAGCGTTCGGGACCGGCAACAGGATAAGGATTTTTGCTCGCATCGCCAATATATCGGTCTTGTTTGGTGTAGAGATGATAGCCGTTAGCCTCGGCCAAATCGATGGCTTCCTTCATGGCATCGCGCGCCTTCACCCATTTATTGGGGTCGTAAGCTGCGGGCATGAGTGGCGTACCATCGTCGGGATCTTTCATCTTACCAAACAAAGTGGGCGCCTGTTCGTTGAAGAGTGGCGATGCCGCATAGAGCAACATCTTCGCCTTTATCGCCTTGGCTGCCACATTGGTTGCCAATCCATATTGCACTTGTGGGCGGTTTGCGGGCAGGTTAGCCGCTGCTTCGTCGAGCTTGTTGCATATCCATTCCACACATTCATCATAGGGTCTGCGATGTGCATAGTCCTTCACCGGGGTCTCAAAATCAGGTGTTTCGTTCACCAAGATAATCGGACCATAGCAGCGTGCCAACAAATAATGATAGTAACCAATGAGAAATTTAGCCTGCGCTTTGTAGTCTGTGCGCATGGCATCGTCCAATCCCGGGGTCTTATCGATAGCGTCTAAGAACATATAGGTTTGGCGAATGCCTTGGAAAAACCAATTCCAATAGGAGATAACAGGATTGCTGGCCGTGAAATTTCCTTTTGGAAAAGATGCAAATGTCTCGTGCTCAAACGACGAAACCACCTCGTCTCCCGTGAGCAAGTCAAGCGAGTTTTGCGCTATGTTGCATTGGGGCAAGAAGCCATAACAAGAGTAAAGATACTTCTCGGCTTTGTCTTTATCCGAGTAAGTGTCCTTCTCTGTAGCATTCTCATCGGGCACAATATCTAAGAAGTCGCATGCCGTGAAGCTGCAAACGGTTGTTGCGGCGATGAGAAAACGATAGAATAGATTTATTTTAGACATAAGAATGCGTTATTTAAAAGTTAGTTGTAAACCAATGTTGAACGTGCGTTGCAGTGGATAAGACATGCCTGCGCCACCGCCAGCCTCGGGATCCCAAAGCTTGAAGGCTGACAAACAGAACACGTTGTTGGCACTGGCATACACACGACCAAACTTAAATTTGTAGCCCACCTCGAGGTTTTTCAACCGCAGGAAAGCAGCATTGCGCAACCAATAGGTCGACCATTGCATGTTGTTATTGTTGTTGTATTTCGTCAAGCGTGGATAAGCAGCATGCGGATTTTGATAGTCTTTGCGCCAATAATCGTCAGCAATCCATTGCAACACGTTGTTTTTGCTCTGCGTACCAAAAGGCTCAAAGCCCGACATCATCAAGCTAACGTTGGCCTGACCTTGGAAGAAAAACGACAAATCCCATTTCTTATACGCAATAGAAGGACCGAAACCATAGAGAATTTCGGGCACGTAGGGGTGGCCAATCTGCACGCGGTCGTTGGCATCAATCTTCCCATCGCGCTCGCCATATTGGTCGGGTTGGTCAACATATTTCACGTCACCCGGTGCCACTGTGATATTGGCCAAGGTCGAACGCGGGCTATTTGCAATGTCGGCCTTATCGATATAAAGCCCATCAGCCACATAACCTAAATAGGTGTTAAGGCTTCTTCCCACCTGACGCAATGCTGGACGTGTGTCGGCTGCCTCGTCATATTCAAGCACTTTGTTGCGGGCAAAGGTGAATGTGCCACGGAATTCCACCGACAAATTCTTGTTGATTTGCTTGCCATAATCCACTGCAAGGTCAACACCCCAGTTCTTTATCTTGGCCAAGTTGCCATAAATCACGGTGTTGGCCGTGCCGAAATAGTTAGGAATAGAGCCTTTGGCCTGGAAGATGTGACTGCGTATTTCGCGGAAAGCATCCACCGTGAGGCGCACATCAAAGATGCTTAAATCCACACCGAGATTAAGTTTGCGACCCACTTCCCATGTGAGGTTCTTGTTTTCAAAGCGCGTAAACGACGGGCCTGTCAACAGTCTTTGCTGGTTACCATAGCCCGTATTGTAGCCTGCACCACCTGTTAAGTTGACGATTGCCTGATAGGCAAAGCGGGCACTACCCACTTGATCGTTACCTACCAAACCATAGGAACCGCGTAGTTTCAGTTGTTGCACCACTTTCTTAAGCGGCTTAAAGAACGGTTCCTCGGCCACATTCCAACCCAAAGAAGCGGCAGGGAAGAAACCCCAACGATGGCCTTTGGCGAAACTCTCTGAACCATTGTAACCCGCATTAAACTCAGCCATGTAGCGATGCTTATAGTCATACGAGAGTCTTCCGGCCCATCCCATGCGACGTTTGGGCAACGAAGACAGGAAGTTGCTGTTGACGTTCTGGTTATACTCGTCGATATTAAACAGCACCATCGCACTCACCGTGTGGTCGTTAAACGTGCGATTGTAGTCTAAATAGGCCTGAAAATAGTATTTGCGGTCGCCATTCGTGGAAAAATAATTACTTAACAAGTATTTCTGTGGCACACCAATAGGCGCAACCGTGTAGTCATAGCCACCCTCTGCTGCAGGGTTGGGAGCATAACTCGTGAGTTGATAGTGGTTATAGTCTTGCACTCTGTACTTTGAATTCTGCGTCCAGTTCTTAAAAGAGAACAGTGTTTTGAACGCCAACCCTTTGGTCAGCCAATCCAATTTCTGCTCAAAGTTCAAATTAGCCACTACAGTACTCTCGAAAACATCTTTATAACCTGTCGTTGCTGCGGCCATAGGGTTCGCGGGATTGTAATTGCCTGCTTGCAAAGCACCCCAATGATACCAATCATCATCGCCCTTCGGATACATAATAGGGAAATCAACAGGGTTGGTTCCCATGATAGCTCCAAACACTTGTTGCACGCCACCGCCATTCGAATTGGTGAGCATGCCGTGCATGTTGCTCATTTGTACGTTCAGATGCAACGACAACAACGATTGCTTCGACAGATGAAAATCCACGTTGTTTTGAAAAGCATACTTCATGAAACTCGTCGTGTTGTCATACGAGAAATATTTCTTCGACACGTTTTTCAGCATGCTTGTCTCGTGGCTGGCGTTGATATTCATAAAATAAGTAATCTTCGCCGTTCCGCCACGCACATTGAAATTAGCACGTTGGTTCCATGTTGCCGACTTGAATAGCTCCTTATACCAATCCACATTCGGATAGACATAGGGGTTAAGCCCTTTGAGGGTGCCGTTGATTTTGTCTTCCGAGTAGAGCAAATCGCCCGACTGTTGGTTGGTCACAGCCTCGTTATACATGCGCATAAACGTCACGCCATCGACAATCTTTGGGCGTTTTGTCGGCGTGTTAACCCAGCTTTCCACACGCAATCCAATGACAGGACGGTCGAGGTCGGCACCCGATTTGGTTTTAATAATCAGCACACCATTGGCACCACGCGTACCATACATGGCGGTGGCGGTGGCATCTTTCAGCACCGAGAAGCTCTCAATAATCTCGGGGTCGATAGCGTTGAGGTCGCCTTGCGAAATCTCTACGCCGTCCATCACTATCAAAGGCGAGGTGGCACCACTCATGGTTGAAATACCACGAATGAAGAAATTGGCGCCATTGTTGCCGGGCTCGCCACTGCGTTGATAGGCTATCACACCCGAAAGTCTACCGGCAAAGGCCGTAGAAAGGTTGGTTGCGGGCACTTTCAGGTCGTTTGGGCGAACGGTTTGAATTGATCCTGTGACGGTTTCTTTCTTTTGTGCCGTGCCAAAGGCTGTGACTACGGCACCCTCCAACACTTGCGCTTGGTCTGAAAGGGTGATCGAAAGCACCTTCACATCGGTCACCTTCACCTTCTTGGAGGTGTAACCTAAGTACGAAACTTCGAGCGTTGCACCCTTCGCAGCACGAATTTCAAAGCGCCCATCAGTATCGGTTACAGTGCCGGTAGTGCTGCCTACCAACTTAATGGTAGCGCCAATGAGCGGTTCTCCCGTACTCGAATCGGTCACAATACCTACAATTTTCGGCACCGTGTTGTGAGGAGTTGATGATAAACTGGCCATATCGGCAGGCGAAATGGCGTGAATAATAGTTGAATGTGCATCCAATCGCGGCGTAAAAGCGTACACTTTAGCGGGTAAAGTGGGCGATAGGAGCAAAAAAGCTGCGCCCGAGAGTGATCGGAACAGCATCTGATTTAAAAGATCTTTTGACTGCATCGTTAGATTTTAGGCAGATGGATAGTTCTTTGTTGTTGATTAGTGGGGTGTTGGGGGCAAATCCATGTTGGACACAGATGTGCCACATCAGGCTTCTTTTAAGAAGGACTGCTGTCTGTTTCCATCCAAATGAACTGCCCGTTATGCAGGAAAGTTCCTTTCATGATGTCTCTTTTCATTTTTCTAAAGGTTGACAATTAAGTTAGTAATACGGCTGTAAAGCTATACAATATTTTTAGCATTACAATAATTTTAAATTATTTTAACCCGAAATATTCTCTTCATCGTGCCCTGATGGGGTGGAGAAGCCCACACAATATAGTATAGATTACCGCGCAATCTTATGGCGATTATCTCGCAATTTGATGGTAATTGCCGCATAATTACGATGCTTAGTTCGTAATGATTGAACCAAGGATAGAACTTTGAATAGGGTTTTGAACGGATGTCAATCAGATATTGAATATCAAATTGCGTCAACTCAGCAATAAACTCCGCGATGCTTTTATTGCCATGTCCGATAGAAAATAGGTAGGATGATTCCATATCAGGCTATTTTCCAGCAAAAATACAGAAAAAAAACAAAATGTCTTCCCCTTGGAAAGATAATTTTGTTTTTCATAGAATAAAAGTAAAAAGGCTTGTCGTTTTAAGCCTTTATGGTCGATTTTAGCTCCATCAGGTTGCCATGTGAACGGCACATGTGGGGCGAAAGAGCCCGTCATGCACGCGCATCTGTAGTCATTTGCCTGATTTTGTGCCGTCATTTGGGCACCAACAGCACGCTGACTTCATATAAAAGCCAAATGGGGAGGGAGACAACTGCGAGGGTGAAGACATCGGAAGTGGGGGTGATGATGGCGGCAACGACCACGATTGCTACCACCGCATGGCGGCGATAACGGCGCATAGTGGATGCTGTGAGCAGCCCACAACGCCCCATGAGCCAGCAAACTAAAGGTAACTCGAAGAGAATGCCCATCAGGAGGCTCAACACCAACAGCGTGTCTACATAGGAGTTGAGCGTGATGAGGTTCTCAACGCTGCCACTTACCTGGTAGGTTCCTAAGAAATGGAACGTTAAAGGGAAGATAACAAAATAGTTAAACGCAAGACCTATGCAGAACATCACAAAGCTACTCACCACAATAGGCACTACACGTTGTTGCGTAGTGGGCTCGAAAGCGGGCGCAATGTAGCCGAAAAGCTGATAGAACACATAGGGCGATGCCACCATGAAACCTACATAGGCCGACGCTTTCACATGCATAGCAAACTGTCCTGTGAGCGTGGTGTTGACCAATTGAATGGCAGATGCCGTGGTGGTTATTTCGTTTTGCGACAGCAAATGGAGCTGTTCGCAGAGGCGATAAGACAGAAAATCGGGGGCATGGGGGGCTAAAATCAGGCGAAACACCTCGTCTTTCAGCAAGAAAGCCACGAGACCACACCCAACGATGGCCAAGATGATTTTGATGAAAACGCGTCGGAGTTCCTCCAAATGCTCCCAAAATGTCATCTCATCGCGTGGGCTCATCGTGCTGCGTCTCCGCTGGTTTGTCTTTTGAAGGCTGCTGCTCTTCGGGCGTATCCACGCCGTTCACGCTGTCTTTAAAATAGCGAACGCCCTTTCCTAAGCCCTTCATGAGTTCGGGAATGCGCTTGCCTCCAAACAGAATGAGAATGATAATGGCGATGATAATAATTTCTTGTGTTCCTAACATAATGTGTTGATTTTGAATGATTTTTATTATTTTGAGGGGTATTGCACGTGGCCTTGCAATCCTTTCTCCACCTCGTTCCACCATTGTGGATGGGCAATGAGATGGCTAATGTCGAAAAGCATCACGCCATCGGATAGCGAAAGGTTCGTTTGAATGGCACGACTGATCTTCTCAGGTTGTGGCGCTAACTGGTCGATGAGCACGCTACCATAGAACGGATGACCGCATAAAAGGCGGCGTAGTTGCCGGCATGAGCCTTCAACCGAGTACCATTGTGCGCCTTCATCGGTGGCATTCTTGGGCTGTTCTATCGTGGAATAGTAGTTACCCGCCATGTAAAAATCAATGAGAGGCATATAACCTGTCGTGTGATAGCGTGGTGTGGCCCATGCAAAGTCGCGCTCAGGGTGATAAGAAGGATGGGCAAAGTTCACGCCAACCTCATAATAAGTGGGATACCAAGCGCCGGTATAGGTGCCGAAAAGCGCCTTGGGACGCACTTGTTTCACCTGCTTTCGGAGCGCAACCATCACATCATGGATGACTTTCGCGCGCCATTCTATCCACAAAGCATACCACTTTCCGGGCCGAACCACCCACTGTTGGGCATCGTTCTTCACCCAAGTGAAGATGTCTTGCGGGAACTTTTCCACGCGATGGTGAATATATTTTTCGAAAGCACGGCGCGAAGTGTCGGAGAAGTCGGCCTCGATACCGTCATAACGCACGCGGTCTAACACCACACCATCTACTGTCGGATAGGCCGAAAGCAAAGCCTTTAACAGCTTTTTCATGTGGGGAAGATAGCCCTTTGCCAAGGGATTGACCATCGCAGCATACTTCTCTTTCTGCTGTGTAATGGGCAATCGCCCGGCAGGCGTGTATTGAACGGAAGCCCATTCAGCATGCTTGGTGTAAATAGGACCGCGATCAAAGTAGTTATGTCCTGCCGAAAAGCAGTTCATTGCGGCGTGCACCTTTATGCCAAAAGCGTGGGCAATGGTGATGAAACGCCCCAAGTAGTCGAAGTCGGGGCGTGTGAATTGTTTCCAAGTTTGCAGCTTAGGAGCCAACGAAGTGTTGAACAACACCTCGCCACTCACAGGCCGAACGTCGACAACGAGGTCGGTAAAGCCCAATAGATGGAGCTTCCTGACGTAGTAATCGATGCTGTCGGGGTGGCTGAAAGTTTGGAAATTGGCCGTCGCATCCACCCACATGATGATGTGTTTGGCGGTGCTGTCGGTTGGCTTCTCTGCATTCTTTTGCGCCATAAGCCTCCCCATCGGTGCTAAAAGCAGCACCATAAGCAGCCCTTTTTGGCATAGCCTGCGCCATGAGAGCTGCCGTTGTGGAGACTGTTGCGCAATGGTTTTCATGCGTTTTTCCTCCAATAACGCTCAATATCTTCCAACGACATGCGCGCCGTCTCGGGGATAAAGCGCGAGATAATGAACAGATAGGGCAGACACATCAGCGCAAAGAACAGGAAAGTGCCTGCGGGAGTGAAGGCCGAAAGGAACCAAGGTGTGAGCTGACCTATTAGGAATGTGCCCACCCAAAGGGCTAAACCGGCAATGCTCATGGCGATACCTCGCACGTGATTGGGGTACATTTCGGAAAGCAAAACGAACACGACGGCGCTGATACTGATGGCACAACAAAACACATAGAATAGGAAAAACACCAGCATCATATAGGAGGAAAGCTGCCATTGGTCGTGGAATTGGAAGTAAAGGGCTATGAGAATGAGCGACAAAATCATGCCCGAAACGCCATAATAGATGAGCTTTTTGCGGCCAATGCGGTCGATAATGAACAGCGCAATGATGGTGGTCAGCATGTTAACGCTACCGACTAACACCTGACAAAAGAGCGGATCGTCCATACCTGCATTGGTAAAGATGGACGGACCATAATACAACACGGCATTAACGCCCATGAATTGCCCCAAGATAGCAATGCAAACGCCTAAGATAATGGCCTTCAACAGTCCCGGTTGCAAGAGCGAACGCCACGATGTCTCGACGCTTTTGGCAATGGTTTCCTGCGTTTCGGCAATCTGTTTGGCAATGGCTTCACGCGCCACATAGATGCGTTGGTAGATGGTTTCGGCTTCGGTTAGTCGGCCTTTCACCACCAACCAGCGCGGACTTTCGGGCAAAGCGAGGATAATGATGAAGAAGAATAGCGCCGGAAGCGTCTCCATTCCCAACATGCCGCGCCACACTTCGTCGACAAAAATGAAGCGAAGCCAGCCCGTTTCTATCGCGCCTTGCTGCGAAATGAGCAGCAAACCATAGTTCATGGCATAGGCAACTAAGAAGCCAATCGTGATGGCTAACTGATATAACGACACCATAAGACCCCGGTATTGCGCAATAGCAATCTCCGATATATAAATAGGTGCGACGATAGAGATGATGCCTATGCCTGCACCGCCAACGATTCTAAAGACCACTAACATGGAGAAATTGGCGGCAACGGCGCAACCTAAGGCCGAAGTGGTGAAGAGAAAGGCCGATAAAAACATGATGGGTTTGCGGCCAAAGCGGTCACTTAGCCAGCCGGCAACGGCCACTCCGGCAATCGATCCCACAAGAGCGCTGCTCACATACCAGCCTTGTTGCACCACGTCTAAGCGATATTGCGTGTTCACTTGGTCGATAGTGCCCGAGATAACGGCCGTGTCGTAGCCAAAAAGCAGACCACCTAAGGCGGCGATGAGGGCTAAAAAGAAGAGATAGCCCATGTGTACGGTTCTTGAATTCATAGTGCAATGCAATAGAATAAGGTGAGGGTTAGAGATTAAAATATTCTTTATAGCGATCATAAAGGTGCCCGGCTTGCAGATAAGCCGACTGAGGACTCATGAAATGTGAGAACTCAAAGGTGATGGCTTTATCGTAATGGCACCGTTTAGCCGCTTCTAATTTCAGACGGAGTTTGTCGAATTTAATCGGAAGGAAGCGTATAGGCATATCGCGATCGAATGTTTCTGCGTTCGTCCAGCACTGCATTCCATAGCGATCGGCCAATTTTTTGTTGACCGAAAAGAACATGTCTAACTCGTCATAATCAATATGTCCGTCTTGAAAAGCGCAGGCATCGACCACATCATGAATGCCATCGAAGATCTCATTCCACTCTCTTTCGTGCTCTTCTACGCTCACAGCCTGCTCTTTTGTGAGCCCTTCGGTGGGCATAACGGCCTTCTTTCCGTCAATCCATGGCGAGATGAACACCGGCAAATTGTTGGAAATGTCTTTACATTGTTTGCCAATCGTGTGGAATGTTTCAATGGCTCCTTTGGTCTTTCGGCTGATTTCTGTGCTGATATACCAACCTTTAAAGCTCTTGTGGTGGCCGTAACTCTTCCACACTTCATCGATAACGTAGCGGTTATCGCGTATTTCATGCGACATATCTCCTGTGTCCCAATAGTGCCCAGAATCGTAAAGTCCGAAATAAAACTTCATGTTATATTTATCGGCCAAGCGCAAAAAGAGGTCAATTAAATCGACTGATGGCTTGTAACATCCTTTCTTTAGCAGATAAGCTGAGGGGTAAGTGATGAACTTTCTGTAGCCCGACCGTATCACGATGACGGTGTCAATGCCGATGGCTTTCATGTTTTTGAAATCGGCATCCCATTCGCGTTCGCCCCAGTTTTGGTGGGGAATATCGTGTGAAATCTCGTCTAAGAAGGTGCCTGTGATGGGCAACCCGTTGGCTTTGGGCACGAGATAATGACTGTTGTCGGTCGACGATGCGCCGACAGATGCTGACGATGGGCGCTTGTTTTTAGCCCATAACAAAGAGGGGGCGAGCAATGATGCGGCACACCCTAAACCTAACTGCTTTAAAAAATCTCTGCGGTTAACCATGTGTTACTTGTTGTTGATTTGAAGGTTTCCACAGCTTTTGCCCAATGGGCTGTTGCCATGTTGACCTGTTTTGATAGATACTATATGGAAATGAATGGGACGTTGCATGGCCATGCTGCATAGCTGCTGTGCCCTTCTTCATCTTATGTGCTGTGAGTGGGACGTTGTTTGGGATGCGACGGATAGTTGTCAATGTGCAAATAGCGGCTTCTTGCCGTGAGACAAGCACCCACCAAGCCGGCGCAATCGGTCAAGGAGGACAGCGCAATGATGGAGTCTTCGCTGACTTTGTTGAGCGAATATTTCTTAATGCCCATCTGAATGGGGCGCAAAAGATAATCGCCCGTCGTCGAGAGTTCGCCGCCAATGACGAGCATTTCGGGATTGAAAATGTTAATCATGCCCGCTAAGTTCTTGCCCAACTCGGCCGCTACTTCCTGCAACACATCAATGCACATTACATCTTCGCGCTGAATAGCGTCCAAAATGGCTTGCAGAGAGAGCTCGTCTTCGGGGGTGTTCGACAGGATAGATACCTGCCCACCGCGCAAACGTTGCATCACTTTGCGCTGAAGAGCAACGCCCGAAGTCTCGGTCTCCATGCAGCCTGTCTTGCCACAATGGCAAATAATGTCGTTGTTATAGTAGTGCATGTGGCCCATTTCGCCGGCATAACCCGACCGGCCGGCATAGAGCTTGCCATCGATAATGATGCCAATGCCGATGCCCCAGCTCACGTTTACGAACACCACATGGCGCAAACCTTGACAACAACCTTGCAGCCATTCGCCATAAGTCATGCAGCGTGTGTCGTTGTCGATGGTGGTTTCGATGCCCAAACCCTGTGTTAAGGCGTCGGCTAATGCCCCATCTAAAGAGGTGAAAATGTTGTAAGCCGTGCCCGCTTCAGGGTTAACACGCCCGCCAACCGTCATGCAGGCGCTGCAGATTTGCTGTGCAGAAAGGGGCGTTGCGTGCAAAAAATCCAGGACAATCGACAGGAGATGGTCGAAGCAAGCGGGGCTGTCTTCATAGTAAAAAGGCACGCGTGTGTGCTCATAGACCATCGTTCCGCAGAAGTCACTGATGCGAAGACTGAGCCAATGATGCCCCATGTCGATGCCCAAAAAGTAGCCTTTGGTGGCATTTAAATAGTATAATCGCGGGGCGCGGCGTGCGTAATTCTCTTTTCGTCCCACCTCACAAACCCAGCCTAAGGCAATGAGTTCGTTGAGCGCTTTGGTGACAAAAGGCACGCTGACGGCTAAGTTTTGCGCCAATTCGGCAATGGTTTGCCGGCCACGCAATATGAATTGGTGGAGCAACGCACGTTGAGCTTCGGTCCAGGTTGCGACAGATGGGTTGCCAACTTCTTTCACTATAGTTGTAATAAATAATTTATTTTACTTTGCAAATATAGATAAATAAATAAATTTTACTATGACTTTGCTTGTTAATTATTTTAAAAACGCCGTCTTTTTTGCAAAGGGCTTTGTGCGCAGGTGCGCTATTTGGTGGATAATATAAATAGGTACGCGCGCGTAAAAGCATGCAAATTAGGGACAAAAAGCATAGCGATTGCCCTGTAATATGCACGAGATTACAGCATAAAACAGCAGCTTTTTAAAAATAAATGATTTCACTATTATTTCTACTAAAATAATTAAAATAATTTATTTATCGTTACTAATGAAAATAAATAGCATTTAATTTGGAACATATTTAAAATTGTTTTATATTTGCAGCGTCATGAAGTAAAGACTATTTCTGCACTTTGTGCGGTCTAAACAATGTACGTTCTATGAAAGAAAAAGCGAAAAACGAGTACCGTTGTGCTGTGAGCCGCTTCGTTTGGCTCGTGGTATTGATGTTGGCTCTCCCCGCCTTGCGTGGGCAAGCCCAAACGACTGTGAAAGGTTTTGTGCATGATGCTGCCGGCGAACCCTTGGCTGGTGTAACCGTGATCATGAACAATAATCCTAAGAACGCCACCGTAACGAATTTGGAAGGCTATTATGTCTTGAATGGAGGAAGCCAAAAAGCCTCCACACTCACGTTCACATACGTGGGCATGAAGCCGCTGCAAGTGAAGTGCAATGGCCGAACCTCTATTGATGTTACCTTGCAAGACGACCACACTAACTTGGCAGATGTGGTGGTGATTGGTTATGGAACGGCCCGCAAGCAATCGCTCACCGGTGCCGTAACCGCCATGAAAGGTGACGAATTGCTGAAGGGACCCTCTACCAATGTGTCGAGTTTGTTGGGCGGAAAGATGCCCGGTGTGACGTCGGTTCAGACTTCGGGAGAGCCCGGAAACGACCAGGCGGCACTTCGAATTCGTGGTTCGCGCATGGAAGCCTTATACATTGTTGACGGCATTCCACGCTCAATTAACGATGTTGATCCCAATGATATTGAGAGCATTTCGGTGCTCAAAGATGGTGCGGCTGCGGCTGTTTATGGCTTGAATGCAGCCGGAGGCGTGATTATTGTGACGACAAGAAAGGGCACAGCAGGCAAGCCTCGTGTGGCCTATGACGGCCAGTTTGGCGTGTCGCTCAATGCCAACTTCCCCGAATTTATGAATGGTCCTGAATATGCTCACTACTATAACATGGCGCAAATGATGGACCAATTAGCCAACGGAACCATTCGCCGTCGTGAGGATTATGTGCCCACTTTTAAGCAAGGCGATATTGAAAAAATGCTCAACGACGACCCCAACGATGGCTGGGACAACGTGAATTACATCGACAAGGTGTTTGGAACGGGTCAGCTCATCAAGCATAATGTTGCCGTTTCGGGTGGAAGCAGCAACAGCAACTATTATGTCGGTGGCGGTTTTATGAACCAAAAAGGCAACATTGCCAATTTCGATTACCGCCGTTACAACCTGCGTTCCAACCTTAATTTCAAACCGAGTAAAGATTGGAACATCGCTATTGGCACCGTGGCTACCATCACTCGAAAGTCGCAACCGCGCTTCAATTCGGGCGGTTCTGATGCGTTGGGCATGGAAGAGGAGACCGGTTGGCTCTCTATTGGCCACCAAGCAATCATGATGAGACCTTATCTTCCTGAGAAATGGAAGGGACTTTACACGGGTACTATCCCCAACAATGCGTCGGTTGTTTACAGTCCTTTGGCTGCCATCTATGAATCGGGCTATCAGAAAACGCGTGGAACCGACCTCAACACCAACGTATCCTTCAGTTATGATGCGCCCTGGTTGCAGGGATTAACGCTGAAAGCTACGGGGTCGTATGACTATCTTTCTTCGCGTAACAAGCAGCTAAGGTCGGCTTATCAGACCTATACACGCGATTTGGCTACGGCAACTTTCAGGCTCAATCAAGACCCTGAGAGCATCAATAAGAATAAGGTGGGCGAGGGTTCCTATACCACTGAGCAGCTCATTGGTCAGCTCAGCGCAGGCTATATCCATCAGTTCGACCGCCATCATGTCGATGCTTTGCTCTTAGTTGAGGCGCGCGACTTCAAGTCTTCCAACTTTGCTGCCTACGCAGATAATGTTCCTTTTGGCCGACTTCCCGAGCTATCTTATGGTACTCCCTTAACAGCTGGCTCGCAATCGGGCAACAGCAGACACACCCGAACGGCCGGTTATGTGTTCCGTTTGAAATATGATTACGACAATATTTATTTGGCAGAGTTCAGCGGTCGCTATGATGGTAGTTACAACTTCAATGGTAACCGGTCGAACAAACGTTGGGGTTTCTTCCCCTCTTTCTCGGCAGCTTGGCGTCTATCCGGCGAGTCGTTCATGCAAAAAACGCAGTCGTGGTTGAGCGATTTGAAGCTGCGTGCCTCGGTAGGTCTGTTGGGTAACGATGCCGTTTCGCCTTATTCGTTCCTCAGCACCTATACTTTCGGGGGTAACCGCATCTTCAATGGCAACGTTCATAGTTCGCTTTACACCTCGAATGTGGCTAACCCAGAGCTTACTTGGTCGAAAACGCGCACCACAAACTTAGGATTTGATGCCACATTGTGGGGCGGAATGTTGTCGATGGAGGCCGATTGGTTCTATAATCTCAACTATGACATCTTAGCAGAGATGAGTGGTAACAAGGCACCTTCTATGGGAGGCTACTACTATACCGTTGCCAATCACGACCGATATGCCAACTATGGTGTGGAATGGACGTTGTCTCATCAGAACAAAGTCAATCTGTTGGGCAAGCCTTTCCGCTACAATGCCAGCCTTAACATGACCTATGCGAAGAACAAATGGTTGCGCTATCTCGATGAACCCAATGCACAAGAGTGGCGCAAACATGTGGGAACGAGTGTTGATGCGGCCTACGTTTGGGTTGCAGAGGGGCTCTTCCGCTCTGAAGAAGAGATTGATCGTTCGGCTTGGTACGGCAGTAGACCCAACTTAGGTGATATTAAATACAAAGATTTAAATGGCGATGGGAAGATTGATGAGCAAGATCGTGCGCGCATAGGTCGTAGCAATCGTCCCCAAATCATGATGGGTTTCAATCTCGGTGGCACATGGAATGGTTTCGACTTTAACGCGCAATTCACCGGCGGTTTCAAGTTTGATGTATCCATGTTGGGCACCTATTATAATGGATATGACGACAATACCATTTGGAGTCAGACATTCAAAGAGGGCGCTAATTCACCTTTATGGTTGGTGAAAGATGCCTATAGCATTGACAATCCCAACGGCACTTATCCGCGTTTAACCCTCTCTACCACGTCACATGGCGGCGATAACGGATTGGCTTCTACCTTCTGGATGCGCAAAGGGAATTATGTTCGTTTGAAAACGGCACAGATAGGCTATTCGTTACCGAAAGCAATTATGCAAAAGATAGGCATTGAACGCATTCGTTTCTATGTTGAAGGCTCCAACCTTTTCACCCTCGATCGCCTGCCAAAGGGCATTGATCCCGAGTCGCCTGCGGTGAATAACGGATACTATCCGCAGCAAAGAACCTTCTTAGGTGGTATTAACATCACATTCTAACCTTAACGTTCACGAAAATGAAAAAGAGATATTTAGCGATAAGTTTCATCGCAACAGCCCTTGTTGCAAGCTCTTGTAATGAGTTTCTCAATATCGATCCCACAGATAAAGTGACCGAAAAATTGGTTTGGGCAGACGTTGCTACGGCTGAATTGGCCATTAACTATTTCTATGGAGATATTCCTAATTTAGGCAGTTTCAGCGACTATCAGTGCAGTATCAGCCTGACTGAGGGCTTGACCGACGAGTTTAAATACGGCAATATGAACTATAATGCCTTCTGTTTCATTCCCAATGAAGTGTCTTATGGCGGCACAGTGCTCACTGCTTCCTATGTAGATAGCTACTTAGGTGTGTGGGGAACTACCTACGAACAGATACGAAGGGTGAACGAAACCTTGGGAAAACTCCATGCAAGTGGTTTTGATGAGGCCGAAAAGCAGCGCTTAGAAGGCGAGCTTCGCTTCTTTAGAGCGATGTATTATTTTGAATTGTTGAAACGCTATCACCAAGCAATTCTCTACGATGAAGACCTCTCTAAGATTGCAACCGATAAGGCATTCGACAGCGAAGAAGCCGGTTGGAACTACGTGTTGAGTGATTTAAACTATGCCGCTGAGCATCTTCCGGTGCAGCAATCGGCTACAGGTCGACTGACAAGTGGCGCGGCTTATGCCCTCATCTCGCGTGCCATGCTCTATTGTAACAACTGGGATGCGGTGAAAAAAGCTGCAAAGAAAATCTTCGCCATGGGCTATAAGCTGACCGATCAGTATGCCGATGCCTTTAAAGGTGACGGAAATACCGAGGCCATTTACACTTATGTCTATGGGAATGCAGCCAATACAGGCCATTCATTCGATAGCTATTATGCTCCAGGAGGCGACCATTCGTTGGGCATGCCTACGCATGGTGGGTTTGGAACGCCCACGCAAGACTTGGTTGAAGAATATGAGTTGAAGACCGGAGGAAAAGCCGATTGGACGGCATGGCATGCCTCTTACGGAACCCTTCAGGCACCACCTTATGACCAGTTGGAGCCTCGTTTTGCAGCCACCATCCTTTATAACGGAGCCAAATGGCGCGACAGAACCATCGAACCCTTTGTAGGTGGAAAAGACGGATGGGCCACATGGATGACCGATGCCATCACAGAAGGGCGCACAACCACGGGCTATTATCTGCGAAAGTTCTTGGATGAGAAGCGCGATTACAAGGCAAACAGCAAGAGTACGCAGCCTTGGATAGCCTTCCGTTTGGCCGAAGTTTATCTCAATTACGCCGAGGCTTGCCTGCGAACCAACGACCTTACCGAAGCAGCCACCTATATTAATAAGGTGAGAAAGCGCCCGGGTGTCAACCTTCCTGAATTGCAAAACCTCACAACCGTTGAGAAAACGTTCAACGCTTTGCGCCATGAACGCAAGATAGAGCTGGCTTTCGAAGGACTCTATTATTGGGATATGCGCCGCTGGGGATTAGCAACCACACAACTTTCCGGCATCCGTCGCCACGGTTTGAAGATTGTAAAGAGTGGCAATGACTATCGTTATCTGTATGTTGAGGTCGACAATGAAGACCTGAATTACCGGCAGAAGATGAACCGTTTCCCTGTTCCTCTTGCCGAACTCAATACGAACAAAGAGATGAAACAGTTCTCAGAATGGAAATAATTAGAAGCATTGGATTATGAAAACAAAGATAAACTTAATGTGTTGCTGTGCGGCATTCGCCTCGCTATCGCTCTTAACGAATTGCGCAGAAGAAGAACATGTGGCGCCAACAGCCCATCGGGCGGGCATCACAAGCCTTACAGCTTACTTCACTTCGGGTGAATATAAAGACAAAGTGGCCAAGGAATGGATCATCAATAGCAACGAAGAAAAAACAGACTATGTTATCCCTATCCCCTATTATTATCCCGAAGAGAGCGACAATTCAACGGCCGATGCTTTGAAAGCCATGAAGGTGACGGCGAAGTTGGAGAATAATTGCTCGATTAATCCGGGTTTAACGCTACTCGACTTAACGAAGAAAAACGCTTTCACCTATACCGACCCCTATGGCAACGAGCGCCACATCACCATCTCGGGGCAACAGACACGCTCCAACAAATGTGCCATCAAGAGCTTCATGGTCAACGGAAGTATCCCGGCGGTGATTGACGAAACGAATAAAAGTGTGTCGGTTATCACCCTCGATGACCTCTCACATGCCACGGCAGAAGCGGTGCTTGATGCCCATGCCACCATCTCTCCCGACCCCAAAGACGTGCACAACTTCAACACCCCCGTGCCGTTTACGGTGACAGCCGATAACGGAGTCGACAAGGCTGTCTACCAGGTTGTGAAGCGCATTCCTACAAAAATCAGCGTAGGTTATACTGTGGGGAGCGAGAAAGAACTGTTCTCTCACGACCTAAGACTGTTGGGTATCACGCAAACACAAGAGAATATGCACCCCACTTTAGCAGTGATTGGCAAACATGTTGTCCTCAATGTGGGTGATGGTAGCGCGCCGATCTATTTCCTGAAAGCAACCGGAAGCAAGGTGGGTACAATCAATTTGGGCAGCGCAAGTGCCACGGGTGCCATCACAAGCGACCATGCAAACCACATGCTGATCTGCAACCTTGCCGACGATGGACAAACATTAAAGATCTATAAGACAGGCAGTGTGACTGGCGCTCCCACACCGTTTATCACCTATCATAACAGCTTAGGAGTTACCCTTGGCGCCCGTTTAAGCGTGCAGGGCGATCTCAATCACGATGCCGTTCTCGTGGCAACGCCACTGAATACCAAGAAAGTGGTGCGCTGGAAGATTACCAATGGCACCGTGGGTGCACCCGAAGTGCTGGAGCTTGGCATCAATCCTTGGGGCGGAATGGGTGGTAATGCCAAGGTTGTGGCAGCCGATGCGCAAGGCAATGCAGGCTGCGTGGCCGATTATTATGCTGATGGTGCCAACCAAATGTATTATTTAGCCGATTGGCAAACGCCCACGAATTTGGTCAAAGGAGAGTCGTGGGGACACACCAGTGCGGCCCTCGATATGTGCACCTTTAACCACAATCGCTATTTGGTGAACTTCAAAATAGGCTATTGGCCCACATGGGGTTTGCCCGGAACCGTCTATCTTTTCGATGCAGCCAATCTCAATAGTGTCACGGGAGAGGACAAGTCTTCGGCAACATTGCGCTATGCTTTAGGAATAAAAGACTATTGTGAGGGCAACATGGCATCACCGGGTGACTACGGATTTGGCGATGTTCTCATCACACCTGCTGATGATGGCTACTTTGCCCACATCTTCTATGTGTCGAATACCCACCTCTCGTTTGGCGGCATCCAAATCGATTGCATTCAAAAGTGATGCAATTTGCACAACAATATAGTGCATTTTGATGAACAATATAGCACACTTTACACACCAAATTATGCGATATTACTTTCCAAAATATAATGTGTTGTTTTTCATGTTCATGCTCATGGCTCACGTTTCGTGTAGCCCTGAGCAGCATGAAGACATTCTAAACCAATGGAATTGGGAGAAGAAAAAAGACCCAACACCAAGTCCTGACAGCGAAAAGTCGCGCTTCATCTGGATTGATGCAGCGGCCAACTTCCCCCGTTATGCCAACAGCAAGGAGAACATCCAGGCCGATTTGGAAAAGGTTAAAGCAGCCGGATTTACCGATATTGTGGTGGATGTGCGCCCATCGATGGGCGATGTGCTCTACAAAACCGATGCCGTGGATCAGGTGAAGAAGCTCGATACCTGGGAAGGCAGCACCTATACGTTTTACGAACGCACGGCCACTTGGGACTATCTGCAGGCCTTTATCGATGCAGGTCATCAGTTAGGGCTGAAGGTTAACGCAGCCATCAACACCTTTGTGGGCGGCAATCTCTATCCTTATGGGCTTGGAGAACAGGGAATTGTGTTCCGCGATGCCACGAAACGTGCGTGGGTAACGACACTAAGTCTTGAGCAAGGCTTAGTCAACGAGATGGATCTCACGAGCACCAATCCCGCCGATGCCGACTTCTATGGCACGAAATTCCTCAATCCTTCCAACCCCGATGTGCAGGAGTTTCTGCTCCATTTGCTGCGCGATTTAAGTCAATACAAGGTCGATGGCATCTTCTTGGACCGTTGCCGATACGACGATTTGCGGGCAGACTTCTCGGAAGAGAGTCAAAAGCAATTCAAAACGTTTGTTGGAGATGAGCAAGTTCGGTTCCCCGATGATGTGGGAACGGCGGGCATGCCCGACAACAAAGCCACGCGAAAGGCAAAATATTTCAAGCAATGGCTCGCTTTTCGGGCCAAGACGATTCATGACTTTATGCAGCGAGCAGTAGTGACTATTCATGGCGTTAATCCCAAAATCAAGGTCGGAACCTACGTGGGTGCGTGGTATTCCACCTATTATCAGATGGGAGTTAACTGGGCAAGCACGAGCTATGACCCCTCCATTGACTATCCTTCTTGGGCCAACAGTGACTATCATCAGTATGGTTATGCCGACTTGCTCGACCAAATGCTCTTGGGATGTTATGCAGCTGCCGACAAAGTCTATGGCACAGGCGAATGGACAATGCAGGGCTTTGCCCGGCAAGCACGCAAACTATTGGGTAAAAAAGTGAAGTTTGCGGGCGGCCCCGACGTAGGAAATCCCACAGGATTTGACCAGGGCAATCAGCACGAGGCAGTGAAAAACAGTGTCGATGCCTGTGCCAATGTTGCCGATGGTTATTTTGTTTTCGACATTTATCATGTCAGAACGTATAACTATTGGGACGATTTGAAACAAGGATTTGAACAATTAAAGAAGAAATAAGATTTCCAAAAACAACTTAAAACACGAAACAACAAATGATGAAAAAAATGATGGTTGCACTGCTTCTCGTAGGCAGTGCAACCTTAACCATGGCGCAAACGCTGAAATTTAACAGCGAAGGACGTTTTAAAATCATGCAAATCACCGACGTACACTATAATGGCAGTGCGGCTTCGGTGGCTGCTTTGCCGGTGATTGACCGCCTCTTAACAGCCGAAAAGCCTGATTTAATCGTGCTTACGGGCGACATTATCTGGGGGCCTCCGGCTAAAGAAAATCTCCTATCGGTGCTCAATCGCATCGCCAAACATCACATTCCGTTTGTCTATGAATTTGGAAATCATGACTTTGAGCAAGGACTTTCCAACCGAAAGCTCTACGAACTTGCGCGCCAAGTGGATTATAACATCTGCCCGGAAATCAAAGATGGACAGGAATTAGATTATGTTTTAACCATCCAATCGTCGCATGATCAGCAGCCCGCAGCTCGTCTTTATTGCTTCGATTCGCACGCCTATCCCAAGGGATTTCCAAAGGATAAGAGCAAAGGTATCTATGCTTGGCTCACCTTTGAGCAGGTGGATTGGTATCGAAAACAGGCGCAAATGGCAAAGCAAACGTATCGAAACAAGGTGCTTCCTGCGCTGGCTTTCTTCCATATTCCGTTGCCCGAATACAAGCAAGCAGCCACAACTGAGACGGCAACGCTCATTGGTACGCGCCGAGAAGCGGTGTGTTCGCCCGATTTTAACTCAGGCATGTTCACCGCAATGGCTGAAGAAGGCGACGTGATGGCTATCTTTGCGGGGCACGATCACGACAATGATTATGCCGTGATGTGGAAGGATTTGCTCTTAGCCTATGGGCGATATACGGGCGGAAACACCGTGTATAATCACTTAAAGCCCGGTGCTCGCGTCATTATCTTAGAGGAAGGGAAGCGTCGTTTCACTACTTATATCCGCGAATGGGATGGCAATCGCTGCGACTTCTCCACCTATCCCGACAGTTATGTTATGGATGATTGGACAAAACGCGCCCCCGTTCGCTATGAATAGGCGGTGGGAAGACGACAAAAAGCAGATGAAAAAAGCCTCGTATCCCTCTCAACTTGCCACCTTTTTTGCAGGAGGTTGAGAGGGATACGAGGGTAAAAAGAATTTTAAGAGGAGCTATAAAACCTGCTCTTTAGCCATATATCAGGCCTTGGCTAATATCATTTCAACACTCATTTTCCCACTTCAAACGTCACGAACAGGCCGCGATGGTCGGTAGGCCAAATGCCTTTTGGTGGGAGATAGGGGTCGTTCCATGTGTCTTTTTCGGGCTTACAACGTGCCACACACGTATCAGGTCCGAAGATTTTAGCGTCTGTTGCGCGCATGTTTCGACCTTGATAGTAGATTAAATCGATGCGCTCGCGCTCGTCAGATAGCGGTGCCCACGTGAGTTTTTGAATGTCGGCGAGGGGATTATAGCATGGATAAGTGAAGCCGGGATGCGTGAGTGGGTTGGGAAACAGCACGCGATAGGCATCCCGATAGCCCGCTTTGGCGAGCATAGTTGATACGGTCCAGGGCACAATCATGCCGTGATGGTCGAAAAGTTGCGCGGTGGCGGCCGTCCAATCTAAATGCGATGGCTCGTTGAAATCGCCGCCAAAGATGACACATCGCCCCGCTTTTAGATCGTGTTTTGCTTCATTAATGAAGATTTGCGCCGCGTTATCGCGCCATGAAAGGTCGTTTTTCTGCAGCAATTCATCAACGTTGGCGGGACGATTGCAGGGCTTAAACGTGTTACCATCATAGCCTCTTACCTCATAATAGCTGCAATCTAAATAGTCAAGGTGGCCGGTATAGACGGCAAACTCGCGCCCTTTCACCTTCGTTACCAGCTTATAAATGCTGCCATGGTCGCGATTTTCGGGGAAAACATACACCGAATCGCTGATGGGATGGGCGCTCAATAGCCCCGAGTCCTTCGATTTAAAGGTGTAATACGTAAGACCTCGTTGGTGTAACGCCGACACAAGACGCAGCAAAAAGTTGGTGTTGTGGTAGTTTCTCACCTCGCTAAACGTCACAAAGTCGGGGTGAAGGCGAGCCAATTCGTTGACGATGGCCTCGAAACCACCCGGAATAAGTGTGCCTTCTTGCCAGATATTCCATTGTAAAACGGTGATTTTCTGTGGCGATTGTGCCATTGTTCCCAAGGCAAAGCAATGGAGCAACAGGGCCAAAATGATTTTCTTCATCTGTAAAAAAGTTTATGTTATTGGTGTTGTTTTTGATCGATGGGGCGGCTGTTGAGCGCAGGTGGCTCGGGTAACACCCATCCTTCGTTGTAATGTTGATTATTGGGAAGCGCCGAATGGCCTACACCTTGCAGCATCAACTGGCGCAGTTGGCCGAAAAACAGCTGGTAGACCTGCCGCGGCAACGCATGGTTGGCCTTGCAAACTGCGGCAGCCATGCCCACCACTTCGCCCATCATGCCCGTGGTTCGCATCACCCTTGTCGAGCCAAGTGCCACATGTGTGACGCTAATGTTGCGCCCTGCCATGAAAAGGTTGTTGACATTGCGTGAGTAAAGGCAGCGAAAGGGCACGGCATAAGGATAGATGACGCGCTGATGGGACACGGCTTTGAAGGCCGAAAACGGGAAGATTTGCTGCTGAAGGCTGTCGGGATAGTGCAGATCGAGGCTCCAAGTGGTGGTGAAAGTGGCGTCTTCGTGGGGCATGTTGCGCATGATGTCTTGCTCGCTCAGCACATAATCGCCTAATAACCGACGCGACTCGCGCTTGCCAGCCACATAGCCTACCCATGCCAAACGCCATTTTTCGTAGCTCTTTCGCCCTTGATAAGCATGCTTGAGAAAGCTCCAATTGGCATAAATCACGGCCAAGCCATAGTCGCGAATGGCCTCGATTTCATTGATTTTATGGCGCCAAAGTCCCGTTTCCCACGTCCATTCGCCCTTGAAAACAGACTCACACGTGTGGCGATTGATGCCGATTCCATAGTCGAAATGCGCGAAAGGCACGGCGTGTTGTGCCTTTTCGGCGCGCCATTGCATGGAAACGCCTAAGGTCATGCTATCGGCTTGCTGTGGCGCCAAGTCCTCATGGAAGGCCGATTGCGCCTCTCTGCCCATGCAATAGTGTGCACCTGCGAGGAAACCCACCGTGCCATCGCCTGTGCAATCGGCAAAAAGAGGAGCCGAGAAGCGCAGCCGTTGCCCTGTTTCTACCTGCTGCGCCACGACCGCTTTGATGCAATTTCCCTCGTTGTTGGTAGGAGAAGCAGGCGCCATCTCCACCCTGTCGACATGGAAATTCAGGTAGAGGTTGATGTTTTTCTCGGCTTTCACCACGGCCATCTTACGCGCATCGGCATAGTTTTCGGCCGGCATGGCGTTGCCTTCTTGCGTGGGTGCAAACTCTTTTTGCAGGTCGCCGAGCCGGGGATAAGGCTCCATGTTGATGCGACCGCCCAGGTGTACGCGCACTTCCGAACTGTTGTTGCCACCCAAAACGGGACGGTTTTGCACCAAAGCCACGCGCAAACCCAAGCGAGCTGCCGCCAAAGCCGCACTCATTCCGGCCACTCCACCACCCACAACCACAAGGTCGAAGGGCGTTGTTGAGGCTTCTTGGATGGGCGATGGATGCTGCTTTTCGCGCCAAGTGGCCAGCGTTTGGGGTGTGTGGGGTGGGGGATTGGGCGTGGTGGAAAGGTAGATGGCATCGCAACGGCCGTCAAAGCCTGTAGCATCGTGCAACGAAAGGCGGTTGATGCCCTGCTTTAATTGCGCTTTTCCGGCATATTGCCACTGCCAACTGTCGCCCGCATCGCCCACCATTTGCCCCAACTTTCGACCATTCACGCCCACGAGAAACCGGCCGGGACCACGTCCTTTGTGCCACGGTGACGTCCAGTTGTACGTGCGAACATAAACGAAATAGGTGGCCGCAGCAGGCACATTGACCGGCGTTTCGGCCATCTTCACGGGCGTTCCCATGCCATGTGCCAGCAAATAGGGCGAGCCCATCTGCTCGATAAACTGTGCATCGATTACCCAACCGCCTTTGTTTTGAAACCTTTCGGCCTCAACCAATAGGCTGTGGGCAGCGAGATGGAGCGCCGTTACCAGCAACATGGTCAGCGTTGTGATGCGTTGTTTTGTCATTGTTGCTTTGTGTTTGGTGATGAAAAAGCCCATTCCGACCCTCTGAAAGGGCTGTTGCAAGGATGAAATGACCGTTCAGAGCCTCCGAAAGAGTTGTCGCAAGCAGGAAAAGCCCATTCAGACCCTCTGAAAAGGCTGTTGCAAGAGTGAAACGACCATTCGGGCCCTCTGAAACGTTTGCTGCACGATGGAGGAGCCTTTTCGACCCCTCCGAACGGCTGTTGCATGGTGCATGAGCCTTTCTGCCGCGTCAAAACGACGGTTGTCAGCCTTCGTATGTGCCCAAGTTGCACTGAGAACATTTCACATTTGTTTGGCTCTGCTTAGCAAAGCGAGTGGGATGTGTTGTGAAAAATGGTGCAAATTGTCCCACAAAATGATGCATATTGCAGTCGGATATGCACCAAATTGCGAGACAAAATGATAGTAATTACTTCACAAGCCAACGCCTTTTAGCGGCGAAGGTGTGGGTTGAGTTGCGCGTCTAAAGCCGGGTAAGGCAGGTAAATGCTCTTTTCTCCTTGCCAAGTGAGGCCGTTGGGGATGAGCACTGTCTCTTGCAATGTGACGCCAGATGCCACGGTGATGGGCGCATTGAGTTTGCGTTGGTTGAACACTTGCTCTAACCTGTTGAGGCGCATGAGGTCGTCTCGGCGCGTAACCAATGCCGGCCAATAGCCCGCAACCTCCCAACCATGCTCGCGAATGCAGGCTTCTATGAAGTCGTTGCCGCTCATTCCGGCTGGCAAAGCAGCTAATCCTGCCCGCTGACGCACGCGGTTGATGCACTGATAGGCCATAGCATTGGGGCTTCCATCGGCACGACATTGGGCCTCGGCATACCACAACAACACCTCGGAATAGCGGATTAAACGGTGGCGATGACTGTTGGATGAGATGTAACCGGCAGGCTTTGTGTAGTCATAATCCACGTTGTCGGGACCCACTGTGAAGATAGAAAACATGGGATGTTTTTCTTCTACCTGCCACCAGTCTAAGAGATCGGTCTCGCCTTGACGCCCGTTGTTCTTCAAAATCTTGGGATTGTAGATGGCATCTTTGCGCGGCCCGGCGGGAAAATCGTTCCAAAACTTGATTTCACCCCAGCCGTCTCCCCAGCCACCTAACGACTCAAAGAGATTGCTTTTAGACATTTCGGAGTCTTCATCCCACATGAATGTGCCCGAGAAGTTGATGCCCACGACTGTTTCATTGGTGTAGTTGTGGCTCGGTGCATACACGTGTTTGAAGTGGGGTTCTAAGATATATTCATAGGTTCCTGCGTTAACACCGTCGATAACGGCCTTGGTCAGCGTGGCAGCTTCGGCATATCGCTCGGTTTTTTGCAACGGCCAGCCCGCCATCGCCATGTCAACAGCGGCCAAAGTGGCTTGCGCTGCCTGCTTGGTGATGTAGATGTTGGCACCATTTATGGCGCGTGGTGCGGTGGAATAGCGTGTGGGAAGCGTGGCGATGCAGGCCTGGAGGTCGGCCACAATCTGCTGATACACCTCTTCAACCGACGCCAGAGGTCGGCTATAGTCCACGTCTCCGGCCAGATTCATGGGCACAGGTCCGAAGCGTCTTACCAAGAAAAAGTAGTTCACGGCACGCCAAAAGCGGGCTTGTCCGACGGCGATGTTCTTCTCTTCTGTGCTGGTTGGCGTCTTCTCGGCACTGTTAATGATGTCGTTTGCCGCTTTGATTGCCACAAAAGAGGTGCGCCAAGCCCATGAAGCACCGTTGTTTCCGTCGCTGGGATGGAAAGCATCTACCTCGGCCACATGCTGCTTGTTGCTACCAGGATTGGTGGTAACATCGTCGCCTTGCCATGCAATCATCATGGGATTGGTGTTGGTTTGTGTGTCGCACACCTTACTATACAGGGCATTTACGGCCATGTCCAATTCCTCTTGCGACGTGAAATAGTTCTCAGGTGTGAGGCGTCCTTTCGGATTTTCGGTGAGAAAATCGCTGCAAGCAGTAGTCGTTGCCGCCAGCAAAAAGGAGGATAAGAGTATGATTTGAATTTTCATCATGTTGTCTTTTGAAGTTAGAAATTGATTTTTACACCGAAAGTAAAGGTGCGAGAGAGCGGATAAGCGCCCATATCGATGCCGTCGTTGATGTCAACATTGCCAAGTGACGTGTCCATGAATGAGGTGCCCGAGGGGTCTAATCCTTTATATCCCGTGAGTGTAAACACATTCTGACAGCTCAAAGATAGCTTCACATCGGCAAAGCGAGTCTGCTGTTTGGTGAGGTTATACGACAGGGTGATGTTGTCCAAACGGAAGTAATCAGCCTTCTCCAACCACTTGGTTGAGGCACCTTGATAGTTGTTATTGGTGACGTTTACAGCGGGATATATGGGGTTGTCGGTCTTTCCAAACGACTGATAGTAGGCTTCTTTCAGGGTAATGAATTTCGAAGCGCCATTCATTGAAGCAGCGAAATAGCGCATGAGGTTGAGGCGTTTGGCACCAAAAGCACCCGTAAAGAAGAGGTTTACATCCCAGTTTCGCCAAGAAAGCTGGTTGTTCCAGCCCAAAGTGAAGGTGGGATTGGCCTTTCCACAGAACGTTCTGTCGCCCTCAGATAGCGTGCCACTGCCATCAAGGTCGGCGTAAGTGTCGTGCCCGGAAGCATCTAATCCCGTCCATTGATACAGATAAAACGCGCCAATGGGTTGGCCAACGACGATGCGTGTCACATCGCCCATCAGGCCAACCGCAGGCGAATAGCCCTGAACGAAGGGGATGTTATCCAATGAGGTGACCTTGTTTTTGAGGTAACTACCCGTGAAAGACGAGCTCCAATTCAAGTCTTTCTGATTTAAAATGTGAGCATCGATGGTGAAATCAACGCCTCGGTTCACCACTTCGCAGGCGTTAACCCAATAGGTTCCGCCGCCATCATATTGCGGAAGCGTCTTCTTCAGCAGACCGTCTTTGGTGGTTTTGTTGAAGTAATCGATAGAGAAGCGCAAACGATGGGCAAGTGTTGCGAAGTCGATACCAACGTTGAACTGGTGTGTTTTCTCCCAAGTGAGGTCGGGGGTCGCGCGACTTGTGCCCGCCCAGAAGCCTGTATACTTGTTTGATCCGCCATAAGCATAGCCTACTTGTTTCATCAATCCCAAGGTTTCATAGGGCGAAATGGCTTGACTTCCCACTAATCCATAGCTCACTCTGAGCTTGGAATCTTGGATGATGTCTTGCTGTTGCATGAACTTTTCGTTGCCCAACGACCACGCTAAGGCCACAGATGGGAAGAAACCCCATTTGTTTTTGAAGAACTTTGACGACCCATCTGCACGGAAAGTTGTCGTGAGCAAATAGCGGTTATCGTAATTATACATCAATCGACCCACGCCGGAAAGCAACGCCCAAGCTTCGTAACCATTGTCTGATGTCTTGCTTTTAGCCAAGCCAATGTTCCACCATCCAACGCTTTCGGTCAGCAGATTATCACCCGAAATATGCATCATGCGATATTTAGATTGCGTAGTTTCGAATACACCTGTAGCCGTAAGACCGTGCAATCCCCATTGCCCTGCATAGGTAAGGTTATTGGTTGATTGCAGCATCATGCGTTGTCCGTCGTGGTTGGTCATACTGCTTTGTTCGGCAACCCGCTTCGAATGGAACCAATAGTATTTGGTATCGTTGTAGTCTACGCCGTTGGTTGTAGTGAAAGTTAGGCCCGGAAGGAGGTTGAATCGCAAATCGATTCTGCCGTTAAAGATGTCTTGCCGGCTCTGACCACTATTGAGTTTCAGGCTCCCAACGGGGTTATCTGCCGTGATGGCGTTATAGAAATCGTGGCTATAGTTGCCCGCATTGTCCATCACATTCGTCACAGGCGAGTAGTTTAATGCGAGCCATAGGATGTTGGTTTTGGCTGCACTGAAGTTCACCATGTTCCTAACATTGTGCGAAGCATTCACATCTGCAGTGATAGTGAGCCATGGAGTGATGTTCGATGTGAGATTGAGTTTCGCCTGATAGCGTTCGTTCTTCGTGCTAAGCACCGTTCCTGTTTGGCTCAAATAATTACCCGATAGGTAATATTGCGTGTCGCGATTCCCATTGGTGAGCGTCACTTTATAGTTCTGTGTGAAGCCCGTTTGCGAGATAGCCCGCTGCCAATCGGTGCCTTTTTCGCCATTTTGGAAAGCAGTTAAGTCGGCTTGACCGAATGTTCCGGGATGGGCTTCGTTATAAGCTGTGGCAAATTCGTAGGCATTCAGCAATGGATAACGCTTGGCAATGTTGCTGAAACCAAACTGAGCGTCAAAGGATACTTGCTTCATATTGGCCTTTCCCGACTTCGTTGTCACTAAAACCACGCCGTTAGAACCGCGCGAACCATAGATAGCTGTGGCTGAAGCATCCTTCAAAACCTGAATGGATTGGATATCTTCTGGGTCCAAACCGGTGAGTCCACTCTCGCGAACAATGCCATCAACTACGTAAAGAGGGTCGTTACTTCGGTTGATAGAGCCGGCGCCTCGAATGCGAATTTTCATCTCACCGCCTGGAATTCCGCTGTTCACAACGTGCACTCCGGCAATTCTTCCCTGCAAAGCATCGTCAACACGCGTGATGGGTTGGTCCTTAAAAGCTTTGTTATCAAGCACCGAAACCGAACCGGCTAAGTCGGCTTTCTTCACGGTTCCATAGCCCACCACCACCACTTCGTCTAAGGCTTTCACGTCGTCGCTGAGCGTGATGGTCATGTTTGGTGAGGCTTTGAGCTCTTGATCTTGCAGCCCTATGTAGGAGATGACGAGCGAAGTGCCTGGCGATGCGTTGAGCGTGAAGCGTCCATCGGCATCGGTAATGGTCTTGTTGGCAGTACCTTTTTGTTGGATTGTCGCACCCACTAAGGGCTCTCCGCTCGCATCTTTCACCGTTCCCGACACCTGTTTCGTGGCAGTTGGCGTAGCTGTTTTTTGCGAAAACACGATGTATTTGCGGTTGGTGATGTCGTAACGCAGGGCATGTGCTTGCGCAAAATGGTCGAGAAAATAGGCGATGGTGCCGGTAGTTTGTCCAAACGAGACACTGCTTTTGGGGTCTATGTCGCTGTCTTTGTAGACAAAGAGGTAGCCACTTTGTTGCTCAATCTCGTGAAAGAATTGTGCAACCGCTAATGTTTTGTTGGATAATTTCACATTTTGTTGCTGTGCAAAAACCGGCTGAGAAAGCAGGAATAGGCTCAAGAAAGTGCAACAAATGAGTTGCCATCGTAGCGCAAATGACTTGCGGCTACCTGTGGCTTGCTTACGATTGTAGGATAATTTGTCCATGTATCAGTTGTAAATGAGATATAGTTTGGTTGTTATTTTTTATATACAGACGTTTGGGTTGGCATGTTCTTACATGCTGTTAACCACGGGATTGTTTAGGTTCTATATGCCGTTCATGCCTCCTTTCTGTTCAATTATCGGATGATAATTTCATTGTTTCTCTTGTTTTCGCTCATCTTAAAGCCCTGCATGCAGCTCAACACGCGCAGTATTTCGGATGCCCCGTCGCTTGTTCTGAAGCGTCCTGAGTAGCGAGTTTGCAAGATGTTGCGATTTTTGATGCTGATTTTTACACCATAATACTGTTGCAATTCTTGAACAATAGTTGCCAACGAAGCCGATTGGAACGACAAGATTCCGCTTTGCCATGTGCTGATTTGGTCGTTGAAAGCGATGCGTTCAAAGCCCGTGTTGGTGGCAACAACGCTTTGATGAGGCAGTAGGATGACACCCTTTTGGGGCGCTTCGGGGCGATAGACCTGCACACTGCCCCGCAAAAGCGACACACAGAGTGGCGTCCCGGCATAGTTTTTTACATGAAAACGCGTGCCCAATGCTTCGACATTTACGCCATTTGCCGCCACCACAAAGGGTAATTGCTTGTTTTTTGCGACTTCAAAAAGTGCCTCTCCCTGCAAAAATAGGCGGCGTTCGCTCACAAAAGGTGTGGCGAAACGCAGGGTTGTGTTGGCGTTTAACCACACTTTACTGCCGTCGGGGAGTGTTATTTGGCAGTGCTGCCCATAGGGAACATGCAGCGTTTGCATGCTGAGCGTGGGCTTAGTGGGCGCTGGTTTCGGCAGGAAGAACCACATGGTGAGCATGCCAATGAGCAAGACGGCGGCATAACGCCAGCTTTGTTTGGCGGCATGGAGCCATCTTTTGCGCCGCAGTCTTGTTTTAAAGGTGCGAAGTTGTTGCTGGCCTTCCTTCACGTCGGCTTGCGATTCGTGGAGAAACAGCAGGGCACTGGTTTCCATTTGTGCCATGATAGCCTTGCGCAAAGCCTCGTCGTGCTGTGCTTCTTCCAGCAAGGTCGCCCGCTCTTGTGGCGTGAGTTTCCCTTGTAAGTAGGCGATGATTTGTTCGTTGGAGTGCGTCATTGTCTTGGTATAATACGTCTATTGAGGTAAAATCCACTAAAAGAAGTGCAAGGAAAAATCTACTTTTAAGTTCTTTTAAGGAATGAAGCATTCTGTTTCATAGCCCTAACAGTACGAGCAGTGGTCTTATGTTTTGCAATGTTTTGCGCAGTTTGGCATAGGCAATGCCCATTTGTGTTTCAACAGAGTGGGTGGAGATGCCAAGTGTCTGAGCTACTTCTTTCTGTGACAGATGGTGGAATTTGCGCAAGATGAAAATTTCTTTGCAGCGGGGTGGAAGTTGATTGATAGCGGTTTCAATGCGTTGTTGCAGGTGGGTTTCGTTTTGAAATTCGGTGAATGTTTGTGCTAATGCACTTTCATAGAGCCGCAGTTCTTGCCTATCTGTGAGTGTTTCGACGGATGTGTGTTGCAGAGTGTGCAGTCGTTGGCCCAACACGCTGAGACAGGCATGCTTCAACGCGGTGAAGAGATAGCCAATTTCGCTATGTGTTTCTTCAAAAAGAGGACACCGCTCATAGAGTTTTAAAAACACATCTTGCACCACATCTTTGGCGGCCTCCTCATCCTTTAGGTAAAAAGTCGCAAAATGTTTAGCACGGGTGTACCACAAAACATAGAATGTATCGAAGTCAAACATGGTGGAAGCACTTTTTAAGTGTTTCTGCATTTTGTGCTTACAAAGTTACAAAAAATAGTGGGTGTGGATGTCATTTGATAGCGATTCCTTTGGTATCTTTTTGTGACGGAAAAGAAAAAGGGTGGAGATTGCGTTGCAATTTGCCGCAAATTAAGTCCTCATCTCTATGCTTTTGTAAGCGAAAATGATAGCTTTTATCACGCGTTAGGGCTGCGATGGCACAACAATCCTTTGGCGATGGCCTATGCTTCGTAGTCATTTTCTTGGGTTGTTTGGTGAAATAATGCTGTGCCTTTGTTGCCAAAGATGGTGGCGAAAGGCACTGCAAAGCCACAAAAAAGATGTGGTGTTGGGGTGCTGTTGGGTTCTATTTTTGGGGTGAAAGGCTACATTCTTGCGATTTTTTTGTTGAAAACGGCTGCCGTTAGGGTGGGGGGTTGAAGCGGAACAGGGCGCAAAGGGGTTAAGGATTTTCGTGGATATACTGTGCTTGTGTGGCACGAATACCGTGCGGATTGGATGCGTCTGTCAGGTCGTCAATGCGCCATTGCCCCTGTTCTTTCACCATTTTCAGTTCAAGGGGCACGTCTTCGCCATTGTGAAGAATGAGCTTCACGCGTGCCGTTTGATGATTTTCGATAGAAACGACGCGCACATTGCGGAAGGAAAGGCGGACGTAATCTTGCGCTTGTATCCAGTAATCATATTCCCAAAGGCCTATATCTCCGGGATGACGCGCATCAATTTGGGCCACCTTTTTGCCTTCTTCGGTCCATGCTCGCGAACAAAAACGTTGTTCAAAAGCAGCTCCGTCTGGGGCTTCTACGTTGGAATCGTTCATACTTTTGCAAAGAAAACCATAGATTTCGGTAACGCGTTGGGCGACGATGGCGCTGTCGTTGGGGGCGTCTATCCGTGTGATGGGCGCGTTTTGAATGGTCCTTTGCGGCTGCTTGGGATGCGAACAACCCAACAAAAGGCAGGCTATGCCGCATGAAAACAGTCCCAAGAATAGCGGATAACTGTGCGGAAGGTGCATGTGATGTTGCAATTTTGGGGGATAATCCGAACGGTAAAAATGGATCGAAAAAAGGGGAAACACACCCTAAGCGGTGCGTCTCCCCACACTTTGAGACTATAAAAAGTTAATGATTCCAAAGTCTTCGGGACGATGGAAATCGGGTTTTTCGGAGTGAATAGGGCTCCATGACAGGAAATGGGGCTGCAAAGTCTTGTCACCACACTTATAGAAATTGGCCCGCATTGTGCGTCCTGACAGCTCCGTTATGTTGTCATCGAAGAACGATGTCGTGGGAATGACGAGCGCAAGTTGCCAAGCTGTGCTGCCTTTTCGTGCAGAAAAGGGCGCAGTTCCCAACGAAGTCCACCGCTGAATGGCCTGCATCACGTTGTTAGGGGCAGGCTTTCGTCCTTCCCTTCCTGTGCCATGACAGAGCAAAGCGCGGCCAATGCAGTTGGTTTCTAAGTTGTAATAGCCCGCTTTTTCATCGGGACTCACGAAAAATTCGCAACACGAATCTTCCCAAACGTGGCCACCATCGGCATCAACCACCGCACGCACGTGGTCTTCTTGCACACAGAAATGCAAGAAAATGGCGTGATTGTTGTGGGCTATCGCAAAGCGCACTTCGGGCTGATAGGGATAGGTTGCGTGCCAATTAGCGGTGGCAATGAGCTGATAGGGCACGTGTTCGCTTTTGAACAACGCGGGAATAGCCTCGGCTTCGGCTTTGAAACAGGCTATTTCGGGCACTTGAAGTTCTTTCATTGTCGGATGGTTTGGTGGATAAATTCGGTCATCATGCGTTCCTTGCGGCGTGCGTCTTGGAAGAGCAACAGCTGATTTTTGGTGCGCACATAGTTGTGTTCGTCGTATTTTATCTTATAATAGGTGTCGCCATTGAGGTAGTCTGTCAAGAAACGTACGCATTGCATGTAGGGGAAAAGCGCCGCTGCAAAGGGCAAATGGCTGATCTCTACGGGGGTTAGGAAAGGCAAAGCGCTGCTTAAATAGCCCTCGGTGAAGGCTTTAAAGATAACGTCGTTGAAGCCCACGGCCTTGAAATCGTCGCTGTCTTCGGCCACAAAGTTGGCACCGGTGCGCAGAAAATCGCCGTAATCGGAGAAGACAAAGCTCGGCATAACCGTATCTAAATCGATGACACACAGCACGTTTCCTTCGGCATCAAACATCATATTGTTCACCTTTGTGTCGCAATGGCACAGGCGTTTAGGCAATTTTCCTTCGCGATACAGGCGCTCTGCCTGGCACATCTCGTCGCCATCGCGCAGCAAAGTGGTGATGATGTCGTTCACTTGGTGCACTCTTTTTGCCTTATCTGCCGCAATAGCTTCCTTAAACTGCTGCAAACGCAACTCCATGTTGTGGAAGTTGGGGATGGTTTCGCCAAGGGGTTCGGCCAAATCGACCAACATTTTTTCGAAGTCTCCGAAAGCTTTTCCGCACGAGAGAGAGCTTTCTGCGTTCACTTCTTCGTGGGTATAGGCATCGGGAATGAACACACTTACGCGCCAATATTGCCCTTTGCCGTCGCGATGATAGGTCTTTCCGTCGGTTGTTGCAATGAAACGCAGGCATTTTCTGTCCACATCGGTCTCGCCTTGTGCCAGCAATTTCTTGCGGATGTGTGCCGTGACGGCCTCGATGTTGTGCTGCAACAGGTCGACATCTTGAAACACATGATGGTTGATGCGTTGCAAAATGTAATCGGGTTGCACCGCTTCGGCCGTCGTTACTTTGAGGGTTTCGTTGATGAGCCCGTTGCCAATGGGAGCTACTTTCTTAATGGTGCCCTGCAATTGGAACACCGAAAGGATGTCGAAAATTTCTTTTTCGTCTGTCATAACTATGATGCTTAAGATGATGAATGGTTCTGTTTTATGGGCGATCGCTGGGCTTCACGCCGAAGTTTGAGGGCTTGTTGCCCATGAAAAATTCTAACTTTCCACCACGAACGATATCTTTAAAGTCGATATAGGCGCGTGAATAGGGCTTGCCATTGAGCGTAGCACGCTGAATATACATGTTTTCTGCGCTGTTGTTGTGGGCTACAATCTGGAACGTTTTGCCCTCGCCCACCTGCAAAGTGGCTTCATGAAAGAGCGGCGAACCAAACACATAACGGCCGCCTGCAGGCTCAACTTGATAAAGACCCAAAGCAGAAAGCACATACCAAGCCGACATTTGGCCCACGTCTTCGTTGCCACTTAGGCCGTCGATGTTGTCATGATACATCGTTTTCAGCACCTCACGCACACGCGAAGCCGTCTTCCAAGGCTGGCCGGCGTAGTCATAAAGGTAGATAATGTGGTGGCTGGGCTCGTTGCCATGCGCATATTGTCCAATCAAACCCGTGATGTCTGGCGAGGCATCCTTGCCCATATCGCCTTTCACAATGAACAGCGAATCGAGCTTGTTGACAAAGGGTTTGTCGCCACCGAAGGCCGAAATAAGCCCCCGAACATCGTGGGGAACGAGCCAAATGTATTGCCATGCCGTGCCTTCGGTGTAGTCATCGGCGCGGTGAATGACCTTGAATGGGTCGAAAGGTTCGCGGAAATGGCCTTTAGAATCAACGCCCCGCATGAACTTTGTCTTCTTGTCGAAGTAGAAATCGCGATAGGATTGGCTGCGCTTGTGGAAATATTGGTAGTCTTTCTCGTCCTTTAATTCCTTGGCTAACTTCGCAATGCTGCCGTCAGCCAAGGCATATTCCAAACCTTTGGCCACGGTTTCGTTGGTGGGGTCGAGGTCGAATGGCAGATAACCATATTTCTTTAGCAGGTCTAAACCGCGGTCGCCGTTGAGCTGGGTCTTCTTGGCTGCCTCCAAAACGGCACGCTTATCCACAGCGAACCCCTTCAAAGCGATGTCCACTATCACCGGAACTCCGGGGTTGCCCACCATGCAATCGGTTTCGTTTCCCTCCAGAAACCACACCGGAAGGCGCCCCTGCTGCTGCGCAATGTGCAGCATGGTTTCGGCAATGTCGCGCTGCTTTTCGGGATGAATGAGCGTCATCAAGGGGTGTGCTGCACGATAAGTGTCCCACAGTGAGAAGGTGGTATAGGGCGTGAAGTCGCCGCGATGGGTCTTGCCATCGGCACCTCTGTACTCGCCATTGACATCGTTAAATACCGAAGGGGCAGTCATCGTGTGGTACAAACTGGTGTAGAAGATGCGCTTGTCGGTGGCGTTAGCGGTCCTAATGGCTACCTTTTCCAACTCTTTGTTCCAGGCAGATTTTGCTTCGGTCACCATGGTTTTGAAGTTCCAACCGGGTGATTCTTGCTGCAAATTCAGGCGTGCATTGTCGATGCTCACACTCGAAATGCCCACCTTCACCATGAGAGGTTGCCCTGTGGGCTCAAAGGAAAGCACGCTCAATGAGTCGCCTTCTTTGGTACGATGGGTGATGGGTTGCGAGAATTCGGCTACGAAAAACACACGTTGCTCCTTTGCCCATCCTGTTGAAAAGCGCGAACCTACAATGGTGTTCTGCCCTTCTTGTTGCAGGGTGCAGGCCGTCATCTTGTCCCAACCCACGCCTTGTGCCAAGTCAACCACCACTTGTTCTTGTCGTGCATCGGCCGGAAACGTGTAACGATGAAAGGCGGTTCGCTGGGTAGCAGTGAGTTCAACGCGCACGCCATTGGCCAAAGTTACGGCATAATAGCCCGGCGTAGCATATTCGGCTTTGTGGGAGAATTTCACCTCACGCACATCGCTTTTTGTCACGGGCAGCAGGGCAATGTCGCCCAAATCGCCGATACCTGTTCCGCTAAGGTGCAACTGTCCGAAGCCGATGATGATGGAGTCGCTGTAGTGATAGCCCGAACACCAGTCCCAACCTTGCTTCTTTTGCGTGGGGCCTGCTTGGATATGCCCAAACGGAACGTTGGCTCCGAGGAACACATGTCCGTGTCCTCCCGTTCCAATAAAGGGGTTTACGTATTGCGTATAGTCTTGTGCGACGGGCTCAGGACAAGCCCATGTGTTCACAACGGCTATGAGTGGGAGCATGAGTCCCAAAAACATTTGTTTCATCGTCAATAGGGTTTAATCATTGATTTCTCTGCATTATTTTTTCTTTCTTGTTGTGCGGCTTGAACAAAGTGGGCTATATTGCGGAGCAAACTATGCGCTATTGCGGCACAATCTGTGCGACATTGTAGCGCAATCTGCACCATTTTGTTCAACCGTTTGCATGGGTGTGGTTGGCCAAAGCCTATGGGATGTCACCCCACTTGCCTCATTCCGTCAGGCAGACGGGGCCCCGCTTCCGCATGATCCGTTGGGCCTTGATAATCGTTTTGCCGCCTACAAAGTCTTTGAGCGGGATGGCTTGGAAGGTCATCTGTGCCACGCTGCTCTCGTAAAGGATGCCCACCGTCTCGCGATCAATCATCGTCAGGCACGAATAGCCCCATCCATAGTCGTCATCAAGCAACACCTGATGCGAGGCTTCCCATGTCTTTCCGTCGTCGAAGCTCAGTTTAATGGTGATGTTTCGACGGTCTTTGGGGTCGTTGGGATTGGAGAACAGCAAGATGTTTTTGCCCAGAACATTGTCTTTTGCGGGCACACTGATGAGGCTTGCCATGCAGATGGGCTCTTGCAAAGCCTTGATATTCGAAGCGTGCTCCTGCCAGGTTTTGCCCCAATCGCGCGTGGTGTAAACGGCTCTTCCGCCGCCACTTTGGTTGCGCATGTTGAGCATCAGTTCGCCCGAAGGCAGCTCTGCCACCTGCGCTTCGGTGGTATTATAGCATGCCGGTGAAGAGATGGCCCACGTTTCGCCGTGGTCTTTGCTATACAAAATGCCGGCATGGGGCACGCGATCCTTGTCAATAAACTGCATGGCAAACACCAATGTGCCGTCTTTGCAGGTGATTCCGCGCCCCGGGCCCTGGAAGAAAAAGTACCATTCGGGTTGCTTTAACAGCGGTGTGAGGTTGATAGGAGCCGACCATGTGCGCCCGTCGTCGGTGCTTTTTGCCATCATCAACTGTGCCGTGTGGTCTTTATCCATGCCGGGTTTAGAGCTAACCCATGCGCGTTGGTTGCCCATTCCGTGGGTCCAAGCGGCCACAACCCAACACGTGTTGTTGGTTTTGTCCACGAGAATAGCGGGGTCGCCGACACCATTTTGCGCCGCAGGAAGACCGCCATTCTCACCAAAAGCTAAGGGCAAGCGCATGGGTTCCCATGTCTTTCCGCCGTCGATGCTGCGGCTAAGTCCCACATCAATATGCTCTTGCAGGTCGGTACTGCTGTTGTAACGCACATCATAGACACCCAAAAGCGTGCCGTTGTTTGTTGTCACCAAGCCCGGAATGCGATAGGCTGTCACGCCATCGTCGCCGGCATGTCGCACACCTATGCCCATTCTTCGCTCCATATTGGGCTTCGAAGTGTTGACGAGTGGCAGTGCTTTTCCGTCGGCAATGGCCTTGGATAGCGCAGCTTTCAAGGTCGCTTTTACGGGCACATCGGGTTGCATTTCGATGCTCACCCAAAAGTAATTCACGCCCGGAAAGAGCGATTGTTTGGCCTCAAGGGTGAGATGATGGGTGGTGGGTTGCAGCTCACTTCGCAACACTACATACGACGGATTGGCGCGCAAGGTCTTGCCAGGTGTGAAGCCCGAGACGTAATCTACGGGTGCAAAACGCAGTTTTTGGTCGAATTGTCGCGCCTCGGTGCCGCCATAATAGAGGCGAAGGGCTTTCACTTGGTTGAGTGGAAGCGATGGGTCGAGGTCGAGTTCCACTTGGTCTAAGGCCTTCGTTTCAGTGGCTTTGAGCCGCATGAGCAGCAATACATTGTCGTGACGCTCAATCAAAATGGGCACTTGGGGCTGCTTTATGAATAAGGTGTCGGCTGCTTTTGCGTGAAAAGTGCTGAGCAAGAGCAGCGCAAGAATCATTTTTTTCATTTGCAATTTATTTTCGATTAATCATAATTTCGTCGATAAAGAGCCAGCTATCAGGCTCATATAATGCGGCTTTGACGTGCACATAGCGGCCTTTTGCCGTTCCTTTCCATTGGTAAGGATAAATGCGATAGCGCTCAGAAGGCTTGACATCGCAGGTGGTTTTATCGATTTCTACGAAGTTTTTTCCATCGTTCGACACCTCAATCTGCACCGAAGCGGGCGTATAGATGCTGGCAGAAGCCTGTTGCAAGAAGTTGATTTCAACGTCTTTAATGTCGGTGGTTTTCTCCATATCAATGATGACATCGATGCCTTTGGGGTCGATAAAACCTTGCCATCTGCCGTCGAAAAAGCCCCAGTTTCCGCCGCGTCCGTTGGTCAAAGTGCTATCCCCTTCGGCACGATATTTCGGAGCATACGAACTTAAATAGGTCACTTTCTTGTGCAATGCCTCGTGCTTCATGCCATAACGGAACTCCTTTCGATCACCCACTTCATGGGCTAAATCGAACGTATGATAGCCTTTTTGTTGCAGAAAGTCAACGGCATAGAGCGCGCGTTTGCGAAACTTGGCATAGTTTCTGTGTCCACTTGTCCAGCCCACTTCGGCCAAAGCCAGCGCCCGTGGATAGAGCATATATTCCAAATGTTGCGGCGTTGGCACGTATTCGGTCCACAGATTGCCTTGCAATCCCTCAACACAAGCCTCGGTTTGTGGCGTCCGGCAGCTGTCAGGAAGGGGCTCATAGCTGTACGCTTTCTCTAAGGTTACATAGCCACCTTGCGCATTGGGCTGCGTGATGGGGGCGTCTTGATAATGGTCAAGATAGCAATATTTCCCGGGAGTCATCACCACTGCATGGCCTTTTCGCGCGGCTTCGAGTCCAGCTTCAAAGCCTCTCCACGACATAACGGCGGCATTGGGTGCCAGCTTTCCTTCCATAATCTCGTCCCATCCCATGAGCTTTCGGCCATGGGCGTTGAGGAATTGTTCTATTTTCTCCGTGAAATGACCTTGCAATTCGGCCGTCGTTTTCAGCCCATTGGCTTGCATTTCGCGCTGACAATCGGGGCAAGTCTCCCACGTTTTGCGCCCCGCTTCGTCGCCACCAATATGGATATAGGACGAAGGGAACAGGTCCATGACCTCCTTGAGCACATCCTTTAAGAACTGATAGGTGCTGTCTTTGCCCACACAGAAGTCGGATTGGCCATGCACTTTGCCCTCACAGGCGAGCGAAGGATAGGCCCATAGCACCTCATTACTATGTCCGGGCATCTCAATTTCGGGTATAACAGTGATGTGACGAGCGGCAGCATAGGCCACCAGGTCGCGCACTTCATCTTGCGTATAATAACCTCCGTAGGCGCCGGGAGCATCTTTTCGGCAGAAAGTTCGGTCGCCACCGCGCCACCATTTCGTCCAATCTTCCTGCGTTCGGTAGGCAGCTTCCTCGGTTAAACCGGGGTATTTCTTGATTTCTATGCGCCATCCGCCGCCATCAACCAAATGCCAATGGAAGCGATCAAGCTTGTAATAGGCCATCGCATCGAGCTGCTTTTTGAGCACATCGATGGGGAAGAAGTGGCGCGAACAGTCGATCATGATGCCGCGATAGGGATATTTTGGATAGTCGGTGATGTGCACATGGGGCAGTCTTCCATTCTCTTTGAGTTGCTGAAGCGTCTGCAAACCATAGAAAAGGCCCATCGGTGTGGGGGCTTTGATGAACACTCCGCGGCGCGAAATAGTGAGCTTATAGCCCTGAAGGCGCACACTGTCGGCCGCCATACGTGCCTGTTCGGGCGTGCCGGTGCAGAATAATCGCAGCGGATAGAGATGGGTTTTGCGCACGATGCTGTTGTTACCGCGGCGCAACTGAATGCCCATGGTCTGCAAAAGATAGCTTTGCAACTGGGCAAAATCTTCGCCTTTGAGGTTGGTTTGTGCAGCGTTGAGCTGACTGACTGCAATCGATCCTTGCCCCATCACGATGCTTTGGGGCTTGGGAATGATGTTGTGTGCGCGTGATTCGGTGAGGAAACAGGCGCCCATCAAGAGGCTAAAACCAAATTTTATCAAGGTCTTCATTTCATTAAGAATAGGTGAGCGTGGCACCTTTTGGACTCGATGCCACGGCAAAGATCATTATTTTAAGATGAATTTCAATGTACCTGCCTTCACCAAGTCGCTGTGACGGATGCGGTAGGACGTCCAAGGTTGGCCGCCAACCTCCATCTTTTCGATGCGCACGGCTTGCGGATTGCTGCGCTGGGTCTCAATAACGAGCTTGTCTTTGCCCCATTGTTGGGCATCGAGGTGCAGCGTAATCTTGTCGAAAACGGGCGAGGTGAGGGTGTAAGCCGGCTCACCCGGACAGTCAGGATAGAAGCCCATCATGCTGAAAAGCGCCCAAGCCGACATCGTTCCCGTGTCATCATTGCCGGGAAGTCCCTCGGGACTGTTCTTGAAATAGGTTTGCAACAGCTGATGGGTGAGCACTTGTGTGCGCCATTCCTCACCTTTAAAATAGGAGAAAAGGAATGGATAAGCGATGTTAGGCTCGTTGGTTGGGTCGTAGTTTCCGCGGTCAAACACCGACTGAAGCTGCTCGATGAAGCGCTTTTTGCCACCCATGAGCTTGGCCAACCCATAGATATCGTGGGGCACATAGAACGTGTAGTTCCACGCATTGCCCTCATGAAAGCCCGGAGAAGGTTCCCAGTTGGCACCTTGCAGCGGGTTGAATGGGCTATAAAACTTTCCATTGGGCAGGATAGGACGCAACATATTGAACTCCTTACTGAAGTAATGTCGGTAGCCCATCGAGCGGTTATAGAACAGCTTTGCATCGGCTTTGTGGCCCAAAGCGGCTGCCAAGCGCGACAAAGCATTGTCGGCAATGTAATATTCCAACGCGTGCGACACCGAATTGTCGAATGAATCGCGCAGCGAAATATAGCCTTTCTCCACATATTCGTTGTTGTCGGGGCGCAGCGGATTGCTCTTTTCGTCGGTCGTGGCACCCTTTTTCATAGCCGTGTAGGCCTTGTTGATGTCGTAACCGCGCAGCCCTTTCAGCCAACAGTCCACGATAACGGGAATCGAAGGGTCGCCTTCCATCGTGTAAGTCTCGCGTCCAAAGAGCTCCCATTTGGGCAACCAGCCGCTCTCATCATACATACTAATCATCGATTTAATCATGTCGCGCTGGCGATTGGGATAGACAAGCGTCATGAATTGATGCAGGTTGCGGTAGGTGTCCCACAGCGAGAACACCGTGTAGCGGTTGCCTTCGTGCTGCGTAAGCACGCGGTTGCTCTCCATAGCCGGATATTGTCCGTTGACATCTTGTAGGATGTTGGGATGGATGAGCGTGTGATAGAGTGCCGTGTAGAAGATGGTTTGCTGGTCTTTGGTGCCGCCTTCAATTTCAATTCTCGACAGGTCGGCGTTCCATTTCTGCCGCGCTTCTTGTGCAATGGTGTTGAAATCTTTGCCCTTTTGCTCGGCGTTGAGGTTCTCACGTGCGTTGGCTATGCTGACAAACGACACGCCCATTTGCACCTCAATCACCTCGTTGTCGGTGGTGTTGAAGTTCATATAGACGCCAATATCGTCGCCGGCCATCTCTTTTTGATAGGCCGTGTAGAGCTTATATTGCCCTCTGTCGGGGAACCATTCAGCCTGTTTGCCCGTCCGTTCGCGCTGCTTTTTCCAGTAACCGGCGCTTTGGGGCACCTTGTTTACGCGCATCACGAAGTAAATGGGGAACACAGCTTGGGCATAATAGCAAAAAGCGCCTTGCAGTTTCATGCCCTCATACTCGGTGGGACTCACCTGTTTCACCATCGCTCCCGACTCTTTCGTGAGACCTTCACCAAGGTTAAGCAGCAAATGGCTTTCGCCTTTGGGGAACGTAAAGCGCTCGCAGGCGGTGCGAAGGGTGGCGGTTACCTCGGTCTTCACGCCGTGTTTCACCAAGAAATTGCTGTAATAGCCCGGACGAGCCACCTCGTCTTTGTAGTGACTGCCATAGGCTTTATAGTCGACATTGAGCTTGCCTGTGGTGGGCATCAGCAGCAAAGAGCCCACATCGGGGCAGCCAACGCCGCTGAGGTTGACATGGGAAAAGCCTGTGAAAAACACGTTGTGGAACTCGTAAGGCGTTGACCACCAGCGCGAATCTTTATCGCATTTGTTCTCATCGGAACCCATAACATTGAACGGAACCACGGACATCAGCCCGTTAGGACAGATGGCTCCGGGGTTGGTAGTGCCCAAATTCGACGTGCCAATGAACGGGTTGACCAAGTCGACCGGCTCTGTTTTGGGTGCATGCGCCGCTTGCAACGCACCGAAATGGCACGCCATGCACAAGGCAATCATGAGGTTCTTTTTCATTTTTAAAAGGGTTAGTAGGGTGATGACCCTTGCAGGTCGGTTGCAAATATACGAATATTATGCGAGAAAAGCACGCACTTTGCCCCATAATCTGCAATAGATTGCAGTGCAAAGGCATGCAAATTGCGGGGCAAAGTCTATGCTTTTACCCCGCAAGGCTGCGGCCTACTCGGCACAGTTGTTGGCTTTGATGAAGTCTACAATCTCGCGAATGTAGCCAAAAGCCATGCCCACAACAGTGTCGGCAGCGCCATAATAGACGGCCACACGCTCGCCATCGTGGAGCGCTGCGCAGGGGAAAATGACGTTGGCCACGTCGCCTTGCAGCTCATAGGGGGCGTTGGGTGCGAGCAGATAGGGCTGTGTGCGATAGAGAACGCGCTCGGGATGCTCCTTATCCAAGATGGCAGCGCCCATGGAATAGCGATAACCGTTGCACGTAGTGATGACACCATGATAGAACAAGAGCCAGCCTTCGTCGACCAAGAAAGGCACGGGTCCGGCGCCAATCTTCGTGCATTGCCAGGCACTTTGTGGGAAAGGAGTGGGCGACATGACGCAACGATGCTCGCCCCAATACTTCATATCGGGACTGAAACTGAGGTAGATGTCGCCGAAAGGTGTGTGGCCATTGTCACTGGGACGGCTAAGAAGGGCATACTTGCCATTGATTTTTTCGGGGAAGAGCACGCCATTGCGGTTGAATGGCAGGAAGGCATTCTCGCACTGATAGAACGTTTTGAAGTCGAAAGTGTAGCCAAGGCCAATCGTAGGACCGTGGTAACCGTTGCACCAAGTAATCCAATAACGGTCTTCAAGCCACGTCACCCGTGGGTCGTATTTGTATTCCGACGCAATCATCTGCGTGTTGCCCGCCTCGAAAACGATGGGTTCTTCGTTGATTTTCCAATGGATGCCGTCGTCGCTGAAGCCTGCAAAGATATTCATTTGCACGGCTTTGTTGTCGCAACGGAACACCCCTGAGAAGCCGTTTTCAAACGGAACGATGGCACTATTGAAGATGCTGTTGGATGTGGGGATGTCATATCGGCCGATGATGGGGTTGTGGCTATAGCGCCACATCACGTCTTTGCTGCCTTGAGGGCGCTCCTCCCAAGGGAGTTTCTGAGCTGGAATTTTTGTCATGTTCAACTGTTGTTATGTTGTTTTTATTTTTCTTTTTGGGTTTGCATGTGGATTTTTCGCGCGGCATCAGCGCCGTTGTTGAAAGAATTGCTGCATGAGTTGGCGGCACGCTTCGGCCAAAACGCCTTGCGTGACGGTGGCTTTGGGGTGCAAAACGCGGGGGGCATAGAGGCGATAGCCGCGCTTCTCGTCGGGCGTTCCATAAACAATGCGCCCCATTTGTGCCCAGCCTAAGGCCGCCGCACACATCGAACAGGGTTCCACTGTGACGTAGAGTGTGCAGTCGGGGAGGTATTTTCCGCCCAACGAATCGGCTGCAGCAGTGATGGCTTGCATCTCGGCATGGGCGGTAACATCGTGCAAAGTCTCGGTGAGATTGTGTGCACGGCTGATGATTTTTCCGCGACAAACCACCACAGCTCCGATAGGAACCTCGCCGGCTTCGGCTGCCTTTTGGGCTTCGAAGATGGCTTTTTGCATAAACGCCTCGTCGATTTTCTGCTGCGTTTCGTCCACCATTTATTTCAGTTTGACGCGCCCTTTCAGGCCATCCAAGGTCACAGAGGAAGGCGCATTGCCGGTACCGTCAATCATGATGTGGCCATAGTGCGAATAAGTGAATGAGCTATTGCAGCTCCCTTGAATGAGCAAGTTGTCGACAAACGAGTGGTCATCGTCCGCATAAAGCGTTTGATTATCGCTCTCTGTATCATTCAACATCTTGATAACCATGTTGTTTATTCGGGTGCTTTGCAATTCAAACTTGTTGACTCCCACATTGATTTTGGCGTCGCCGATGCGGCATTGCGTGAGGGTGACAGAGAAGTTTTGTTGCAGGGTGAGGCTCTTGGTCACCAGATGTTGCACGCCTACCGCGCCCAGTTGGATCAGCGTGTTGGGCGATTGCAGCAGTTTGAGCGCTTGAGCTGTGGGCATATAGAGCCGAACGACGATGTATTGCCCATCGGATGCGGTATCAATGGTGTCGAAACGGGCATCATTCTCGGTCCATTTGGCATCGGTAAGCTCGTAGTTTCCTTTCGCATGTGCTGCGGCAAAGCGTGGCGAAGGCGAAAGGATGAGCTGTCCGTTTTGCATTTTTGTTTGGAGGAGTTCGCGCGGATAGTCGACGAGAATATCCGTTCGTTTGTCGTCAACGATGAGCAAAACGCTATCCAACGAGTAGTCGTCGAGGCTTTCATTGGGGGGTGCAACAAACTGGATGCCCTTCAAATCATGAAGGTTGAGCGTCTGACGGACAGCTGTATAGAATGTGATTGTCTCAGCTTTGGTGTTGTATCCTATGCAGAATCCCCACACCACGTAGCTCAAAACGATGAGGGTAAGGATGATTTTTGTGGTTGTTTTCATTTGCGTTTCCTCCTGTTATCTTCGGTTTTTAATTTCCATTTCACACAAGCGACGGTAGGATAGCCATAGGTTGGCCACCGAAAGGAAGGCTAACCAATAGAAGAAGTGAAGGCCGTTTTCGATGCGTCCGACGCCAATAAACAGCGTGAAAATGCCACCAATGAACAGCAAAATGAGCAGGGTGATGGTGGTGAGCAGCAGCGATCGGCGCAAAAACACCACGCTGCCGAGCATGTAAGTGGTGATGAGGAAAGCGTAGAAGGCAGTGAAATAGAACCATATCTCCCAGTATTGGTCGGAATAAAAGCTGATATGGCCGATGCCACCCCACAGCATTGGTCCCTCATAGTGGACGGTGGTCATGAGCAAGGCGCGCAGCAATTCGACGACATTGAACACGACATGGAACATGATGATGTAGGCCACGACAAACAAACAGACGCGTGCCAGCCAGTTTTCGAACATGCTTACGGGGGTGGTGAGCACGTGGATGCGACCCGATTTGAGCTTGCCGTCACTAAAAAATTGTGAGGCAGCCACAATCATCACAATCGTATAGATGAACGATGCCCAACCACTGATGGTTTCAGCCATGCCGATTACCTGATAGTTGGCGAGCGCTTCGCCGTCGTTATAGCTGCAAGTGAGGAAGAAAGTAGCGAGCATCACCATGAGCAACACACCGAAAGTGATGCCCGTAGCGATATAGAATTGGCTGCGATGTTCCATCCACAGCTTTTTGAAATAGCACCAAAAACGGTGCCAAGCGAAGAAATTGTTAGTCATGATGGGCCTCCCTTCCTTTGGTTGCTTCAATGAAATAAGTTTCTAAATCGATGGTTCCGTCGATGGCTTCGTTGCGGATAATCTCGCTTCTGTCCATCAACAACACGTGGTTGAGGATGCTTTCCACGTCTTTCACCTGATGGGTGGAGATGACGATGAGCTGACTTTCGTGGCTGCCTTGGCGGATAAAGTCGCGAAATTGCTGCTTGCTCGTGATGTCAAGGCCGTTGGTTGGCTCGTCCATCAACAGCACTTTGGCGTGCGTAGCCATGGCAAAGGCCATGAAAATCTTTTTGCGTTGACCGAGCGATAAGGCCGAGAGTCGCACGTCGTTTGTCATGCCAAAGGTTTGCAAATAGGCATTCATGTCGTCTAAAGAAAAGCGGGGATAGAACACACTGTTGGTCTTGACATAGTCTAAAAGCGACACGTTGGGCAGTTCAAACTCATCGGGAACGAGGAAAATCTCGCACATCGTGGAGGGCTTTCTGCGCCGCACATTCACCCCATTGAGCGTGGCTTGCCCGGTTTGGGGTGCCAACAAACCGGCCATTATATATAATAAGGTGGATTTTCCCGCGCCATTCGGCCCCAACAAACCATAGATTTTGCCGGGCGAAAGCGTGAGATTGAAGTCGCTAAACACAGGCGTTGACTGCCGAGGATAGCTATAACTGAGTTGTTGAATCTCCATTGCTATTGTGTGATAAATGTTTAAGTCTGAAAAACGTTGATCTCTTTTCGGTTGCAATAATAGCAAAAAAATGTGTGCCAAGCAAGTAAATGGTGAAGTTTTTTTCATGGGTTGCGTGGGCTATGGATGACAAAAACGGCTGCTGATGTTCACACATCAGCAGCCGTATATGATAGAAATTAAAACCTTAGTAATTTTTCTTATTTACGCTTTTGCATCGGCCATCTCTACACTTCCATCCAAATACTGGATTTTTCTGCCCATCACTAAGTAAGCAATCGGGCTGGCAATGAAGATAGAAGAGAGCGTTCCGAAGACAACACCCGACGTCATGGCGAATGCAAATGGCTGAATGCTCTTGCCACCGAGGAACAAAATCACGAGCAACACAATCAACGTTGAGAACGAAGTGTTGATGGTTCGTGCCAGCGTTTGGTTGATAGAGTCGTTGAATTGCGCCTGAATGTCACGCTTAGGATGCAGCTTCAGGTTCTCACGAATGCGGTCGAATACTACCACTTTATCGTTGATAGAGTAACCAATGACGGTCAACACGGCACCGATGAAGGTTTGGTCGACCTCCAAAGAGAACGGCAACACGCCCTGAAGGAGGGAGAACAAGCCGATGACAAACAGGGCATCGAAGGCCAAAGCCACGGTAGATCCCACCGAGAACGCTACGTTGCGGAAGCGCACTAAGATATAAAGGAAGATGGCAATCAGCGCAATAAGCACGCTGATGATAGCGCCATAGGTGACATCTTTGGCTACCGATGGACCCACTTTTGAACTGCTAATGATGGAACCTCCTGCACGAACGTCAGGATTTTTGAATGCCTCTACGCTCTTTTGGCTCACCATTCCGGCTTTCTTCAAACCGTTATAGAGCAGCGTTTCGGCCTGATCGTCGATGGTAGGACTGTTGGATTCAATCTTATAGTTGGTTGAAATACGAATCGTTTTGTTGTCCGTTCCCAACGAAAGTGCATTCGATGTGCAGCCGGGGAAGATGTGATTGAGCACCTCTCTCACCTGTTCTGGCTCGGTAGGTTTCTCAAATTGCACCACATAGTTACGGCCACCTGTGAAGTCAATGCTTTGTGCTAAGCCGCGAACAAAGAAGCTTCCGATGAAGACAAGCGCCAAGATGATGGTCACACCAAAGGTGCTTTTGCTCATGGTCATGAACTTATAGTGCTTGTCTTGCATGAGGTTCTTGCTGAAAGGTGTCCAATATTTGAGGTGCTCCCAGCGTCCTTTGTTGAGTTGATGCTCGTAAACCAAGCGGGTTAAGAACACCGAAGTGAAGAACGAACAAACGATACCAATGATCCAAGTGGTGGCAAAACCCTGGATAGGTCCTGTGCCAAAGATATACAAAATGACACCGGTTATCAACGAAGTGAGGTTGGAGTCGAAGATAGCCGAGAAGGCATTGCCATATCCTTCGGCTACAGCTTGCTTCATACCCTTGCCCAATCGCAACTCTTCTTTAATGCGTTCGTAAATCAATACGTTGGCATCTACGGCCGTACCCAATGACAATACCATACCCGCAATGCCCGACATGGTGAGCGCTGCTTGGAAAGATGTGAGGATACCCAGGGTGAAGAACACGTTAACCACCAATGCAAGGTTGGCAATCATGCCAGGAACGAAGTTGTACATCAGCACCATGTAGACAATCAACAACACGAAAGCGATGACAAACGACTCAATACCTTGCTGGATAGATGCGGCACCAAGCGTAGGACCTACCACCTCTTCTTGCACAATTCTTGCAGGAGCCGGCATGCGACCCGACTTCAAAGTGTTGGCCAAATCCTTGGTGGTTTCAACGGTAAAGTTACCGGTTATGGCGCTCGAACCGCCATCAATCTCACCGTTTACACGTGGAGCTGAATAAACAACACCATCCAAAACGATGGCAATGGCGCGGCCAACGTTGGCCTTTGTGAGGGCAGCCCAGCGGCGAGCACCATCACTATTCATCGTCATCGATACCTCAGGCTGACCCGTAACATGGTTAAAGCCGTCCTTAGCATCGGTCACTACGTCGCCTTCTAAAGGTGCTTGACCATTAGGAGTATTCACTTTAATGGCATAAAGACCATAGATGTTCTTAGCTGTTACGCCATCTTCAGGTGTTGCACTCCACAACAATTTCAAGTCAGCAGGCAACACTTGCTTGGCTTCTGTGCCATAAATGCACTTGTTAATAGCGGCAGTGTCGCGCACACTTGCATAACCTACGAGTGCCAAAGCATTGGCTCCGGTGGTTTGTAAGCGCGACAACAGGGGATGTTCCTTGTGGGCTTGTTCCAACAAAGCTTTGTCTTGTGTAGCTGAACCCTTATCGGTTGCCTTGCCCAATTGCAGCTTTGCAGGCTTTTTCGCTGCGGCTTGCTGCGGCTTTTCGGCTTTTGTTTGTGCCGTAGTGTCGGCCGATTCGCCAGCTACTAAGCGGGTGTCTAACTGTTGGAGATAGGGGATGGCCTCGTCTGCATTGTAGGTTTCCCAAAACTCTAAGTTGGCACTTCCTTGCAACAGCTTACGCATACGCTCGGGTTCTTTGATACCCGGCATCTCAACCATGATGCGACCGGTCTGTCCTTCGAGCTTTTGTATGTTGGGTTGTACCACACCAAACTTGTCGATACGTGTGCGAACCACCGTGAATGCGTTGTCGATGGCGGTCTGAACTTCCGCTCTCAGCACGCGTTCCACTTCAGAATCCGAGCTTTGCGGGTTCACTTTGCCTTGCAGTTGCTGCGTAGCGAAGAGCTCGGCCAAGCGATGTCCGGGTGCGTTTTTGTGGTAATATTCCACAAAAAGCGAGATAAAGTCGCTCTGACTCTTCTCTTCTTCTGCACGCGCTTCAGCCATTGATTTGGTGAAAGCTGCATCTGTTTTGTGATCAGCCAAGGTCTCTAACACATCAGGTACCGAGACTTCGAGAATGACATTCATACCTCCTTTGAGGTCAAGTCCAAGTCCAATCTGCGTTTCTAAGCACTTTTGATAAGAGTAAATGCCCAGATATTTCACCGAATCTTTATAATCCTGTTGGGCAATAGGGTCTTTTATCTTCGCTGCCTGACGGTCATAATAGGCCGTTGCAAACGAGAACGAGAGATAAAAAATGCTTGCAAGCGTCAGCAAGACGGCTGTACAAATTACAATTCCTTTGTTTTGCATTTTCTTGTTTATTATTTATTCATTGTTTTTCCGCGCATCCGTAGGCCACATCTTTTATAATATAGCCGTGCAAAAATAGTAAAAAAAATGCACTCCATAAAATTTATTGTTGTGAAATTGCGATTTTTATGGTTTAACTTCGCGTTTCATCCAGCAAATGATGGGGTAGTGGTCGGAAGTTTTAATGCGATTGTCCACCACGCAACGATAGGGTTTCCAGTCAGGCGTCACCATGATATGGTCGATGCGTACATACATGCCGGCCTTGTGATAGCTCACGCCCGGCCCGTTACCGGCAGCGATATAACAGTCGGTAAGATGTTGCCCGATGGTATGATGGGCATAGGAAATGGGGGTGTCATTGAAGTCGCCACAGAGGATAATGCTGTGGTCTAAGTGGCTGTTGACATATTTTGCCACGGCATTGGCTTGCACAGCGCGCTTCGATGAGGCCTCACCAAGCTTGTCGATGAGCCTGTAAGAGGTGCGTTTGGCAGCGCTGCCATCCAACTTCCCCTTCATCATCGATCGAAACTCCCTTTTGTCTTCGCTCGAAAGTCCCGTGGTTTCCAAATGGTTATTGATGACCAACACCGTGTCACGCCCCATTTTTATATAGAAAGCCCCACTGAGATTGCCGCGCGAAGGATAGGCGATGCGCTCGTGGGAGAGGATGGGATACTTGCTATAAACCGCAATCACATCGCTCTGTGCCGAAAACTTCAGCGTGTCTTTATAGGCAAAAAGCTTGTCCAACACCGAGTCAACGCGCGCCTGTCCTATCTCGTATGTCATGGCTTCTTGCAGACAAAGCAGGTCGGGATGCTGCGCTTTGATATACTCCAAAATGGGAAATTTGCCGTTGGCATGGCGCTCCCAGCCTGCAAAGCTCCACACATTGTACGACATCACCTTGACACTTTGGGGCGGAACATCTTGCGGAATATTCACCGGGCAATAGGCTCTGATGGGGCCGTAGCACACCACATAGCCCGCAAACGGCAACCAAACCATCCGCTTTTTGGTGCAAAGCCAAAACACCAAGAACACGAAGTTTGCCAGCAACACCACCGGAAACACCAAGCCGGCATTGGCCAACAGCTGATGTTTCGTGGGGTCAAAGCGGTCGGAATAGCCGATAAACAGCATCAGGAGAATGGTGCTGAGGTTGGCTCCCATGAGGAGTTGCACGGTGATGCGCTTGAGCTTTACGAGCATCGTGTGGGCGTTTATGGTCGGTTACTTTGTTCAAATAGGCGGCGTTTCTCGTCAGCCGACAAGCTGTTGTAGCCGCTTTTCCTGATTTTATCTAAAATCCGGTCGATCTCTTCCTGCGCCTTTCGCTGGCGTTCGTTGTCATCCCAGTCGGCTTTTCGGTCGCCCATGGCGCTGTTTTGCGACGAATGGGTCGGCCATCCCCATCGGTTTGTGCCGCCGTTGTTTTCCATTTTCTGTTTCCATTGCCCAAACAACGAATGGCCGTTGCCATAGCTTTGATGGCCTTGAGTGGGATGTTTCTGCCAATAGCGAATCATGAAAAAGCCAATCACCATGCCGCCAATGTGGGCCAAATGGGCCACGTTGTCGCCCGTCATAAACAGGGCTTGCAACAGTTCTACCGCGGCATAGCCACCCACAAGATATTTGGCTTTGATGGGAAAGGGAAAGGGAATGATGAACATGCGCTCGTTGGGAAAGAGCATTCCGAAACCTAAAAGCACACCAAAGATGCTGCCCGAGGCGCCAACGGTGGTCCAAGTGTTGAGCGCTGCACCCGCTTCTTGTGCATAGAACAGCAGGTTTGACAACGCAAAATGGGGCACTTGGCTCGACATGATGGCATAGAATTGCACTAATTGTGCCGCCTCTTGAAACAAACCGGCACCCAAACCGCACGAGAGGTAATAGAACAAAAAGCGGCGGCCACCCCACACTCGTTCCAAAATGGGGCCAAACATCCACAAGCCAAACATATTAAATAGGATGTGGGTGAAGCCGGCATGCACAAACATGTAGGTGAATATCTGATAGAAATGAAAATGAGGGGCTAAGAAAAAATGCAACCCCAGCATGTCTTCTAAATCCTGAAAGTCAAATAACGGAACCAGTGTTGAAAGCGAACTGGCCATGAACAAAAACACCACTACATTGACTAATAAAAGAAATTTTGTAACGGGTGTGATACGCATCATAATGCTCTCTTGTTTAAATGCTATGTAATTGCTTGATAATGGTGCAAAATTACGAAAAATATCCCTTATCACATGGCAAAACAAGCCTTTTCAAGTTATTTTTCAGTTTTCAGTGCATTTTTTTCGTGTTTTTGTTTGCTGAATGAAAGGAATAGCCTATATTTGCCGGCAGAAAAAGAGAATTTCATTAATAATATTCATTTTTTTAAACGAGAAATTATGAACAAAACAGAGTTAATCGACAAGATTGCAGCAGGCGCAGGCCTCACAAAAGCAGACGCAAAAAAAGCATTAGACGCAACAACCGCAGCTATTAAAGATGCACTTGCTGCTGGTGACAAGATTCAATTGGTAGGCTTCGGCACATTCAGTGTAAACGAAAAGCCCGCTCGTGAAGGTATTAATCCTGCTACAAAGCAGAAGATTAAGATTGCAGCTAAGAAGGTTGCTAAGTTTAAAGCTGGCGCAGAGTTGGCCGATGCTGTAAACAAATAAACGCACTTCATTGGTTTCCAATATAAGTGGGAGCGTTCATCCGTCGGGTGGACAGCTCCCTTTTGCGTTTTAATGAGCGCAGATGTCGGCCAGGCGAGCAGCCTTTTGGGGAGCGCATGATGACCGTTGCCGGCACAAAATGAAGTAAGGCATGTCACCTTGTCCGAGAAAATCGGCGTCGGTGTCATGCCTTTTTGTTTAATCCAAATCAGCCATCAGGCGGCTCGTTAAATCATTTCCTACGGTTCTCACCGTTTCTTTTTCCTCTTTTCTTTGCCTGTCGGCCGCAGGTTTGCCACCTTCTTTCGACGTGGTTGGCTGTGCCTTTGAGCATAGGAAAGCCCATCTGAGCAACCCTTCCACACGATTTGTGCAGGCGCTGATGGCTGATTGGGGTTCAAATGCGGTTATGCAGATGAATTGAAAACATCTTTTTTTGCGATTTGGAGCGATGCAATTTGTTGACCGTTAGTGGCATCTCGCGGACGAGACGATAGCGCTTTCGGCCGGGAATGGCTTCATGCGGTGGCCCACTTCGTCGCGGTCGAGTCCTGAAAGTTTGGCCGTGTGTTCGGCATTCAGCCGTTCTCAAGCCTGTTACATAGCCGTTGAAATGGATGTCTTGTTCTCCATACGCCATGTGGTTTTATCTTTTTCAAGCCTTGTGTCGTGTTGCTTTTACGAAGATAGTGCAAAGATACGTTTTTCCGAAGAGCATTGCAACAGCAGGCGTCTATATTTAACGTCTTTTATAAAAACATCGCACACGACGAGGAAAGGCCTGCGTTGGCCGCTCTCTTGCTTGTCGGTTTCTCGGCTTTTTGCCCTTTCAGGCGGAGGCTCTGCCGTGTGTTCGCGTCTTGTGTGCTTGGCGATTGCAGTGCCTGTTGTGTGGCATGGTCGGTGCAAATCGGCGGTGGGGCTGTGCAATGTGGGCGACTTTTGTCGGCAAAGTGCATGGGTTTGCACGATAATCAGATAGCCATTGCCACACAATCTGCATGCTTTTGCGTGGCCGCCTCGCCTTTTCAATGCGGGCATCGGTGCAAAAAAATGAAGGCACACGCAGCAGTTCACCACTTTTTTTATACCTTTGTTGGCCTAAAGTCATCTTTAAAAGTATTGCATCATCTATGAATAGCAAGGTAAAGCTGGCCTGCATGGCGGTGGCGTGCACGTTGTTGAGTTCCTGTTTTAAGGACGAAGCGCCCAATGCCGAGGCCGATATTGAAAAGGTAAGCATAGTGGTTGATTATCCTATGCAGGTGTTCTACAACGTGCTTGACGGGCTGGTTGAAGTGCCTTCAACACAAACCGATATTGTGGTGGAGACGCGACGGCAGAACACCGTGACGCATTATAAACCCACCTTTGTGCTCACTCCCGGCGCAACCATCACGCCGGCCGACGGTTCGGAGCACGATTTCAGTCAGGGACCTGTCACGTACACCGTGACTTCGGAGGATGGACAGCACCACCGCACCTACACCTTGCGCATTCAAAACGTGGCGAGGATGGTGGGCGACACGGTGCGTTTCGATTTCGAACACGTGAAGAAAGAGACCTTTGGCAGCGGTTTTCCCGATTACGACACGTGGCAAGAAGAGCAAAATGGCAGCTTGAATACGCTGTGGGCCAGTGGCAATGGCGGTTTTGCTTTGACGGCTTACGGGCAGCCTTCATCGGTTTATCCCACACAGTCGGTCGAGGGTTATGAGGGCAAAGGCGTGCAGCTCACGACGCGAAGCACAGGCCCCTTGGGAACCATGTTTGGCAGTCCTATCGCCGCCGGCAATCTGTTCTACGGGCATTTCGACACCTCTAATGCCGCCATGGAACCGCTGAAAGCCACGCGGTTTGGCCATCCTTTCGATCGCAAGCCGCTGCGTTTCACGGGCTATTACCAATATACGCCGGCTAAAAAGGTGACCGACGAGGAAAGTAAGGAGCTTACCGACGTGAAAGATAGCGCTGCCGTTTATGCCATTTTCTATCGCAACCACGATGCAGCCGGGCATGAAGTGGTGATTGATGGCACGAATGTGAAGACCTCACCGGCCATCATTGCGCGGGCCGATATGGGCTATGTGGCACCGCAAACGGCGTGGACCGCGTTCGATGTGGCGTTTGCTTATACGAGTGAAATCGACCTCGATGTGCTCGAGAATAATGGTTATAGCTTGGCATTGGTGTTCTCATCGAGCAAGCGGGGCGACGTGTTTATAGGCGCAGTGGGCTCAACCTTGAAGGTTGACCGTGTGCGTGTGGTGTGTGAAAAAGAACAACAATGATGATGAAAAGATATTTCTTATTGTGGGCGATGGGTCTCATCGTGCTGCATAGTTCTGCGCAAGGCTGCCTGATGGATAGCCTGTCTTACAGCGCTCGTGTGGGTTTTTCAGTCGGAGGAACGTCACCTGTGGGGCTTCCGGCTACCATTCGCAAACTCAATCGCTATCGGCTGACACCGAGTTTTCAGTTGGGTTTGGATGCCGAACGGCACATGACACCGTTTTGGGGCGTGCTGTTGGGGCTGCGATTGGAGAACAAAGGTATGGATGTGGATGCGCAAGTGAAGAACTATCACATGGCGATGGACCGTGGTGGACAGCATCTTGAAGGACAATTCACGGGCAATGTGCGCACGAAAGTGAACGAATGGATGTTCACTATTCCGTTGCTGGCCACGGCACATGTGGGCAAAACACTGCGCTTAAAGGCTGGACCTTATTTCTCATACGTGCTCTCTCGCCATTTTGATGGCTATGCTCACGACGGCTATCTGCGCGTGGGTTCGCCCACAGGTCCGCGCATTAACATCGGAAAGGAAGCCGGACAGCGTGGCGATTTCGACTTCTCTGACAGCATGCGGCGCACACAATGGGGTGTGATGGCAGGTGCCGACTGGTGGTTTTCCAACCGTTTGGGTGGCTATTTCGACCTCAACTGGGGCTTAACGGGCGTGCACCATCGCAGCTTTAAAACCATCGAACAAACCCTTTATCCCATCTTTGGCACAGTGGGTGTGGCCTATCAGCTGTAAGATGGGCGTAGGAATGTGCTTGTAAAGCAATGTGCTGACACGCGCTATGGCAGGATGGTGTGTGGCAAAGGCATATAAAAAAGGTGCACTTCTTGGTGCACCTTTTTATAATAGGGTAGTAGGATTTTCTTTCAACCACTTGCTACCGATGGCGATAATAGGTTAGAGAGATCTACTTCTCCAACTGTTTGCTGTCGATATAGGCATCAATAACCTTGGTTTTTTCTTCCAAAGGAATGATGTCATAGTCGGCAATGGCGGCAGGAATGAGGCAGGAATAGCCTTCGCGGAGGGTGATTTCGTCGCCCGTTGCGCGTATTTTTATTTTACAATCGCCTTCAATACAAAGTGAAATGATGAAGCTGTCATATTTCAAAAGGTTGCGATGGAAGGGCGTTTCGGTGTCGACTACGCGCACATTGAAATAGCGGGTGGCGAGCACTTCCTTGGCCTTGAGCGCCTCATGGCTGTAGGTGGTGCGATAGTTGTCATAGACATTGTAGTCTAAAGCCTCGGCAGCTAAGTCGGTATGCAGCTCGCGTGGCTTGCCATCCATGCCCAAACGGCCGTAGTCATAGATGCGAAACGTGAGGTCGCTGCTTTGCTGTATCTCGGCCAACACGATGCCTTCGCCGATGGCATGCACACGTCCGGCAGGGATATAGAACACGTCTCCGGGGTGAACACGGTGCTTAGCGAGCACGGTTGTGATGTCGCCTTCGGCAATGAGGCGACGATATTCTTGCGCATTGATGGGCGTTTTGAAGCCCGCATAGAGATAGGCTCCAGGCTCAGCTGATATGACATACCACATTTCGCTTTTGCCTTTTTTGTGGAATAGGCGTGCGGCCATCTCGTCATTGGGATGCACTTGGATGCTGAGGTTGCGCTTGGCGTCAATAAATTTCACAAGCAAGGGCAACTGGTTGTCGTAGGCTTTGGCCACGCCTTTGCCCAACACTTCGGCGGGTTGTTGCGCGATGTAGGAGGCCAAGTCCATGCCTTTGGCCTCGCCATTGGCAATGACTGACACCGATTGGGGCACACAACTCACCTCCCAAGACTCGCCTACGGGCTGCTCATGGGCAGGTAATTGTTTCCACTTCGTTAGTTTCTTTCCGCCCCAAACCACTTCATGGAGGTTGGGTTCGAATAATAAAGGATAGAGTTTCATACGATATGATGCTATTTGTTAATTCTTTTTATCTGTTAAAACGGTTGTTCCAAACTGCGTTTATACCATTGATAGAGGCGCGAAATGCCCTCGTCGATGTCCACTTTGTGGTGCCATCCTAAGCGATGTAGCTTCTCCACGTCGATGAGTTTGCGGGGTGTTCCGTTGGGTTTCGTGGCATCCCAAACGATGGTTCCAGTGAAATCGACCGCCTTTGCCACCTTCGTTGCGAGGTCTTTAATCGTGAGTTCCTTGCCCGATCCGACGTTGATGTGGCAGTTTCTAATCTCACCTAAGGCGGGAATTGCGCCGCCACGACCTTCGGAATTGTTACGGTCTACGGCGCCATCGACCTTTGAACCATAGAACACCGATGAGTATTTCTCGATGCCGATGATGTCTTTGAAGTCGACATGCAGCAGCACATGCACGCTGGCATCGGCCATATCTTCGCTCCAAAGGAACTCTCTGAGCGGACTTCCATCGCCCCAAAGCGTCACTTTGTTGTCTGCAATGCCATAGAAAGCCAATGCTTTCAAGATGCGTTCCTGCGGGTTGTTGCCATTGACATTGCCCTCACCAATGATGCTTCTCAGCGCATCTGTGGGGTTAATGGGGCGCTTGTTCATGTCGGTTTTGATGGCCTCCCAATCGCCATTATGAATGAGTTTGGCCAAATAAATCTTGCGCATCATGGCCGGCATCACGTGACTATTCTCCAAATGGAAGTTGTCATTGGGACCATAAAGATTGGTGGGCATCACGGCAATATAGTTGGTTCCGTATTGCAAATTGTAGCTCTCGCACATCTTTAGTCCCGCGATTTTCGCGATGGCATATTCCTCATTGGTGTATTCTAACGGCGAGGTGAGCAGTGCATCTTCCTTCATTGGCTGTGGCGCTGCTTTGGGATAGATGCACGTTGAGCCCAAGAACAGCAGCTTTTTCACGCCATGGAGATAGGCATTCTCGATCATATTGCATTGCATTTTCATGTTTTGCATGATGAAATCGGCACGATAAATGCTGTTGGCCATGATGCCTCCGACGAATGCTGCGGCCAAAACAACGGCATCAGGTCGCTCACTATCGAAGAAGTTCCGCACCGCTATCTGGTTGGTTAAATCCAACTCTCGGTGACTTCTCCCCACCAAATTGCGATAACCTCGTTGCTCTAAATTGCGCCAAATGGCCGAACCTACGAGCCCTTTGTGCCCCGCAATGTATATTTTACTGTCTTTGTTGAGTGTCATAAATATGCTGTTTTTTATAAAATGATTTATTGTTTATTGATTTCTTTCATAACCATTTGGTTCCATTTTGTGCGTTCTTTGTCTACCAACCACCCCCATTTATTGAAGTAACGGATAGCACTTTGGATATGAATTTTGAGCAGTCTTCGATTCTTATACGATGCCCTTTGGTGGTTGTGCACAATGGTTATCGCTGGCCAAAAGAGTGTTTTGGCCTTTCGATGCACCCTCCTGGTGAGGTCAATGTCTTCCATATACATGAAAAAGCGTTCGTCAAAGCCACCCACTTCTTGCAATATGGTGTTGCGAAAAAACATGAAACAACCCATGTGAAACGGCACATTGAGCGGTTTGTCATGCTTCCAATCTCTTAAAAGGAATTGGTTGTTCTGCTTTTGAAACCAAGTTTTAGGCAAGAACCGCCGCAAGATTTGTATTGCAGGTGTGGGTAGCAATCGCACAACATGTTGTAATTGTCCATTGGGATAAATAGTGTTGGGAATCAATTGTCCCACGTCGGGATGCTCATCCATATAGCTTTCGATAGCGTTAATGCTATCGGGTGCAAAATAAACATCACTGTTGAGCACCAAATGATAGGTGGCATGGCGTGCAATTGACTTTGCAATGGCGATGTTATGTGCGGCACCATAACCGATGTTGTCTTGCGGAATATATTCAACTTTGGGCTGTGTTGTGCAGAATGCTCGAATGTAATCTTCCTGAGAATTGTCAATGATGAAGATACATTCAATGTGCGAAGATGTGAGCGATTGCAAGCATTTTTGAAGCTCTTCTATTGCGGTGTGGAAGGTAACGATAGATACTGTTATCATAAGGAACAGGTGTTTATAGCGTGTTGAAGATGCGTTCTACGTTTGAAAGATAGGTTGCCATCGAGAGATTGGGTAGCTGTTGTGTTGACATTCGTGCGGCCCACGTGGCTATTTCGGTTTGGTTGAATTGTTTAACGGCTGCCCTTAAGCCATCATAATCGCCCATTTTATAGGTTAATCCATTGTCATTTGGCTGAATTAATTCGGTTGCACCACAGCCTAAAGGCACAATGCACGGCACCCCAATCGACAGCATTTCAGCCACGCTCAGCCCAAAAGTCTCATTCACTTTTGACGGAAAGACGAGGCATTTAGCCTGTTTTAAATAGGCCATCTTGTCTTTTCCATTCACCCAACCCGCAAAGGTGATGTTGGGATATTGATATTTTAAGTCGTCAAGTAAATAGCCATCGCCTAAGACAATACCCTGTAATTGCAGTTCAGTCATCACCTTACAAAAGTCATGGATGCCCTTTTCTTCGGACAATCGCCCAATGTATAAGAAGGCGTTATTGCGAGAAATATCTACGGGGTGGTCTAAAAGGCGTATCACCGGGTTATAGAGTACGCCGCTTTTCGTGGCAAACTGCGTTACATAGGGGTGCAACTTTTCTTCGCATAACTTCGAAACGGCGTAGGCATGGATATATTTTTTCGCACGACGTAGACAATGGTTTAACACGCTTTGGCGTACACATCGATAGAGCTTATAGGCGTAATTGCGCGAATCACAATGGGTTAACACGCAGCGAGCGGACATGGCTTTGCAGGTGCAACATGCATTCTTTTGGTAGTTAAAGAACCCACCATTGGGGCAAGCCGTGAAGTAATCGTGCAGGGTTAGAATGGTTTTGAACTGCCGTTTTCTAAAGGTTGAGAAGATAGATGCCGACAAAGTCTTTACATAACCATGCACCATCACCACGGTGTCTTGTGGACTATATTGCGCTAAACATTTGAGACTCTCGCGATAGGCCTTGCGGTTCCAAATGTTTCTACATGCAGAAGCCATTTTATTTTTATCGGAAAGGGCATCGGCTTGGTTTAGGAAAACCACCTCAATGCCGTGTGCTTCGAGCTGCGAATCAACGGGACCTGTGGCGCAAAAGAACACCACATGATAGCCTTTCTGCGCCAACGCAAGGGCGCTATCGAATGCGATTTTGCCCGCACCCCCATAAATATGTCCATAATCATTATAGACAATGATATTTTTTACTTGCATGATGGCGTAATGTTAGTGCATCAATCGGTTGCGGGTAATCGCTCCTATGCCTTTGCAAAAATAGAAAAGGTTGAGCGGAAGCGACAGGGAATGGTGTAGTTTGCGCACTTGAAAGGCCTGGAAAATGGCTTGATAAGTGGTGCTTGCACCGCCATCTTGCATGCAAAGGACGGTCTCATTGACAAACAAACTCTTGAGCTTCTTTCGTAAAAGAAATTCATAATCGGCGCAAATGGAGTAGTGTAAGCTAAACAAACCCACCTCTTGAAAGAGCTTTTTGTTGTGAAGTGATGCCCCGTGGGCTATCAACATTTGCTTGCGAAAATCGTCCCAATGATAGGGCTTTCCAATGGTTTTGAGCACTTTCCCCGTCTGATCAACCAATAGTTCCTTGGCACAAATGAGGTCGTATGAGGTATAATCCTCTTGTGATAACAGGCTTAAATAGGTCGATAGCCCGCCATTCATCAGATAATCATCGGCACCAATAAACATCATCCAATCGCCTTTGGCATGGGCAATGCCCTTGTTCCAAGCATCATAAATACCCTTGTCGGGCTCGGAGCAGCTATAATCGATGGTGTCTTGATAGGTGTTGATGATGTCGAGGGTGTTATCTTTCGACCCACCATCTATCACAAGGAGTTCAATCTCGTTGGTCTTTTGTTCGCGAATGCTTTGCAAACAGCGTGCAAGTGTTTTGCCTGCGTTGTAAGTTGCAATGATAATCGAAATCTTAGGGCTCATTTCTTTTCGTTTCTTAGTCGTAATCGTTGTGTTATTTTGGCTTCTTTATAGGAGAAATAATAAAGCATATTGTAAAAAATCATGCCATAAACAAAGTAGTTTCCTCCGCGGATAAAGGTGCCCAACAGATAGAAGAGCACGCAGGTATTGACCATGGATTGCTTGTTTCTGTATTTGAATAGGAATACGATATATACGAGAAGGCCGAGAATTCCCGTCTCCGATAGCAAGCGATTGAACAGCGAATAGCCATCCTCATCGTTGAGACCATAGAGCGGTCTGTTGGATTGATACACTGCATGGTAGTTGAGTTTGTGGGTGCCTAAGCCTGTTCCCGTCCATCGCAGCGGTGCATGTGTGGCCACATAGGTATTGGCTAAGAGGGCATACGACGAGTTATTCAAACTTTCTATGACATAAATGTTGTTCAAACTCGACAAGGCTGTGGCCGTTTGTTGAAACCTAAGCATGATGCCGCTAAACCCTTTTTCAGACTCGCTTTGCTTCGTTGTTGAAACAAAGAAGATGACGAATCCTATGGCACATGCACCAATCATCTTGAACAAAATGCCTTTGCTCACCCGTTGGTAGAACCATTTGAACAGGCAAATGGCGGCTGTAATGAATGCAATGGTCGATAAAGAGCATGCTAAACTCGTGAAGATGAGCACCAATTGCCACCGTTTGAAGAGATGGAATTTATCTTTATAGAGGATGATATAGACGATAAACGGGCTTAGAATGGTGCCATAATAACCGCCTTCGGCTAAGGTGCTATGCACACGAATGATGTGGGGGGCTGCCTCGGCATTGGTCTTTGCCCACAAGGTGAACGAGAAAATGTCGATATGTGTGGCAGCATAAATGCAGAGTTCGGCAAAACCTAAGAAACCTATCACCTTTGCTACCTTCAAATAGACGATGAATAGCCCCTCAATATTGGCCTTTTGCTGTGACAAGAGACTATAGTAAATCAGGATGTAGAGGGTGAGTAGCACATATTGCTGCAAGCCCTTGCTAACGGGATAGCCCAAGATGCTGGTTGCCACCACGACAGAATAGGCAAAGAACAGCGTTAGATAAACCAGCACATGGGGCGCTTTCACCAGCGAATGGCGAATGAGATAAAGCAGCGTCAGCAGCAAAACACCAAGTTCTATGGTGCTATAGCAGAAGGTGCTAAACACCACAATATAGAGCCAGTTGGCTTTGATTTTACGTAATAACATCGTTGGTTTCGCTGCTTTTTGTGCGTGTCTTTTGGAGATTATGCGTCCAATGGCTTAATCACCCTACATGGATTGCCGCCCGCAACGACGTTTTCGGGAATGCTTTTAGTCACCACACTGCCAGCAGCAATCACACTGCCGCGTCCAATGGTAACACCTTTGAGGATGATGCAACGTGCACCGATGAGCACATGGCTACCGATGTGGATGGGTTTACAAGCGGCTGTGTGCACATCCATCGTGGTGGTTGCATCGAACATTTCGCCCGAATCGCGCACGTGCCAGTCGAGATTGTGGGCATCACTATCCATAATGATGCAGTCGCCACCGATGTTCACGTGGTCATCGATGATGATTTCGCGCTTTGCCCACAGGCAAGTTGACGACATTCCCACGTGATTTCCAATCTTAATCACCGTGCCTTCGCGTTCCGCATAGATGGTGCCTTTGATGTTTCGGCATAGCGGATTGAAGTTTTCCCCACTCGTCATCGTGAACGAATCGCCTATCGTCACGCTGCTTTTGGGGTGCACATGCAGATAGACATGGTTGCAGATGCGTGGCTGCTTACCCAATTTGATGCCATAAAGGGCGAACTTGATGGGATTGATGCGCAACATCAGTATTTGCATCATCTTGCGTCTCATTTGGAAAAAGCGTGTGAATTGATACATAAAAGCTATTCTATTTGCAGGCAATTTGCACGATAAAGCGTGATAATTACGTATGAATTACTTTGCAGGTATATCACCTTTATGGAATGTATACCATCATCCATGCGGCCTTTTATGCTTTGTCGTAATAGGCTTTGAGCTTATCGATGTCGCAAAGCAGTGACCAATGCGCTCTAAACCAGGCAATAGGATTGTTCCACCATTGCACGTTGAGCAGCCATTTTATCGTTGCTTCGTCATAACGATAGCCAATGATTTTAGCCGGAACGCCACCCACAATGGCATAGGGTGGCACATCTTTCGTGACAACGGCGTGGGCAAGCACTACCGCTCCGTCGGCAATGTGAATGCCACCATTGATGAATACTCCCTCGCAAATCCATACATCATTCCCTATCTCGCAATCAAACAGACCTTTATTGTTTATTGTTTTGCATTCAGTAAACATTTGTTGGGTAGCGAAAGTGGCTCCGTTTTGCTTACGAAGTGAGAAAAAACAGGGCGAAGTGGTGGCAAAAGGTGCTTGGAAAGGGTGGATGCCGGCGTTGCAAATCACATGGTTGGAGATGGAACAAAAGCGACCTATTTTGGCCGTTAGGCTCGAATGATGGCCAATATACGAACCATAACCGAGGATTCCGCCAAAGGAACTGTGGCTATAAATCTTGTTCATGCCTTCGAATTGAGCCTGTAAAGCAATGTCGCAACCCTGCTCAAATTGAAGTTTCCCACGCCATTTCAGACGGAGAACCCACCGTTTGAGCAACTGTTTCATCCAGCAATGCATCATTTTATGAGTTTCTTACACCATCGTTTGCACGCCATCATGACGAGATTGGCGATGCCAACGGCCTTCAATAAGGATAGTATCTTGAATTGATAACTATATTGCAGCAACGTAATGGGCTTTATCGCTTTCGGTTTTTTGCCTTTGGTGTGCGTGTCGTAAAGATAGATTTCTTGCCCTTTCTCTTGCAGCATGATGTTCGTTTCCATCGGATGATAGCGCAAACCAAAGCTGCTGACGACCTTAAAAGGAAGCGACCGGGTGGTTAAAAGATAGCGCTTGACGTGCTGGAGTTTGCGTTTCCCCCAGAAATCTACCGTCAAATCGTCTTCTGAAAGCTGGAGATAGTGGGCTAAAAAAGTAGGTGAAAAGAAACCATCATATTTCACTATGCCCTCATCAAACGCAGGCAATCGGTAGGCCTTTTGGGGCAAAACCTGCAGCGAACTGGCAAAAATATTGGTTTCTCCTTGTGCCACATGTGTGCCTGCATCATTGTTATTGGAGGACAATGCTTGGTAGGGATAGACGAAATATTTATTTTCTTCGATGCAATAGCGCGTGTGATATTTCAGCCAAGAGCTCTTGGGCCAGTCGTTAAGTGCCTGTGGAAGGTAATCGAGTTGAAATTCATCGTGATGCGTTTCATACCAGGTCATGAAGGTTTGCCATTGCCTTTTCAGCCAAATTTGTCCCCACGATTGTGCACAATTCATGAAATAAACATCGGCATCTGCCTGCAAAGGTGTGAACGGAAGACCGTTTTGATAGTCCACAGGGAAGTTGTATAGGCTGATACCCGCTATTCTTTCATCATCCTGATACTGGGCAATGGTTTGGCAAGCATATTGATAATAATAGGGCGAAACGGTGATGTCGTCTTCTAAAACAATGAGTGCGTCATAATCATTCAGCAGTTTTCCCACCTCCATGACGTGTGCTCGGAGCCCTAAATTGTGTGGATGCTTGATGGCTTTGAGTGTTCCATGTGGCCAATGGTAGGCCTCAACGAAGTCTTCAATGGCCGTCGTTTCGCTCTTGTCAATGCTGATGATGAGTGGAATGGGGGCATCATAATGTGCCGCTTCCAACGATTTCAGCACGCGTTTTAAGGGTGCTATGCGATTATAACAGATGACGCAGATGGCTAAAGACATGCTGTTTGATAAGTTTTTATGAATGTTACTGCACAGAAAGTGGTAGATTTTGTTGCAAAATCCGGCGTGCATAGTGTCTCACGAGCACTAAGATGACGGCTTGAACCAGCACGTAGATGATGGCCGTTAAATAGAGCGAATATTGCGTAAGCAGCAGAGATAGCGTGAGATGCAGCAGGGATGAGCCAAAGGTGATATACATCAGTTGCTTTGTTTCTTTATAGAAAAACATGTAGTTGCAATAGAGAAAATAGAAACATTGCAAGAGCCCGTAGCCACAAAGAATAAGAAAATAGGGGATGGCTGGCGTGTATTTGGGTAGCGCCAAATAGCAAATGGGGACAATGCATAGCACATAAGCCGCACTTGCTGCAATATAAACGAGGGCAATCGTCTTGGTTTGCCGGCGCAACGCCATGTGCTTCTCTACGTTTGAAATTGTTTTGTTGCCTAAAATCTGATAGAGTGTTACGGAATTGGTAGCATTGAATGCCGACCCAATCATGACAATCACGGTGACCAAACTAATGGCAAAGCTGAAAATTCCCACTTCGTATGTGGTGTAATGATAATTGATGATGTAGCGGTCTAAACCTTGTTTTATCCATATTGTAGCCAAATGTGGAATCATTGGAAGACCGAAAAGGACTATTGTTTTATAGCGCTTCCAGGAGAAATCGACGCTGAAGAGTTTGCTATGCCAAAATGAAACCACGGCCAAAAGACCTAAGATGAGCATGCCAACCAACTGTGCATCGATGCGTCCGAGCCATCCTTGTTTGAGCAGAATCACAAACGTTAGCGTGAGAACGAAGTTCAATAAAACATTCGTGATGCTCCAAATGCCATAACCTTTCAGCCGTTCTTGAATGCGAAGATAGTCTTGATGGATGTTGAAAAGAATGTTGCCAAAGGAGATGATCAGTGCATAAAAGAGCAATGGACGTGTTGTTTCTAATGCCTTTACCATATTGTCGGTGAGCAAGGTTGCTACCAATGCGAGTACCAGGAGCGACAAAATATGGATGAAAAAGATGGCGGTGAAATCCTTTTTGAATACGGAATAGGTCTCGCGAAAGTAGGAAATCGACACATATCCATAGGTGGAAAGACCGATGAAATAGCCCATAAAGGTGGCAATCGTACTGAAAATGCTGAGCTTTCCGTAATCGGCGGGCAGGATATAGCCCGCTACTAAGATGAGAATGAGGAAGTTACAGCCTTGCCCTAAAAATGAAAAAAGTGAGTAGAGCGAGCCATTCACCAAAGTCTTGTTGCTGCTAACGCGTTGAAAGAGAGACGTGATAGTCATTTAAAGAGGCTTAATGAAACTTTTGCTCTTGTTTGAGTTGGTCAAAATGAGCGATGTCTCTATATTTGATTATTTGTGCAGGATTGCCACCAACAATGGCACATCGCGGCACATCTCGTGTGACTACGGCTCCCGCTGCAATGATAGCTCCTTCGCCAATGCTCACCCCTCCCATGATGATGACGCGGTTTCCGAGCCACACAAAGTCGCCAATCGTGATGTCTTTGTCTATATAAGTGCTGTCATAAGGTATCTGACTGCCTTCGTAGTTGTGGTTTCTGGTGAGCAGCATACATTCTATGCCTGAATGAAAATAGCGGCCAATGCGAACCTTTCCGCCACCAAGAATCTGCATACCATTAAAGCAACAGTGTTCGTTTACGATGGTCTGTTGCGTAAACAAACATTTTTTGTTCACCTCAAGCCCCTCTCCATAACCACCTAACATGCGCTTAGCTCTGCGTGTGTGCCACCATTTCCGGAGGCGATTTTTCGCTAATCGTAGTTGAGAAAAGAATTTCATGCTTTACTTCTTAATCTATTTCTCTTCGGTATAGATGGTTTTGATGCCATGATGTTCGTAGTAATCGGTGACAACTTCAATTTGTTTGATGAAGTCGTTGGTAGCTTCTACGTTGAAAACCACGTTCTCAATGCGGGTCTGTGGAAACAACAATTTGATGTTATAGAGTGCTGTTGAGGTGTAGCCCAGCACGTAAAAGGGTTGGTAACCGAGGTTAGCGAGGAAGAGTTCCACCGTTACTTTGGGGCGCACATATTGCACATTGTACTTTTTGCAGAGTGTTTTGGGCAAGTCGTGGGTGTCTCTTCCGTGGGGAATATAATAGATGGTGTGGCGGTCTCCATATTGTTCTTGCAATGCCTTGAAAGTGGTTTCTAAGTTGTGCATCACCCCATCGAGTGGTAAATTGCCCGGTTCGCAAAAGCGATCGTAGTTGGTTCCGATGAAAAAGACGTTGCGCAGGTCGCCATGATTCTGCTGATGGGCCACCTGTTGGAAATCGTTTTGCCGAATATGGAAGGCAGGATTGGGAATATCTCCATAGACGGTGTAGATGTTGTTGTGGTTGTTAATGCCCCGCACTTTGCATGCCCATGCGAATAAAGATTGGAATAACTGCACCCGTTTCTCTACTTCGGGCTGATGTCCTTTCAGCAGAAAGATGTTGTCGTTGCCATCATCTAAATAGACCATGCAGCCGCCATTGCTCACTTTCGACAGCCCAATGAAGTATTGAGAGATATTGCGTGCGTCGCCAATAAACAATCTTTTGTATCTCGAGAAGTGTGGTAAAAGGAACTGTAAGCGGTCTGATCTCGTTAAATTTTCGATGTTTACGACCTCATAAGCAATGCCTTGCTGTTGGAAAAGCGTAAAGAGTTGCTCATTACGAATGTCTTCGATGAGTGCTAAGTAGAAGCGATAGTCGGTGATTTCAAATGCTTTGATGGCATTAAATGCACAAAGCGCTTGAAAAGGGGAGGTGACTACGAAGATAGATGGCGTTGACTGTTGAAAGGGTTGCGTCATGATTTTCGTTCAATAATGTGGTGTTCCAACAGACGATTGCGTGCTGCAAGAAAGCTCTCGAGGTCGATATTTGACTTCTGAATGATGTCGAAAAGGGTGTGTTTGCCATCCGAATAGTTGAGCAACCACATCATGGCCTTCAGCTCATCCGACTTGTTTCCCACGGCACTCAACGTGGGATAGAGCCCTCGTTTGCCTAATTGCACTTCGCAATAGGGCATGAGATTGACAAACGTTTCGTTGTTTTCGAGGGTGTCGATGATGCGTTCAAGCAGGTCGGCTGAGCCCAAAATAGCATCAAAGGAGATGAAAGATTTGTCGTCTTTTGACGTGTGATATTCTTTGTATTGCTCATACATCGTTCGCGTGATGGAGCAGAAAGGAAGGTTGATGCCGGGCGAACAATATTGTCGTTCGTCGCTTCCGCCCGAAGGAAAGAAGTCGATGAGCGCGCCTTTTTTTTGCTGAATGTAATAGCTTGCGATGCGGTCGATGTCGGAATCGCCTATTCGTGACTTCTTCAATGAGAAGTTTCCGCGGTCGCCTACGCAGGTAAGAACGATGCCTGCAAGCGTGTTTTGCTGCATCTCCCGATAGTGTTCTGAGAGATACCAAATGCTTCCGATGGTCTCGGGCATGAGCAAAAACTTATAGGTATAGCGCAGATGCTTTTGTTTTAGGCGCTGATAGAGTTCCAAAAGCAACAGCGGTCCCGACAATTCATTGTTGGCCATGGAGGGATGACAGATGTAAGAAGTAAGATAAACGCACTTCTCAGAGTCGCCCTTTAAGGTGGCTTCGCCCACGGTCATGCTGCCTTTTTCGTCTAAACGGCTATTGATGAACACCTCATACCGGGCGTCTTTGTCGAGCTTGTCGAACTGATTTTGCGATAGACAAAAACCCCATCGCCGTGCATAATAGGAGGTGCGATAGGGAATAGCGTCGGGGAAATCGGGCAAAGTGTAGAGGTGATTGCGCAGCGATTCGAATGACATTGTCTCGTGAATGGGTATAGAATAGCCCAAAAGATGCAGGTTATTGTCTTTGAAATCGATAGCTTTTTCTCCTTTATCGTTTTTAATCCATGCCTCGGTTACGTTCCATTCGGGAGGAATAGTCCAATCAAAGCAGGTGGTTCCGCTTGGAATTTCGCGCATAGCGAAAGGCATATAGCGATTTAAAATGGCGAAAGACCGGCGGTTGCTTTCGCCCGAAAGACTTCGGTTTAAGGGCCAAAGTTCGTCGAAAACAGCTTCTAACTCGGTTGTATTCATGTCAATGGCAATTCACGATTTGCATCCATAATGATGCGTTCAACAAATTCTCGGAAGACACCTTCGCCTCCTTTTTTTTCTAAATTGATGCTACCATAGGGGCGGATATAGGCCGAAGCGCTACTCGGAACGCCCGTGATTCCCCCGGCATCGCGCACGGCTTTGAGCACAGACAGGTCGCCTAAATCATCGCCGATATAAGCGATTTCGGCAAGGGTGATATGAAGTTCGTGGCAAATCTCGTGCACCACTTTCAATTTGTCGCTGATGCCTTGATAGAGAAAGTCCACCTTTAGTTTCTTGGCTCTGCGTGCAACAATTTCGGTATCTTCGCCGGTGATGATGCCGACAGGGATGGAAAGGCGGTGAGAAAACAGCACGCCTGCACTGTCAGCAGTGTTGAATCGTTTCCATTCATTGCCCGTCTGGTCGTAGTACATGCCGCCATCGGTCCACACACCATCAATATCTGTGAGGATAATTTTGGGGAGCTTTTTCATCAATCCAAATACTTAGGATAAATAATTTCGTTTTTGGGAACGGCCGTTTTGAGCGTCTTTCCTATGAGTTGCGTGCGCTCTGCCCATTTAAAACCATCGCCGGGGCTGAGCATGTGAATGTCATCTTCGGTGATGATGTGCCCCACTTCCAAATCTTTATTCGACGCAATGGAACGCTCAAGTTTTACCTTTGAGGCGGCAACACTGCGGTCGATATAAAGGTCTTCTGTGCCCATCCAATGCTCGGCCAAACGGATATCGCGCACCATTCTGCGCACACCATCGGGGCCAAGTGAGCCTTTTTGGTCGGTACCTTTCATGCCACGATCGATGGTTATGTGCTTCTCGATAATCTTTGCGCCCATCCCTACGGCCACAATCGGTGCGGCAATGCCTATCGTGTGGTCGCTAAAACCAATGGTATATTGACTGTAATGCTTTTGCAAATAGCGGATAGTGAGCAGGTTAAGATTATCGGGTTCGGTGGGATATTGCGACACACAATGCAGAATGGCAATGTTGTCGTGGTATTTTGTGATGACGGCTAATGCCTCATCCAATTCTTTTTTTCCCGCCATGCCCGTTGAAAGAATGATTGGTATGCGCGTTTCGGCCAAGGCTTCCAATAGCGGCAGGTTGGTTAAATCGCGGCTGGCCACCTTTAATCTGTCGGGTGTGAAGAGGCGGAGCATCGACAAACAGCCTTTGGCACATAGCGTTTCGACAAAGTCTAACCCTAAAGATTTGGCATATTTGTACACCTCAAAGTGTGCTTCATCGCTGAGTTCTAAGAACTGTCTGTGTGCTCCGTAGGTCTTTCCAAACGAGTTTGGGTTGTCATACGGGCGGTTCATTTGCGACGAAGAGAGCTCTTCTGAGAGGTCTCTCTTGGTTAGTTTCACTGCATTGATGGGCTGAATGTCAATGCCGAAATCATCTTCTTTGATGGGACGTGCCACTAACTCGGTGAGCAACTTGGCGATGTCGACCGATCCATTGTGGTTTTGTCCAATCTCACCTATTATATATGTCGATTCCATATCGTTGCGTTTATTTGCTGTTTTGCTTGATTTGTGCCTCCATTTCTTGGTAGAGCGCAGGGTGATGGTCTAAGAAATTGATGACCTCCTCAATGGAAGGGTAGGGGTTTTTGCTGCAAAGTGCACCATAAACCTGTTGTGCTGTCTCGAAATCAGACGGCGTGTCAGTGGTTAATCTCACGTGCGTATGGGTCGCCAAAACAGCTGGTCCATCAATCCATTCGATAGAAAAATCGTCGGGATGGCTGTAAATATAGTTGGTGACATGCTCGTGATAAAGGGGCTCTTGCGTAGCCTCCTTCACTCGTTCCAAGGCTTTACGCGTCACATATTCCGTCCAAAAGCCATAGTGTGTCTTGATGGATGGGGTGCCATTGATGTTGAAACTCATGTAATCGCAGTTGCTCTGCCGTGCCTTTTCCACCAATTTTCGGATGGAATGAAGCTCTAAAAAGGGATTGTCAGAGCAGATGCGGATGAGTCGTTCTGCATCAAAAGCGTGGGCAGCGTCGATGAATCGTTGCAACACATCGTTCTCTTCGCCCCGGAAACACAGCACGTTCTCTTGCTTGGCTAAGTGCTCAATGGCGTCGTTTTGTGGAGCTTTCGAGGTGGCAATGACGATGTTTGTGCCATCAACTTGCCTGAGTTTGTCAAGCAACAGTTGCAGAATACACTTGTTTTGATAAAAAGGCAAGAGAATTTTGTTGGGCAATCGTGTCGAACCAACACGCGCCTGAATCATAAATGTAATCATAAGTGTTGCTTTAAGTGAATCGTATCTTTGTTTAATCGTTTCCTCTTTCTAATCTCTTCTGAACAAATCGCGGGTGTAAACCTTTGTTTTTACGTCGTCTAACGCGCTGTCGTAGCGGTTGGCAATGATGGCGTTGGCTTGGGATTTGAATTGCGAGAGGTCGTTGACGACGCGGCTTCCGAAGAAGGTTGTGCCATCGTCGAGGGTGGGTTCGTAGATGATTACGCGGGCACCTTTGGCTTTGATGCGCTTCATGATGCCCTGGATGGAGCTTTGACGGAAGTTGTCTGAGTGGCTTTTCATCGTCAGACGGTAGACGCCAATGACGACTTCTCGCTCGTCGTGGGGTGCATAATTGGTCTCCTCGCTGTAGTTATAGTAGCCCGCGCGCTTAAGCACTTGATCGGCAATGAAGTCCTTTCGGGTGCGATTGCTTTCGACAATGGCCTGAATTAAGTTCTCGGGCACGTCCTGATAGTTGGCCAACAGCTGCTTCGTGTCTTTGGGAAGACAGTAGCCTCCGTAGCCAAATGAGGGGTTGTTGTAGTGATTTCCGATGCGAGGGTCTAAGCAAACGCCGTTGATAATGGCTTGAGTGTCAAGGCCTTTTACTTCGGCATAGGTGTCTAATTCGTTGAAATAAGACACGCGAAGAGCCAGATAGGTGTTGGCAAAGAGCTTCACAGCCTCGGCCTCTTTCATACCCATGAAGAGGGTGGGGATGTCGGTTTTGAGGGCACCTTCCTGCAACAGACGGGCAAAAACCTCGGCCTGTCGGCGCATGTTGTCGGGATTTGTCACCTTTTTGATGGCCTCATTCTCAGCCGTTTCGCCGGGGATGAGCTTGGGATAGCCCACGATGATGCGTGTAGGATAGAGGTTATCGTAGAGGGCTTTGCTCTCTCTGAGGAACTCGGGTGCAAACAACAGGTTGAATTGCGCCGCACCTTGCTGTGCATATTTCACATACAACTGGCGCGTATAGCCCACGGGAATGGTGGATTTGACGACCATCGTGGCCGATGGATTGACGCTGAGCACCTTGTCGATGACCTCTTCTACGTGGGTGGTGTCGAAATAGTTTTTCGCCGGATCGTAGTTCGTTGGCGTGGCAATCACCACGAAGTCGGCATCTTTGTAGGCCGCATCGGCATCCAATGTGGCCGTCAGTCGCAAGGGTTTCTCGCGCAGATACTGCTCGATGTAATCGTCTTGAATGGGCGATTGGCGATGGTTGATGAGGTCAATCTTTTCGGGAACGACGTCAACGGCCATCACTTCGTGGTGCTGTGCCAGCAGGGTGGCCATGCTGAGGCCCACATATCCGGTGCCGGCGACAGCAATTTTCAGGTCTTTAAAATCTTTCATTGCTTGATGTTAAGATGGTGGAAATGCGTGTGTTGCGTCGTAGGTGGACACACCTCTGCCTCCTTCCGGCGTGTGTGAACATCGGAAGCGGTCTGTGATCCATGCGCAACCCCACCGCTTTGAAGCAAATGCTGTTCCACTGACAGGGCACGATGCGTAGGCCAACGGGGTGCACTTTCTGATTGAAACGTGCGCTGCGGTTTGTTTTTACGCGTCAAAAGTGAGCATCATGCATCGTCAATGTCTATTTGCCTACAGTTTGGTTTGTAGCATTTCCGTTCTGCATGTGCAAATGTATAAAAAATAAACGAGAAACAAAGGCTTTTGCTTTGAAAATAAAAGCAGTAGGGGCGGATATCGCTATCATCGCGTTGTGGAGGCAAAGGCGGCGCATTTTATCGGTAATGTGGACTGCTTTTGCCAGCGATTGCTGCTATTTTGCGGGGCAATAAGGTTGCCTTTTGCTCGGTAGGACGGAAAAACCGCCTACATTCGCATGCAGACGGTTTAAAGAGTTCTTTTCAAATATTGAAGTATAGGGGCCTTCAATCGCTCATTAACTGACGCTCACCGACTCTATTTTCTTGGCAAGCGCCTTGATTCCTTTTACGATTTGTTCCTTTCGTTCTTGGCTTGGCTTTCTTGCTCCTGTGGCATATTGGCGCATGACTGCAGAGCTGATGCCTATTTCTCTGGATACGCCTGCAACATTGATGAAATCGTAATAATTGAACAAAGCTCCGATATCGAATTTATATTTAATGTCAATGGGCGGGACTTCGATGCCCCATGCTCTCAAATCGTCTTTCGTATCCTCCCACCCTTGAAGCATATCGGCCATGGCTTCCCTTGCAGAATTACCTTGTCCCAATACGCCTGCACGGACACTTTTTACGCTCATGTAGCACGAAAAGTTTCTTTCGCCAACCTCTCGCTCGACTTTTGCAATTACCTTTTCCATATCGTTATCGTTTTATACATTAAAAGTTCTATTCCATCCGTTCTCATTCATTGGAGAGATATCTCCACCGATGAACGGCGATGACACCCTTTTACTCATTCAAAAGGTCATCAAGAATTGACTTTGCAGTCTTTTCTTTGATTTCTTTACTTCCGTGTCTCGGCACACTTGCTCTTGCTCCCGTCTTGGGATTGATCCAAATGTCATGCGACGCACCATGCCGTTTCAATAGACACCCCGCCTTTTTCAAGGCTCGAATTAGTTCAGAATGTTTCATGATGTAAATGAACTCTTTGTCTTAATGACCATGCAAAGATAACAAAAAAGTAATCACGTTCCAAGGTTTGTGATAACTTTTTTGTGAGCATCTTGATTTTTTTAATTATCCCACGATGAAGAAAAACAACACTTACGTATCGAAATGGCGTTAGCCTGTGTCTTTGGTTCGCTTGATATGCACAGCTCTTACCGGCGATTACGCCTGTTTTGCAAGGTAATTGCGCGCAAATCTCTGTCATGGGGGTAAAGGTTACAAATGGTAAATTTTAGTGCTTTTTATCTTTGGCTACCGCGATTGGTGCGGCAGGGTACAGCTCATTTCGTGCTTTTGATGTTGTTTCGTTCGTTTATTTTCTTTATTTTTGCAACATGAAGGTGTTTTCCCGAATGGCTATCGATACTTCATGATTGCGTTTTTGTATGTGAGAAGCGATGGAAATAGGGGCAACGACTTCTGCTTTTTACCTGTATAACCCATAAAACGAATAAAATATGAAGCCAACAAAAGAGAACACCCTCTACCTCACTATCAAACAAGTGTATTTTGATGCGATTGTAGCAGGGCTGAAGAAAGAGGAGTATCGCGAGATTAAAAACACCACCTATAAGAAATATCTTGAGGTGGACGAGGAGGGATGGCCTTTATATCACTCGGGATTGATTGATGCAGAGAACCCTTTGCTCGGCGATCTTTGCATCTGGAACAATGGTGTCTATCCCTATGTTGCCAATCAAAAGTGGGAATATCTCTCGCTTGCTGTTGGCTATGCGAAAGCGCGTGACACGGCCATTGTTGAGATTGAGGACATCACTTTTGAGCCCTTGACAGACAAGGAGGGGCATTTCGCGCGTTTTTCGGTGAGCGATGATGATGAAGCTAAGTTGGATGCGAATGGCGAATACTGCTTTTGGCTTGCCGTGTTCCATCTTGGGAAGGTCGTCGAAGTGCATAGAAAGTAAAAACTTTTGGTAGCTTTTCGAGCGGTTTTCAGTAGGTGGTGGCAACTCTTTCGGCTGCGTGTGGCGCATATTCCAGTTAATATTCAGGCAAAAAAAGACGAACATTCCATTACGAAATGCCCGCCTATCTGCGAAGAAGTGACCCCGTTGGGATTCAAACCCAAGACCTTCAGAACCGGAAACGGAAATGTTTCTATACGTATCCTTCTGATTATCTTTATTTTACACTTTAAGTTTGCTTTATTTCAGTCAATTATCAGTTAATTATTCAATATCTTCCACTTTCTTTTGTAATAGTTTTCTATCTTCCAAGAGTAAATCCATTAGTTTATTCTTGATGCGGAGCACTTCACTAAACCTTTCGCCGTCCGTTCTTGCCTGTTCCTGCATCTTGTCAATCTGAGTTTGAAGCCTCTCTATCACGGCACGCTGGCTCTTGATAATATCTATCTGCTTAGGATTTTTCCCATGATAAAAATCTTCACCACACCCAGACATATAGATTGTTGCCCCGTCTCCTGTTATACTTGTCGGGTTGCCATTATTTGCACTATTGTTCGATTTTTCGTTCTTATTCATCTTCTTTTTGGTCTTTGAAGTTCTATTACATTAAATATTTTTCGTACGTCTTTTAGGTCGAGCACCTTATCTTCATACATGTCATTTAAGGAGTGTATCGTTATCAAGTGTTTATCTACATCGTGAGCTATTATACGTTTAATCAATATACCTTCTGTATGTACAATGATAAAATCCCACTTGCGGATGTGCAACTTTGAACTGACCCATAAATCTGGAGGTATTTCTCTTCCAAGAAGTCTATCACCCTCCATATATCCCTCGTCTGTCCCATTATCCATACTGTCACCTCTCACTTCAAAGGCAACATAGTTCCCCTTGGCTTCGTGGTCAGCGATGAATGGAACAACTGGGAGGTTTTCGATATATTCTTCGTCTGCATATCCAGATAAATAACCAGCGTAGGCGTACTGGGAAACTAACGGAGCATATACTACATGTTCCAGCTTCATAGACTTCGCCTCTGCATTCATGTTTACGACAGCGTCATTGCCCGTTATAACCGTTGCACTCCCCGAACCACTGGTGTTCGTAAAGTCTTTTGATACGTTGCCGCCAGTGGTCAGTATGGAACCCTTGCCTGTAAGGATATAGTCTGGATTAACCTGTTCATATAGACGGCATAATTCCATTACTATGTCTGTACTAATATTGTTTCTTCCTTTTCTTGCATTTGTCAACTTCTGTTGTGTAACAAGACTACTTTGTTTGCTTAATTTATATCCGCTAACTTTCAGAAAGTCAAGGACTTCAAAAAAGCGTTTAGTTTTTTCTTCCATTTTTTTCTGATTTTATTTTGTTAATACAGAATTATATAGTATATTTGCACCCGTGATAGCACGAAAATCACGGACATGTTGATTTCTATTCCTCGCAAGAGGGTTTTATATAGCTTCAAACCTCGGTGAAATTCGTGCTTTCGCTGGGGTTTGTTGCTTTTATACAACCGACCTCAATCTGCTTCTGATTGTCCTGTACCACGTGTGGGCGGGAATGCTGACGGTAGAAATTGAACGCTCGTGTCAGAAGACGATGTAAAACAACAACCCTCCGAGGCTTCACGGTAACCAGTCCGTGAGGGGATGTGCGAAAGAGGGGCGTCGATTGGAATAAGGGGACGCGCACGCAAGTGGATTTTGCAATGCCTGAACGCGGGAACATAGAACCACCTACTTGTTCTTGCCGATTGATGGGGCGACGACCGAGTCAGCACAATTAATCGAACTTATCCCCGAGCCAAGCAAAGACTAATGTCAAGCTTGGGTAAGGGGATGATTCGCTCAATCCAAAGCTCCTCTCTCGTAGCATTATTATTCTTTATTGATTGTTAGATAATTATTATAGTATAAATTATGAAAAAATCAAAAATCAGAAAAATTGACAGCCAAAGGATTGGGGAGACGGACTTTGAGGCGTGGACAGACGGAAGTTGCAATAATTTGTCGCCTTACGGAGAGGGAGGTTCGGCCTACGTGATACTGAAAGATGGAAATGTTGTCCACAAATCCAAATATGGGCGCATAGGAACAAGCAACAACCGCATGGAGATGCTCGCAATCATCAGTGCGGTAAACAAGATTCCCGAAAGACGCTCCGTCACAATCTACTCCGACTCGCAATATGCAATAAATGTATTGTCCGGCAGGTGGAAAGCGAAGAAAAACACCGATTTGGTGAGGCTTTATGATACAGTTGCATCGAAACTTTCAGAAATACGTTTCGAGTGGGTCAAAGGGCACTCCGGCTTGAAGTGGAATGAGTATGTGGACGGGCTTGCAAGTTCTGAAACGTTGCGTGTCGCGAAAGAGTACAATATTCCCGTTTATACCGCGAGGAACAGTCCCAAATGTCACCGTTGATGTCGGTTGTATCAGTAAATCAAAGAACGATTAAATATATTTTATTATGAAACAAATTATCAATCTAATTTTTGACCGCATTGAACGAGTATTATGGTTCCGGCATTTGCTGTGGACTTTGCGCAGGAACGATAACTCTCCTTTTGTAGATGTCTACGACCGCAAAACCAACTCATCGCATAGCATGGACTTAATAGGAGAAGATGTTGTCTCGTGGCTGAATGAGCATCGTAGCGACTATTTGGCTTCCGAGAACAACGGCAATGCCACGGGAACGGAAAACTCAACGGAGGTTACGGAAGAGAAGTCTTGAGCGGTTTCCTTTGCCGTCCCGACTGTAATATTTGCAAGAAGCACGCCGATGCCAGACTTTCCATTTTCCTTGTCTGATGATTGCAGGGCTACTTTGAATTTGACATCGGTGTACTTCCAGTATGAATAGTCTGTTGCAGCAGTAATTCTATCCTTGAGAATAGGAGGGCTTACCCTCGCTCCATTCGATGCACATTTAACCTGCGCATCTTTTACCCCCTCACATATTTGTGTGAGTGTATCGCTTATAAACTCTTTCAAATCCATATTGCCTTTTATTTATATAAAGGTGTATTTGCAAACGAACCTTTCACATTGTCAAATATTAGTTAAATAATAAATAAATCTGTATTATATATTTGTTAGTACAGAAATCTTTAGTATCTTTGCATACGTAAATAATATACGGGGCAAAGATACCAAAAATATCAATGCCCTGCAATAAAAAAAAAGAAAATATGAAATTAGAAAAAATCATCAAGACGATTAACGGCGCAATCGAAAACAAGATTGCGACAGAGTACGCTATGGATAGCAATGTTAGCGACATGTTTTTCGTGGTTAAATTTGATACGTTTTCAGTAGAGATAAGCCACGATTGTACAACTGGCGAGAATGAAGTTCTTGTGATGCCGAAGGGTAATGGACTTGTCGAATTTTATAGCAATATAGAAAAAAGTATCTCTGACAATCTAATAGATATGGACGATGTCCTATACACATGCCAAATGGCATACAAAGATTATTGGGACGGGGTTGATGATGGGTGCGACCCTGCTTTCCCGCACTATGGTGACTTTGAGCGGTGGGCATACGGCCGTTAGTTTAAGCAAACTGCCTTGCGTGCTGAAATAAGGTGCTGCAATCGAATTGACAAGGTGGACAACAAGGTTTTAAAGACAGACGCGACAAAGGGGCGTGGCGTTCCCAACCTTAACATAGTTCTTTGACATACTTTCATAAAAAATATAGAGATAGCAGAAACGCTAAGGGCGAGACTAACAATCCGTGACCCCTATGGCAGGCTGCTAACTGATGAACGAATTTAGCAGACAATGGTGCGAAACGTCTTTACGCATTAAGTAGATAGATTAGGCAACTATCATCACCACGTCTGACAATCATATAGGGCACGCTGTGGCTAAACCCACTGCAATGGAATTGGGCGCGCCCACGAGAATACGCCCGAGATGGGTTTATTTATTTAGGTATTGATTATCAAATGTGATGGCAAGCGTGCCATCATTCATGGTGGTTATGGTACATAGGTTCTTTGATGATTTTTGCCTATGCGTGGTTCGACTCCACGGCTGCCACAATTTAAAACTAAGAATATGGCACAAATATTATGCACAATAGCATGTGTGTGGGCTGTTTATCAACTCACCAAAGAGATTAATGGGTATTTTAAAGATATAAATAAATGAGATTATGAAATTAGAAAGCAAATGGAATGTAGGTGATGAGTTATATACCATTGCTAACATGAAAATAGTTAAGTTTAAAGTATCATCTGTCAGCATTTTTGTAGGCAAGACTTTTACTAATGTAAGCTATTTTGGCGATGGCTACGATAGCTACAAAGAAGATAATTGCTTCGAGACAGAAAATAAGCTTTTAAATTTCTTAAGAAGGGATTAGCTTACGTTGTTAATAATCGGTGCATGCGTGGTCTGTGAAGATAGCGCAGCTTTTTAAAAAATTGAGTATGGAAAGGACGATAAACGAGAGAGAATGTTCAAATAGCAGCTTATTTTTAAGGCTTAAAAAAAACGATAAGGTACATGTATCACTTAAATCGTACAGCGAAAGGATGATACGTAAGGAATGCAGCATACAGAACCGCTTTGCAGGGTGTACGCCTCTAAACAATAAGTACACCACAACCATAAAAGAGAAAACGGGCTATATTACCATTTATAGGAGGTATTGATATGGAAATGACGATACACGAGCTTGGCGGTATTATTGCCAATTTCGTGCAAGTTGGGTTTGAAGAGGCTGTGCGCGCTTATGACCCTCCACAAGACTTGTTACGAAAAAGCGAAGTTAAGCGGTGGCTAAAATTCAAGCATATAGAACTAAAAACGTTCAAAATGCTTGAAAGTGCCGGATATATTACGGCTCACAAACAAGGAGCAAAAGAAAAGTCACCGCTATATTACTCCAAAGTAGAAATACAACAGGCATTAGCAACAATGAAATTGAACAGATATTTTTTAAACGATAAAATAAAAGAATTATGACATTAATTAGGAAAGCATCGGAATTGAGTATTCCGAACACAATCAAGATGATGATTTACGGACAGGCTGGTATGGGTAAAAGTACGCTTGCCCTTTCGACACCTAAGCCTCTACTCTTGGACTTCGATAACGGCGTTAAGCGTATCAATATGTCTCATTTGGATGGTATTGATACTGTACAGGTAGGGGCTTGGCAAGACGTAAAAGACGTATTGCAAGAGGATTTATCCGCGTATCAGACAATCGTTATAGATACGATTGGAAAGATGATGGATTTTATTATCACCTACAAATGTGGTACACGACAGCCGAAAATCGGAGATTGGGGCGGCATCAACCAAGAATTTTCTTGGCTCACACGAACTGTAGGAAGCCTTAATAAAAATGTGGTGTTTGTTGCCCACCGCGATAGCCGAAAAGAGGGTGACGATACTGTATTTATCCCTGCACTTAGGGAAAAGTCGTACAATGCTATTGTCACCGAACTTGACCTGCTTGGCTATCTCGAAATGAAGAACGAACATGGGCGACAAGTAAGAACAATCACTTTCGACCCGACAAGTCGCAATGATGGCAAGAACACATGCAATTTGCCGGGCGTGATGAATATTCCTACAATCATTGACGCACATGGTAAGCCAACCGCTAAGAACGATTTCATCGAGAAGCATGTGATTGCTCCTTATCTCGGTATGCTTTCGGCTAAGGAAGAGGAAATTAAGAAGTATAACGAACTGATTGCAGAAATAGAGAAAGGCGTTTCGCAAATCACTGATGCACAAAGTGCCAACTCTTTTACCGAGCATATTAATGACTACAATCACATCGGTAGTTCATTGATGAAAGCGCGTTCCTTGTTCTCTGCAAAAGTAAATGAACTTGGATTGGTCTATAATAAGGAAACAAAATCTTATGAAGACAAAGCAGCTTAACTACAACATCTATCCGTCTTTGCTGGATGCTTATCAGCAATATGTGGATAGTGATATTATTTGGGAAAAGTATTGGGGGTTCTGTGAGACACCCCCACATACTCCCGAAGAGTTCCACAAGATACAATTCCAAGCAGTCATTGATAGGATAAACAGAGTTCCTTACGATAATGAAGCAGTCGCTAAGGGTACAGCGTTCAATGAAGTTGTAGATTGTATGATAGAACATCGCAAGTCTGACAAGATAGAAGTTGAAAAGGTCTATGAGAAAATCATTGAAGGGGCTTGCGACCCCCATAATGGTAAGCCTTTGTATTGTGATGTAACCTATACGGGGAAGATTATCGGTTTGAATGCAAAAATAGGCGAACATGAGTTTTTCTTCCCCATTGGGTTGTGTAAAGAATTTGCCGATTACTACCAAGGTGCGGTAACGCAGAAATACGTCGAGGGCATTCTTCCCACGGCTTTCGGAGACGTGAAACTTTACGGCTTTGTAGACGAACTTATGCCGCTGTCGGTCCACGACATCAAGACGGCAAGTCAATATAGCGTAGGAAAGTATAAGCGGAACAACCAGCATTTGGTTTATCCATTCTGCCTTATGCAGATGGGTAACGATGTAAGGACGTTCGAGTATAATGTGGCTGTGATTGGTAAGTACAATTACGAAACTTTCACAGAGAGTTACGAGTTTGTACCAAGTAGAGATATACCTGTACTCCAACATAAATGCGATGACTTTATTCAGTTCTTGGAAGACAACAGAGAATTAATAACAGACAAGAAAATATTTAACAATGGCAAATAGTAAGACAGGTGTAGTCCTCGCAGTAGGGCAACCACAACAATTAAAATCAAAGAGTGGAAAAACGTTTGTAAAACGTTCCCTTTATCTTGATTGCACGACATTTGACCCATACACGGGGCAGCGTTCCCAATACGAGAACAAAATCCTTTTTGATTTTATGGAGAGTAAAACGTCCTTACTTGATAACATCCAAGTAGGGCAGATTGTTACAATCTCCTTTGACTTGCAAGGGTCAGAAATTACAGAACAAGACGGAAGAAAGAAATATTTTACTCACGTTCGTCCGTATAATATAGAGGTTCGGCAGATGCAACCGCAACACAAACAACCAGCGAGTACTCAACCAGTGTCGTTTCCACCGCAAGATAATGATGATGCACCATTCTAATGATATATGATACATCGAACCCACTCGACAAGGCTAATTTCCTGCTCCGTGCAAAGAAGTTAGCCGAGAGTGGGAAAATAATAGAAATGAGCGAGAAGAAGCCAAGACGCAGCTTGCCACAAAATAAGTATCTGCATGTGATTTTGGCTTATTTCTGTACACAGACGGGTAATACTCTTGAATGGGTCAAACAGCAATACTATAAGAAACTTGTAAACCCTGACTTATTTATCCGAGAAAAAGAAGATAAGTATTTGGGCAAGATAAAAGTTCTTAGAAGCAGTGCTGACCTTGATACAAGCGAGTTCAGTTTATCAATCGAAAGGTTCAGAAATTGGGCGGCACAGGAAGCAAGTATTTACATACCATCTTCAGATGAAGCAATACTTATTCAGCAGATGGAAATCGAAATAGAACGAAATAAAGAGTACTTGTAACTCACTTTTTCATGATAAGTTTTTAATTGTTCAACAACATGGGGAAATGCCCCACACTTGCTTTGGTGGCGGAATTGGTAGACGCACATACTTTTAATCGAAGTAGCATAGTGTAATGGTAGCACGCGTCAGTTAATCGAGACGTAGAAGAAGCGAAGTACAAGCTGGTGGGTTCGAGTCCCTCTGCGAAAAGATTAGGATATGATTTAGACGTAAATGCAGGTTCGAGGCCTGCCCAAAGCACATGGAAGTATCTTAAGAAGACTTCCAAGAGGGTGCCACCGAGTAATGCAAGCATAGGTGGATACACACCCTCGCCCAACGAGGTATGGTGTAATGGTAGCACAATAGATTTTGGTTCTGTTAGTGGCGGTTCGAGTCCGTCTACCTTGACTAATACGGCATGGTGTAATAAACCCGAAGTTAGGAAGTGTACAATCCGATGAGGGTGGAGCGTAAAATGGAAATCAGTAAAGACAGAAAAATTCGCGAATAAGTATGACTTGAAAATTTCCAAAGTAGCGTCTTGCACACCACGATGGGTGTGGAGGTTGACATGGTTGTTTGTCTGCCGTATATTTTGCGCATCTGGTACAGGAATGGTAGACCTGAAAGAAAATGGCATGCAGATAGAAACTTGCCCCGATGTGGTTCGATTCCACAAGTGCGCACAAAACAAAATCACTATGTATTACATGAAGAAAAAGAAAACAGACAAACCAAAGAAACGTCAAGTAAGTAAGTCCACTTTGGTTAAAAAGTTGGATGATGTGTTTAGTAAATTCATCCGATTAAGGGATAGTAACAAAGATGGCATGTGCCAGTGTATTTCTTGTGGACGTGTACATTATTGGAAAGAAATTCAAAATGGCCACTACATGAGCCGCCGTTACATGAGTACCCGTTTTGATGAAATGAATTGTAATGCGCAATGTGTAGCATGTAACATTTTCAATCAAGGGAATATCCAAATGTATCGCAAAAATCTAATCAAGAAGATTGGTGAAAAGAATGTCGATTATTTGGAATATAAAGCTAAAGCAACAACAAAGCGATATTCAGTATTTGAATTGCAGGAACTTGTCAAGTATTATAAAGTACTATGTGAGAAAATGAGCAAAGAAAGAGGAATTGTATTATAAAAACGAAGTAATATGGAATACTTAGATTTCCTTAAAACGAAACAAGTAAAAATACAGAAATCGGGGTTTAATGTCGAAGATAAAGACTTAAACCCCATTTTATTTGACTTCCAAAAGTACTGCGTAAAGAAAGTATTGTCTTCAAAGACAGGGTTGTGTTCTTATAAAGCAAATTAAGGAAGCTAAGCAGGCAGCCAACGAGGACTATAAGCAACGAATTAAACAAGCATTAGGATTATGAGTAAATTTATTCCACGCAAGATAAAAAAGGCTTGCAAAGATGCAACTCTTGTCTACAACAACGAATGTACGCTTATAAAAGTGCTGTTCAAGCGCAATACCAAGTGGCGAAGAAAAGCCTTTGCCAACATTGTAAGACAAGAGCAAGTTAAACTCAAAGTGATAGAGGAAGATACTTGGATATTATTCCAAGAAACTGTAAAAAGACATAGACATGAGCAAATTAATTCTCCCGTTCCTGAAAGAAAAGGACTATAGGAAAATTATTATTCAATTATATGGAGAGGAAGCGTGGCATGAATACTTGCAACGTATCCATTTTATGCAAAAGAAATACAACTTAACAAGGAAAGAATTATGGAACGATATTATTTTATATTTATGATGAGTGATACCAAGTATCACAACTGCTATCATGTGGAAGAAGCCGAAAGCTACGGAGAAGCACGTGACAAGATGGTAGAGAAATTCGGAACGGGCTGGGCTTTTCAATATGACGAAAGTCAGTGGAAAATACCTAAAGAGCAGTACGAAAAGATATATAGCCACGACCCAATGCTTCCTGATTGGTTCGATGGTATGACACAGGCAGACATGTTTAGTTTAAAGGAAATATAATGAAAGAAGCAATAGAGAACGCGGCTTTAGCACATCAAAAAAAGTTTCCTATTGATGACCGTTGTAACTATGTCGGTAGTTTCGGAAACGGCATGCGCCATCAAAGCTATAAATCTTTTATTGCTGGTGCTGAATTTGGCAAGAACGAAGCCTTGAAAAGGGTAAAACGCCGACTCATGGCATTACTTACAAATATTCCACACAGCGAGGAATACGTAGACCCTAATTGGTACACAGGAGAGATTGATATTGTTATTGATGAAATAAATAAATTATTAAAATAACATGAACAGAACAAACAAACCGAATAAAGACGGTTTAATTGTCATAGACTTCAATGGACACGTTAAGGCAGAGTTTAGAATTGAGAATGACAATATCATCGTCGAAAGTGGAAGACCAATCAAAATAGAAGATTAATTATGAAGAAATTAATTTGCAAACTATTCGGACACGTACATGTTGAGGAAATGTACGCAGCCCCACTCGTTGGCAAAGAACGCAGATGGGTAGTCATTAAAGAAGTAAATTGTGCTCGTTGTGGGGAGAATATATCTTTTGAAATGAGCGAGCCAATGTCACGTGTACAGCTCTTGAATGAGGGTTGGTTTATTCAGTCCAAGCCAATATGGATTTCACGTCCGTATGCGAAGTACAAAACGAGTAATAGGAGGATTGCAAGATGATTAAGGTATTGTTACCATTGTGTGCTATTTTCTTTATAGTCCTTTACATGGCGTTTGCTTTCGTGAATTGGGATATAGCATGGGTGGCGCACGTAGACATGATTGCAAGATGGTTTTTTATCTTGCTTTTTGTGGGATTCTTTCTTCTATCATCACGGATTTATTTTGAGAACGAAGATAAATTTTGAAGATTCAAACAGTATGGTATCAATATCAGATATAGAGAATGGTCGGTATTATTGGGAAACGGAACATTCTCATGCTAATAATATGGAAACCGCAGACGATTTTATTAAGAATGAGTTGCCTGAAAGTATAGATGTTTACTTCCAAGATGCTAATTACTTGGAGCTTAAATTAGAAGATGGCAGATATTTTTCGGCAACGGTGTTTTGCAACGGTGATTTTACTCACCATCAGGTTGAGTTTGATTTTATAAAATAATAAATATGAAAGAAAAAATAGTACAACTAAGCGAGTATGAGTATAATCAGCTTCAAGAAAAAGCCGAGTCGAACGATACGAAAATCCATGATTTGGCGGAGAAGTATTACCAAGAGCGTGGAGTGTTTCGGATAGATATAAAGGTCGGTCTTCAAGACAAGTACAACGGAGACACGGTTTATTATACCAGCGTATTCTCAACAGAGAATGGTCTATACAGGGATGACGGTTTTAGCCCTATCATTACCGAAAAAGGCCGCAGGAAGATAGAAAGGATATTGTCCGATGCTTGCACGGAAACCTTTGAGAATAAATTTGGTGATGCGATTAAATTCAGAAATCGCTATGCTGACGTATTGAGAAGATTTACTGTTACGAGGTGGATTGCATATACAATAGCATTCAGCGGCTGGGGAGTTGCAGCAGCGTTGATAGCAAACATTATTTTTAAGTAGCAGGAAAAGGTAAAATTCAGTAGATGATTATGGCAAGAAAAGTAGAGAATTTGGATATAGGGTCGACTTTTTATAATAACCGAAGTAAATGCCATATTGTTGGCTTCTGCAACACTTTTAAAGATAAAGAGAGTGTGCTGCTTGTAGTTTACAAACACTGGCTAAAGTATAAGCGTTATTGGCGTTATGGAGTAATAGAAGACTGGCGTTTACAGCATTTGCTTGATGACCAAGAAAACAACAAGGGATAAAGAACTAAAAAACACCAGAGTTTCCGGAATGATTAAACTCAACGAAAAGTTCCTTGAAGATTTCACACCACGGGAACAGGTCGTTATGTTGCGGTTGCTCCTTATGGCAAATGATGATGGAGTAGTAGAGGTTTCCACACGTGCTCTTGCTGAAATGTGCGAAATGACGAGGCAAAACGTTCGGTCTTTGCTTACATTATTGCATGAAAAGGGTTGTGTGTTTTTGGATGTGAAACAGAAAACTAACCCAAAATGTAGCCCAAAAGGTAACCCAAAATTAACTTTTGTAACAATCTGTAATTATGATAGTTACAAGTTTTGTAAGAAGAAAACTACCCAAAATGTAACCCAAAATGTAACCCAAAATCAAGATTTGATAAATCTTGACACTGCGCGCACGAACAAAGCTGTAAAACGTAACGCGCTTACATCGCAAATCAAGCGTGAGGAATATATACACGCCTTTGATGATTGCGCGCAAGACTATCGCAATTTCGTAGTGTGGCTCATGGATAGGGCAAAGCATTGTTTTGTAAATCTTGCAATCCCAACGCCCGATGAGTTTATTTCCTTAAAAATTCACTCAACAGGAAAGGATATTGCAGAGATGATTGAAACATTGGAAAACAATAGGAAGTATGATAATATGTATAAAACAATTTATCTCACGGCGCGTAATTGGCTCAAACGTGACAACAAATGGAAGGAGTAATATATGGAAGATAGAGTACCATTAAACGACAAAGCGTGTGAGGATGTTCTTGTCGGCTCAATCCTCGCCGATAACAATGCGTTCAACAGCGTTAGGGATATTCTTTCCGATGATTGTTTCTTTGACCATTTCAACAAGGCTGTTTATCGCGCAATCATAGCGGTAACAGAACAGGGAAACGTTGCGGATATTATTTCGGTTAAAGCCGAATTAGAAAGTAAGCGTGTTCAGTTTGACCTCATGAAGTTGGTGTCGTTAACTGACCATTACACCATAAATCTACGGCAATACGCCATAAGGTTAAAAGACCTTGCAACAAGACGTAGGTTAACACAGATTGCCCAAAGGTTGCTCATCAATTCCTATACGGAAGAGAACCCAATAGAACAAGTCACGCAACAGACAACAGATGATATTGCGGCATTATTCTCTTCTGATGTTTCGGAAGTTATGGTGTTAAGGGATGGGATTAAAAAGGTAAATACCATCATCAATCAGAACTTGCAAGACACACATCAACTCACAGGCTCGCCGACAGGATTTGAAGAACTTGATAAGAAGATGGGCGGTTTGCAGTGCTCCGATTTAACTATCATTGCCGCAGAGAGCAGCATTGGTAAGAGTAGCCTAAGCCTATCAATAGCCCTAAACGCTGCAAAGTATGGCGAGAAGATTGCTATTTACAGTATGGAAATGAAAGCCGAGCAGTTGACAGCACGCATCATGGCAATGGAAAGCGGAGTATCATCAAGTAATATCCTTTACGCACGTCTTGATGGTGGGCAGTTGCAACAGATAGAAAAGGGTGTCGGTAAAATCGAGAACCTTAATATATTCTTTGATGACAGGAGCACGTCAAGCATTGATACAATTCTTTCATCCATTCGATATATGGTAATGAAGTACAAAGTGAAGGGTGCTATCATTGACTATTTGCAAATTCTTAATGTGAATATGAAGAACGTCAACAAGGAGCAGGCTATGGGTGACGTGGCACGCCGATTAAAGAACATCGCAAAGGAACTTGATATTTGGGTAATAGCACTTTCGCAGTTAAGCCGTGATAAGGAGAACACGATACCAACACTTGCCCGATTAAGGGATAGTGGTCAAATTGCAGAGGCCGCAGATAATGTGATTTTGATTTATCGCCCCGAGTTCTATGGGAAGTTGTCATATCCAAGCGACTTTGCTTCGGCATCCGTACAAGGAACGGCTCTCATCCATTTAGCAAAGGGGCGAAACATTGGAACAACGAAGTTTATTTGTGGGTTCAGTGCTCCAACAACGCTGTTCTACAATCTTCAAAACGTGCCAACAAAAGCCGAGCAGAATAATACAACGCCATTAGAAAGTGTACCATTTTAATAATAAAGAAATATGAAAATAACAAAAGCAGTTAAAGTTGAGAAAAAGAACTTAATAGACATCTTCAATTTGGAATGTGTCTACGCCATCACCAAAAATGATAATGGGAAGCCTGTTGTCAACATTCATTCAGATTGCACCGATGGACGTGTGTTTGCTCAATATGGTGAATATATTTGCCAATTTGAAAATGGACGATGGCAGGTCTTTGGTTCAATCTCATTTGGCAACATCATTATGACGGGGAGGGACTAAGGTATGAATGATAACAATTTCAAAAAAGCAGGCTGTTGCTTTTTAAAAACCTTTGTGTTCCTATTCTTAGGATTTAGGTCTGTTGTTCATAATGTGTATAGCAAACTATCGAAGAAAGCAATTATCGTAATATCTGCAATTCTATTGCTCATGTTATCCGTAAGTTGGCTTGTTTGCTACGTGCACATGAAAACGCAACTAACAACAGCTGAATGGCAACGTGATAGCCTAAAGCAAAAGGTTGATAGCATCCACGATTGGAATAAAATAGAGTATTCACAAATAAAATATTAATTATGAACAAGGAAAACTTAGCAGAGCAGTATTCTATCAAGGAGTATGAGCGATTGAATGATAGTGACCCCATCTCTGAAGATAACCTATGTTTTTCAATCATAGACATTGAAGCCGCTTTCAACGCTGGGCGTGAGAGCGTGGTGGAAAATATTCCTAATCTCCTATTTAAGGAAACGAGAGAGGGGTTGATTGCTGACAATGGCATATTTGAGTTTATTTACCATATTTATAAATCAGCATCAGTAGATGAACCACGATACGCCTTTGCGACCACCTATGAAACGCCAATCCAATGGTATGACACATTAGAGGAAGCTATGGACGCAGCTAACAAGGACTACAAGAAACGAATTAAACAAGCATTAGGATTATGAGTTTAGGAAGTGTAATTTTAAACATAGAAAGCCAGGCGTCAAGACTTGAAGATTTAATAGAAGAGTTAAATCGTTGGTTGGTTTTTAAAGATTTTAATAAAAAAGGTAACCCAATCATTATATATGAAGATGGCATGGTATTCTTAGAATGGAACGGACATACTATTTCATTGAAATGTGCTAAAAAAGCAATGGAAGAGAAAGGGTTTATCAATATGTTAGATTTTACTCAATGGTACCATTTATAAAATAATAGAATTATGTGTACAGAAGCAGAACACTTGTCAGAGATATATTGTGACTATGATGCAAGATATGATGATTAAAGATTAAAAGTTATGACAATATTAGAATTACAAAAAAGATTACAAGAACTCTACAAGGAGAATGGAGATATTGAAGTTGTTATTTTGAATAAGAATGATAATAATGAATTTCAAGATATAAAATATTTTGAAAATGTAGAAATTGGAGGATTTTGTCCTAATGAAATAGTATGTTTATTTTAATTAAAAAAATGAGTAAATATATTCCACGCAAGATTAAAAAGGCTTGCAAAGCATATAGAAATGATGTACCTCTTAAAACAAAGTGGTTGCGATATGTACATGAACAAGTTTTAGGACAAGTAGACGATTATAAACGCTATGATGGCGAAATTTACACTTATTATGAAACAAAATATGGTAAGTTATTAGACAAATATATTGATTATGATTACACAAGAGAAAATGGATGAAATTTTCATCAATACATTAGAAAGTATAATGCAGACTTGTGATTTAATGACATCAGGTAATATGGCTCATTATACTCCATCTATTAAAGGACACTGCCAAGAAATGATAGGATTTTATAAATAAAACCCCGTAAGCCCTTGGCACTCTGTTGCAGACGGAGATTTGCCATTGAAAGCAAAGAACAACAACAGGGTGGAGTTTTCAGTAGAAGTTTTAATACTGCTTAATAAAAACAGACTTGCTTTTGGGCGTTACGACTACACCTATAAAAGTTGGTATGTAGGTCTACAAAGGGAATATCCTACTCATTGGGCGGAGATACCTAAGTTACCAACAGAATAAAAATAATGAATTATGAAAACATACGTAATCACACTATCAAAACATTTCCTTGCTAATCACAAACGAGCAGGGGAAGAAACACATTTCAAAGAGAAGTTCCTACTTGGACAGGGTCTTACAGATTACGATACCCCGTCCTTGGCGAAGATACACACTATACGGGCGAATTACCCGCTATGGGAGAAACGCATCAAGGAAGTACAGGAGGGGCGCGCTGCATTATCTATTCGGCAATGGACGGGTAAGCCGTACAGGAGTAAGCAAGTGGAAATAGCAATGCTTACCGCCGAGAATGGCGTTGGTGTGCAGAAACTCGAATTTTACAATAACACTCTTGGGCTGTGCCATATAGGCATTGTCTATCAGAGAAAATATGAGTTAGCTCACAATGACGGACTTTCGTTTGAGGACTGGGAAGAGTGGTTTAAAGGTTACGACCTATCAGAGCCTATGGCAATTATTCATTTTACGAAATTCAGATATTAGGATGAAAATATTAGTACAATTCAGTGGAGGAAAAGATAGCCAAGCCTGCTTAATTAAAGAAGTTTGGAAGAGTGTAGATGACTATGAGGGATTTTATGAAGTCTCAAATATGGGTGATGTGCGCTCTATGAATAGGTATACTAAAGATGGTAAGTTTTTAAAAGGAAAAGTTCTCAAACAAGGTTTATGTACAAGTGGGTACAAACATGTGGTTTTCTGCAAAGATGGAATTAAAAAGGATATGTTAGTTCATCGGTTAGTCGCCCGTGCATTTTTACAAAATGAGAATAAGTATGCCGAAATCAATCATAAAGATGAAGATAAATGTAACAATGTGGTGTCAAATCTTGAATGGTGTGATAGAGTGTATAATAACAATTATAATAGTGTGGCCGCAAGGAATTTATTAAAAGCCACGAAAGCTATCATAAAAGGAGTGTTACAAATAAAAGATGGAAGAACCATCGGTATATTTGAAAGCATGAAAGAGGCTGAAAGGGCAACTGGAATTTTCCACGAGAGTATATCTGCATGCTGTCGTGGGAAAAGGCGGAGTGCTGGCGGTTTTAATTGGTCATATAAATAAATCATTATGAAAGTTATAGTTCAATTTTCTGGAGGTAAAGACTCTCAAGCAAGTCTTATTTTGTCTGTGAAAAAATATGGAAAAGAAAATGTGGTTGCATGTTTTGCCGACACCGGTTGGGAGCACCCTGTTACCTATGAGCATATTCATAACATCTGTAAGCAATTAGATGTAGAGCTTATTACGCTCAAAAGTGCGAAGTACAAAGACTTCGTGGATATGAGCATTAAAAGAGGGCGTTTTCCATCATCGCAGAGACGGTTCTGTACTTCGGAACTGAAAGTAATCCCGATGATAGATTATATTCTCTCACAAGATGAGAGTTTCGTCATCATTCAAGGCATCAGGGCAAAGGAAAGCAAAGCACGTGCTGGCTATGATGTAGAGTGTTCTTACTTCAAAGAGTATTTCAGCGATGAAGTGAAAGGCTTATATCACAAGAAATCGGTGCTTGAGTGGTGCAAGGAACATGATGCAAGCGTGCTGCGCCCAATTTTTCATTGGTCTGCACAAGAGGTGATAGATTATATACTCGATAACGGTCAGCGTCCAAATCCTTTATATGAACGAGGCTTTTCACGTGTTGGCTGCTTTCCTTGTATTATGTGCAGAAAGCGTGAAATACAACTCATATCAAAGGACAAATGGGCGGCACAACGATTGATAGGTGCAGAACAGAAAATGAAAGAAGAAACGGAGAGAGGCTCGTCTTTCTTTTCACCCAGCTACATTCCCGCCCGCTTCTGCTCTAATGGACAATACCCGACAGTGCAAGAGGTATTCAAGTATGTAAACCGTAATGATGCACAGCTTGATATGTTTGAGCCGGAGGGAGGTTACAGTTGCATGAGCTTGTACCATGGGCTGTGTGAATGAAATTATCATTAAATATTAAAGGTTATGGACCATCGTGATTTTTTCAACAAAGTGGCATTGATGCGCCAACTACAAAAAGAATACTTCCGCACAAGAAGTAGGTCAGTTCTTACAAATTGTAAGAACGTGGAGAGAGATGTAGACGCAGAAATAAAGCGTGTAAACGCTATTATAGAGCGTAGAAAAAATGAACAAGAACTATTTAAATAAATAAGTTATGTATAGAGAAATATTATTTAGAGCAAAATGTGCTGGAGTATGGCGTTATGGAAGCTATGTACACCTTGATAAGAAACCTATTCATGATTGCTATAATGATAAATATAGAGATTTTATTGTGGCAAATGGAGTATATGGTGAAAATCATTATCCTATTATTGATTTAAAAACTCTTGGTCAGTATACAGGGCTGAAAGATAAGAATGGCAAGAAAATCTTTGAGGGGGATATAATTAGTTACTACGCAACAGAAACCTATTGTATTAATCCCGACTGCGACCTCGCCGTACAAGGATATGGAAGTAAACTGATAAAGAAAGAATACGAAGTAAAATATATTGATGGTTGTTTTTGTGTGGATGAAGAAACATATCGTCCTTTGCCAATATCATACTGTGGAATTCTGTCCGAAGAATTTGACGAGTTCAAAGCGACCATAGACCATGAATCCTATTTTGATACAAATGGTTACAAAATTGACGATTCAATTATTGGTATTGAAATTATTGGCAACGTAACAGACAATTTGATGAAGTAAAGCGTATGAAGAAAATTATGTTTTCAGATAAGTATTGCCTAACACAGGCGGTGTTAAATGGAACAAAGACCATGACAAGGCGGTTCGGACGATTTGAGCCTGATGCTCGTATGTTTGATGAAATATTTAACATTGAGGGGGGCTTTAATGATAAAGGGCGGTGGATATTTACCCTTTATAATAAAAATGGAGATATAATCGGTGATATTATTCCACACTACAATGTTGGTGAAGTCATTGCGATTGCACAGCCTTATAAGGACATTATAGAATGTCTGCCGATGTACAGCAGTGCTATGCTTGATGAGGTGGGTATGCCACGTAAGGAGTATAAAGCGGGGTGGGCGAATAAAATGTTCGTGAAAGCCGACTTAATGCCTCACCACATCAGAATTACAGATGTTAAGGTAGAACGTCTGCAAGATATATCTGATGAGGATATTATACGAGAGGGTGTTTGGAAATTTTATGACAACAAGAATTTGTTTTATGTTTCCAAAGCTATAGGATATGCCCCTACTGTAGCTTTTCCAAGTGCACGTGAAGCATTTTGGTATCTCATTGACAAAATTAGTGGTAAAGGCACATGGGAGAGCAATCCGTGGGTGGTGGCCTATAGTTTTGAATTAGTAGATTAAAAGAAAATAAGCGTATGGAAGAATTAAATAAAATTGCAAATGATACGGCAAATGACATAGAGAAGCTCTTAGATGAGAAAAGAAGACGGTATCGTGCTTATGATGGTAAATCACGTGCAGGGTCAACACCCTATGCAAGTAAAAGGAAAAAGAAACGTAAAAAGTAAATAATTATGAAAATAAAGAATGAAGCAGAACTGCTATCAATGTTCTGCAATAAAAATGAATTTAGGCAATTATTAAGATCACCATTTTTCAACACGAGATACAACGAGGTGTGGAGTACGGACGGGCTCGCTCTTATTAGAATAAAGCCCGAAAGGCTTGTTGGTGAATATCCTAAAGGAGAATTGAACCTACCCCCATTAGAATGCCCATGTAAGAGGAAAGTAACCATCGAAGCAATAAACAAGGCGTTGGATGAATGCCCGAAAGTCGATGAGGAAATTGTTATCCAAGATGCGGTAGAATGCGAGGAATGTGACGGGAGTGGTGAAGTGTATTGGGAATACACCGACAATAATTGCCATACCCACGAGCGTTTATTCGACTGTCCTGTATGTAATGGCACTGGGGAGATTGTACCCGAAAAAACGAAGAAAACTGGAAAGAAAAGAGCAGAAGAGAAAGCAATTATCAATGTTGGTAATGCTTATATCTTCGCATACAATATCTATAAACTAAAGTTTGCAATGGACTTTCTTGGCATTACCTCTGTGGAGTTGGCATACAACCCTGAAAGAGGTGCAAGCGAATTTGTGATAGATGAAGATATACGCATAGAACTCTCGCCTATGTTATTTGACCATACTTTAGAGTGTGATGCAAAATTAGAATTAATATAACAATTAAATAAAAAGCTATGAAAGTAGAATTACAATGCGGTGATACAATCACCATTCCTGAAGGCTGCAAGGCGACCATTAGGGACGGAAGTGTAGTATTTGAGAAAGTGCAAGACTTTAAGGACGGGGATGTGCTAACCTTACTACATAATAACAAAGCAGTCTTTATATTCAGAGAAGATGAAGTGAAACAGAAAAATAATGAAAATGACTATTATGTAGGCTATACAGCCAGCTATTGTATTGATGTACCCACAAAAGGTAGCCCATTTTTCTATGGGCATAAAAAAGATGTACGCCTTGCCACTGAAGAAGAAAAGCAATTCCTTTTTAACAAAATGAAAGAGCAAGGTCTGCGGTGGAATGCAGAAGAAAAGAAAGTTGAAAAGATTAGATGGAGAGCCAAGAAAGGAGAAATCTATTATAGAATGGGTTTAGGAAAATGGATTTTCCGTGAAATTGATGAAAGGTCTGATAGCGATGACAGGTTCTATGACACATTAAACTATTTTAGAACAGAAAAGCAAGTTGTAGAGGCTTTGAAAAGAAGGAAAGAAATGTTACGAAAATATCATGAAGAGATAGGAGAATGAAGATAACAGATTTGAAAATCGGCGACCGCGTATGCTGTACACATGATAAATTCCCTATGGTCGTTGTTGGATTGCACGCTCTACTTGACGATATAGAAAAAGGTAGAGGAACGGTCTACCTTGACTTCGATGGTAATGAGGGTGACCAGTGGGAGATTGATTTGCCCGAAGAGGAATTAGAATTTGTAAACGACACAAAATGACAGAACAGGAATATAAAGAACAACGTGCCTATTGGGTGAACGCAGCACTTTCGCTCGATAGGACACATTTCAAACGTTGTGTGCGTGCACGGTTACGAGAAATCGCTAAACTCGACGCAAAGCATGACAACAGAGATTTTGAAGAAATTAAACAGGAACTTTATAACGATTTTGGATTATGAATAAAGATTTTATAAACTCATGTATGGTGTTTTTCCCTATGCTCGTTGTTATCCTCGCTGTGTTTAAACATGCAGGGGCATTAGATATTTCATGGTGGTGGGTATTCTCCCCAATATGGATGCCATCGCTCATGCTGATTGGTGCTATCGTTATTGCTGTAATCGTAGCATTTATAGCATTAATTCTACGCATTACATTCTCAAAAAGTGATAAGAAATGAACTACGTAGGTCAAAAGTGCATTAGCGTTACCATGTTTGGCAAATATTGCGACATGTGGGTGAAAGAGAACCTTACGGAGGATGAGTTCTTCACAGCGTTTACAAAGTGCAAACGACTTATGGCAGAGTTCTACTTCCCATTCCTTATTGCCGCTGACAATATGCTCTTACTCTTTGAAGCTAACTTACAACAGAATGGCAAATATCGCTTTGAGAACAAGAAAAAGTTCCGTCAGTTACAAACATCCATCCGCAAGTGCATTGGATATATGAAAAGCTATTATGCCGTCCCTGAATATTTTGAGGAACTATCCGTGCAGGTATGGGACGATGTAAAGGATAATATCGAAAAGCTACGATACGCCATGTATCTTGTTTTTAGTCGGCATGGGATTGAACAAAAGCAGGCTGAAGCATACGCATTAATGGTGACAACGGCAAATATTATTTATATGGCCGAAGATACATTTAGAGCCATTGTCAAGCAGTCGCACGATATGAATGGTATTTCATTCGGAGGTGCTCTTGAACATACATCGTGCATAGCAGCATATAATTTCATTTCCTCATGGATACATGACACCATTAAGTGCTTTGAACAAATGGAAGATGAAATCGTGAAAGATGATATTATTCGCGCAGGACGTGATGCTATAAGCATGACCATCATCAATCCCGAGAAGATGTGTCAACGGCAAGTGGCGGCCTATGATGAACTTGATGATAGCATGAAACGGAACTGGAACACGTCAAAAGACGTACCAAGAAACCGAAGACGCGTGCTCATCTATCGTAACGGACATACTAAATCGTTCCTTTATAGCAAAGGCTATCTCTATGCCAACGATACAAAAGAACGTTGGAATACACGTGATGATTTCATGTGGATTTATGAAAGCGAAAAGGACAAAAAGGCTGAATTTACAGCATAACGAATGTGGTGAGCTGTTGCATATTTTGCAATGGTTCGCCACTTTTTTGCGTTTATAACAAAGATAACCGCCTGCCATGCTCACGCATAACAGACGGAAGTAATCTAATAAACTAACAAAAACAATAAATTAAAAAAAACGAATTACCTTTTTCCTACGATAGATGAGCCACACTACGGCCGCGATGATTGCCCCCGACAATGTCGCCATTGCCCATCCACCTATATCTTGCTTGACTTTTTGCCAACGCGTTAACCTTGCCGGTACTTCTCTTATCTTGGTAACACTATCCACTCTTAGGCTGTCGCGCCATCGTGTACGGAACAAGGTGCGATAGCGATAATCCACCTTTGTCCGCGTGAGATAGATGGTATCTCCTTTGATGTATCTGTCCACAAACTCGCGCTGATAAATGCTATCGTGACGAGTGAGCGTATCATGAAGGTTCACAATAACGCTGTGATATTCAGGCACGACAATCTGCTTTGTCTTGCACCCTTGCAATGTCAATAACACCAATAGTAATGTGGCCAATAAGAGGCCGACGAACATTTGCTTAATCATATCTTCTACACTCATACTATTACACCTTTAATTTGAAGCACTGCCTGCGCTGCATGCCGATGGCATTCTTATACCCTACGTGCACCCATCGCGCTGTGCTGCTCTTCTCAATGATGATTTGGTCGTACATATAGCCTTTTTTGGAAAATACCTCCGCCATAAATCGCTCAAAGTCGGCCTGCATGCCATTGACGGGCTGGAGGTCAGCTGCATAACCAAGTGTATGTGCCGAGTTCCTCACCCCACCCACAGCGGCATTGAGGGCTGGCGAGCGATACCCACTTGTCACACGGATAGCTGGCGTGCCAAGCCCATGCTGTGTGCAATATATATCCCACTCAATACGGATGGCCTCTAACATCCCGAGCAATTCGGTGAGGTGCACACGTATCATGGCGTTGGGCTGATTATTGATTTTCAGCTTCTCCGCCGTGGGAGATTGTACCAATTCTTGTAATGTGAAATGTGCCATAAATCTAATTTTTTAAACAATAAACTATAATGGTAAAGAAGCATACGGCCTCTTCAAAAAATACGCTCCTGCGGGCATTGGCAATAAGGTACGCCACGTAGCCAAACCACGCTAATAGCAATACCGGCTCCTTGACGGCGATAACGAATTGCGAGGACAATGCAGCGAGGAACGCACCTACATAATGCAATGTGCGCTCATGCTTCCGATAATAGGGCGACAAGCCAACCATCATCAGCCCTGCAAAAAGTCCCATGCACACAAGCCCTAACCATCCACTTGTCTTTGCGATAAAGGCTGGCGTGATAAGATATGCTGCCATACACATTACCATTGTGAATTGGCGTGGCTCGTGGGTAATATATGCCGTTTCGGAAAGGCTGTTAAGGTCTTCCCCCTTTAGCAACCTCATCTTGACGACAAAGGCCATAAGGAGCAATGCGCCAATAATGCAAAAGACTTTGAGAAGTAGTATGCCCATAATGACTACCTTTTATAAGGTAAATGCTAATTTCTGTGGATAACCTTTCGTGTTATCGTAGTTCTCTACCTGCTCCACTGATTGCAACTGTGATACAATGGCCTTATGCTTCTGCGTCACCATATAGGTGGCATCGGCATAGACTTGTATCTGCGACAACATATAACGCGCATTGTGTCTGCTTGTTGTCATTGCTTTTCCCCCAATGGCAAACATAATTTGTTCATTGTTGAGGAACTCATTGGCGCGTAGGCTTGTGGAATAGTTTGAACGCAAATCGGGCGGGAACCATGTCTTAACGCCATTTACATCGAACTCGTTAACGGCTGACGATTGCGCGTACTGCTCAATCTCTATCAGCTTCTTTGCTTTTGCCTTTGCCAGCTTTTCGGCTTCCGTTTCCTCCACCTTAACAAATCCTGCTGCAATGAGCATTCCCTCCGTCGGGTTGATAATCTGTTGCCCATTATAGTCTATATACAGGCCATTGTAGACCTCTTCTCCTCTTTTATACATCATAATCTATATATTGAAATTTGTTTAACTGCTAATGGGTTAAAGGTATCGCCGTACGCAACATTATATGCTCTTCCAATTAGTGCATAGTCAGAACTCCACCTTATATCCCTGCCTATATAGGGCATATCGAATGAACTTGACACGCTACGCGCTCCATCCTTTTGCTCCAATAGAAACTGTCCCCTGCCTGCTCCGTCATTCTTCACGCCAAAGCGAATGGCGCCCTGTGAGGTAATATCATACGGAATGCCATCCAAGCCCAATGATATAGAGTTAATCTCCGTACCATTCAGTATTCGGAACTTAGCGTGCATCTTCCCATCTTGATAATACACTGCACACGCGATGGAGTATGGATTTTGATTATTCGTCCCTATATCAATAATATAGCGCGGACTTGAACCTCCAACCGTTAAGAATTTATCAATTTCAATTTCAATGCTAAAGAATTTTCCAAAATCTTCTCGCTCATCAGCTAACCCCTGTGTGGTTAATGTCATCCAACCTTGCGTTATAACATATCCCATATATTGCGACGCGCTCTTCACATCCCAGTCGATAGGGTGGTGTGTTCGCACCTCATCTTGCCACAACTCACCTTGAAAGGGTCTTTCACCACGCCATCGGTGCAGCAGTGTGCCTACATAGGTAGCCATCAATCGTCTACGTATCATACTCACTCTTGTCCCCCCCCCATCATCAAGATATTATTAACAATTGAGCCTTGATAGGTAACGCCTTTGACTGGTACAACAACCTCGCCCTTATACCACCCAACAGATGATGGCTTAATAAAAGTTGTTGCTGCGTCATCAGGGCACGTGAACTGAAAGACGAACTCATTTACATACTCATCGGATTTGCTTGTCTCATCAATAGAAATGGAGAGCCCAGGCACTACTCCCCACACGTGCATCTCTCCCGCGCGCAAGGCAAATGTGGTATCATTCGTGCCGTGGTCAATCATCCGCAATCGGCCGTCGTGACCATCCACACCATCACGTCCCCCTGCTCGTGGCTTTACATCGCGCTCACTGACCACAAATAATGTACCTTGTGTTTCCTCCGTCGATAGTGGAACAATCTCAAAAGCACGCGGAATATCACTAATCACATGCACAAGTCCCGTTTCGCTGTCGGCGTTCTGTACATCGTATTCAATCGATATGTTGAACACACCGGTACGTGTGTTGTCAGCGGCGGCAATCTGAATGGCTATGCGCGAGCCATCGATGGTGTAGTTCTCATCCCGTGGCTGTGCAAAGCTGCCATCCTTTTTCACCTTTACGCTGATATTCTTCACGTCGGCGAGATTGATACCCTTTCCCTGCCGCTGCATGTCGAACAGCAAGAATAAGTCCGTGCCCACTCTCTTACGTGTGAGCGCCGGCGGTGTGCTGTATGGGTTGCAATTACGATTATCCATAATCTTTACTCTTTAACTTTGTTCTTATCTTCTCCTATATATTCGGCCACCTGCTTAATGGCCTGCTTTGCATCGTGGTCACTTGCTGCTGTGACGATGGTACGCACTAATTGGTCAATGTCAGCCACCTGCGACTTGCGTTCTCGAGCATGTTCTACCAATGATTTAACCTCAATGATGCATTCCACCACGGCGAAAAGCATTGATACAACAGGCAAGCTACGTACACTCAACAGGGTACAAGCAATGAATATCACCGCATCAATGATAAATGCAATCACCAAGAAACGCCAATACTCGCCAGTCTTACCAATAGTGCGCCTTATGCGGTGCGAGTCCAACGGCTTGTGCAGCACCTTCTGCGTGTAGACCCTATCACATAGGTCTGTGCCGATAGCGGCAATCACCAATAGCCACATTATCACGCACACGAGCAAGTGCACCGCTACGCTATGGAGGAATGCGGGGCTGGCTTCAAAGGCTACTACGTCCATCATACATGCCCTCCTGTTAGAATGTGAATACTTGCCATGCGAAGACCATAACCCAACGCCACGCCAACAATGGTCATCGCCCAGTCTACGACATCGGGCTTACCTCCCCATAGCTTATCTTTTAACTCTAATGCGCTTGCAACACCCACCCCCGCATAGGCTGCACAATAGGGTGTATTGGCAAGCACACCAATCACCACACCGCCGAGCAAGTGCTTATGTCGGTTGGATGTGGCGAGAAATTGATATATTTTTTTCATATCCATATATTATTTTGAAATTAATAATTTACGTCCAATTATTGTCCGTCTCACCCATAAAAACAACTCCTACACCGTAAGCATAAGCATTCCTTGGAATAGGTGTCATATAGTCGATTGGTAATTTTATGAGCTGACAACATACACCACCATTAATCACCTTTGGCTGTCCGTCCGTTAGATACACAAAGACATTATTTGCATCATCATGCGCATTGACAATCGTGACCCTTTGTGTTTCTTCCATACAGATATTATAATAATACGTCTCACCCGGTGGAATAGCAAAAATAATAGTATCAATAGATGCGTCTTCAAGCCCAATCGGATAATTTCGGCCATAGCGGCTATTCATGCCGTTTGTAAACGAACATAAAAGATTGATTATTTTTCTGTCTGTACCCCATTCATGCGTAGCTGGTATATATGCCTCAACAGGGTCACCCCAATTACAATAATACTTCACCCTTTCCCCAAGAACAACAGCAGTGCATCGTGCCGCTGCGGAAAACCTCCCTCTGCACCAAATGTTTTCAGCATTAAAGATAACTTTACGACCCTCTTTCTTGCCTTCCATCTTTAAGTCCCCGTTGGTAATAGTCAAATTTTGGTGATTATCAAATCCTAATGAGCCTACGACCTTTCCGTAAATATCTTCACAGTCAAGTGATGAGAAGCTACCACTAACGCCTTTTAGTGTCCCTTTTACATTCACATTCTCAAACGTGGCATCCTTTGCGTCAATGGTCTTGCCTTGTATGCCATCTGCAATTACTTTATCCGCATTGATAGCTTTAGCATTCAACTTGCCGTCCTTGATAAAGACATCCGTTTCTCCGTCACTGTCGACAAATTTAGTCTTATCTGCCTTAAGTGTAATCTCACTATTCGCCCCGTCTAAATGAATGCCTGCCTGCTCGATACCCGTAGACAAATCAGTAACCGACTGCGAAATCGTGTTTGCCGTGACCTTGATTTGCGCCAACGACAACTGAATATCTTTGATATTTGCAGTATAATCGGCTGCCACGTTTCCTTGGTTCATCATTGGTTGCGATACCCACAATCGGCCATTACGCAATAGCATGAATTTCACCTCCACCACTTCTGATGTAAGTGTTGCTGGCGTAGTAAACGTGTGTTCCACCTTTTCCCATGTGTTTGCCGTTAATGGAACAATAGAGATAGGGTCAAATAGCCGTTTGCGTTGGCCGTTGGTTGTTTGCGTTACCTCCAATACAGCACCATTATTGCCACCTGTGAATGAAGCAAGATTATCTGTGCGCACCATTGCTGAAATGGTATATGCTGTGTTCGGCGCAAGACCACTGACATTAAATAGGAGCGAATGGTAGGTGTCTTGCGTTGCGCCATGCTCATCAATGAACACCACATTGCTATTGTTGTATTTCAGCGTGTCATCAACCTTTGCGCCTGCCATTGACCACACGCCCTCAATAGGCTCTAAGAATGTTGACCCGACGAACAAATTATGAATGAGCTTTGAAACGCCACGAACACTCGCGACAACCTCTCCTAACTTCTGATTGGCTTCCAATAACGCTTGTGTAGCATAGGTCACTGGGATAACACGTGTGTCTAACACTTGCGCACCTTTCATCACACTGACATTGAATGAACCTAAATTCTTCGTTGTGAAGTCAGTGATTGTGGTAACGCATTCCCATTCACCAGTAGCTTTCTTCGTAAAGTTCAGTGCGCCCAAACGACTATCTACCTTTATGGTAATATCGTCCCCTGTGTATTTAGAAGCCTTGCTACCTGCAATATAGGTAACATTATAGCGCAAAGTAACCTTGCATGTACCATCATTACCAACAATCGCACTTTCCTCTAATGGACTAAGCTTATATAACTCTGCATCCTGCCCTTGAAATGCGCTCCATGTGTATGCGCTTGGGTCGAGTGGGGGATATGGCTTATCCCACGACATGATACCAATATATCTGCCTTGCGTAAGTCCAAATTGTTGGTCTTCGGGTGCTGGGGCATAGTCGTATGGTGTATTCCCCTGTGTTATCATCAAATCGGCAATATAGAGGTTTAGCGTTGTCGCCGCTGGTTGTGTCATGCCATAGCGGAAGTCAACGAAGCAATAATTGGGCGCATCGCTGTAGCCCGGGTTATTGACAAGTAAGCTAAACGGCTGCCAGTTGGTTGTTGCTATTACATCACCCGCATTAACACCCCCCATATTCACATTCACACTGAACGTTGTTCCGTCCGTTTTAATGCGCCCACTGATGCGGAATTGACCGCGTGGCAGATTACCTGCAAACCGCTTGAATAGCTGCCCCACACGGTTAAAACTCTTTGTTTTTGTGCATTTCACACCATGAATGCTACTATCAAGCACAGCACCAGCTTCTGCAACCAATCCTGCATTGACGGCAAAGATGTTGCGGCCGGCAAACATATCACCTGTTGTTTTCAACGGAACATCTTTTGTGAACGTTCTCCCATTATCATCTGAATAACGGATATAGGTTCTCTCTCCTTTACCGTCATTGACCACTGATACCGTGTATTCTGCTCTTGCCTTTGTTGCCATATCCTAATTATTTAATATACACTCAAATTTTGCACTCGCATTGAGCACATCATCCCTGTTTACACTGATACTATTCCCCACGCCAACATGTGCCGTGTTAAAAGCCGTGTCGCCTGCCGTGTCTGTTGAAACCCTTACCCATGAGAACTTGCTTGTAGCATAATTAGCTGTTGTTTCTGTGTTGCCCTCGTAGATATGCGCTGTAAGGGTTATCGTGCCACGTCCATTGTAAAGCACACTTCCCATGTCGCTATTTATCTCCATCCGTATTCCATCGCTTCCTCTATCCACTTGTAACTGCCATTGAGGATTGCTCATACTCGGTGCTGATGTGACGATAGTACCTACTGGGGCAACACAAAGCCATAGTCGGCCATCATGTGAAACTCTATCATAGTAGCCATATTGCTCGCCTGCTGTGAATGTGCCTCTGTCGGCAACGAAAGGAACGGAGTTACCATTCCTGCTCTTCAAACGGAATAAATCGGACGAGAACTCGACCTTGCTTGGTGAGATAATCGCACTTGATTTCCCTGCTAAAGAGTAGCTATTCACGCCACTATACCAAACAATAGCTGGTGCTTCGTCGCCAATCGTGACAACTTGGATAAGGCTCTGTCTGTCGGTCTTTGTCCTATTGCCAAACTGAACAAGCGTATCATCAACTTGGGGCGCATCGCTGCCTTGCTCGCAATCGGTCTTTGAAAGGTCGATATAATCAACGCCCTTTGCCATCACCCTACGCCAATAGTTTCTGTTGGAAACGCCTGCATAAACGCCTGCGCGGATATTAAACGTTTGGCAACGTGCTTGGTCGTCTACTTCCCACAGGTTTGTCGTTGCCGTTGTGCCGTTATCTTGATAGAAATAACAACGCCATGTAGTGCCGTTATCAACAACACGCTTAATCTTTGAGCCACACGCACTGAATACGAAATTACCACCAACATAGCTTAGCTTGCGTATCTCTAACTCGTTGAATACAGCCTTGCCCCAAACAATCAAGTCTGTTATGCTTAGCTGGTACTTCCCATCCCTACGTTGTGTAATACCGAACCCTGCCTGCTCTAACGCATTGAAGTCCTTACTCGTGATGGCTTTTAATACCGCTTCGCCCAACTCATTAATGGAATAGTCCGTGCCAATATTCAAGCCCTTAAGAAACGTGATAACGGCTTGTGCGGTGTCGGGAATATCCTTATGCAAGAAACTCCTGTCTGTGTAGTTCCTTACAAGTGTACTGATTTGCTCACTATTAAGGCCTGCACCACTGAAATTGCCCGAAAGAATATTATTTACATCATCCTTTAGTTGTGAGATAGTTCCTTTCGATGTTTGGTTTCCTACAACAATCTCCTGTATGATTGGATAATCAAGTTTCGTTATCAACTTGATTACACGAGTTTTTAACTTATACCCAAAGCCATCATCAAAGGTTACTTTTTGGCCTATATACAGGTGAGGATTATTTTTCTCAAAAGCAACAGCATTGGACGCAAAAGAGTAGTTGTTATTGTCTTGCGCGCGTCTGTTTATTTCCTTGATGGTGCGTTCTGCCAATTCGTCTTGTGCGAGCTTTATTTCTGCATCGCCCATAACGATATTAAACAGAACTACAATATTACAAGTGAAGTCTGGTTTATTGTTCCCACGAGGATAAAGTCCCTCACTTTCATTTGTCGGGATAATGGTATCTCCACTCTGATACTTAATTATCTCATAGTCCCCCTTTAACACATTTACACCACTATCGCCATCCGCTACGGTCGGAGATATATTACTATTATCTTCGTGGTAGTGGAGTTCAAAGCCATCTTGCCCATTAGGTTGCCCGACAAGCCCTTGCGTTAGTGCATCATAGTGGTTACCCGTAGCATGAGTGTTGACTTTAAAAAAGCCCTTAAGAGTGTACCCTTGTAAAACTTGCTTGGCTTTGTCTAATTCATAATCATACCAATAATAAGTAACGCCATTATCAATCGTTGTGTTAATAATGGTCTTTCCTGCTATCTGCGTCGTAGACGGGAAAGCAAGTCGCATATACCATATGGTGTATGTCTTCTTATTTCCCTTACTATCAAGTTCTATCTGATTTGTTTGCTCATTCTTTAAAAACCGAACGCGCTTACGAACGTTATATACATACAAATCAATATGGGGATAAATATCATCAAAGGAAAGAGCCAATGTTTGTTTGATAGCCTTTGAATTGTCAAAATTCGCCTTTGTGATAATATTCCCATCTGTGCCAACATATATACACCCATCGGGATAATCTGACTTATTAAGTCCTAATCGCGCAAGCGTAGCGACGCTCCCTGTCCCAACAAGTGCCTTTGTAGACATGTTCTTTGTTGAGCCTTGCGGATAAAAGCAATTATAATAACTATCTTTACTTTCGCTAATGGAAGGCTTTTGTACATTATCATGCGCTTTCAATGTTGGCACTTCCTCGCCTAAGTTAATGCTTATCTGACCAAAGTACAAAGCCTTATGTTCCCATGACAAATGCCACTCGCAAGAATTATCCTTACATGCCTGTGCAGTAGACGAAAGGACGGAAAGAATATCATTTGACGATACAGAAAAAGAAACAGACGCATCAACGTTACCGCAAATGGTATAAGTGAACTGCTTTGATTTTTCTGTTATCCCTAATGCTTCATTGATAGCTTTACAAGCATATTCAAGCGCATTTGTCGTTAACCCATCGTAAGACCATTCTTGCTGTTTGATTGGGTTTTTGTCCGCGTCAGTCGTATCATACAAGAAAGGAACGCGAGATAGCCACATTAAGGGGTGATGAAATTCGGGCGTATAGTTAAACGCTTTTTCATTCTCTTGTGGCGTGTACGAATTGAGTAATCTATATTTAAGACCATCGCCGAAAGGGATAATATACGAGCCAGCATGCAAAACAATTTTTTTATCACTCTGCCATGACAAACGGACTAAGTTAGTTTTCCCTAACTCTTCTTCGTGCTCGGCCGCCTCAGTTATAATTGCATCTGTTATCCTGTTATCGCTGATGTCGTATATTACCATACTCGCAAAGATAACAAGCGAGCAACAAAGGGGGCTATATGCAACAAAAAGAAAAGCCACAACAAAAAACGTTGTGGCTTTTTGGGTGATATTTAAAATTGAAATGTAACTTATTGATTATCGCCATTGTCGGTTTTTCGCCTATGGCTATTTTGCTTTGAAAGCCTTATTATACGCTTTCACTTTATCGTTAAGTGTGCGTAATCGCTTTATAAGATTATCTATATTATCGGTTGATAATATTGTTGCAATTCCATTGCCTCTCTCTTCGTCCTCGATTAACAGCACTACTTCTGCATCCATTTCATGTGTGCCGTCTGAGTCAGTGATTTGCATTCTTGATGCTTGTATGCTGAATATTACATCGTTTGATGTTTCAAGCTCTATTCTTTTGTTAAATTCTAACTTCTTCATGCCGTTCTAAATACTTTGGGATATTGGGTTTCTTGATACTTCTTTCTAAGATAGTTTATAAGGCTATCATAACTATTGATAAAGCCGTCATTGATGAGGTCAGCGATTTTCTTTTCAAGCTGATAGAGTTCTCTCTGTTTATCCTCGTCACCATACTTATTTCTTGCCATCTTCTCATGACAACCAAATACTATCCAGTTGAGAGCCTCTGCAACCTTTTGCATTGCCTTTGGCATAAAGTCAGCAGGAACAATCTTACCGATTGCAGAGCTTAAATCTCTGTAGGCATCACCAGCATCATTGCGGTACTTAATCATCTCGTCATAGACAAAGCGGATAACCTTTACTTCAAATGTTGGGTTTATCCACATGGCAAACTTGATAAATAGTATTGGGTTCATCCAAACCTTATCGGGTGTTCTGCCGTTTTTATTCATTCTGCCTTTTACGTGCTTTATTAGGTCTACCTCTGTAACTTGTTGATTATCACCATATCGCATTTTTGCGACATGGCTTTTTCGCTCATTTTCGTCAATAACAAGAGCTTCTATAAATTCTTTTGTAGCTGGACTATCAAGAAACTTTTTCATTTCTCTTTTCGTATGCCCATCAACAGCGTTCCACTGCCTTAAAAGCTCGCTGCCGTCAAAAAATCCATCGATTGTGCGTTGAGTAACTGAAAAATTCTCAATTTTACGCACCATTTCTTGATTACTTTTCATAACTTTGTGCCGTTTTTGATTTTGCCCCTTTGTCGTGCAAAGAGTTCGGGGGCGGTTTATAAAACAAGGGCAAAAACTAAGAAGTCTTGATGTGGTGTTTAGACTTCGAAGTTAATGCCCTTTAAATATCTTCTCTACCACCTAACACCACTAAGGCAGCTTTACTTTGCAAAGATATTGCTATCTGTTTAGTTCACACTTTTATTTTTTTGTGAGTTAAACAACAATCGCTCGGTTGTCATTAAATCACCTTATATTGGCTTTCTGTACTTGTAGTATCAATGCTCTCTGTCATAATTCGCATGATAGCTTCATTTATAGTGGCGTATGCGCACCCGACCTTGTCTTCAAAGTCTTTGTCATATCCAAATACATTATCTTGTATCTCGCCTAACTTGTTGAAGCACTCATCAAGTTTCTTCTTACAGTCTAATAATTCTGCTGTATTCTTACTTAATGCTATTGTAGTCATAGTCTTATTTCTTTTTATTGTTTGATTTCTTGTTTATTCTCTCTGTTTCTAATGCGTGGGCTACTATGTAATTCACCCACGCTGCTGTATATTTTGTTTATGCTATCTTTACAAGGTTTGCTTTTTTGAAACAACGCCACTCATCTTTTTCAGTGTCAAAATACACTTGACAAGTGTCGTTTGTCTTTTTCTCGCCTTTGGTCTCGGGTATGCGGTCGCTCATAAGAGTGCCGTATGCCTCACGAAGGCTGCCATCTACTTTCTGAAAGTAGAATTTAACTACTCTATTGCTAAGTGCAGCCTTTAATTTGATGTTCAACCATGCAGCTTTTAAAGCCTCTGACATTGAGTAACCATTCTTGCGAACGAATTGCCATGCTAACTGCATTACCTCTCTCATTTTGTTTTTAAATGTTGTTGCCATAATCGTTGTTATTTAATCGTTAAACTTTTGTTTCTTAATCACAATGCAAAGGTAAATGATACTATTTACACAAACAAATAAAATAGCAACAAAATTATTGCTATTAACATAATTTAGTAAATAGTATTATTTACACTATATATATAATAGCTATCTTTGCAATATGAGAATAAAAGAAATATTAAAAGAAAAGGGTATAACTCTTTCGCAACTTGCTGATAATATGGGTGTGAGCCGTCAAGCATTGAGTCGCCAAGTGGCAGGAAAGCTGCTTGTAGAAAAAGCAGAAGAAATTGCCGATGCTCTTAACGTGCCTATGTGGCAGTTGTTCGCCTCGTCTAATGAAGTAGCAGGGAGTGGGGATGAACTTACTGCAAGCATTAGATATAGGGGGGAGTTCTTTAATACCACTTCAAAGGATGAACTGAAACGATATGTAAACGATTTGTAAATCTTGAATAATATGAAAAAGTTTCTGTTATTTTTGTTGGTAGGAATATTTTTCTTATCAAGCTGTGGTGATAGTGAAGAAGAAAAAGCTATTATAAACGCCATCTACTACAAATATAAGGAAGACGCTATTAACTCAGGCACCTATGTCCGTTTTGAAGTGCCATCTATTAAGATTAAAAGTAAAGAGGATTGTGGGGATACTATAAAGTATGATGTTGAATTTGGAATTATGGAAATGTATCCAGACCGAAATGCATATTATAAAGGTAATGCTGAAGTGGTATCAGTAGGGCACTCGGCGTTGAGAACAACTTCTTTTTATTATAGTGCTTGTACTCTGAAAGATTTACCATAGATGCGTAATGGTGACTAAAGAATGTTCTTTGCTGATGGAAAGGACATGCCAAACACTATCATTTGTCCTCATTGTGGAGAAAAAATTGTATTAGAAGCAAAAAAAAGTCCTAACAATATTGGGGAATAGTTGTTATTTGTTACTTTTGCAGGAAACAATAATTAAAAACGATAAGATTATGAAAAAGATTATGTTATTCGTTTTGTGTTTTCTCGGTATTTTGTCAGGATGCGACAATAGGTCAGCCGTGCAACGTGCAGAAGATGATTATAACCAGAAACGGCAAAAAGAAATCGAAAAGGAAATGATTCACGAAAGGTATATAGACAGCCTTGTAAACGTTGCCACAGGTCTTGACGGAGAAACCCTTATTAGAAATCGGCAAAATGCGTTAAACATTCTTAGACGGGAATATCCAGAAATGAAAGAAAGATGGGACTCTGTGCAAGAAAGCATTGATAATATGGAAGTTTACTAAACAGGAACAAGGGTAGCTTTACGGCTACCTTTTCCCATTATGATTATCACATACAGATAACGAACTATTAGGATTTATGCAGTTACAGATATTCAAATACCAGAGCGAGGAAGAGCAGTTGTTCAATGAAATACGAACCATTGAGCAGGAAGACGGCAGCGTATTGTTCGGTGCTACTGACGTGGCTAAGATGTTGGGGTACAGTAATCCACACGATGCAATAGGTAAGCATTGTAGGTACCTCGCAAAATACGACCTACCTCACCCACAAAGTCCCGAAAAGACTATTAAAGTAGGATTTATCCCAGAGGGCGATGTTTATCGCCTTATCGTTAGGTCAAAACTACCAAGTGCAGAAAAATTCGAGAAGTGGCTTTTTGATGAAGTCGTACCCTCAATCCGAAAGCGTGGGTATTACGGAAAGATTGATAGAACAGCACTGCCGAACTTCATAGAAAGGTATAAGGAAAACTATCACAAGCTCCCAAGAGATTATTTTTCTGTTATATCAGAAATGTATGCACGCTTGTACATGGAACTTGAAAAAGTGGGCTATATCATTCCCGACAGGGGCGAACACGGCAAGCAAATGATGCCCGATATTAGCGTAGGGCGTGGATTTGCAAGTTTCCTAAAACGCCACAAGTCTGAGTTTTACGATACAGCAAAGACTTATATACATACATTCCCAGACGGTAGGGAGGTAGAAGCAAATATGTATCATATAGATGCTTTGCCGATGTTTATCCGCTACATCAACGAAGATTGGATACCTAACCGTGCTGTGGAATATTTTAAGAAGCGAGACCCATTGGCTTTGGACTATCTGCCAAAACTATTGGGTGTTAAATAAAGGATAGCCGTTAAGCTACCCTAATTTTTTATGTCCTATTGGTTGGGTTCGGTTCAATGAATGAAAGCCCAATCTTAGCAAAAGTCCTATCTGTGTTTCGTGCAAAAGTACAGTTCCGACCAGTGTATTTCAGATGGTACACATTTGGACTATCTTCGGGAATTAGTATAATTACGTCGCCTTTCCGCAATTCCTCAATAAATTTATGGTTCTTTGTTGTGAAATCGCTTGCATTTATACCTTCCATCGTGAATGTAAGTGTTAAATTACGTTCATTCACTTTTGGGATAACGTCAGCATATTGTATGCCGTCTGCCAATCTATCATTATTTGTGATATAATCCTTTAGAGGATAATACCCGTTGATAGCATCAAGAAAACCATCACCCATACGCACGCCCCATTCGGTTAATGCGTCTTTCCCATTTATTAATAAATCTGCCATAACTACATATCTTTAATTTTCTTTTTAATATCAGCAACATCGCCACTCATAGACTTCATCGCTTTGCTCATCGCAGTTGTATCTTCGTGAATACCTTGTAATTCTAAGTAGGAGTTTGCCTGTATTGTTCTTAAATCATCCGCAATATTGTTTTGTTCTCCAACAAGAGAAATTAACCCCTTTACGGAAATATCAATCGTACTTAATTTTACATTGACTAACTCTTTTAATTGGTCACGTGAGATATTCCCTGCTGTTGTAAGTGCAACGATATTATTCGCTTGCTCAAATGTGATAGAAGAAACACCATTTGCCGTAGCATTTTGCTCGGCATCGCCTTTCTTCTTTATTAGCCCTGCTTGTTCCCATATCTTCCTTTGCTCGATACCTTGGTTAGCTATATCTTCATTCGTCTTACGGATATAAGCTATCTCTCCGTCATCTAACCCGTTTTCAGCAGCTTTCGCGATATATTTATATAGCTCATCTATTTTCGGTTTGAGCTTTTCGTTTGTAAAACTCTCTATCAACGCGTTGCTTATAAGGTCGTTGATGTTATCCGCAAAGTCTTTTGTTGTACTTTCCAAATTCTTTAATGCGGACTTATATGAGTCCATAAAACCGTCCCACGAGTACCCTGTAAGTTTCTCGTTGAGTATTGAGGACAACTCTTCCTGTTTCCCTGCACGTTCAATATATTGATTGACTAAATCTTCAGGGCTCTTTTGGCCTTTATTGCTATCAAAAAACTCTCTCCACGCGTCCATTGCTTGCGCACGTAATTCTTTCATTTCTTCGGGAGAAAGTTTCCATACATCAGTTGCGTTATATACACGTGCTTTTAAACCTATCCTTTCAAGAATTTTATTAAACTCTCCCCACACATGCCAACTACTATCAGACGCATCATAATTGAAAGAATGATGTCTACCCCATTCACTTGCCCTTTTGTTTATGGCATTACGTTGATTTTTCTCCCAATCTCGCTCTTCCTTCAGGGCTTTTTTATAAGCATCTATTGATTGTTCGTTTGTGTTATCTTTCTTTTCAATACTCTTTGACAAATCATCAATGGATTGCGCAAGTCGTTCGTTTGATTTTGACAGGTGTTTAATCTCATCTTCCATGTCCTTTTCGTTACCGCTACCGGTGAACAATCTACCAATACCATTAAATATGCCGCCTATTATATTCAGTATCCCTTTTAAAATCTCTACAATGAGTTTAGGCAATTCTGCAAGAATTGTTTCAACAACTTTCCCAACTCTATCAAGAATACCTTTAATAAATCCAGCAGGGTCATCACCAAGCGCATCAATGATTTGCAAAATTGCGCCAATCAAGCCGCCAGCCTTACCACCAATAGCACCAATAATTCCTCCTGTACCACCTTTCCCTCCAATGGACTTAATTAGATTGGCCAGCCCGTCGGCAAATCCTTTTAACGTTCCATTAGACATGGTTTGCAAAGCTGAAGAGAAGTTATCTAAGCCCTGCACAGCCTTGCTTGTGCTATCTGTCAGATTGGCTTTCTTATCGTCCTTATCAGCAATAGCATCGTTCATTTCTGATGCGGTCTTTCTAACTTCTACTTGTGCTTTGTCAACTTTTGATTGTGCAATGCTTTTCGTTGTTTCATCCGTTGCCAATGATAATTCTTTTTCAGCAACTTTCAAATCATCAACAGCCTTTGCATGTGCTTCTGTCTTTTCTTTCAGATGCCGCACACTTTCTTGATATGCACGTGTCTGCTTCTCAATATCGCCCCATTGTGAGAAATTAAAAGGAGATGTGGCTTCACCAACACCCTCACTACGCAACTTGTCGCGCAAATCGGTATAGGCTTTTTTGTCAGATGGCGACAATGATTTAAATTCAGCCGAACGCATATATTGTTCAACTTCTTTTAGCGTTTCTTTTGCAATATCCTTTAATACTTTGCCAATTCCTCCGAATGTTGCACCCCAGTCAATATTCATTGCAAGAGAGTTGGAATTTGTCTTCGCAAGTGCGCTTTCTTTTTCTTTCTGTAGTATCTTCTTGCGGTTCTCGTCTTTCTCCTTGGTTATTTTATCATCATACTCTTTCGCGATGGCGTATGCTTGTTCCTGTATTGTCCCATACTGCTTTAGATAGTCATACATTGATTGTAATTGCGACGCGTAGAAATCCTTTATTTCGTTGTCATGTTTGATTTTGATATTTGCACGCATTTTGTCGAACTTGGATTGTTCATCTTTTGATAAAGTAACAGAGGATGTTTTGAAAACCTTATCCTTGTTTCTGGGATTGGCTTCAAATGCCGCCTTTGCATCCTCTTGTTTCTTTTTTAGATAATCCAGCTTCTGCTTTTCTATCTGTTCTATTTCTCTTTTGTGCGCAAGTTTCATTGTGGCAATCGTCTTCTCGCTCCCATCCATAAGGGAGTCAATACGGGATTGCTCGACTTGGTTTTCGAGTTCCAATTCAGCTTCGTGTTGGGCTATCTTTTGCTTTGTGAGATTTTCGTTTGCTTTCTGTTGTTCCTTTGCGTCCTTGGCTCTCTGCTTGCGTTCACGTTCTGCCTTAGCTGCGGCTTTCGTGTCACTGGTGGCAGAATACACTTTTTCCCTTTCAGAAATAGCGTTTATCTTCTTTCTGAGTTCTGCCCCTTTCTTTCCTGCTGCTTCAGCTTCTGTAAGTTTATCAAGTTGTGATTGCAAATACTTACGTTGTTCCTGCAACGTCTGTTTTGTTTCTGCTGTTTCTTTTTTCTTACTTCGTGCGCTATCAATACCACTTGCATAGGTTAATAACTCATCTATATCTTTTTGCTCTAATGTTAACCCTTTCAATTCTTTGTACTCAAGTGCAACTTTCCTCCCCGTAGCTTTTGCTTTCTGTAATGTTGTTATTACCGATTTAAGTCGTTCGTTACTCATCTTTCCAACGACATCTTGAAAGTTACTTTTCCCCGTCCCGACTTTTACTCGTGAAGCTGCGTACTCTTCTTTTTTTGCGCTCTGCTCGTAGAACTCATAAATATCTTTAAACGGGACAAAAGCTCTAACGCTCCATTCAGGGCGACCATGTGCTTTAGCGTATGCTGATATAGCCTTATCTTCGACTTTCTTTTCGGCATCGGTAATTTCACTTCCATTCATGTGCTTAGTCCCAATATTCTTTAAAGTACCAACATCTTGGCGATACGATGTAGCCTTATTTGTATGTATTTTGGCTTCTTTTTCAGCATCTAATTGAGCACTTTCTCTCTTTAGGGCTATAATATTTTTCAAATGCCCTTCTTCGTCGATGTACTTTTTTATGATAGAAGGATATCGTGAAATAAGCAAATTCATTGCTCTTCTTCTTTCCGATGTTGACAATGTATCATCGTTTGCTGTCGCAATCGCTCGTTCTGTTTCCGCCCTATATTTTTCCATGACTTCCTTAGCATTTTTCATAGACCCATTAAGTGCGTTTTGAGCAGCTTCAGCCTCCGTTAGTCCATCACTCGTTGCTATAATAGCACCTACCAATGTGCCAAGTGCAACTGCCGCCAACACATAAGGGTTTGCAAGCATTGTCGCATTAAGAAGTGCTTGTGCCTTTTGGGTTATTAGAATTTGTGCCCTTGCAATAGTCATAGCAAGTGTGTGCCCATTCTCTGCTATCGTAGCTATCCCTACAGCAACCTTATATGTTCCATAGGTTACGACAAGCCCAGCTATTATTCTTCCAACTTGCTCGTAATTCTCAACAAGTTTTGTCGCCATCTGCACGGCAGACATAACAACGCCTTCTCCCTTGCCACCAATCTCATTGAACATATTATCAAAACTCTCTTGCAGCATTGAGATTTGGCCGTTAAGCGTCTTTGCGCCCTCTTGCGACATCCCATAGAACTTACCACCAGCACTTGCGGCGGAAATAAAAGCGTCTTGCACCATCTTAGATGATATGGCACCCTTTGACATTTCGTTTTTCAGCTCGCCGATTGACTTTCCTGTTTTCCGTGAAATTTCCTCAAGCGGGTTAAATCCAGCATTGACCATCTGCATAAGGTCTTGCCCCATCAATTTCCCTGCCGATGACATTTGAGAAAAGGCGAGGGCAAGACCATTAAATTTGCCTGTATCTCCCATGGAAATATCACCAATAGCTTTCAGATAGTCGATAGATTTTTCTGCTTCTATGCCGAAAGAAGTCATCATCTGTACTGCCCCGACCATATCTTTTGTGTTCAGTGGCGAAGCAAGGGCGTATTCCTTTATCTGTCCCATGATGTTATTAAGCCGTTCTTGACTACCGCCTAATAGTACTCTTAACGATGTTTCCATGCTCTCAAAGTCAGCGCGAACAGAGATAATCTTGCTACCAAGTTCCTTTAGCCCCAATCCGCCGATTACCATTGTGCTAATTTGCTTCATCTTATCAGAAAGCATATTCATTGTTTGCACAGTACCCCCTCCATCTTCTCTCAGTAAGGCGTACTCATCGCGAAGCCTTTTTACAGAGAGCCGTGCGTTTGCCTGTTCTTGTGTCAATCCAAATAGTGCTGCTTTTTCTTCTTCAAGGGCATTCTTTGCAGCACGCCACTCTGCGAGTTTGCTACCTGCTGACATGGGAGAAACTTTTGCCGCCTCATGATATGCTTCCCCAAGTCGCCTCACGTCTGCGGCAACGTCTTTAACAATAGATTTTTGTGCAATAATCTTCTCTGTGAAGCTGTTAACACTTTGGGATGCTGCAAATATTTTTTGCTTAAAATCACTCTCAACAGCAGCGGATGCTTGTGCAATACGCCCGGTTACATTACTCAACTCCTTAGATGTCTGTTGTAACTTTGCATTTAGAGCATTAAAAGCCGTAGGGTTCTGTATTGCGTCAGTACCCTTAATATCTTGCTTTAGCTTAGCAATCTCACTTCTTAGCCGTTGCAATTCCTCAAAATCAGCTTGTACACGAAACTTTAATTGTGCCATATTTATTTTCTTTTTCTTCTTTGTGCCAATTCCTTACCACTAATCGTTTTAACCACATCACCAAAAACCTCATGTTGTTTATCTCTTTGCATAATGATAAGGTTTCGATAAGGAATTTGATTAACTACTTCGTCATACGTTAGATGCAAGCTATCCATGAATGACGCTATTTGTCCTAATAATGTCCTGTTCCCAACTACTTCGGACTTGCTGCCAGCAGGCTTGCGTTCTTCGTCAAACTGGCAGCTTTCAAGAAAGGGTTTATTCCAATCAAATCAAAAGCCGATGTAATTGCGTCTACAACATCATCCAATGTCCCTTCCATTAATTCCTCGCTGATGGATAAATCTCCTTTTATAAGCCACGACAACGCTTTTGCATACGCGCAACAATCTTTAGCGGCAAGTAACATATCCTTAAATGTTCCATCTTCGCCAAAATCAATGTCACTGATACACGAAATAGCCCCTGCGAGTTTCTTTATTGTGGGAGGCTGGATAGGATATGCCTTATTATTTACGTAGACAATAGAATAATCACCGCCTATGATAGCCTCTGATATTAATTTGCTTGCTTTACTCATAATGAAAATAAAAAAGGGCGGAGGTGGTTGTTAGCCACGTTCCACCCCGATGTTGTCCTACAATCTTATTACCTTAAACCAAGGCCTTTACTTCTGCTTCGTCGAAGTTATACTCACTCGAAACTCCATCAACAGTAGGAGTTTGAACAAGTCCCTTTACAGCAAGTGCAATAGCCTTGTCAGTGTTTGCCTCACGCGTCACAATCTGACAATTCGGGAAGATAAACCAAACATCGTCTTCTGTAAGACAGAACAAGGCCTTTTTGATAACAACCTTGTCATTTGAGCGTTTCCAACCAACGGGGTTGTCCTTATCTGCACCCGCTCCACCTTTCTTGACGATTTCGCCACCCATAAGAGCGGCCTTAGTCTCATAGTCGTATTGACCGATTGAGAATTGCGGTGTCAACTCGCCTGGGGTTGTATCATATCGATACGCTTGCCCCGTAAGTTGGTTCTTGTAAGGAGTGACAGAAGCCTCGCTTTCCTCAATATTCCACGTTTCGCCGTGAACATTCTTTACTTCATTCTTTGCGGTAATTGCCGCTTTAATAAGCGTTTTTGCAAAGTCTGCTGTAATATCTTTGTTCACAACAGAAGTATCAGCATACATAATGCGCTTAATACCAACAGCTGAAATTTGTCCCATAATCTTATTTTACATTTAATACGTTAAACAATAGTCTACAATTAACAAAATGGCACTTCAAAGCAGTGTCCGCTTCAATGTGAATAGTATCTACCCCGTAGTGGTATCTTGTTCCGTCAAACTCATCTGTTACGCTTTTGAAGAGTTTCTTTGCCGTTCGCTCCAATTCCTTTAACCGGAGTGTATTGGCAATGTTCATCCCTAAATCGGGCACGCACAGATTGACTTCACAAAAGCACTTCTCCCAATACTTGCTCGGTGTCTGCCCTTTCACGTGGATAGTGATACGTTCTTTTTTCAGTTCGCCTGTAAGGGTTTTGCCGAAAGGAACTATATCTATCCCGAACGCCTTGCAATCTCGGTAGAGAATATCTGCTATGTCGGTAGTTACTATCATTCAAACATTTCTTTTAATTTCTTCTCCGCTCTCAATGCAGGGTCACTCAATACAACAAACCCCTTTGCTTCGACGTATGATGCATATTCTGCGGTATTTTCCAATGTAAGTCCATCCTTATCAACATCAAATGTGTTTGACTTTTCTAAGTTACCGGTGCGATTTTGGTATGTGTGATTGGCTTTTGCGTCCTTTACAGCTTCATCACCAACATCTATCATGCCTTTTTGCACTTCCCACTCGACATCGTCAAAGAACTGGTCTACATCTGTAAAGTCACTTTCTACATCCATAATTCTGTTTTATTGAAATAGTTAGAGTACTTAACAATGTAGACTTTTCCCTTACCACGGATAATACATCCATCTACACACCTTACTTCTACGCCTGCGTTTACGTCCACTTTCCCATCACAAACTACGTGATAATTAGGGCGGTACACCTCACCGTTAGGAGAGTTAAATTCCCTTGTTGTGTTATCATCACAACGGCACTTGCATAGTGTTGCCCACTCTTCGCCTCCCGTATTAGGGATGGCATGTCCGAAATCATCCTCTTGGAGTGGTGTCACCCTCTTGACCTGCAATATGTGTGGCGCGAATATCATAAAATGCGTATCTTTGGTTTATTGTCGTTGAGTTCGTCCTTTAGTCCGTACTGCTTACATAGGAGATAATAATAGTCCTTTATGCCTTGAATATTCCACGACATAGAAAAACCACTCTCGCTAATTGATGTCGCACGAAGCAAAAGTGATGGAATAAAACGAGCGATAGCAACAGAGATAGCATCAAGCCCATCTGCTGTTACATCATCATCAACATCCATTTTTGCATTGATAGACATATCCAACAAGTCAGCTTCCGACACTTGTATGCCGAAAGACTGAAACTTGTCTGATATGTACTTCCTTACGTTCATTTCGTCAACTTAGTAAGGTCTAAAGTCGTAATGAGCGTCGGGTCTGCAATCTGTGGTATCCACTCTGCGGTGTACTCTAAGTAACGCCCGTTGTGGTCACGATTAGCAGCCACAAGCATGTCACCATCACCCGTTGGAGTGTAGGTCATGCCCGGCACTGGGTCGGTCTGCTCATACGGCGTGTGGTAGCGCATGTATCCAATCTTCTCTTGTGGCAAGAGGGTGATATGGCCGTCTGCGTAAACCTGCACGTTCTTGCCGTTCTGCTCCTTGACATAATCGTCCTTGATTTCAATAGCAGGGAGCCCAATGCCTGTGAATAGGTCAGAAGCTAATGCGGATGTAATCAAACCTGTTGAGAGGTACAACTGATTAGAACCAAGTTGCATCTTAAACATCTCACCAAACTCCGAAGAGCCGATGATATGCTTGACGAACGTGCCACGGCTCATCACCATTTTTGCGTACTTACCGAAGTCAGGAGCAAGCTCATTGAGTTTGTTCATGAGATAAGTAACCATCTTCTTCTTTGTGCCGTCGATAACGTCGCTATCCTGCAACTCGATAGCGTTCATAGGAAGTTCGATGTTGAGGAACTCCGTAGCGTTCTGCTCTGATACAGCCTTGTCCTTGTTACGGACAACAGCTTTACCTGTCATAAGGAGGTCGCCAACAACCAAATCCATACGCTTGTGAGCAGCAAGCATTACTTGACGGTAATCGTCGTAGATGAAAGCGATGATGTCGTTGAGTGCCGACACCTGCCCTGCGGCATTTGCTTCGTTGTACTTATCGAGCAAGTCCTGCAACTCCGAAAGGCGGTCTACACTCATTTGATAGCGGTCACCAAGATAAGCGACTTCACCGACACCATTACCTATGTTCTGGCGCTCACGGATGGGCTTCTCACCAAACTGCGAGTTGATAGAACCTGCCATCACGCCACGAACGGAACCGATATAGTCCTTGAATACTCGTGTGGTGGTCTTACGCCAATCGAGGAACTCCTGCCAATAGATAGCGTCCGTTCTTGTTTGAAGGACACGATTAATAACTGCACCTACAATAGCAGGCTCGTTAAATAATGATTGAATAGTCAATGTCATAATATGCCCTTTCTTTACTCGTTAAACTGGAAGTGAGGAAGATTGGCTTTGTCCTTTGCAGAGAAAGGAGTAACCAATTTCTCGGGTTCAATCTCAAATGCTCTCTGTAAGAGTGCAACGGAGTTAATGCCGTCTGCAACCTTATGAGTTTCATAAAGTGCGGAGTTAGCCACGTTCTTAGGTTCTTTCCCGCCTGCGGCCTTCGCCTCAAACAACACATCCTCCGTCTTCAATGCGCCCATAGCGGCATCAAGTGTGAGTTCGTCATACTCTGCCTTTGATTTGTCGATTGCGGTAACTGTTGCCCCCTTAGTGCCATTGCCGAGGATAGTTCCCATAACAACGTATGAGCCCTTAGCAATCTTCACTTTGGTGTCAGTTGCACCAACATTCTCCTTTACGAGAACATTTACCACAATCTTTGCGGTCTTTGCCTTGAGGTCGGCTGCAATAGGAGTGAACGACGGAACATAGCTGCCTACTGCCAATCCTGTGACGTCAAGGACGTAATTGCCACGGCGGCGAAGTCCAGTAGATACGTCGTAACGCTCTTCCTGTTCCTCCTTTGGTGGCAAATTGTACTTAAATCCTGCCATAAATTACTTTTTGTTTTGTTCTACAATCTCTTGTGTTCCCTTGTTGATTTGTTCAGCAATGGAACTCACTTCTGTTTTGTGTTCGTGGTTTCCCTCTTCGGGAGTTTTCGCGAACTGAAAACCGCTGTTCTGCATTTCCTGTTTCAAGTCCGTGAAGTACTTGTTGAGGTCTGCATCATCTGCGATTTGCTTGCCCTTGTAGGCAAATTCGGGGATACCAAATGACTTTGCCACCTCGTCAATCTGCGCATTGCGAGCGTCCGCCTTTGTCTTAGCGTCCATTGCGTCCATGCGGTCGGTGAGTGGTTTCAGTGCCGTTCCCAACGCTGCTGCAATCTGTGCAGCCAAACCCTGCGGCTCATTAGGCTTAGGGTCTGTCGGTGGGTCTTGTGGCTTTGGTTCCTCGATTGGCTTTCCGTCCTTGATGTTGTGCTTCTTCTCGTAGTTGGAAACTGCGGTCTTTTGCGCACCATCAGCCCGATAGTCGCCATAACTTGTTAGTACGTCTTGAAAGGAGATACCCTCAACAATAGAGTTTGCCTTGCTCTCGTCCGTTACTCCTTCAGCTTTCTTGCTTGCAATCCGCTGAAGTGTGGCATCCTCAACCCCTTGAAATTTGGTTTTAAGTCCTGCCAAAATTTGCTCGTAAATGTTCATACTTTATAAAGTGTTATCCTGAAACAATCTTTTGCAACAAAAATACACATTACAAAAAGGGAATTGGTGTTTTTCGGCGGTTCATAAACAACAACAATGCGGTTGTAACAAAAAGGCATAAAAAAAAGGCTTCTATCCTCGCGGACAGAAGCCTAAATGTAAACAATATTTATTCTTTGAATAGTATTATTCCTTTGGTTCGGTAGGCTCATTCTGTTGAGCCTTTTCTTTCTGTTCTTCTATGATTTGCTGTAATTCGTCTTGCAACTCACCATAGTCAGAGCAGTATGCCACACCATGTTCTGTGCTCCATACGCCACCACTGACGGCAGCAACCGCGGTTTCAACCTTATCACGCTCGCTATCAATCATGAAAGGAACAATCTCTGTCTCGATGTTTACCGTCTTACTTGCAGCTTCAAGTGATGAGTTCAGCGTGCCAATAGCAGACGTAAGGAAATTAACTCTTCGTTGGAAGAACTCTCCCAATTCCTCTGCGTGGTTCTGCA
>ERZ772957.5-NODE-5-length-193106-cov-5.664767_pt1 | contig 193106 bp, 184 predicted proteins | sample MGYA00580682_ERZ772957 | MGnify/ENA primary metagenome ERZ772957 (study PRJEB29015, sample SAMEA2737921) | human oral metagenome | biome: human oral; feature: human-associated habitat; material: dental | place: China | collected 2025 ... | reverse complement strand
AAGTTTGTAAAAAAAGAGAGTGAAGAAGCTCAAAAACTACAAAGAATACCCGGTACAACTCCATTTTTTGTAGCAAGTTTCTCAAAACCAGGTTTTGATTTTGAGACTGGAGAAGTAACTAGAGATGAATGGAATCCAATTGAAGAAGTCGAGAACATAAAGAGAGCGTTTGACTTCAAAGATTGCTTTATTTCCCGTATGCCAGAAATGACAAGCGGTGCATTCTGGGATGAAACAATTTATTCTCCAAAAAATCAATCTAAAAGTTTAACTTTACCGATAAAAGGAAATCTCTCTCCAAACAAATACGGAAGTTACTCCAGTCTTAAGCCTTCTTTCTCTGTTATAATGCGTGGAAAGACAAAGAATAGAGAACAATATTATGTTGTTGACATTCCTCGTATCGAGTCCAAAAAACTACAAAGATCAGATAGGGAACTCTTTGCTTATTTAGAAGCTAAGCTTAAAGAAGATGGTGTTGAGCTTTGTGAGATTACATATTCATCACTATTAAAAAATCAATTAGTTGAATTTGGAGGACAACGTTTTTATGTAGTTAGTTCAAATGAGTTGCGAAATGGAACTGCTCCTGCATTAAAACTGAAGGAATATAAAAGAATTGAAAAATGCTATTTTGCTAAAAATGCTGATTATATTGATGCTCTAGAAATTTATGACTTATTGATAGAGCTTGTCTCATCGAAGATGCCAATTTATAAAGAGAAACTAAAGTTAAAAGAAAAACGAGATTCTTTTAGCTGCTTGCCAAATGAACAGAAAAAATTAGTAATGATTGCCATATTAAATTCACTAAATGGCAGAAGCGTCCATTCTGATATGTCAAAAATTGGCGGCTCATCCAGAGCAGAAAGAATTAGATATTCTCTATCCTCACAAATCAATAAAAAATCGCAAGAGTTCTATGTAATTGACCAATCAGTAACTGGAATGTTTGAAAGAAGGAGACGTATTGGGCTTTAGAACAGTTCTTATTGAATCTCCAAGTAAATGTACATACCAAGGTGGGTACATGATTGTTCAGGTGGAAGATGATGTCCATAAAATTCACCTGTCAGAGATTTCGTCTGTTGTTTTAAGTACTCAAAGAGTTTTCTTAAGTGCATACTTGCTGTCTGAACTGTCTAAAAACAAAATTGCTTTAGTTGTTTCTGACGAAAAGCATAATCCAATAGGCCAGTATCTTCCTCTATATGGCGCGCATAATACAAGCTCCAGGATAGTTGAACAGCTATCTTGGAGCTTGCCTCAAAAGAAACGTGTTTGGCAAAAGGTTGTTCAAGAAAAAATCAATCATCAAGCCGATTTGCTATCACTTGTTGATTTGAATGACGAGTCTGAGGTAATTCGACAGTATTCATTAGATGTACATTCTGGCGACTCTTCAAATAGGGAAGCTGTTGCTGCTAAATACTACTTTAGTGCTTTATTTGGAAATGAGTTTTGCCGGGATGATGATACTCCGCTTAATGCGGCTTTAAATTATGGCTATAGTATTTTGATGTCGACTGTTGCAAGAGAGATAGTTTCACGAGGTTACCTAACTCAGACGGGAATTTGTCACAGGAGTGAATTTAATCAGTTTAATTTTGCTTGTGATTTGATGGAGCCTTTTAGACCAGTGGTTGATAAAACTATCTTGAGTAAGTTTGAGGGAGACTTTTCAAAGGAATTAAGACATCAGTTAAGCGATCTTGCTAACGAAGAGCTGCCCTATAAAGATGGAAGATATAGATTAAGTTCTGTTATTAGCGGATTTGTTCAAGACTGTCTAAATTCTTTGAATAAAAAGACATCTGTTTCTGACATTAGTTCTTTTGAATTAAGCTAACTATGCCTGAAAGAGTTAGATTCATGAGATTATTAGTCTTCTTTGATTTACCTGTTGAAACTAGTAAACAAAGAAAGGCATATAGACTGTTTCGTAAATCTTTGCTTAAAGATGGTTATCTAATGGTTCAAGAATCTGTCTATTCAAAACTTGTATTAACTGCACAATCAGCTGATTTTGCAGTTGAACGATTAAATAAATCAAAACCGACAGAAGGGTTGATTCAAGTATTAAAGGTGACTGAAAAACAGTATGAATCAATTATTAATATAACTGGGCATGGGTCATCTTCCAATGCGATTGACTCTGTAGATAGGTTGATTGTTCTATGAAAATTGTTTTTTCAGATATCCCTGTATCTATTGATTTATCAGGTAAAAAAGTATCTGTACTTGAAATTATCAACAATCATCTATTCGCGCAGATATGCAACTCTTTACTAGAAAAAGATGAAGAATCAAGAGAAATGTCTTTTTCACTATGGAATGAAGATAAAGAGATAAAGCCAGAGCAAAATCTACTCTATGTAGATTCGCCGCTGTCATTGCCATGGGATGATAAAAAATTAAATAACAAGTTTTTAGAATATGTTTCTAAAGAAATCAATTTAGACGAACAGAGAAGATCAAGAATCATAGATGCTGTTTCCACTATTAATGAAGAGATATTTCAAGTTTCAAGTGGATTTAATGCATCTTATGAATTACAAACAGAATGGGATATGGCAAAATATTTAAAGATGAGTCATTTTTCTGCCGAGAAAGCAGGAAGATCGTTCTTTGATAACCAGATAGAATTTCTAAATTTTATTTCTGACGTTTCTTTTGGAGGAGCCGTAATTTTCGTAAATCTAAAGAAATTTTTTACTCAAGAACAATATATTGAGTGGTCAAATCAAGTTATTTTTCTTGGAATACAGACTCTTCTTATTGAAACAGAAACGTCAATTCAGGATAATAGTAATGAAAATAAACAAGCGGTTGACCTGCTTGATTGTTCTGATATTATTTCTGATTTAGGCAGAATGGACGTCTCCTTGCAGGGGAGATTTTGCGACAACGGTTTTGGCGCAGTGACATTCTGACTGGTAACTAAACCGACCAACCGCAAGCTAGGATCGGATATGGGTTTTGGCGCAGTGACATTCTGACTGGTAACTAAACAGAATACAAGCGATACAGACATATATATTCGTTTTGGCGCAGTGACATTCTGACTGGTAACTAAACTCAAGCGTATGACCGCTAGAATGGCTCAGAGTTTTGGCGCAGTGACATTCTGACTGGTAACTAAACTACTCATTTGCTCGTTCATAACCTGTTGACGTTTTGGCGCAGTGACATTCTGACTGGTAACTAAACGGCTGCATGGTATCTATTTCGACCATGCAGTTTTGGCGCAGTGACATTCTGACTGGTAACTAAACTGAACTTGTTCTGGAATAGTTGATACGAATGTTTTGGCGCAGTGACATTCTGACTGGTAACTAAACGATTCATCGATATAGACGATTCGACATGTAGTTTTGGCGCAGTGACATTCTGACTGGTAACTAAACCCTAAAAGAACATTTTGGTGGATTGCAGAGTTTTGGCGCAGTGACATTCTGACTGGTAACTAAACCAAGCAATATGTCAGAGTTAGCAATCCAAGGTTTTGGCGCAGTGACATTCTGACTGGTAACTAAACAGAATAGGTGGGAACTTCACGTCAACAGAGGTTTTGGCGCAGTGACATTCTGACTGGTAACTAAACTTGGAGACCTCCGACAAGACCTGCGTACGGTTTTGGCGCAGTGACATTCTGACTGGTAACTAAACACTCTTATGTGGAACACGTCGCACGGAGAGGTTTTGGCGCAGTGACATTCTGACTGGTAACTAAACCTTGATTGTAGAAAAAGGATACCTGCGGAAGTTTTGGCGCAGTGACATTCTGACTGGTAACTAAACTTGCGGAAAAGCGGTACCTACCTCGTAGCAGTTTTGGCGCAGTGACATTCTGACTGGTAACTAAACGGAAGGTACTGTCCTTGCCAGCTATTGCTGGTTTTGGCGCAGTGACATTCTGACTGGTAACTAAACTTCCAAAGTAAGACTAAACCCCTCTTGTAAGTTTTGGCGCAGTGACATTCTGACTGGTAACTAAACCCCCGATAATGCGTTCGCTGACGCTGTTAAGTTTTGGCGCAGTGACATTCTGACTGGTAACTAAACTTCAATAAAGTAACGCATTGCGTCACATGAGTTTTGGCGCAGTGACATTCTGACTGGTAACTAAACGCGCACACGCCGAGAAGCTTCCACATCATGGTTTTGGCGCAGTGACATTCTGACTGGTAACTAAACGAAACGTCACGCAAAACAACCAACAACAAGGTTTTGGCGCAGTGACATTCTGACTGGTAACTAAACTCATTTTATTTCTCCCAAGGGTCATATATAGTTTTGGCGCAGTGACATTCTGACTGGTAACTAAACGCTACATCGGTCTGTTGTGCGGCTGCTACGGTTTTGGCGCAGTGACATTCTGACTGGTAACTAAACTCAGCAATATGTATGTAAATCACTTTGTCAGTTTTGGCGCAGTGACATTCTGACTGGTAACTAAACCGTATACGTCCTGGGTATTTGCAATAACGGTTTTGGCGCAGTGACATTCTGACTGGTAACTAAACTGCAGATGCTATTGCGAACGCAAAGCCAAAGTTTTGGCGCAGTGACATTCTGACTGGTAACTAAACCGAGACTGATAGATTTGGTAACTATTGGAAGTTTTGGCGCAGTGACATTCTGACTGGTAACTAAACAGTGCAAAGAGACGTTTGCGATTCATGAGAGTTTTGGCGCAGTGACATTCTGACTGGTAACTAAACGAAGCATACTCCTCGTATCGGTGTCACTATGTTTTGGCGCAGTGACATTCTGACTGGTAACTAAACGGCTACGTTGACGCAATCGTCGAGCGCGAGTTTTGGCGCAGTGACATTCTGACTGGTAACTAAACCAATCGCCTACCGTGAGGCCATCTCCATAGTTTTGGCGCAGTGACATTCTGACTGGTAACTAAACTGCTGATGTAAAATGTACCATACCACACCAGTTTTGGCGCAGTGACATTCTGACTGGTAACTAAACTGCGTCCACGATAAACTAGGTATATCTACGGTTTTGGCGCAGTGACATTCTGACTGGTAACTAAACCTTCGCGCTCAATGACCATGACTGCATTAGTTTTGGCGCAGTGACATTCTGACTGGTAACTAAACGCTTGATGACGTTTCTAACAACGCTCTCTAGTTTTGGCGCAGTGACATTCTGGCTAAAAATAGGCATAATAGTTAATAAAGATACCCGCCCGATTCTACTTGATGTGGATTTGCGTGGGTATCTTTAGGTTTTAGCGTAGTGACACTTTGATTGGTGATATTCGATAAAGATTGGCTATCTCATTTAGATCTAGACGGAAAGCGCTGGTCATAATCAATTTTGTTGACATTATATTGAAGGAATGTAGAATTACTTTAACAACGCGTAGCATAGTAAGCAGTGCCCTTGTTGAAGATGACTCAGGTGCAATTCCTGGCCGTTGTTATTAGCCGCCTTAGAGCGGCTTTTTGTTTAGCATGGATTTGATTTACATGTGCACAAACAAAAAAGCACCTCGGTCATCCCACAAGGGGGATAGCTGGGGTGCTTTTGTTTCACTGTAGCATATGCTTGCTGTGAGAAACCGGTCGGCTACGCAATCCTATCAATTATACTTGTGTCAAATAATTTGACGTAATGTTGCAACAGCACGTTCTTCTCGACTGGTAGTGGAGATTCTTATATGAAGTCTTTGATTGTGTACTATTCATATTCCGGCATCACAAGAAGGCTTGCAGAGGATATTGCGTTGATTACCGATGGTGAGTTGCTGGAGCTTAAGCCTCAAGATCCCTATTCTTTCTCGTATAACACGGCGGTAAAAGAGGTTAGGGCTCAAATAGAAAAGGGCGTTTGTCCTACTTTGATGCAATACGATACAGATGTTGCTGACTTTGATACTGTTTTTATAGGATCGCCTAACTGGCTTAAAACATTTGCTCCTCCGGTGCTTTCGTTCTTAAGGGCAACGGATTTAAGTGGTAAGACGGTCATTCCGTTCTGCACGCATGGCGGCGGAGGATTTGGAAACATGATTGAGGAGTACCAGAGGGAGTGCAGTGCTTCTCGTGTATTGCCTGGACTGGCGGTAAAAGGCACGTATACTCTTAGTGAAGTGCAAAGATGGCTTGAGTCGATAGGGTAAACGATGCGAGTACTTCTAGCTGAAGATGAGAAGAGAATGGCCGCAGCTATTGTGGCTCTCTTAAAGCAAGAAAAATACGACGTCGATCATATGACTGACGGCACGTCCGCTCTTCTCGCCCTAGAAAGCAACATGTACGACATTGCAATCCTTGATGTCATGATGCCCAAGATGAGTGGCTTTGAGGTTTCTCGGAAGGCCCGCAGCAAGGGGATTACCATTCCCATTTTAATGCTGACGGCAAAAAGCCAGCTAGATGATAAGGTCGAGGGTCTGGATAACGGTGCTGACGACTATCTAACCAAGCCTTTCCAGACGGCAGAACTCTTGGCTCGTTTGCGTGCGCTAGGAAGAAGGAGTTCTAGCTTTCAAGAGAATGTCCTGCGTTTTGGCGATCTCTCGCTTGATTCCACAACCGCAACGTTGACCTGTGAGACTTCTGGCCAGAGTGTGCGCCTAAGCGAGAAAGAGTTACGCATTCTTGAGTATATGATTGGCAATCACGGTCGCATTATGACGCGTGATCAGCTTGCCATTAAGATTTGGGGATTTGAAAGCGACGCCGAGTACAACAACGTAGAAGTGTACATGTCATTTACCCGTAAAAAGCTGGCATTTATTGGTTCTACGGTAGAGATTAAAGCAGTTCGCGGCTTGGGATATGAATTGAGGGACTAAACTGTTTAGGCAATCCAGAAGAAAAATTATCCTCTCTATTATGGTGTCGCTTGTTCTGCTGTTTACGGTGACGCTGTCGGTCATCATGTTTGTTAGCACTCAGGAGATCAGACAGAAGAACATGGACGTGCTCAACCGCTACGCCAGTCAGTATTCGCTTGAGAAGGAAAAAAGTAGTTCTGAGGGGCAGGGTAGTTCCGAGGGACAGACAAGCTCCGAAGGTCAGAGTCCGCAGCAGCCACTGGTCAAACCTGACGCTCAGCTGTCAAACAAATCTGACAATCAACCGCCAGGCCAGAGATCTGCTTACGAGCTCTCAACGTTTTACTCAGTATCGTTTTCTGCAGATGGCTCTGTACTCTCAGTTTTTAATGGCGAGAAAACCGTCAGCTCCGATGAAAACCTCACTGAGTTTGCTCGTCAGATTTTGAACGAAGGAAATTCTTCTGGTAGAACAGGTAATCTTTCCTACGTGGTTATGAAAAAAGATGGTTATACGCTTGTAGCATTTATGGATAACACCGTTTCTGAAGCCGGTCTTCAGACCATGATGCGAAACGCTCTGCTTGTAGGAGGCGCGTCGCTGGTAGTTATGTTCTTTATTTCTGTGTTTCTGGCAAAGTGCATCATTCACCCACTTGAAGAGAGCGATAAAAAGCAGAAGCAGTTTATATCCGACGCAAGTCACGAGCTCAAGACTCCTATTGCGGTTATTGACGCCAATGCAGAGATTCTATCCAGAGAGCTTAGCCACAACGAATGGCTCTCCAACATTCAATACGAAAGCAATCGTATGGGAAAGCTGGTAAAACAGCTGCTAGATTTTTCTAGTGCGGAGAATAGAGAAGTGCCTATGGAAAAGCTGGACTTCTCTCATGTGGTTACTGGAGAATTACTGGTCTTTGAGACGTTTGCGTTCGAGAATGGCAAGGTGCTTCATAGCAACATTGAAGAGGGGATTGTTCTTACAGGCAATCAGGATCAGCTTACGCAGGTTATTTCTGTGCTGCTTGATAACGCCCTGAGGCACACAACGGGTACTCAGATTGAGTTAAATCTCAAGAAACAAGGTCACAGCGCTCTCTTAAGTGTTAGTAATGACGCAGAAGAAATTTCTCAAGAAAAGCTTGAGCATCTGTTTGATCGTTTTTATCGTGTTGATGACGTTCGAAACAGTGAGGATAATCACTATGGACTAGGCCTTTCGATTGCACAAGCTGTAGTTCAAAAGCATGGTGGAACCATTAATGTAAGCTACTCAGAAGGTAGGATTACCTTTACTGTTCAGCTTCCTATTAAGGGAAAATAACGTATAGGTTGAAGTTCAATTTTCAATCTTTAGTTCAATAAAATGTTTTATTTAGACGTCTTTCTCATGAAGGCGTTTTTTATTTGCGCAGGTAGATGACTATAGAGCAAAATATGCGAAAATCGCATATTTTGCATTTGAACTGGTGTTTTACTAACTTTCCAAAAATTTCTAAAAAAACTTTGAGAATTCAATCTTTGTTCAATCTTCGCCTCCTACTATGTCCTCATCAGATGCAAGGGAGTAAAAAATCACTTCGTTGCATATACCAAATGAGTGCAAGGAGGCGCACATTATGCAGTACACAAGAAGAGATGTAGTAGCCGGTCTTCCAGTTTTGATGGCATTCGGACTTGCTGGTTGCAAAACCGCAAAAGCAACCGCTGATAATACAACCGAAGCCGCCAAGAAGGCTGCAGAAGCACTTCGGATTACCGCTGCCCAGACCCTAGATGGTTATGCAGTCAACAGCACTACTGCTGATGAAAATACCATCTTGGTCAACACTACCGACGATGTAACTATTACCAATTCTACGGTTACTAAGACAGGAGATTCCGACGGCGGAGATAACTGTAACTTCTACGGTCAGAACGCTGCAGTTCTTGTTGAGGGAGGTTCAACCACTACGCTGACTAACCTCACTGTTACTTCAGATGCAAAGGGTGCCAACGGCATTTTTAGCTATGGAGGCAACGGCGGTCAGAACGGTGGTGACGGTGATGGCACCAAGGTCATTATCAAGGACACAACCATTACCACAACTGGTGACGGCTCAGGGGGTACCATGACAACCGGTGGAGGCACCACCAATGCCTATAACCTTACGGTTACCACAAACGGTCAGTCTTCTGCAGCTATTCGTACCGACAGGGGCGGCGGAACAGTCTACGTAGACGGTGGTACGTATACCTCCAATGGTTTGGGTTCGCCAGCTATCTATTCCACGGCAGAGATTCATGTTGCTAACGCCACACTTGTTTCTAACCTCTCCGAGGGCGTTTGTATTGAAGGTCTGAACTCCATTGAGCTCACTGATTGCGATCTTACGGCAAACAACACTAAGTGCAATGGCAACGCAACTTTCATGGACACCATCATGATCTACCAGTCCATGTCTGGAGACGCAGCAACAGGTAATTCCACTTTTGCTATGACTGGTGGTTCCCTTACTAGTAAGAACGGCCACATGTTCCACGTTACTAACACTAACGCTGACATTGAGCTCAATGGCGTCAAGTTAACTAACGAAGACGCTGCTAACGTTCTTATCTCTGTCTGCGATGACGGTTGGAATGGCGGTAACAATCAGGCCACCTTTAACGCTAAGGCACAGGATCTGGTAGGAGCAGCGCTCGTTGGTAATAACTCCACGCTTGCTCTAAACCTCACTGAAGGAACCACGTTTGAGGGTTACGTTAACGGCAATATCGTTAACGCTACTAACCAGACTGTTTCTACCGAGGTAGGCACTGTTACGGTAACGCTAGACAACAACAGCACTTGGACTTTGACGGCAGATGGCTATGTTACCGAGTTCAATGGCGCTGCAGCAAACGTTATTGCTAACGGTCACACATTGTACGTAAAAGGTACAGCACTCACGGGAACCTAAGCGAGAAAGACCTGTAGTAACGCAAAGTTAAAGCTACAAAAAGACACCCTGCGGGTTATGAGCTCGCAGGGTGTTTTCTGTTGTAAAGGGATATGGATTGTGTTTTGCTGAAAGAATCTGCGGTGGAGAGGTGGTTATTGCAAGCGACTGAGATGTAGAACCAGTTATTCGTCCTCTGAATATACGTTATCTTTGTAGGAATCCTCTTCGTTATCATCACGCACAAGCAGGGAGTTGAACAGCTCGTCGATATCGTTTTGCTTCTGGATAGTCTCTTCTTCGGCCAGTGTCCATACACCGTCTTGATAATAAAGAACGTCACCCTGGCAAGCATTGCTTGGGAGCTCGTTGCGAGAAACGGTAAGCATATTACCTGGATGGTCATTTAGCTCAAGCACGGCAAGATTGTTGTCTTCAAATCGATCAATGATTGCTTTCATTACTTGGACCTCGATTTCGACGACGTGCCAGATTTTTCTTGTGAGGTAGGAGCTACAACTGCTCCGGGTTTCTCGCCTGATATATCAATGGTTGTACCATCGCAGGTAATGGTAATAGTTCCGTTGGCGCCCGTTCCCCAAACCTCTACAGAATGCTTGTGGAGGGCGTTCAGGACCGATTGCATGGGATGGCCGTAGGAGTTGTCTAGGGCATACGAGGCGACGGTGTAGGTGGGCGAGAGCTTGCGAACCAGCTGCTCGGTAGTACCTGTTCGGGAGCCGTGATGCGAGAGTTTGAGTACGTCAATGTGGCCTGGATTAGCGTCCAGAATGGCGCTTGTGGGCGCATCACCCGTGAAGAGGAAGGTTTTGTTGCCAACGGTCAGCTTGATGATTATCGAGTAATCGTTGGTGTCAGGAAAATTTGCGTCCTTGGTGGGCCAGAGAATTTCTAACTTGTAGGCATCGGTTTGGTCGATGATAGTGCCCGCTTCGGCAAGGGTTATTTGCAGGTTATTGTTCTGGATGGCGGTCAGAAACTTTCTGTATGTTGCCGTGTTGTTTGTCTTATTTGGTGCGTAAATGGTCCCGATTTGGGTGTTGGAAATTACGTCTGCTATGCCGCCGATGTGATCTTCGTCGGGATGGGTAGCTACCAGGTAATCAATCTTGTCTCGACCAAGCTCCTGGAGCGCCTGAGCAATTTTTGGGGCAGACCCTGTGGGACCAGCGTCAATGAGCATAGTTTTCTCGGGGAACACAATGAGAATGGCTTCTCCCTGGCTCACGTCGATAAACTTGATGGTTACGTTTGTGCTGGTCTGAGCGATGGCTGACGGAGCACCGGAGTCTAATTGGGATGATGTGCTAGGCGTTTGAACTGCGGTTTGTTGGCCCGAGAATCCCGCGGTTGATAGGGTGGTTGGAAGCAGCTGCGTTAGCGCGGCGCTAAAGTAGAGCACTACCGTCAACGTAGCAAGCGCAATTCCAGCTTTCTGTTTTCCCGCGTATCGCTTGTGCGGTTTGAGCCTGCCTTTTATGAGTTTTTTGGAAGCGCTGGCGTCTTCGTAGATGAGGTTAAGGGCGCTCTCGATAACCGGAAGCGAAAAAATTGCTGATAGAAGGTAAGAAAGCAGCGATGGCAAAGCAAGTATTTGAGCTAGGGCAAATGCGCCAACAATCAGCGCTGCGTTTATGACAAGTCTGGTAAGTCCCGACTTCCAGCCTTTGAGATAAAACTGTGGAATACCAAAAATGCCAAAGATTAGGGAAAGAATGAGCGCAAAAAAGTAGTCAGACTGCTTGCCGGAGGCTGTATTGGGTGATTCAGTTTTGCTGTCAAATTGCTTTCGGTTGGGCATAAAACCTCTCTGGACACGTTCGTTCTGAAGAATCTTACCCTATTTGAGCAGCCAGTTCAGAGCTTTCTGCATTCTTCCCTCAACGTTTTGGAAATGATTTCCGCGGTTGAGTTCAAACGTCGAGGTGATTCCGGCTTTCTCCAACCTGCTGGCGAGAAGTTCGGCGTTTTCTCGCACATGCATTATTTGCGGATTGGGGGTTTGTGCTTCTCGGTCGCCCAGGGAAAGATAGGCGTGTGTGAAGCCGACCATCCCTCCTCTGAGCTGCTGGTCAACGTAGCCCAGAAGGCCTGGGAACCAGAACGATCCCGAGACGGCTCCGATGCGCTGGAAGGTTGCGGCGGGAGCGGCGGCGTGTGGTACAGTGAGGGTGCTGAGCTGTGGCGTCGTGGCAGCGGCGGACTGCGTCACGCTAGCCCAGAGGCTGAACAGCCCTGCAAGTGAATAGCCTACAAGTACTCTATACGCTGGCGGCTCGGTAAGCTCAGATTCTGTCCAGGGAATTATCTGGTTGATTAAGGCATCAAGCGTTTTCTGTGCGCCGTCGCCAAAGTTGGGGCCCTTGGCAAAAACGCGCGGAGCACACCAGGGCGAGAAATTCTCTTCCCACAGGTCAACGCCGACGTTCACTAGGCTGATGCCTTTCGGTACCTGAATGGGGGAGTTGTCGGCCACGTCACCCAAGAGGTAAACAATAGGAGCTTCTGCTACAGAGGACATCTGCGTGTAGATGGAAAGTCCGGAGATGATCGTTTTTCTCGCCACGGGGTTGGCGGAGCGCGAGGCTGCGCCATCAGCGGGACGGGAGGCTGCGGCGTCGTCGGCTGGGCGCGTGTCTGGTGCGGCGCTCATACTACTCGCCCAGAGCCATCTGCAGATAGTAGACGTTTTCGCGTAGGTGAGCAGCAACTTCGCGGTCAATGATGCCCTCAGACTGAAGGCGCGAGATCTGGTCCAACTCAATGCGCAGTGCGTTTTCTGCCACATCATCGGCGTACTCGCGAGCATTGGCAATCTGTTGTCTAAAGTGCGGTGACATCTTATGTGAGCTCAGATTGTAAGGCAGTAGGTAGGAAACTTGAGTAGTACTAGAGCCGTGCTCATCGTTGATATTGATGCGGCTCCAAATAGACTCAATTGCCGACTCGTGGTCAATCATCAAGTTTGACGCAATGACCGCCATTTCTTCATCGTCGCCGTTTGCAATGCGCTTTAGTTCGTCGAGCCCTGCGTATTCCATCTCAAGCGCGTATAGACATGCCTGGTAGTAGGACTGGTCAGCATCCTCTAGATGTCTGATGCCACCATTGATGATGCGTTGTGCTGACAGCTTAAGCTCGTGGAGAGCAACGGCAAACCTCGAGCGGTGGTTCGTCTTTGCAGCAATGTTTGCAATAGGTCCATAATAACCTACTGACCTGCGGATTGAAGTAATGTCATCGACAATTTGGTCCCATGGAATAGGGTTGTTGGTCTTAACGTGACGCTTGCGAAGCTCCTCAAGGCATTTCCGTTGGACTTCTGTCTCGTGAAGTATTACTTCTTTCATCAGTTTGCCCGAGTCGGGCGCGGTAATACGAGAAGCAAATAGGCGGTTGGTATAGCGCGTGATGGTCAAACGAAGAGCAGGTAAATACTCTGACATGGGGTTTTCGGACTGTAACATGCTCCTGAGCTCGGCGAGAGTGGCTTCCAAAACGGCAATCTCTCCCTTGTGGAGGCGTTCGGGTAGGTCAGAGTCGGCTTCCGGAGATTTGGACAACGCAGGCAACAGGTTGTCCGCCAAGAACAATGTGGCGAGAATAACGCCGGCGGCAATGGTAATTAACAGATCCCTCTGTGGAAATACTGCTCCGGACTGAGTTACTAGGGGCAAGGTGAGGATGATCGACAACGTTACCGCGCCTTTTGCACCCGCAATGGTGGTGACTAGTACGTTTTTAATGAGCTCGGTAGATGTGATGGAGATAGGCTTTGGAGTACACGTGGCTTTGGACTGGTTGAGGGATTGTTCAGCACTTTGAGTAGAGTCCAGTTCAGAGTGCTGCTCGACGGTATTCTCGCCATCGTCCTTCTCGTTGTCTTTACCAGTGCAGAGGTGTCCACCTTTGTGGAGTTTGTGAGTTTCCAGCGCGTAGAGCCATGCAAAGCGGACACTATGCATAAACAGAGTGATTGCGGCAACAATACCTAGAATCTGCAGGATATTGAGGCCGCCGTTAGTACCAGGGAGTACGGCAAGTGGAAGCTGCATTCCTAGGAAGACAAAGATGGTGCCGTTGATGAGGAAGCTTATGACTCTCCATGTGGAATCGGATACCAGCTTCTGTCTTGCTACCAGCGCTTTATTGTGTTGTCTGCGAGGAAGTGCAATTACTAAGCCCGCCGCTACAATGGCAAGTACGCCAGAAACGTGAAAGGTTTCGGCAAGAAGATAGACAAGAAATGGCGTGAGTACTTCGTAGAGGACGTTTGCGATAGTGTCTTCATAGCCCAATCTGCCAAGCATTGCGTTGATGGCAGAGAAGGCAAAGCCTGTGACAATTCCCACTGCCACGCCGCCTACAAAAAGCACCGCGAATGATCCTGCTGCATCTATCAGTGAAAACGTGCCCGTAACAGCTGCTGCAACGGAGAATTGGAATGCAACAACGCCGGACGCGTCGTTAATTAAGGACTCTCCGGAGAGAAGTGTCTGCTGGCGATGGGTCAGATGAATGTTTGATTTAAGTGCAGTAACGGTGGCTGCGTCCGTTGGACCAAGCGCTGAAGCAAGTGCAAAAGCCACAGCTAGGGGGATTGAGGGAACCATAAGATGGAGGGCGTAGCCGACCGAGAGAACACTGACAATTACTAGTGCAATTGCTAACGACAAAATACTGTTCAAGTTGAGAAGAAGTGCACGGATGTTGGTTTCTCTCGTCTCGTTGAAGAGGAGCGGAGCAATAAAGACCAGAATAAAGAGTTCGGATTCCAGATGCACTTCTTGGACGCTGGGTAAAACGAGTGCCACCAATAGGCCGATGACCACCTGGATTACCGGGATGGAGACGTTGACAAACTTGTCGATGACCGAGGAAGCTGCGACGCACGTTAAAACGATGAGTACAAATTCAAATGTCTCCAACTGACTTCCTTCCTGGTCGTAGGGGGCAATGAGGTGTACCTCGCAGCTACAAAACCCCTAGGAAGAAGAATATGTAGTCAAGGACATTAATCAATATATAAATGCTAGCAAAAACCAGATACGGCCAGAGGTGCGCTTTAGTGATTGCAATAAATTCGCGGATAAATGCCGTAGGCCAGTACCAGCCTTTTGTATGAGATCCAATACCGTCTGCTTTAAGGCCCAGATTATGAGCGTATTCAGCGCAACGGAAAACGTGGAAATCGCTGGTAACAACTGCGGTAGTGAAGTCGGCGCTTATGGTAGAAGCCGCGGAAGAACCGCTGGACAAGCTTGCGTTAACGCTGGCGGTGTTGGCGCTTGCTGTTCGGTCATTGTTGATAATGCCTATCGAGTATTTAAGATTTTCCCAGGTAGTGGTTGACTTGTCTTCCATGAGGATTGCATCGAGTGGAACGTCCTTTTCTAGAAGATAGTCGCGCATAGCTTGAGCTTCGGAAACAACTTCATCAGCACCTTGACCTCCGGAAACAACAAACTTTCCGTATTGATGTTGCTTGTTCCAAAGTTCAAGAGCTTTGTCTATTCTGCCTGCAAGTAAAGGAGTTGGTCGCGGACCATCAAGTCCGGCGCCATGAATGATGATGTAATCATAGGTGCGGCGACGGGGAAGGATTCGGTATATCCATGAATAGAACAGCAAAGCTACAAAGGTAAACGAGAACCATAGGCCTTCAAGCATAAAAAGCCCCAGTAAAACGACAACAATGCGGTGAGTATCTGGGTCCAAATAATTCACGATAGCGGGAGAAGTAATGAGTAGGATAAGGAATCCAGCCATCAAAAACGGCAGCATTGATGTTAGCGAAAATCCATTATTTTTTACAACAACTACGGTGTTAATCAGTAAGAAAATAATGGTCAGAAAGGGTGTTAACAACACAAGAGCAACTAAAATTAATCCAAGAATATAGTTGTTAAACCTCAATACCAGAAGAACCGAGGACCATGCAAGAGCCGCAAATAGAAAAAGTGCATTGCGGAACTGTCGAGGCTCTTTGATAAAGGAGTAAATAAAAAGCACACCTGGAACAACCGCTGGAGCCAGTAAAAGCGCAATTGAAACTATATATTCCCAGTTAAAATGAGCCCCTGCGTCTCTCAATAGGTTGTCTGTGGGCATGCACATTCCTTCCGTGATTGCTGGTTTTCTCCTTTAAACGAAGTTTATTTGGTGAGAAACCCGTCTGCAAGAATTATACCAGCAAGCTCAAAAGGGTTGAATTTGCGCGATGTTATGTCTGTGACACGTTACTTTGCTACCGAGGTATCAGCGCGTATTACTCGGCACCGCCCACGTACAACAGAAAATGGACAGTTGCCCTTTTGATTCGGTGGGTGGTTACCGTTCGCTGATAAGCGTTGTTCTTTTGCTAGTTCTTAAGCGAATTGAGTGGAGCGGGGAAGCGACCGCCGCGATGGGCAAGCACGGAGCCCGCAAATTGGTTGACCGGCATGATGGGTGCGGAACCAAAGAGACCGCCAAACTCCAGGACGTCTCCCTCGTTGTAGCCAATAGCTGGGATAACACGGACTGCTGTGGTCTTTGTGTTGATGACACCGATGGCCATCTCATCTGCGATAATACCAGCGATGGTCTCCACAGATGAATCACCAGGAATAGCAATCATGTCCAGACCAACGGAGCATACCGAGGTCATTGCTTCGAGTTTCTCGAGAGAAAGCGCGCCATCTTGAGCCGCGCGAATCATACCTGCATCTTCAGAGACTGGAATGAATGCGCCAGACAGGCCACCAACGCTTGACGACGCCATGACACCACCCTTCTTGACAGCGTCATTGAGCAGGGCAAGCGCGCAGGTTGTTCCAGGGCCACCGCATTCGCCGACGCCGATGAGCTCCAGAATCTTAGCGACGGAATCGCCAGCTGCTGGGGTAGGTGCAAGACTGAGGTCTACGATGCCCTTCTCGACACCCAGGCGCCTTGAAGCCTCGCGGCTCATCAGCTCGCCCGCGCGGGTAATCTTGAATGCGGTCTGCTTGATCTTCTCGGCAACGTCCATGAGATTTGCTGAGTTGGGAAGCTCGGCGAGGGCCGCAGCCATAACACCAGGGCCGGAGACGCCCACGTTAATGACAGCATCTGCCTCTCCTCCGCCGTGAACCGCGCCGGCCATGAAGGGGGAGTCCTCCACCATGTTGGCAAAAACGACCAGCTTAGCGGCACCGTAGCACTGGATGTCGGTGGTGCGGCGAGCGGCCTCGAGCACAGTCTTGGCCATGAGCAGGACGGCGTCCATGTTGATGCCCGCGCGCGTAGACGCGACGTTTACCGAGGAACAGACGCGCGACGTGGTGGCCAGCGCCTCGGGGATGGATGCGATGAGTCGGCGGTCAGCGTCGCCAAGGCCCTTGTGGACCAGCGCCGAGAAGCCGCCCAAAAAGTCGATACCTAGCGTCTCAGCTGCGCGATCAAGCGTGTGAGCCAGGGGAGTTAGATCCTGCGCTGAGGTACATGCCGCAATCTGAGCAATTGGCGTGACGGAAACGCGTTTGTTGGCAATAGGGATGCCGTACTCGCGCTCTAGGTCTTCAGCCACGGACACCAGGTGCTCGGCCTGGCGCGTGATGCGGTCGTAAACCTTCTGGCACATGCGATCCAGGTCCTCGTCTGCGCAGCTATTGAGCGAGATGCCCATGGTAATGGTACGCAAATCAAGGTTTTGCTCGCTGACCATGGCGAGGGTTTCGGCGATTTCCTGTGGTGTGATGTTCATGCGCGTCCTCTCGGAATGCGGTTGTCGTGCGAGCGCCGGGGCGCAGGCGCAGCTTGCGTGCGGTGCCGGAGCACAGGTGCAGTTGTCGTGTGGAGACGACGTCTGGCTTTTGGCGGACGACCAGCCGCAGGGGTTTCTCGACTATTATACTTAAGCAACAACGATAAACGGGGCAAGTTGCGAGGTAACGTGGCAGAAAAAGTCACCCTAAAAACGATTGCGCACGAGGTGGGGCTGTCGCCCGCTACGGTTTCGCTGGTGCTGAACGGCCGGCCGGTGCGCGTGAGCGACGAGAACCGTCGCCGCATCCTCGACGTTGCCCGTCGCGAGCACTACATTCCCAACCAGATTGCAAGAAGCCTGGTCACGCAGCATACGCAGACGCTTGGGCTAATCGTGCCGAATATCGAGAGCCGGTTTTTCTCGTCGTTTGCAAGGATGCTGGAGATGAAGTGCCGCCGTCGAGGGTACGCACTGTTCATCACCAACTCGGATAACAGTACGTCAAACGATGCGGATCTTGTGCGACTGCTGGTCAACCGAGGCGCCGACGGCATCTTTATCATCACGTCCGACGAGGTAGAAGCCTCGAAGCAGCTTATCGCCGACCTGGAGCAGCTGCCCGTGCCGTTTGTCATGGTGGACCGAACCATCGACGCGCTCGACTGCGATAAAGTTACGTTCAACAACGAGCTTGGCGGCTACCTGGCCACAAAATACCTGCTAGAACACGGTCATCGCCGCATCGCATGCATGGTCAACACCGCCTCCAACACCGGCTGCGCCCGCCTCAACGGCTACGTTCGCGCACTTGGCGAGAAGGGCCTGGAGCTGGATCAGTCGCTTGTGCTGACCAGTGATTATTACATTCCTGATGCGTATCTTGCAGCTCATCAGCTGATTCGCGTGAACGCCACGGCGGTTGTTGCAACGTCCGACAACATTGCGTTGGGTTTGTTGCGCTATCTGTACGAGCGAGGCCTGCATGTTCCGCGTGACTATTCTGTTGTCGGATACGATAACAGCATTTCAGATGCACTGTTTGAGCCAGCGTTGACCTCGATTGAACAAAATGTTGATGAGCTTTCTGATGCTGCGCTTTCGATTATGTTCCGCCGTCTGGGCGAGCGGGGTGCGGATGTTGTGCAGGGAGCTGCGGCGGAAGCAGTTGCGATGCAAGTTGCCGCGACGCAATTAGTTGCGGCGGGCAAAAATAACGGCATCGAAGCACAGGATGATAGCGCTTCAATCCAGATAATCCTTGAGCCGCGCATGATTGAGAAGAATAGCGTGCGAGTCTTGGATCGCTAATCATATTTCTGCATATTTGTGCTATAAAATGCATTTCTATGAATACGTAATTTTTGGCTTAAAAATTATGTGCCGAAAAAGGTAAAAAACGCGTTTAGTTGGAAATGAAAATTGAGAATTAGCTGTTTTATCTCCAACTAAGACGATTTTTTACCGCCTCAAAAACTTTTATCTGGGCAAACGTTGTATGCAGAAAAATGAAATCTCCAACTAAACGGGTTTTTTACCACTTTGGTGTGTATGCGCTCTACTTGGCGCTATTTTGGTTGCATTTTGGCATTGTGGGTACTGTTGGGGGATTGCTCTGCTGCTTCATTAAGACAAAACTTTGCCCGCGCATGCGTTTTGGTGCTCAAAAGACACCTCAAAAGTCTTTCAAGAAAGAAATTTCCAGAAATCTCATCATGATAAAACGTTTTATCACTTAGAGTAGTACTTGAAACATAGCCGAAGCATCATACTGTTATGTATGTGTTGTTTTATGCGCTCTCAGCCGAGTGCGAACAAACAAACGCTCAGGTGATGGAAGCAACGAGGTTGCAAAATCTGCGAAAATGCGCAGGTAGCAGCCAAAGAAAAAGGAGGAGCACATGGCTCAGCCCGTGTACGGCACACCTTGGCAGACCCTGAATCAGCCTGTATCTGAGGAAGAACTTGCCGGCGTCGATAGGTATTGGCGCGCAGCTAATTACCTGTCTGTTGGTCAGATTTATCTTCGTAGCAATCCTCTTATGAAGGATGGTTTTTCTCGCGAGGATGTTAAGCACCGCCTGGTTGGCCATTGGGGAACCACCCCAGGCCTGAACTTCCTGTTCGGCCACGTCAACCGCTTCATCCGCGACCATAACCAGAACACCATCTTCCTCATGGGCCCTGGTCACGGTGGACCTGCAGGTACCGCACAGTCCCTGCTCGACGGCACATATCGCGAGACCTATCCATTTATCACCGACGATGAAGAGGGCCTCCAGAAGTTCTTCCGTCGCTTCTCTTATCCAGGCGGAATTCCTTCCCACTACGCACCTGAGACCCCAGGCTCCATCCACGAGGGCGGCGAGCTGGGCTACACCCTGTCCCACGCATACGGCGCTGTCCTGGACAATCCATCCCTGCTGGCAGTCGCTGTTGTTGGCGACGGCGAGGCAGAGACCGGCCCACTTGCAACTTCTTGGCAGACCAACAAGTTCATGGACCCATTGACCGATGGTATCGTTCTCCCAATCCTGCACCTCAACGGCTACAAGATTGCTAACCCAACCATCCTTGCTCGTATTTCCGACGGTGAGCGCGACGAGTTCTTCCGCGGCATGGGCTATCACCCATACAACTTTGTTGCTGGCTTCGACGACGAGGATCACGCATCCATCCATCGTCGTTTCGCAGCTCTGCTCGAGGCTGTCTTCAACGAGATCTGTGCAATCAAGACTCGCGTTGCCGCAGGTGACGCATCCCGTCCTTACTACCCAATGATCATCTTCCGCACCCCTAAGGGTTGGACTTGCCCTCCTTACATCGACGGCAAGAAGACCGAGGGCTCTTGGCGTGCACACCAGGTTCCACTGGCATCCGCTCGCGACACCGAGGCTCACTTCCAGGTTCTTCGCGACTGGATGAGCTCCTACAAGCCAGAGACTCTCTTCACCGAGAAGGGCGCAATCCGTCCAGAGGTTACTTCCTTCATGCCTAAGGGTGACCTCCGCCTTGGCGCTAACCCTAATGCAAATGGTGGTGCAATTCGCCGCAACCTTGTTCTTCCTGACGCAAAGAAGTACGAGATTCCAGTTGCCGAGAAGGGCCACGGCTTTGGTGCCACTGAGGCAACTCGTGTCCTTGGCGAGTACACCGCCGAGCTCATTAACAGCAACCGTTCTGAGTTCCGTATCTTTGGACCTGATGAGACCGCATCCAACCGTCTGCAGCCTTCCTTCCAGGTAACCGACAAGCAGTGGTTTGGCGGCTTTAACGACGACTTTGAGAACGATGAGCATATCTCCCCAGTTGGTAACGTTATCGAGCAGCTTTCCGAGCACCAGTGCGAGGGCCTGCTTGAGGGCTACACCCTAACTGGCCGCCACGGTATCTGGTCAAGCTACGAGTCATTTGTTCATATCATTGACTCTATGATTAACCAGCATGCTAAGTGGCTTGAGGCTACCGTCCGCCACATTCCATGGCGCAAGCCTATTTCTGCTCTTAACCTGGTTCTTTCCAGCCACGTTTGGCGTCAGGACCACAACGGATTCTCTCACCAGGATCCTGGTTTTGTTGACATCATGCTCAACAAGAGCTTTAACAACGACCACATCACTAACATCTACTTCCCAGCAGATGCTAACCTTCTGCTTGCAGTTGGCGAGAAGTGCTACACCTCCACAAACTGCATTAACGCAATCTTCGCTGGTAAGCAGCCTGCTCCAACGTGGGTAACCCTCGACGAGGCTCGCGAGGAGCTTGCAGTTGGCGCTAAGGAGTGGAAGTGGGCTTCCAACGCTGAGGCTGGCGAGGAGGACATTGTCCTCGCATCCTGCGGTGATGTCCCAACCCAGGAGCTCCTGGCAGCTCTTGACATGCTTGGCAAGCTGGGCATTAAGGCTCGCTTCGTTAACGTTGTTGACCTGCTCAAGATTCAGAATGCTTCCGAGAACAACGAGGCTCTCTCCGACGAGGAGTTCACCAAGCTCTTCTCCGCAGACAAGCCAGTTCTCTTTGCATTCCACGCTTACGCTGGTTCCGTCCGTCGCCTGATTTGGAACCGTCCAAACCACGACAACTTCAACGTTCACGGTTATGAGGAGCAGGGTTCCACCACAACTCCTTATGACATGCTGCGCCTGAACAACATGGACCGTTGGGCACTTGCTGCTGACGCTCTCCGCATGATTGACGCTCAGAAGTGGGCAGATCAAATTGACGAGTGGGAGAAGTTCCGCACCGAAGCCTTTGAGTTTGCTGTCGAGAAGGGCTATGATCACCCAGCATTTACCGACTGGTCTTGGCCAGACGCTTCTGATGCTGATCAGAGCATCTCTGCAACTCAGGCAACCGCTGGCGACAACGAGTAACACGTTCGGGCTGCGCTGCGCACGCCGCACGCGTGTCGCGCGCTACCTGCACATACGTGCCTTCCGCCCGGTATTCACTTCATGTGGGTACCGGGTTTTCTTGTGCGGAAATGCTGCTAGTGAACGGGTTTCTCGCCAGATGAGTGGCGCAGCTAGTGCGTTGCCGGTGCGCGACCAGTGAGCTCGTCAAGTTTGGCGCGAACGGCAGCCTTGAATGCGGCAGCGTCCGTCATCCACGGAACGTGCTTGCCGCCGATAATGTTGAATGGCTCGTCTCCCTTAGCCAGCAAGTACACCAGCGCCGGGCGAGGGTCGTCGTAAGCTGCGGAAACTGCCTCGTAAATGGCGTCGTAACGGTCAAGGATAATTTTGTGCGCGGCGCCCTCGGGCGTGGCCTCGGCCATTTGCTCGCAAATCACCGCTGGATCTTCCATGTTGCAGTCCTCGGTGGTGTAAATCATCAGGTCCGCCCACTTGGCTGCTTCTTCAGGCAGCTCTTGGCGACGGTTGTACGCCTTACCGCCAACGGCTCCCATGACCACGTATCGGCCATAACCAGGAAATTCTTTGGAAGTTGACGAGAAAAGCTTCTGGTAGGAAAGCTTGTTGTGGGCGTAGTCAACCAAGCCCGTTACTTTGTTGTCGGGCGAGCTCAGCAGTTCCATGCGGCCTGGCACCTTAACGTTCATCAGCGGAAGCACGGCGTCCTTCTCGCGAATGCCCAGGTAATCGGCAACGGTGATTGCCGCAAGAGCATTCTCCACGTTGAAGAGACCAGACATAGGCAGCGCGGCCGCGCCGGTCCAGGTTGGGGTGTGCACGGTGAACGTCACCATGCCCTGGTGAGGGGTGATTTCGTCCGCCCAAACGGTGGCGTCGGAATCGGTTGTGGAGAAAGTCAAGACCTTCTCGCATCTCTGTGCACGCTCCATGACCTGGTCAAACATCATGGTGTTCTTGTTGATGACGGCAACGCGAGCAAGGTCAAAAATCTTCAGTTTGCTCTCAAAGTAATCTTCAAAAGTTGGATGTTCAACAGGGGAAATGTGATCGGTTCCAATGTTTAGGAACACCGCGACGCTCAGGTTGAGGCCAACCGTGCGGTCGTACTTGAGGCCCTGGCTGGAAATTTCCATGTCGACGTAGGGAAGACCAGCCTCTGCGGCATGCTTGAGATGACGCCACAGCTCAGGTGCCTCGGGAGTGGTGTTGTGCGCCGGCTGCGTGTCCTTGCCGTCAAACACCTCGATGCCGCCGATCACGCCGCACTTGAAGTACGGCTCGTCGCCATCAAGGATAGCGCGCAGCATATACGAGCAGGTAGACTTGCCCTTGGTGCCCGTAATGCCAATGGTGGTAAGCTTCTTGTCGGGATGGCCTGCAACGCCTGCGGCCGCGTAGGCCATGGCAAGGCGCACGTCATCCACGCAAATGGCAGCCACGTTTGGTGCTACTGCCTGCAACTCTTTTGCAATCGACTGCTCGCAGAGGTACGCAACAGCTCCGGCTTCCACCGCGCTTGTCAGATACGCTGGCGAGAAGTGCGCGCCCTTGCAAACAAACAGCGAACCTGAGGTGACCTCACGAGAATCGCTTGCAACATCGGTAAGCTGTGCGTTTTGATCAACCGCGTCAAGATGAGCGGTAGTGTACTCGATGTTCTTGCTGGTAAAGAGCGCCAGGAGCTCGTGTAATGTCATCCTTAAAAGTCCTTCTATAGCTGTGGCGCAAGCACAAAGCGCCCTAAGACAGTAGTAATAGTTTAGCCGTCTGACCCCAATTCTGCTGACGACAGCGCAACTTTCTTGGTCCTTGCACGTCAAGTGCACACCTTTATGGCGAGAAAATCGTCGATCTTGCTTGACTCATTGCAGCTTGGGAGGTATAGTACTTGTTCACGCAAGCGTTTACATTGCGGGGTGGAGCAGTCTGGTAGCTCGTCGGGCTCATAACCCGAAGGTCGTAGGTTCAAATCCTGCCCCCGCGACCATAAGAATTTCAAGCCCGCTTTTGGCGGGTTTTTTGTTATCTTTTCTAATATTAGTTATTTTTTTAAGTTAGAAATTATTTAAAAAAATGATGTAACTGCTGTCTTGACGAAGCCTTTATTTATGGACATAACATACTTTGCTCGAAATCAACTTACGGACAGTGTTACTCCGACGGTTCGACGGGCAGTACATGTTAGATTGTATACAATATAAATTAGTTTGAAATTGTACACTTGCTGATTGAATAGGACGGAAACCAAGGACGTAGAATATGAAAGAAATGATTATTCATAAAATTTATGGAGGAAAGTAAGTGTCTCTATCTCTGAAGACATGGCTTACGAAGGAAGAGTGCACTTTTAAAGATGGCACCTCTGTAAATTGCTGGCTACTTGATTGGGAGCCGATTGCTGATAAGGTGCTTGATGAGTGGGCACTGCATCTTCGCCGGCAATATATATACGATAAAGATCTTGCTCATGAGAGCAGACAATTTGGATTGTCCACTAGTGAATATCTCAAAAGTTCCGTTGTGCCCGACAGAGCAGATAGACGAAACGCAAGGAGTGGAGACTTTGCTGAGATTCTTGTCGAAGATATTCTTGAGTATCTATTCGAATTCTCAGTACCGCGTTATAAGCATAGATATAGAGAAGATAAGAATGCATCTGGTCCAGGAGTTGATGTTATTGCATATCAGCGAAAGGATGACAGTATCTCATCTACGGATGACAAACTCTTTATTTTTGAAGTTAAATCAAATGTTTCTTGCAAGACGGAAACTGAGTTTTTGGGGCGAATTAAAGATGCGACTGCTGGTTCAGCGAAAGATCCAAATCGTACACCGATGTCTCTTGAATGGATGATTAAGAAGGCGGATCGCGCTGGGGATAATGAGACCGTAAAAGATCTTCTTCGATTTTGGAATAGGGGAGGTTTGTATTTTGAAGTGAAGTACGGCTCTGCAGTAACAACCTCATATAGCATTCCTAATGACGCCTTAATCAAAAGATTGCCTAAGGATGTTGGGCTTGAAATGGATAATTCACTTCTGGTTGTCCATGGTAATAAATTGATGGAGCTCGTTAACGGTCTCTATGACAGGATGACACAATGAGTGACAGAGAACCTTCAACAGATGTCACATTGAGTGGCGAGAAGTTGATAGAAAGAAAGTTTCAGTACGCTAAAACAAAAGCAAAGCTTGTCGAGTTCTCCATTCCGCACGAGGAATATCCTAAGTTTAAATTCGATTCTGACGATCTCTGCTTCAATGCACTGCATGCTTTGTCATCATATGCGGATGTATTGTTGCGGAATGAAGTACCTGATGAGGATACACAGCGAAAGCTGAAGAAGGCTGCTTCATTCTACGATGCAGCTTCGATCGAAGATAATCACTCACAGTTTAGTGATGGTTTCTGGCTTCTCGCAATGGCCTCGTACTTCTTGCTAGAAAACTTTGGTTCTGCGGCAGTCGCTTCGGAACATGTGCGTGACTCGCATTATTACGGAGTAATGGGCGCAAGATTCTATTTTCTTGTGAGATATCTTCTTAAAGGGATGTCTCCGAATGAGGAATTGCAGCTTCCGAAGTTAATCAGCTATATCGAGGGCAACGAGGTTTCTTCTGACTCAGTACTGAAAGAAGCCGCTGCACTACTCAATTTCGATACTCCAGAAAGCTATCTATTTGGAAAAGTTTGTTATGTTGCCATTAGGATAGCGATGAATTTTGCTGCCAGCAGATGGCTTCCAGAATTTAGTGATTTGCGTAAAGAGCAGTGGAGCTCATACCTTAGATCTGAGGGGGCGTGTCATCTGCTTTGGCAAGCGCAAAAGAGAATTGGACAAGCAGGTGCATTTAAGGGAAAGAGCCTCTTTATTCAGCTGCCCACAGGCTCAGGAAAAACGCGTAGTATCCAACTCCTTATTAGATCAAGAGTGCTTGCGGGTGAATGCAAACAAGTGGTTGTGATGGCCCCACTTCGTGCTCTCTGTTCTGAAATTGCAAGGGATCTGGGAAAAAGTCTTTCCGACATTGTAGAGGTCAGGCAAGCCGCCGATACTTTTGATCTAGATTCTTGGCTTGGGATGCAGAGTACAAAACCCCGGGTATTTGTCTTTACGCCAGAAAAATTTTCGTATGTTGAGCGACATGGAAGCGGCTTAATAGCCGCAACTAATCTATTCATCCTTGATGAAGCGCATCTCATTGATGATTTGTCACGCGGGGCGTCCTATGAACTAACAATAGCGGAAATTAAGCAGAAGAGTTCTAATTCGCAGCTAGTTATGCTCTCTGCAGTAGTACAGAATCCAGAAGAGATTGCCTCATGGGCAATGGGGGATTCAAAATCGTGTATTGCTAATAGTGATATTCCTAAGACTGAGAAATCGCTTGGAATAATCGATAAAAAATATCACCTCAATTTTTGGGACTTAGAGGTGCTTGGAAAATCTGAGTATTTCGTACCGCTTAACCCTAAGGTTCAGATATTGAATCCAATTAGCCGCGAGTCAAAAAATAGACATTTTCCTGCAGTGAAAAACGAAGACGATGGTGCAGTTCCTTCACGAGAGCTTGCTTTATATATGGCAGAACAAATCATATCAACTGGTCCTGTCGCAATGTATTTCCCACAAGCACGATTTATAGGTACATTTTTTTCACGCTTGTGTGAACTAATTAGACATGACTGCAAGCTGTCTCGTCTGGCGGCTAGCTGTAACAGGAATGAGAGCCAGAAGATTTCCAAGTTAGTAGATATGCACTATGGCCGTACGCAAAATAACAACATCTTTCACGACGGCATTCTTGCAGGAATTTTGCCTCATTATGGTAATCTACAAGGATGTTTGCGACAGGTGGTTGAGGACGAACTCGAGAGCGGAAATTTCAAATGCGTTGCGTGCACATCGACGCTAGCTCAGGGCGTTAATTTGCCAATCAAATACTTGATTATCACGGGAGTGCAGAATGGAATCTCAGCAGTAAAGACTAGAGATTTTCAAAACCTCTTGGGAAGGGTAGCTCGTTCTGGCAAATACAGCGAAGGCAGTGTACTCATCAGCGACGCATCAATATTGGATTCTTATGGTGCGCATAGCTATAGCCGCCTACTAGATGATCGTCAGAGCGAAGTTTGTGTTAGCACTATTGCGAAATTATTTGACGAATTATCTGTGGAGCGAGAGGGTGTTACTCTTGTCGTTATTCCTGGCAATAACGTTGTGAACATGATGCTGGAGGGACTTGCGCGTCGTGATGTGTCTTCTCTCCTCATCGAGAGTCTTGTTGAATATGGCTTGAGTATATCTGAGGCGAGGTGTTGTATTGCCAGCCGTCTAATTTCTTTTGCAGCAATTGAAACATATGTGGCAGGCATGCTGGAACAAAAATCTGATGATGTGAATGCAGTTAGCTTAAGTGTTAGTACTTTTGCGTATGCAGGCGCAGATGACTCAGTGCGAAAGCTTCTATTAAAGTTATTTCAGACAATATGTGAGACTCTAGAGAATGAATCTCGAAGCTTCCCTATTTCGATTTATTCGAAAACTCAAATGGGAATGGCTAAAACAAATCTACTCAAGCAATGGCTGCAGTCGACAGATGGTGATATTTTCTTAGCTGCAGAAGATGATCAACAACGTCTTCCGTTAATTTGTAAGGCTTATAGGCAATGCGTGGGAAATGGTGACGAGTGGCTTGATGATGCAGCACTAGCCGATTTAGCAAGTATGTGGTTGCTTGGCAGAACTGTCAACGATATGTGTAATGAGCTCAAGAGCCATCACACGTTTAAGCCAAGAAAGGGCCCTAACGTACATAGGGTGGAAAGCGCCCTAAGCTATGACATAAGCTATGAACTCGCGAACTTTATATCCTGCATTGCAGATCTTCTTGAGCCAGTTCTAGGTGATAGGGTGCCTACAAATTTGCAGGAGTCACTTCTTCTTCTCCATGAGAAAATAAAGTTTGGGATTAGTACACCTTTAGGTTGTGTCATATCTCAAGAGATTTTTGCGGACCGGATGGTCGTAAGTGATCTAGTTAAAATCCTTGGATTTGCAGAAGAGGGATCAAGTAGCGTTCTTCGTATGCTTATGATTCGCCATAGGGAAGAGGTGGAGAGCTACCTTTCGAATTTACCTGCCTACTTCACCAAGCGATATAAGGTATGGTTGCAAAATGTGTAGTGTAATTGCTATAAGTCGCCCTGCTCCGAGCCTGAAGATTCGAGGTGGCCACTTTAGGGTTACCTCCCGTTGTTGAGGACATTCTTGTGATAGTGAAGAGATTTTCTTGAAGCCCAGAATCAGAAGGCTCACGATGTCGTGGCGGATACTGGTAAGACTCTTCGACTCAGCCTCGGAGAGGTGGGTTGTCGCAATCTGCTTAAACCTCCCTTGCGCGAACTCCTTATGAGGTATGTTGTGGTTTTTACACTTGGTGACGTCCACCAAAATGAGCTCCTCGCCATCCACAGCGATGAAGTCGAAGATGTTCGGACCCTGTGCCTAGCATTCCTTCAGATTCTCAGTTTCCCTATACTTTAGGTATGCGCGGATTATTGAGAGTAATTTTTGTTCGGTATCTTATTCGTAATTCTTTGCTCTTGGTTGCGGGGTCTAACTTATTGGTGCGTCTGGTGATGTAGATGATAACAGTAGAAAAGTGGAAGTATAAAGAAAAAACGCGGTGACTTTTTACTGTCCATTACAGTACCCACTTAGATTATCTATAGGTCTTATCTTTCTTTTCACATATTTTGAAATGGATTGGTGAATGTATTTTAGGAGAGCATTTGCCACTAAGTGAGGTCAAAATGGGTGGATATTATCTCAACTATTATTTTCATAACATTGAGTATGATGACGGATTCTACGGCGGAGAATTTTCAGCCCCTGATTATCGCGTATATTGCAAGTTCTTATACGATAGGGAAACAAAGGAATTTATCGATATCTGGGACAATACTCAACCCATTGATGCCAATTCCAATTTGGTGGCTTGATATGAATCTTGAAAAGAATGGGAAGCTCGGTAAGCATGAAAGTGAAGTAAGCATTTAATGGCCTCGATGTTTTTCTTTATGTTTTTGTTTCTTGAGCTCAAATTGATGTTGTTTTAGGGCTGCTTGTTGCACTTTATTGAAATTTTTGAGTTTTATTTTTCTAGCCTCAAATTGTAGCTGTAGGGCCTGTTGTGATTTGGTGCCTATACCCGTTTTCTGCATCTGTTTGCGCGCAGCACGTTGTTTTCGTTTGGGATTTTCAAAGGTACGGTTATTTTCAATAATCAATGATGGACTAAATTTAAGGCGATAAAAATTCTTGAGTATAAAGTCATATACTTCATAGTCTTTTGGTTCTGTGCCGAATATAACTTTTGCCACTGTAAGCTTATCGTCTTCAACACGTTCAAAGACGCCGACCCAAAAGGGAGCATCAAATAAAACGGTTAGCGTGACGCTAGATCGATTCATGGAATTCCTCCTTGTATGTAGTTACACAAAGAACGGACAACCCAAGGAGGGAAGGTTACTTATCTCATATCTACGAGACGACCGGGCTACCTACCGGTTCTGGCATACTTTATTTAGTACACGTTGCGTTTTCATCTTTGTGGACGTTTGTTGTTAGAAATAACGTCGATGCTTATTATGACAGAAAGTCGCTGTTTAGGTTCATTGGACTTTAGCTTTAAGAGGTTATTTAGCTACACTATCGTATGAGTATTCAAGTTAGAAAAGAGATTTATAAACAGATAGAAGAGTCCTTATGAACTATGTCCAAAAAGTTCCCGTTGCTATTTGTGGTGTTGCATTAGGTTTTGCAGCACTTGGAAATCTTTTTAAGACTTCTTTTGAGGGGTTTTATCTTGCCTGTGGCATACTCTCTATTGCTCTTTTAGCTCTCTATACCCTCAAATTTATGGTGTCGACAAAAGTTGTGTTGCGAGAGCTCTCTGATCCGATTGGACTTTCAGTTGCCGCAACATATCCGATGGCAGTTATGCTGATTTCGGTGTATATGAAGGCCGATATTGGTGACGCAGCACAATTATTTTGGTTCACAGGAATTGCGTTACACATACTGTGCATAGCTCTCTTTACTTCTCGATATATTGCAAAATTTAATTGGGAGAATGTGCACGCTAGCTGGTTCATTGTGTATGTAGGCATTGTTGTTGCAAGTGTTACAGCGCCGGCGTTCAACTTTGAAACAAGTGTTGGCACGGTTGCATTTTGGTTTGGATTTATTTGCCTTGTGGTGCTTTTTATAGTTGTGAGCATTCGGTACGTTAAATATGGGCCGGTGCCTGATTCTGCTGAGTCGCTCGCTTGTATTTATGCAGCTCCAACAAGTCTTTGTATTGTGGGATATATCCAATCTATTGCGCCAAAGTTTGTGCCATTTCTTTTAGTCATGCTGGCAATTGCTTCAATTATTTATGTGGTTTCTTTTGTGTGGTGCATCAGGTGCCTCACAAAACCGTTCTTTCCCAGTCATGCCGCGTTTACGTTTCCCTTTGTAATTTGTGTTATCGCGCGTACGCAGACGTCGGCATACCTGGCTGAACTCGGCCAGCCTATTCAATGGCTCAACGGAATAGCCACTGTTGAAACGGTGCTTGCAGCAGGACTTTGTATTGTTGTGCTTGTACGTTTGCTTGCATTTGTGCGTGATCAGACTTTAGGGCGATAGATGCAGGTGGCTTGAGATGATGTTTTGTATTCGTTTTGACAAAAGCCATTGCCCAAAGGTAATGAGAGCTTCAAGTATTTTGTCGTCAGGTTTTAATTATTTTTTGCATTTTGTGTTTGCAATATAAACCATTACTACCGCATCAATCGCAATAATACTGCCCGCAATGATTGCTGTTGTGTTTGTTGTATTTGGACCAAGTAGTGCCATGAAAAAGAGTACCAATGCACTTATAAGCATGCCAATACCCGTTACAAAACAGAGTTTTTTCTCATCTATTGTTTTCTTTTCATCTTCAGTCATTGTGTTATATCCAGCAATTGAAATAGCACCATGACCAGATAGAAGTACAAGAGACCAAATGCCAAGAATTGCGGTTAAAGACCACGCTATAACTGAATATAACATCATATTCACTCCAATCAGGAACGAACTGCTTGTTAATTGAATTATACAACCTCGAGTTTAATTGGGTAATTGAATAATGCCAGTCCTTTCATCGTTATGTTCGTTAGCAACAACATAGATTTTTTACTGTCCATTGCAGTACCCACTTAAATTGTCTGTAGGTCTTATCTTTCTTTTTACATATTTGGAGATGGATTGGTGAATGTATTTTAGGAGAGCATTTGCCACTAAGTGAGGTAAAAATGGGCGCATATTACATGAACTATTATTTTCATAACATTGAGTATGATGACGGATTCTACGGCGGAGAATTTTCAGCCCCTGATTATCGCGTATATTGCAAGTTCTTATACGATAGGGAAACAAAGGAATTTATCGATATCTGGGACAATACTCAACCCATTGATGAAATTCTTCCAATTCCAATTTGGTGGCTTGATAATAAGCTTGAAAAGAATGGGAAGCTTGGTAAGCATGAAAGCAAAGTGAGCATCTAAACTCTTTATAGCTTTGTGAATGGCCGCTATTGTGCTTCGTTATAAGGAATTATTTACGCTTCTGAACTTTCTTCTACCTCAAAAAGAATCCTGAGGGCTTCCTTGTATTTCTCGATACGTTTTAAGTCCTTCTCAGTAACCTTTTCTAGGTGGGACAGGTTTGAGTTGTGTTGTAGATCGTAAATTTTCACGTGTCGTGCAATGTTATTTTTACTTAGATGGCGAACATAGTCCATGTACTCGACTTTGGGATTGTGGTTCAAGAGAAGCAGAGCTTCAATAACCTCCTCACACATACCAGCTGCACGAATATCATCTACCGTGTAATCTGTGTCTTCCAGAACATCGTGCAGAAGCGCTACACAGGTCTCGGCTTCTTGACTTTCTCCAAAACGCTCAGCGAGACTGATGGGGTGGAAGATGTAGGGGATTCCTGCTTTGTCAACTTGATCCTTGTGCGCTTCAAAGCAGAGCTTCATCGCAGCTTTAGTCATGGGTGTGTAATACATGAAGCCTCCTAGTATTAACGAGCGACTTCTATGTCGATAGATTTATGCGATTAGTTTTGTTTCCTCTATTTTACGAGTTTTGCTCTCTAAATCACAAGCTCTCTGAGCATCTGACCATACGCTGCCGAGTCGCTGGTCATACGCTCGCAGTGGCCATAGCCCTGCCAGATAGTAAGCGTGGCCTCGGGATATACTTTGGGCAGAACTTGTTTTGCTCGTTTCAAGTCAAAGTCCTTCTCGCCATACGCGAAGATGCAGCGGCGTTGTATGTCGGGGCTAAGAGCGGGGAAGTCAACGTTGCCGCAGTCGTGAATGATGTTCTGGATGCTTTGGTCACTCATCGCAATAAAGTGTTCTGACATAGGTTTAGCTGCAACTTTTCCGTAAAGTTGTTCCATCTTTTGTACGGAAAGTTCGGGGTCTGCAATAGCTTTGCGGTGCTTGGCAAGAAACACTTTCTTGAGCACAAACTCAAGCGCGGAGGCAAGAAATCCTCCTGTCCAGAAACTTGTTCCTTCAAAGAAGAGGTGGTCAAAGACTAAATCGGGGAACTTGAGGAGCTCAAATAAAACTACGCCGCCTAGGGACGCGCCAAAACCCAGGGAGAGATGAGTTATGTCGTGCTCCAGCAGCCAGTCATGAATCTGCACAGCTTCTTGGGACGCTGAGACATATTCCGTTGCATCTTCTTCCCCGTGAGCGGCAAGATCTGGGACCAGATAGCGCAGATCATCACCCATGTTACTCACAAGAACTGTTTTCATTCCCTCTGTAGACGAGAGCATGGGATGAATTAGCAACACGGTAGGCGTGCTTTGAGTACAAGTCTTGGGCTCAATGAGGTGCATCTTCATGACAGTTCTCCATCTGTTGTTCACCTGCGATTATATCCCTGATGGATATATGGATTTGCTGTTTGTTCACCAAAACTGACATTTTCCGCGAACGGTAGGGATGGAGCTGTGAGGGTGTAACGAGAAAGAGAAAATCCTTTTTGCGCTCTGTTTTTTACGTAAAAGCCGCAAATCAGACGAACTTTTAGCTGCAAGTACGTAGCCAAAACAGTTTTCCTTTGTTCTAAAACTTTTTTAAGGTAGAAAAATTTCAACGAACCCATTTCCTTACCTTAGGAAATAGGATAATTGGAATCTCTAAAGAATAGGAACAATATTGATACTGTAAGAAGTTACTTGGCAGTGTTTCTGCTAGAGAGAAGGGCAAGATATGTCTAAGCATCTAGAGGTTCTTTTAGTTTGTGGTTCTGGAGCAAGTAGTGGTTTTATGGCAGTAAACATGAAGAAAGCTGCCGCAGAACACGATCTTGATATTTCCATCACTGCAAGAAGTGAGGCAGAGGTTGAGAGCTATATTGACTCAATCGATGCCTTGATGATTGGTCCCCATCTTAAGTATCTCGCTGATGAGCTTAAAGAAAAATATGCCGATAAACCTGTTCAGGTGATTCTTATGGATCCCGCATATTATTCAACCCTAAATGGTGAGAAAGCCCTCAAGCACCTTATTAAAACAGTTCGTGAAGCAAATGCTTAGTAATCTGACGATTAGATTTGTCATAAAAGATTTGTTAGTAACATGCCGCTAAGGAGGCTACGACTATGAATAAGCTCATTGACTGGCTTCAGACAAGCTTTTCACCAAAAATGAACAAGATTGTTCAGAATCCTTGGATTCTCACAATTAAAAATTCTGTAATGCAGACACTCCCTCTTATCTTCTTAGGCTCTATATTTAGCTTGCTTACAATTCCAATGAATTATTTTGAGTGGTGGCCAAACTTCTGGACACCTTACGGTTGGACCTTTGGTATTGTTGGTTTGATTGTTGCATTTTTGATTCCTTATAATCTTCTGACCCTCAAGGAGCATAAGCGCTCCGCACTTAACGCAGGCATCGCCGGCGTCATTTTATTCCTAATTTCTCTAAATCCACAGTTTGTGGCTGATCAAGCAGCAATGATTGCAGCAGGAGAGTCCACTTGGTTCCGTATTTCTAATATTGGCGGCTTTGGCGCTGGCGGAATGTTTTTGGCTATTATTGCTGGACTTGTTTCTGCAGCAGTTCTTAATAAGTTTGCAGACTTCTCATTTTTTAAGGAAGATTCCGTAATTCCTGATTTTGTAAAAGACTGGTTTAACTCTATGCTGCCAATTGGCATCGTAACTGTTTTTGGTTGGATTCTTACTGATCCAAAGTTTTTGAACCTTAACCTGTATCAGCTTGTTGTTAGCTGCTTTATGCCTCTGCAAAGCATTGTGAACACCCCTGTTGGTCTTGTAATCGCAATGTTCCTCTTCTGCTTCCTGTATTCTATGGGCATTTCTACTTGGGTTCTTACTCCAGTATTTACTCCAATCCTTCTTGCAAATGCCGAGGCAAATGGCATTCTTGCAGCCGCTGGTAGCGCAACAGCATCAAATCTTGCAGTTTTTACTGATGCATTTGTTTATTCGGGGTATATCTGGATTGGCGGTATTGGTTGTACCCTATCACTTGTTCTTTTGATGGCATTCTCTGCTAAATCAAATCAGCTAAAAGCACTTGGCCGTGCTTGCCTTGTTCCTGCAATTTTTAACATTAACGAGCCTTGTGTATTTGGTGTAGTTGCGTGGAATCCAATCATGATGATTCCAATGTGGCTTCAGGGCATTGCTATCCCACTTGTTGCCTATGTATTTACTAAGGTAATTCCATTGGGAGCTATTCCTTCCATGCTCTTTAACATGTGGTATTGCCCATTCCCAATCGCCACATTCCTTACCTGCGGAACAGTAGGCAGTATTGTTCTGATGTTCATCATTTTTGTTGTGTCTGGTCTTATTTGGATGCCATTCTTTAGAACATACGATAAGCAGCTTGTTGATGCTGAGACCGCAGAAACTGAGTCCGATTCAGACGACGATTGGTCGTTCTAAATCTAAAAATTTATACCTGGGGCTATGAATTGAATTGTGGCTTCAGGAAACCTCATGCGCTGTTTAGAGTTTAGAGGAGAATTTCTTATGGAAGAAGAAATTGATAAGACCACCCAGGATGCCATGACCATCCTTATTGCTGCCGGTGACGCTCGCAATGAATGCAAATTAGCTTACGAGGCAATTGCTTCTGGCGATATTGCGCTTGCAGAAGAAAAAATTATTGCAGCAGACGCAAAGATTCTTGAAGCTCATCATGTTCAGACTGATCACATTCAAGGTGTTTTTCGTGGAGAAAAGCAAGAGTACAGTCTTCTGTTCTCACACGCTCAGGACACGCTCATGGTCATTTATTCTGAGATCATTACCGCTAAACAGCTTGTCCAAGTTTTTAAGTCTTTTGATGACAGGATTAAGAAGTTGGAGGAGCACTAAATGGAAGCAAAGCCTCAGGTAAGGCATGGTTTCCCAAAGGATTTTCTTTGGGGCGGTGCTTTTGCAGCTAATCAGATGGAAGGTGCTTGGCAAGAAGGCGGTAAGGGTCCTTGCGTAAGTGATCTTAATGAGTACAAGTCAAATGTTCCGCTTGACGAGAAATACAATGGAGAAGAGACTACTCAGAAAGTTATCGCAGCCCTTGAAGCAACTGATAGGATTTTTCCTAAACGTTGGGGCATTGATTTCTATCACAACTTTGAGGAAGATTTAGAGCTTCTTTCAGAGCTTGGTTTGAAGACGTTCCGAACTTCAATTAATTGGTCACGTATTTTTCCTAATGGGGATGACGCTGAGCCTTCTGAAGAAGGGTTAGCTTTTTATGACAGGCTCATTGATGCAGTTATTGATAACGGCATGGAGCCTATGATTACCTGCTCTCATTATGAAATGCCAGTTGCATTAACGCTTAATTACAAGGGTTGGGCTTCTCGCGAACTGATTAATATTTTTGAGCGTTACTGTAAGGTTTTATTTGACCGTTATCACGATCGAGTTAAGCTGTGGATTCTTATCAACCAAATTAATCTTGTGTCAGTCGAGTCTTTCAACCACCTTGGAATTTGTACTGATAAGGTAGATAACCTTGCAGAAGCTAAATACCAGGGAGTTCACAACGAGATGGTAGCTTGTGCTCGCGCCACTCGTTATGCTCATGAAAACTATCCCGAGCTCCAGATAGGCATGATGCTGTGCGGTGGACCCGATTATCCATCGTCAAGTAATCCTGAGGACGTTCTTGCCTGCTACAGACATAATCAGATGGAGTTCTATTACTCTGATGTATTGCTCAGAGGTCAGTATCCAGGATATGCTTTGCGCTTCTTTGAAGAGAATGGTTTTGACATTTACTTTGGCGAGAATGACCTTGAAGATTTAACAAATACCGCCGACTTCATGAGTTTTTCGTATTACTATTCAAGCGTTTGTAGTGCTCAGAGCTTTGCGGATGGAAATAAAGATTTTTCTAATCCTAATCTTCCTGCAAACCCTTGGGGCTGGTCTATTGATCCTCTTGGACTGCGTTACACCCTTAATGTCTTCTACGACCGCTATCAGTGTCCAATTTACATTACAGAAAATGGTATTGGTGCTTTTGACAAGCTTGAGGATGATGGAACAATCCACGATCCGTATCGCGTTGAATATTTCAGAGCACATGTTGAACAGATGCTTGAAGCACTTAGTGATGGTGTAGATTTGCGCGGCTATTATGCATGGGCGCCAATGGATATTGTGAGCTGCTCTTCTTCGGAGATGAGTAAGAGGTACGGCTTCATCTATGTTGATCAGGATGACCTCGGAAACGGAACAGGTCGTCGCTTTAAGAAGGATAGTTTCTCTTGGTATCAACAAGTAATTAAAACCAATGGAGAAGAACTGTAAGGTAGTTTTTCATTTTTTGAAATCGATGAGCTCGTTTGACGATTTGTATCAAATGGGTTCATTTTTTCTTGTTATCAGCATGAAATCAGTGCGTATGTGGGACACTAAATACCAGTGAATACTGACCCGGTCAAGAAAGGAAGGCTCATGGCATACGAGTCTCGCGAAGAAATTGACAGCAAATATAAGTGGGACCTGTCCTCAATGTTCCCCAGCGATGAGGCATTTGAAGCTGGACTCGAGGAGCTTAAGGCTTACTGCCCAAAGCTGCTTGCATTCAAGGGTAAGATTTCCACCTCCGCACAGGCTCTTCTGGAGTTCCTGCAGCTTGAGGACCAGATGACTCTTCTACTCTACAAGATTATCAACTACGCTGAGCGCAAGAGCGACGAGGATACCCGCGTTGCTAAGTACCAGGCATACGTCGCAAACGCTACCAGCGCATATACGCAGGTTGGCGAGGCAACTTCTTGGTTTGCCGCAGAGCTTCTTGCAATTCCGGCAGAATCTGTCGAGAAGTTCTATGCAGAGGTTTCCGCTCTTGAGTTTTATCGTCGTAAGCTTAACAAGATCTTGAACCAGCGTGATCACACCCTTTCTGCTGAGGAAGAGGCTCTTTTGGCACGTGCTGAAGAGCTTGCTGTTCAGCCAACCAACATCTTCTCCATGTTTGATGACGCGGACCTTACCTTCGATGACGCAGTTGATTCTGAGGGTAAGACCCATAAGCTGACCAGTGGCTCATTTGTTCCTCTGCTGATGAATGCTGACCGCATCCTGCGTGAGTCCGCATTCAAGCAGCTTTACAGCCGTTTTGGTGAGTTCCGCAACACTTCTGCTGCAATTCTGACCAGCCAGGTTAAGAATCTGCAGTTCTTCTCGTCATCTAGAAAATATGCAAGCTCCCTTGAGGCCGCTCTTGCAGAGAACGAGATTCCTGTTGAGGTTTACAACAACCTGATTGACGCTGTTCACCAGAATTTCCCAGCGTTCTACAAGTACGTTGATCTGCGCAAGCGCGTCATGGGCTTGGATGAGCTGCACTTCTGGGACGTCTACACTCCTCTTGTTGATGATGTTGACATGAAGTTCACCTACGAGGAAGCTTGCGACCTTATTGTTAAGGCGCTGGCACCTATGGGCGAGGAGTACGTCAGCCTGGTCAAGAAGGGTCTGGAGAGCCGTTGGGTTGACGTGTATGAGACCCCAGGTAAGCGCTCCGGTGCTTATTCCGCAGGTGGCAAGGGTATGAACCCTGTTATGCTCCTCAACTTCCAGGGCGACCTCGACGACGTTTACACTCTCATTCACGAGATGGGCCACTCCCTGCATACGTATTTCTCGTCCCACAACCAGGAGATTACCTACTCTGACTACTCCATCTTTGTTGCAGAGGTTGCATCCACCTGCAACGAGGCGCTGCTCTCGCACTACCTGCTTGAGCACGAGACGGATCCTGCACGCCATGCGTACATCCTCAACCACTTCCTTGAGGGCTTCCGTGGCACCATCTATCGCCAGTGCATGTTTGCCGAGTTTGAGCGCGATATCAACCAGATGAACGCTGACGGCGTGGCTCTGAACGCCGAGGTTCTCTCCGAGCGCTATGGTAAGCTCTGCGCAGAGTACTTTGGACCTGGCATTGAGCTGGACGAAGAGATCAAGCTGGAGTGGTCGCGTATCCCTCACTTCTACTACAACTTCTACGTCTATCAGTACTGCATTGGTTTCTCGGCAGCTATTGCCCTGTCTCAGCGTATCCTTTCTGAGGGTGAGCCTGCGGTCAAGGACTACATTGGCTACCTGTCCGGCGGTTGCTCCAAGACTCCAATCGAGCTGCTCCGCGGCGCTGGCGTTGATATGGCCACTCCAGACCCCGTTAACGCTGCGCTCAAGTACTTCGGCGAGCTTGTCGATCAGCTTGAGCATGAGCTCAGCTAAGCGTACGGCTGCGCACGCGACCGCGTCGCGACCACGCACACAACCGCGCATGATCGCGTCGCGACTACGCATGATCACGTCGCAACAAAGGAGGATTTATGCAGGCACGTTTTGTTCACCGTTGCACTCATGTTTTGGATAGCGAGAAAACCGTCGAGTTTTATAAGAAGGCTCTGGGATTCCGTGTTGATCGCGTGAAGGGACCGGAGGACGGCTCTTGGACTAATACATTTTTGGTAAATGATTGGTCTCCCTTTGAGCTGGAGCTCACGTGGAACCGCGGTTGGGTAGAGCCTTACGACAACGGCGGTAAAGACACGCACATTGCGTTCCGCGTTGATGATTTTGATGCCTTCCACGCGCTTCATGAGGAGATGGGCTGCATTGTTAAAGAGAACCCAAAGATGGGCCTCTACTTTATTGCAGACCCAGATGGCTGCTGGATTGAGATTTTGCCAGAGAAGTAACCATGTCAGACTACGGCTTACTTGCAAAACAGATTGTCTCGCTCGCTGAGGTCGATACTCACTGGCTACCGGTGTTGTCTAACGCTGCTGCTCTTCTGTGGGACGCTTTGGATGACATCAACTGGGCAGGCTTCTACTTGGTAGATCCTTCTACTGTGGTGGATTTGGAGCCCGGCTCAGAGCCGGGTTTGGAACCGGGTTCTTCCGAGCTGCGCCTTCCCGAGCTGCGCCTGGGACCTTTCCAGGGAAAGGTTGCCTGCGTGCGCATTCCTTTTGGACGGGGAGTGTGCGGTACAGCTGCGGCAACAAAGACAAGTCAGCTGGTAGAAGATGTGCATCAGTTTCCAGGGCATATTGCGTGTGACTCTGCATCAAACTCTGAGGTGGTTGTTCCTATCTTCAAGGATGAGCAGGTAGTTGGCGTGCTAGACATTGATAGTCCAAGCGTGGCAAGGTTCACCCAGGAAGATCTTGCAGGTCTTGAGCAGGTGGTAGAAGCGCTTGAGAGCTGTGCGAATTTCTCGGACTTCTGTTAAATACGACTACAGAACTAACATTTGGGTACACGAATCATGTACGGGCAGGTTTGCTCGTGCATGATTTTTATTTTACGTAGCATTTACGGAGAGGTCTTCTCATGAAGAAAATTGTATTTATCATCGGTTCTGGTCGTAAGAACTCGTTCAATAGGACGCTGAGTCAGGTTGCTGCAAAGGCGCTTGAAGGCAAGGCAGAGATTGAGGTAGTTGACGTTTTGGACGTCCCTCTGCTCAACCAGGACGAAGAATTCCCAGCTCTTGAAGGTGTTCAGAAAGTTAGGGATGCTGTCATGGCTGCTGATGGCGTATGGCTCTTTACCCCGGAGTACAACTACAGCATCCCCGGTACCGTTAAGAACATCCTGGACTGGCTGAGCCGCCCGCTCACTTCTGATTACGAGAAGAAATCTGAGACCGCCATTGCTGGCAAGGTTGTTACTGCAAGTGGCGTTGGTGGTAGAAATAAGGTCGCAGGATCGCTCGCCGTGGTAAAGCAGCAGTTCCTGGCCCTGCATACCAAGCCAGTTGAGCCGTTCAATGGTTTCTCGCTTCCTGTAACCGCCTGGACTGAGGGAACTTGGGAGCCAGAGCCCGAGCTTCACCAGGCAATTGCTCAGCAGGCAGAGGATTTTCTCGCCGCACTGTAACTTGCGTGCCCGGCGGACGCGCCCGGCCCGCGCGCTCGTCCTGCTCGCGACCGCATGGCGCGCCTGATTTCTGCAAAGAATCTGTAACTTTTGCCTGAAAGCATCAAAGAATCGGTGGATTTTGCCTGATTTCATCAAAGAGTCTGTGCCTCAAGCACAGATTCTTTGCACTTTTCAGGCTTGCGGTGCACCTGCTGAGAAACCCGCACACTCGAAAGCCCGCGTGCGCGCACGTGCACACAAAAAGAGCCCGGATGCCGCGCAATAGCATCCGGGCTTTGGTGTGTCTAGACGGAGGAGAGGGCCGTTGCTAGACAAGATGTGTATCGTACCTTGTTCGTGTACTGCGTTTATTCCCGCTTTGCAGCTTGTTTACACGAGCTTTACGTAAGGAATCACTTCTCACCGTTGAGCGAAGCCTCTGCTGGTAAGCGGTTTCCGTGTGCTACTTACCAACAAACTGCGAGATGGTCTTGTACAAGTCGCTTGCCTGAAAGTCCTTGATAACCTTGGAATCTTTTCTCTGGTCGCAGACCTCAAGCAGGGCCTTCAGGGAAGCCTTATCGGGGTCAGTCTGATAATCTGCCTCAGCCTGAATGAGCTTGTACTTGGCAATGACCATGTCCATGAGCTTGGCGTTGTTGCTCTCGGCGTTTGCGTCGTCGAGGCCATCAAATGCCAGCGTAGAAACAACGCCGTAGCCGCCGGTCAGGAAGTGGTTACCCACAAAGTCGTTAGGGTTGACCTTGTTGTCAATGACAGGCGAATTCTTGGTATTGGTGAGCAGCACCAAGCTGGTGTTGTTGTAGACGTCGATGACGGTAAGTGTGCCAGTCCAGCCAGTGTGGCCAACGGTTGCAGCGTTTGCAATAGGCGAGAAGGCCCACTGGTAGCCAATGTGACCTTTGCGTCTCCAGCCCAAACCGTAGGTGACATTTGTGTCTTTTGGCTTAATGAACTGGTCGTGAACGTCCTCGCTGAAGAGCATGGTGTTGCCGTAACCACCACGGTTCATAACGGTCTGGACAAGGACAGCAAGGTCAGATGCGTTTGCAAATAGACCAGCGTGGCCAGATATTCCACCCATGGCGTAGTAGGCCTTCTCGTCATGAACAGTACCCTGAATGGTATCGGTACGCATGTTGTCAAAGGTAATCAGGCCGTCACGAGTGTTGCCGTTAAGTTCGGTAGCTGCGATTCCGTCAGCCTTAAAGCCGTTGTCTAGTGGGTTGAACGTGACGTTCTTAAGTCCCAGTGGCTCGTAAAGAGCTTCCTTGACGTACTGGTCAAGGCGCTTGTTGGTGATCTTCTCGATGATAAAACCAAGAAGCATGTAGTCTACGTCGGAATAGGCAGTCTTGGTACCTGGGATATACTGCAGAGGTGTCTCGATAATCTTCTGCAGAATCTCGTCGCGATTCTGGGAGTACAGCTTCTGGTTTGCGTTTGGCTGTGGATCGTCAGGCTTCTCTGGATTGTAGTTGCGGTTGTGGTACTGAGGATCTGGTGGGAATCCAGCTTGATGCTCAAGAATCTCACGAACGGTAAGCTCATTCTTGCCTAAGATCTTATCGCCTTCTTGATCCTTGAAGTCTGGAATGTACTCCTGAACCTTCTTGGAAACATCCAGCTTGCCGTCAGTGACTAGCTTCTCGATTGCCAGATTAGTGGCGTACATCTTTGTGTTAGAAGCAAGGTCATAGAGGGTGTTGTCATCAACAGCCTTGCCATCTTTGATGTGAGAGCCGTCTTTGTTGTAGGAATTGACGTTGCCGTAGTTAGTTTTCTTGATAATTTTGCCGTATCTGGTAACAACCAGCTGAGCAGAGGTAAAGCCGTTGGCAATCTCTGCGTTGATGATCTGGTCAATCAGCTTAAAGTTGTCGTTGTCGGCATAATCCTTGGTGCCGTCAATAAGGGTTGGGTAGCCAATCTTGACCTCAAAGGTGGACTGAGTCTCTTTAACGGTGCTGACCTGCAGGCAGTTGTCTCCGTTGACGGTTACGTCAGAAATATCAATCTGGTTCCAGGAAGAGCCGTCAAGCTTATCGGTTGGAACCTGATGGCCGTTTACAAAGAGCGCAAAGCTCTGAGGCTCGGAACTCTTCACATAGACGGTGCCCTGACCTGCAAAGCAAACAAAGCTGTTGAGCTGGTTGGTGACAAGGGAATCGTCAAAGGCCTCGTTATCGTTGAGAACAGGGAAAACTTTCTCGTACTGGAAGGTGCCATCTACGGAGTCAACCTTCTTCGCGGTTCCCTTTGCAGCGGTTGCGCCGCCTTTTGTCTGGCAGGCGGTAAGGCCAAGACCTGCAAGAGCTGCTAGACCAAGAGCACTTCTACTGAGGAATTGCCTTCTGGTCTGTCCAGCAGGGGAGTCTGCGTTAGATGAGTGCTCAGAGTGAGCAGTTTGATTCTGGGGTAAATCTTCGTTGGTGCGCATATCGTCTCCTTCGGTTTTGCCTTAGGTGAAACACCCGCTATCTCAACTGACTGAGATAATTTGCGCTTATGATGACGTGCGTTTCATCAAAATTGCAGTTAGTTTGCTTAAATTGAAATAATGGGTACGTTAACGTACTGTGAGTGGTATCAAAAAAGCTGTCAGTGGTATCTAAATTTGAATTTTTTAGGCAAATAGTGAAATAGTTTTGCCAGCTTTTATATGGTCAAAAGTCTAAAATGCAATAAAATTTTTATGAAATGATACAAATTCTTATTATGTATTGTTGGATGTGGTAGACATTTGTCTATGCAATATACTGGGAAAATATGAACAATACTGCATACTAAGAGAGTTGTATCCATATCGTTAGGGCGCATAATACTACCGCTCACGGTAAGAGCTATTTTACAGATGAAATATTTTTGACAACATGAAACAATATAGTCAAACGTTTTAGTCAACCGGAGGTGATTGTGTGAGAGGCGTCCGTCTACGTTTGGAAGAATATCGCAAGAATGCTAGCTCAGCTGAGCGCGATATTGTTGACTATATTCTGTCTGATCCAGAGGCGGCAGTTGGTCAGTCAATTCACAAATTAGCTGCTCAAACGTACACATCAGCATCGACGGTAGTTAGGCTCTGCAAAAAGCTTGGCTGCGGTGGCTATAAAGAGTTTCAGCAAGCTCTTATCTATGAGCTAGCAGTGAGCAATAAAAGCAACGATATTGCTGTTGGCGGTGTTATTGCTGGTGATACTACTGATGTGATCATTGAGAAAGTAACCGCAAAAAATATTTCTTCGCTGGAGCTGACCAGCCAATTGCTTGACGCTCAGGTTGTTGACTCAGTTGTTTCACTCATGATGCAAGCCCATTCCATCTGCCTCTTTGGCATGGGGGCTTCGCTTTTGGTTGCAAGAGATCTGCAGCTCAAGCTTATGCGTCTCAACATCAACTGCAATTTGAGCGACGATTACCACTCTCAGATGCTTTATGCCAAAAACATGGGGCGAGAAGACCTTGCAATTGTCATCAGCTACTCTGGCCTTACGCGCGAAGCCATTGAGTGCGCCTGGATTGCAAAGGCAAACGGTGCCAAGGTGGTTTCCATCACTCGCGGCGGCATTGATTCAGAGCTCATTCACCGCTCCGATTATGTTTTGAGCGTTGCAGAAACTGAGCACATTATGAGAAGTGGCGCCATGTCTTCAAGAATTGCCCAGCTCAACGTTGTAGACGCACTTTTTGCGGCTTATGTGAATAGAAATTACGAGAAGAGCGTTAAGCGTTTCTCGACAAATTATATTGGCAAGCTTGAGTCAGCTGATTGCATTGCAACGCTTTCTTCTGACGAAGGTCTGCCTGACACAACAAACGATGTTTTTGCATAAAAATCACAACACAGAAGGTGGAAATGTGATTGATTTAACAAAACTTGTCACCGAGACAAGAAACCCCAACACCATGGACCTAGATCAGATGACCCCGCTTGAGCTGGTCGGCGTTATGAACCAAGAAGACCTCAACGTGGTAGCTGGTGTCAAAGAGGTTCTTCCGCAGGTAGCTCAGGCAATTGAGTGGGCAGTTTCCTCGCTAGAAGCTGGCGGTAGAATCGTCTATTTTGGCGCTGGAACTTCAGGCCGTCTGGGTGTTTTAGACGCGGTTGAGTGTCCGCCTACTTTTGGCGTTTCTCCTGACGTGGTTGTTGGTCTTATCGCCGGTGGCGAGAAGGCCTTTGTACGCGCAGTTGAAGGCGCAGAAGACTCTCTTGAGCTTTGCGAAGAGGAGCTTAAGAAGATTGGCTTGAATAAAAACGACATTGCTATTGGAATTGCAGCTAGCGGCCGCACTCCTTACGTTATCGGCGGCCTGCGCTATGCTCGTTCTTTGGGCTGCAAGACCGTTGCTATTGCCTGCAATAAGGGCTCTGAGGTGGGCAAAGAGGCAGAGCTTGCCATTGAACCTTCCTGCGGTCCTGAGGTTCTTACAGGCTCCACGCGCCTTAAGTCTGGTACAGCTCAGAAGATGATTCTGAACATGATTTCTACTGGTTCTATGGTTGGCGTGGGTAAGGCATATCAGAACCTTATGGTTGACGTGCAGCAGACCAACAAGAAACTGGTAGTTCGTGCACAGAACATCACCATGGCAGCAACTGGTTGCACTCGCGAAGAGGCAGCTCAGGCGCTTGAGCAGGCTGACGGTAACGCAAAACTTGCGATTGTCATGCTGCTGACTCAGGTGCCTGTTGAAGAGGCAAAAGCTAAGCTTGAGGCAGCCCATGGCCATGTCAGAGGTGCACTGTAGTATCCACTGTAGTAACAAATGATACACGCGTGAGCATTTTGTTTCAGTTACATCGGTCAGTGGTATCAGCATGACGCGCAAGTGATCGGCAAGTTTTGAAAAACATTCATTTTACCTGCAGTAACAGGGCGTTCAAATTAGGTCAAAACATGAAACAATGAACCACAGGTATGGATTGTTGTACCGCCAAGTTCATTTTTTATGTATTCTTGATAAGTATTTGTTGCAACATCGCAACGAGAGAAAGAAGGAAAGTATGGATTACACCAAGCTTTCAGAACAGATTCTTGCTGCCGTCGGTGGCAAAGAAAATGTTCAGAGCAACATGGTCTGCATGACCAGGCTCCGCATTAAGACCGCAGATCCTTCAAAGGTTGACTCCGAGGCCATCAAGGCTATCGACGGTGTCATGGGTCTGGTCGAGGATGCAGAGTACCTTGAGGTTGTTCTTGGTCCTGGCGTTGTCAACAAGGTTATTGTTGAGTTCTCCAAGCTTACCGGCGTTGCTGCTGGCGATGCATCTGAGGACGACGTTGTATCCGCAGCTAAGGACAACAAGGCAGCTCAGAAGGCTAAGTACGAGAACAAGCCTGTTCAGCGCTTCCTCAAGAAGATTGCTAACATCTTTGTTCCACTGCTTCCTGGCATCATTTCTGCAGGTCTGATCAACGGTATCATCAACGTTATCAACTTCTCCACTGGTAAGGCTTTTGCTAACGAGTGGTGGTTCGCAGCTATCTGGACCATGGGCTGGGCACTTTTTGCTTACCTGCCAATTCTTGCTGGCGAGAACGCTGCCAAGGAGTTTGGCGGTTCTCGCGTTCTTGGTGCTATGGCTGGTGCACTCTCCATTGCTAACGCTGGTATGCCTCTTCTTGCTTCCAAGACTGTTGATGGCGTTGCAACTCGTCTGGTTCACCTTCCATTTAGCCTTCCAACTGTTGCTTTCAAGGAGGGCGCATTTATCGTCGCTTCCTCTGACCTGTTCAACGCAGCAGCAGGCGGCATGATTGGTGCAATCATCTGTGCAATCTTCTTCGCATTCCTGGAGAAGAACCTGCACAAGGTTATGCCAAGCGTTCTTGACACCTTCCTGACTCCACTTTGCACCGTTATTCTCGGTGTTATTGGTTCTGTCCTGATTCTTCAGCCTGCAGGCGCATGGCTCACCCAGGCAATCTTCTTTGTCCTTCAGTTCTTCTATGACAAGCTTGGCGTCTTTGGTGCTTACCTGCTTGGTTCTACCTTCCTGCCACTGGTTTCCGTTGGTCTTCACCAGGCACTTACCCCAATCCACGTTATGCTTAACAACCCAGAGGGCCCAACTCAGGGCATCAACTACCTGCTTCCTCTGCTGATGATGGCAGGCGGTGGCCAGGTTGGTGCTGGTCTTGCTATTCTCTTCAAGACCAAGAACAAGCGCGTCAAGAAGTACCTGACCGAGTCCATCCCAGTTGGTATGCTCGGTATCGGCGAGCCTCTTATGTACGCAGTTACCCTGCCTCTTGGTAAGCCATTCATCACCGCATGTCTTGGCTCCGGCGTTGGCTCCGTAATTGCTTACCTCTTCCACCTTGGTACCGTTTCCCAGGGCGTCTCCGGCCTCTTTGGTCTGCTGATTGTCCAGCCTGGTAACCAGGTCTTCTACCTGCTCGCAATGCTTCTTGCTTACGCTGCAGGCTTTGCACTTACTTGGTTCTTCGGCGTTGACGAGGATCGTATCAACGACGTCTTCGGCGAGTAAAAACCACACGTTTTAGAAACGTTTATCCCTCTTCTTAGGTATCCTAGGAAGAGGGATTTTTCTTCTCGCTTGGCGAGAAACCCTGTTTTTTAGAAAGCGTTTTGCAATTCACTTGGAGGATTTATGCACACCGGAATTTCACTGTATTTTGCCAGTGGATATGAAGCTAATGCTGAGGTTGTAGCAAAAGCGCAGGCAACCGGATGCCACTATGCATTTACCTCACTACACATCCCTGAAGAAGAGGGAATTGATTATCGTACTGAGGCTCGCAAGCTCTTGGAACTCTGTAGAGAAGCAGAGATTAATCTTATTGCTGATATTTCTCCTGTTGCCCTTTCAAAACTTGGCGTTCAGAAGTTTGATGAACTTGCAGAACTTGGCATTACCTATGTGCGTCTTGACTTTGGATTTGATGTGGCAGAGACTGTAGAGCTTTCTCACAAGTTTCATGTGGTCTTTAATGCTTCAACCATTACCAAGGATGATATCTCCGCGTGGCAAGCAGCTGGCGCTGACTTCACTCGTTTTGCTGCCTGTCACAACTACTATCCTAAGAGCTACACAGGCCTTTCGCTTGAGCGTGTGGCTCAAATTAATGCACGTCTTTCTGCTCTTGGATTCCAGATCTTTTCGTTTGTTCCTGGTGAGGTCTTCCGCGGGCCTCTTTACGAGGGACTTCCAACTGTCGAGGAACACCGTGGGCTTTCGGGAGACTCCCTTATCCAGGCAATGCTTTCTCTCTACGACGCAGACTCTGACGTAGTACTTATTGGTGACCCAGACGTTACTGAAGCCACATGGAAGCGTATTGGTCAGCTTGAGAGAAACTGTATTGAGCTAAATGCCGAGTTAAAACCTGGTTTTGAGTATCTATACGATCGACTTCAGACAGATCGGCCTGATTCCAGCTCGTACATCATCCGTTCACAAGAATCCAGGCTCTGGAAAGATGCTCCGGTATACGACGCAAAGCCTTCTACCTGGGAGACTGTTGCTACTGGCGCCATTTTGGTGAGCAGTAAAGCATATGGTCGCTATGCAGGGGAACTTTCGATTGCTCGAGGCCTTTTGGAGCTTGATGCTCGCGATAACGTCGCAGGAAACATCTGTGAGGAAGACCAAGCATTCTTGCCGTACATTCATTCTGGCCGCGGCTTTAGATTTATCCGCAGGTAATTAGCCGTTTTCTGTTGGTTGAGCTGCTCGTGCGAGCGCGTCACATGCGCCGTGGTTATGCGGCGGCGTGTATGGCGCGCTGGAGCGCGTTGGTCGAACGGAGCGCACGCGGCGCACAGGGAGCACAGGGAGCACAGGGAGCACAGGGCGTACAAGGCGCTCGAAAACACTTTATCGTGCATAAAAGCTACCTATTATTCATGAAAACTAATCAAGAAATTGATATGTCATTTAGGGAGTGCTGTTTTGGGTAAAAAACCCGTTTAGTTGGAGATAAATTTTTGATTTTGTCATTTTGACATTTGCGTTTTAGCAGTTCAGAAATAATGTTAATGCATGCGTAAAATTTGTCTAACTAAAAGCACTGGTAAATCGCTTGCATAGAAATTTATTAATTCTGCATACTCCAACTAAACGCATTTTTTACCACTTCGTGCCGGAATAGGCGATTTTTGGATCAAAATAAGTTACTTCATGTGAAAAAGGCCAGTTGTCGCCAAGATGGAATGCGATGGACTATGTGCCTGAACTCTTTGTGGGCGATAAATTTCCTGTTCAACAAAGAATTGCCTGCTAACAAACTGCCTCCCATTTCCTCGGTGTCGGGAAATAGGAGGCAGCTCAAAAGTTAGTGTAATAGCTCTTTACAGCTTGACAATGACATCCTCAGCCGGCTGACGACGTTTCTGGACAGGATCCATATCGCGATAGCCCAGGCTAAGCATGCAGGAAACGCCAAAGTCGTTGTACTGGCCGCCGTCGAGAAGACCCTCTTCTTCCAAAATCTTATCAACTGCCTCGCGGTTAAAGCCTTCGATTGGGCAGCTATCAACGCCAATCATGGCGGCCATGGTGAGCATGTTTGAAAGCGCAATGTAGGTCTGCTTACAAGCCCAGTCAAAAGTTGCACGCTCGTTTCCTACCAGGTTAAACATGTTCTCCTGGAAGTTCTTGAAGGCTGCAGCGTAAGTTGGTTCAAAGTCTGCAGGAAGCTGCTTGATGTCGTGCATCATGTGTTTAACGTAAGCAGACTCTGCGTTGACGTTCTTGCGAGCAAGGAGAATAACCAGGTAATGAGCACCATCGAGGGATGCGCGAGCTCCATAGGAGGGTTCGTAAAGTTTTTCTTTAAGGCGAAGTGACTGCTCAGAAGCCTGATCCTCTCGTAAATTAACAACCAGAAAGCGCCAAGGCTCCAAACCGTAGGAACTTGGTGCCAGACGACCAGCCTCAAGGATCACCTCAAGGTCCTCGTCAGAGACGTTTTTGGTTGGGTCGAACTTCTTGGTTGCAAGTCTCCACTGGTAGGACGAGAGAACTTTGTTTGCGACGTGCTGTGCGGAACAGGCCATGTGAGGTCCTTTCTTGTTAGAGGTACAGCGGTGAGCTGGGAGTGTCATCCAGGAATGCGCCGTTCGGGAACATGACGTTTGTGAGCTGGGAGGCGCTACGCACGGAAGGCTACTCAGAAACGATAAAGCGACCAGGCTGTCCAAGCTCCCACGTACCTTTGAGGTCAGCAGCAAGCTCAAAGTGCAGCTTGGAGATACCCAGGTCATAGTCTTGGATGAGGTGGCGTTGGTTAGGCATAGATGCGCTTACCACGCTATCTGTCAGGTCAAATACAACGGGAAGTTTGTTGATGGCGGTCGGGCATGCCAAAACCGCATTAATGCCGCGGTTAAACCACTCGGGCATCTGCTCCGGCTCAGTTGGAGTACCGTTTGCCGTCATAATCTGCGCAGGCTTCTTGGTACGCAGACGAATTGCGGTACGAATGCCCTCCTGCTTGAGCGGAATCTTCTCCGGAGCGTATCCGATAGAAATAATAATGCCCAGCTTAAGGCCGTTATACTCGTCGCGAGCCAGGGTCTTCCAGTTCATGGTCTCGGCAATCCAGCATGAACCAATGCCCAGATGGGTGGCGAGAAGAACGATCTTCTCGCCATAGTAGCCGATGAGTTCACGGGCAATTGCGTCTTCACAATAACCTGCTACGTAGTGGTAAATGGGACCGACAATAGACCTGTTCTTCATGTGAACGGAAGTGCCGTCCTCAAGGTGAGGACCCTCGATGGTAAGGATTGCGGGATGATCAGGCGCCTCCTCTGCCATCTGGGTATTTGCGACGTCAATGGCTTCCTGAAGCTGAGAAAGTTTCTCTTGCTCAATAGGCTTTTGGTCGTACGCGCGCAGAGATATGCGCTGGTCCATAGCTTCTTTTACGTCCATCGTGGTCCTTCCTAGAGCAAGGTTAAAGCAGCGATCCAAATCGCTTGACGTAGAGGCTCTTAATTATGGTGATAAGAACCATATACCCGCTCATGAGTGCAGTTAGCCATCCAAAGAATGATAAAGGTAGCGCAACAAGATTCAAGGGCTGGGCGAACACCGACAGATACGGAAGAGCACTGACCACAATAATTCCCGCAGAGGTTAGAGCAAGCAGCAATGCCGATGGCATGCTCTGAATAAACGGAATCTTATTGGTTCTGAGCGCGTGGAGAACAAAGGTCTGAGTCCACATTGACTCGATAAACCAACCTGTTTGGAAGGACAGAATAAAGAGTGCTTGAGCAGCGGCGTTTCCAACTGCAGTAAGTTCTGCCCAGGTTCCTCCGGCAAGTGCGGGAGAGACTACAAAGAACATGAGGGCAAAGGTCAGCACATCAAAGATTGAACTGATAGGTCCAATCCAAAGCATAAAGTTTGTAATTGAATGAGCATCCCAAGAGCGAGGGCTTGAGAGGAACGAATCGTCAACGTTATCCCAAGGAATCGCAATGCAGGTAACGGTATATGCAAGACCTAAGAGGAGCAGCTGAAGCGCGCTCATTGGCAAGAATGGCAGAAAGAAGCTGGCCACCAAAACGGATAGCACGTTACCAAAATTGGAGCTTGCGGTTGCCTTGATGTACTTGATGGTGTTGCCGTAGGTTCTACGACCCTCTTCAACGCCGTGCTCAAGTACCAGTAGATCCTTCTGCAGCAAAATGATGTCAGCGGACTCTTTTGCCACGTCAACAGCGGTGTCAACGGAGATTCCTACGTCGGAGGAGCGCATTGCAGCAGCGTCGTTGATGCCGTCGCCCATGAAGCCGACCACGTGGTTGTTGGACCTGAGTGCAGAGACAACACGAGCCTTTTGCATAGGGGAAAGCTTTGCAAAGAGCTGGGTCTTCTCGACACGCTCTTTGAGCTGCCCATCGTTAAGGTTCTCTACGTCGCTACCAAGCAAGAGCTCGTCAACGTGGATACCCACCTTCTTGCAGACGGCAGCTGCGACGCCTTCGTTATCGCCGGTAAGTACCTTGACCTGCACGCCTCTCTGGTTGAGCTTGGCAATTGCCTCGCGAGCGCTTTCTTTTGGTGGGTCCAAAAATGCCAGGTAGCCAATGAGCACCATGTCGCGTTCATCGTCTACACCAAACTCGCCGACGCCACGAGGGTCGCTCTTCTGAGCAACGCCAACCACGCGCATGCCCTCCTGATTGAGCTGATAGACGCGGTCCATGACGTTTTTACGCTGGGCAGGAGTGAGCGGCTTAATCTCAGAGTCCAGGTCAACATAGGAGCAGGCGTTGAGGACTTCTTCAACGGCGCCCTTGGTAATCATCTGCGTCTTGTTAGTTTTTGTGTTTCTTACCACAACACTCATGCGTCGACGCTCGAAGTCAAACGGAACTTCGTCGATCTTCTCGTACTCAATGCTCAGCAGGTTAGTGAGCAGCTCATCGTTTGAAGTCTTGATAATTGCCTTGTCGATGAGGTTTCGAAGGCCCGTCTGGAAATAGCTGTTCAAATACGCATGGCGGAGCACGCGAGGATCTTCTTCGCCCAGAATGTTGAGGTGACGCTCAAGCACAACCTCGTCTGCGGTGATGGTGCCGGTCTTGTCGGTGCACAGGATGTCCATAGCGCCCAGGTTCTGGATTGCCGCTGGATTCTTGACAATAACGTCCTGCTTGGCCATCTGTGTTCCACCGCGAGAAAGACAAGTGGTTACAATAACAGGCAACATCTGAGGGGTAATGCCAACAGCAACGGAAACGCTGAAGAGCAGCGCGTCAAACCAGTCACCCTTAAGGAAACCGTTTGCAAAGAACACAATAGGGCACATGATTAGCATGAACGAGACAAGCACTTTAGAGACGGATTTGAGACCCTCGTCAAAGCTGGTCTCGCCAGAAGGCTGCTGAAGCAGCTCGGACATAGTGCCTACGTAGGTTTTATTGCCGGTTGTAATTACCACTACCGTGGCACTTCCCGACTGAACTGTAGTACCGGCAAACAGCAGGTTTGTGCACTCAGAGAGCGAGAGGGGATAGCGTGTACCATCCGCGCGACGGCGAGCGTGCACTACACCAGCAGTTTTTTCGACGGACTCTGATTCTCCGGTGAGCGCGGTCTCGTTGACAAAGAGGTCCTTGGCATCCAGAACGCGGCAGTCTGCAGGAATCATGTCTCCCGAGGCAAGGCGGATGATATCGCCAACAACTACCTGTTCAAAGGGGATCTCTTTTCCCAGTGCGGAGGCAAGCTTGGGCTCTTCAGGAGCTTCGGCCTCGTCGTCGGTGTCTGCGGCGTCGGCGGCGACTTCATCTGCGACGTATTCATCTCCGAAGTCCGCAAGGTCATCTGCGTTGGCGCCTGGGTCCTGGCTGAGCTCTTGGTCGGGGTTCTGGTCTAAGCCCTCTTCAGCGCCCGTGTCATCAAAGTCGATGGGACGGCGGATGACCCTTGTGGTGGAGGTCACCATTTTGGAGAGCGCAGCCGCCGCCGAGGCTCCTTTGGAGCTCTGGACAAAGTCGATAATGCCAGAGATAAGCACCATTGCGGTAATGATGATAACGGTTGACGGGTCCTTCTCGCCATCCGCGGCAAGAGTCACGTTAGTGACGTAAGAAATGCCTGCAAGGGCAATCAAAATGAAGGTGAAGGGGCTGGCAAAACTCTTGAGTAAGCGGATGATAAAGGGCTCTTCGACGGCGCTGGTAATGACGTTTGGCCCGTCGAGGTCGTATTTTGCTTGCGCAATGTCAATGGCAAGGCCGTTCGGAGTGGTGTGGAATTTTCTACAGACGCTCTTCACCGAGTGAGTTGCGGCAAAGGTCAAGGACTGCCCAAGCTCTCCCGAGGTGGTCTGAGTAGTCTTTGGTTGGTCTGTGCGCTTCATGATTGCCATGTGCACCTCCGATGATTAGTGGGAACGAATGACTAATTGGTTGGTGTATGACGCAAACTGAAAGCGTTCTGTTATGTGCGAGATTTGAAACCGAATGGTCTGAAACCGGGACATAGATTTATATATCTACAGAATCGAAATAATTACAAACGAGCAGGTAAATCTGTAAATATATAAGCTAATAAGAGTTCTTTTAGTTTCAATTCAGTTGAAATCAAATCTAAAACTTTTTATGAGAGGTTTCTTTATATTCCATACGCACATGAACAGAATCATCGTCGGCTGTCATACGTAAGCCGCTACTTTGACCAGGCATATAAAGCACCTCCTTAAAATTAGGTGTTTTGCAAGAGCAACGTCACTTAAAAAATGAACGTCCGTCCACTCAAGCACTCTAAGAGTAGTTGGGTTGACGAGATTGGTCAAGTAATTACTATATACCCTATAAACAGGACATTTATTCAGTTGTACTGGCGAGAAGAACATCGAGCAGTAACGTCAGGCTACAACGTCGAGAAGAGCGTCGAACATCGCGGTGAGTGCCGAACCGAACCGTTGACCGGCAACATCGAGCGCTGCACTCTTGCAAAGAAGGAGCCTCACATGGGCAAAGTGATTGTATTTGGAAGCTTAAACATGGACATCTCCATTGAGGCAGATAAGATGCCTCAGCAGGGCGAGACCATCGGCGGCAAAAATCTTGTCACTAGCCCAGGTGGAAAGGGCGCCAATCAGGCGGTTGCGGCAGCTCAAATGGGCGCGGACGTCCACATGATTGGCGCGGTTGGTACTGACTCGTTTGGACAAGACCTCAAGCAGTCGCTTATTGGTTATGGAGTCAATGCGGAGCAGGTAGAAGAGCTGTCTGGAGTATCCACGGGCGTTGCCGTGATTGTGCGCGTAGGCGGCGATAACCGTATCATTTTGGACCACGGCGCTAACTATGCTCGCACAGCTGACGATGTAAAAGCAGTGCTCGATCGCATTGCGGAGCCAGGTGACGTGTTCTTGACGCAGTTCGAGTGCGAGTTGTCGACCACGTTTGAGCTGATCAAGTACGCGCATGAACTGGGGCTCTATACGATGGTGAACCCATCGCCAGCGGCTACTATGACCGCCGGTCTTCTCGCCAGCGTGGACGTGCTCTGCTTGAACGAAATTGAATTTGCGGACCTGTTTGGCGAAGGCAAGATTAGCCCGCTGGCAGATCCTGAGGCTGCGGTTCAGAAGGTGCTTGCAAGCGGCGTGGCAACTGCGGTGTTGACGCTGGGTTCCAAGGGTTCCATTGCTGCTGACGCGCACGGCGTGTACCAGCAGGAATGCTATTGTGTGGACACCGTGGATACTACCTGTGCGGGCGACACGTTTATGGGTACACTCGCTGCATTTCAAGCATCGGGGCAGCTCGAGGGGCACGACATCAAGCAGGCTCTCGACGTGGCCGCAAAGGCTGCAGCACTTGCTACTACTAAGGTTGGCGCGCAGCAATCCATTCCAACGTATCAGCAGGTAGTTAAGTTTTAGGTTAAAATTGCAGTGATTGTTGCTCCACAATTCACAGCTTACACGCAGAAAAAGGCTCCAACCAAGCCTAAACGCAGCTTACACGCAGCTCAAACGTACAAAGGAGACTTATGACAACGCTTTCAACTAAGACGCGCGTCATCATCGACACAGATCCTGGCATCGACGACGCCATTGCTCTGGGATTTGCTCTGGCTGCAAAGGCGCTGGATATCAAGCTTATTACTACCGTGAGCGGAAACGTTGGCATCGAGAACGTCACCAACAACGCCCTCAAGCTGCTCAAATTCTGGAACCAGCACGTGCCTGTCGCGCGCGGCGCTGTCGAGCCTCTGCTCAGAAAACCAATGGACGCAAGTGACGTCCACGGCGCTTCGGGCATGAGGGGCTACGAATTTGACGGCATCCAACCAGACTGTCTGCTTGAAGAAACCGCACTTGAAGCGCAGCGTCGCGTCATTATGGAGGGTGCTTCGGCTGGCGAGAAAACCACGCTGGTGACGCTTGGTCCTCTGACTAATATCGCACTGCTGCTGAAAGCATATCCACAGGTCAAAGAGCATATCGAGCGCATTGTTATGATGGGCGGCGCTCTAACCCGTGGAAACCTTGGCGTCATGTCCGAGTTTAACGTGGGTGTTGACCCCGAGGCAGCAAAAATTGTCTTCGCATCCGGCGTTCATGTGGCTATGGTTGGCCTTGAGGTGGGTGACGCCGCTCGCGTGATGCCTGAGGACATCGAGAACATCCAGAACTCCGGTAAGAGTGGCGACATGCTGGTCAAGCTGCTGCTCAACTATCGCGTCCACTACCAGGAGGAGGGCTTCAGCATGTACGACCCAACGGCCGTGGCCTACCTGCTGGCGCCTCAGATGTTTGAGACCAAGGATGTGTTTGTGGACGTCGAGTGCGCTGGCACTCTGACAAGCGGTTGTACCGTTGTTGACCTGGTCGGATATCTTGGCGAGAAACCCAACGCAACTGTATGCGTAGGCGTTGACCAAAAGGCATTTCGCACTTGGTTTGTTCACCAAATCCAAAAGTGCAACGTCCTCGACGGCTCCGCTCCCGCGGTCGAAGGCGTGTTGCTGGACTAGGGTGCTGCCAGAGGTAGTGCGCTGTTGGACTAGAGCGTTGCCAGGGCAGTGAAACCTTGGCAGGTCCTCGCGCCAACCACCGCAAGACTCACAAGAAAAAGCCTCTTCTCGCCATTGAGAAGAGGCTTTGCTGTGCATAAAGGCGCTGGTTGGCAGCGTCAATTGTCCAATGATGGTCATTACGATAGGAATGACAATCGCAAAGAGCACCGTTGAAGTTGCAACAACGTTAGTTGCAAATTTGACGTCAGCCTTACCCCCGTTTGCCAAAATTGGTAGAACGGTTAACGCTGGAACTGCAGCTTGGATGATAAACGTTCTAGTTTCAAGTACGTTTTGTACACCAAACACGCCGGTAAATGCCATAATTACGTTAACCATGATAAGTGGAGCAATAACAAATTTACCAATAAGCGTTTATGCGGCATACCAATGAAGATGGTGTTGGCATTTGCAAAGGTATTGAGCATCAAGCCTCGGCGACCTGGTTGGACGCGGAAAACGTTGATAACCAAAAATCCTACGACATAAGACAAATCAAAGCTAACCGCTGCAATAAGCACCGAGGGACCAAGCTGGAGCAGCTGGTTGAGGGACCAAGCTGGAGCAGCTGGTTGAGGGACCAGTTTCTTAGTACTGCTACAAAAATGGAGGCAGGAAGCGCCACATTCATGATGAGCTTAGATGCTTGACTAGCGAATGTCTCGTTGAGCCAGTTAATCTTCCTCAGTGCATAACCCAGCACAATAATCAAAATGATGGGCAGTACATTTTGTAGCGATGTCAAAAAGACAGACATGCTATGACTCCAATGCTTTGTAGACAGGGAACCACTTGAGGGCGTTAACTGCCTCTTTTGCATTGGCAATTGGCTCGCGGTTCAAGCCCTGCTTAATTGCCTCCTCTGCAACTCCGACAGCAATACGCTCGGAGAACTCGGTAATCTTGGAGACTGGAGGAAGAATTGCCGCGCCAGGCTTTGTGGTGTCAACGATTCCGCCAAGCGAGTGAGCTGCCAGCGAAATCATCTGATCCGTGAGCAGACGAGCCTTTGATGCAAGAACACCCAGGCCAAGACCTGGGTAGATCAGAGCATTGTTTGCCTGGCCAATCTGGTAGGTTACGCCGCTCAGCTCCACGTCATCGGATGGGACGCCGCAGGCTACAAGTGCGCGACCATCAGTCCAGGTTAGCAGATCCTGAGCGGTTGCCTCTGCAAGCTTAGTTGGGTTGGACAGCGGAAAGACCATAGGGCGCTCACAGTGAGCTGCCATCTCTCGAATAATCTCCTCAGTGAAGGCGCCATGAACGGTAGAGGTGCCAACCATAATTGTTGGGTGGACCGTCTTCACAACGGCTGTGAGATTGGTGAGCTCATCAGCATTTGCAAACTCGGAGCGCTTGCGAGCAAATGGCTTTTGCTGTGGAGTGAGGTTGTCCATGTCGTCGAAGAGCAAGCCCTGGCGATCTACCAGGTAGAAGCGCTTGCGAGCCTCTTCGCGATCCATTCCCTGGTCCACAAACTCCTGCAGCACACGCTCAGCAATGCCGCAACCAGCTGTTCCTGCACCAAAGCAGAGGTATACCTGGTCGACGAGTTTCTCGCCAGAAATGTTGAGGCCACCGAGAATGCCTGCAAGGGTAACAATTCCAGTACCCTCGACGTCGTCGTTGAAGACAGGGTAGGTGTTCTTGTAGCGGTCCAGGATTGCCGCAGCGTGCGAGCGGCCGAAGTCCTCAAAGTGCAGGTAGAGGTTAGGGAAGAGCTTCTCAACGGTGGTCACAAAGTTATCAATGAAGGTGTTGTAGCGATCCTCGTCAATGCGCTTGTGGCGCTCACCCAGGTACAGCGGGTCATCGAGCAGCTCCTGGCGGTTGGTGCCGGTGTCAATGACAACAGGCATGATGCGGTTTGGATCAACGCCAGCTGCAGCGGTGTAAACCATGAGCTTACCGACGGAAATTTCGACGCCGTTGGTGCCCCAGTCGCCGATGCCCAGAATTGCCTCTGCGTCGGTGACGACAATCAAGTCAATGTCTCTGCCTGCGGCTGCGTTCTTCAGCGAGGCCTCGAGGTTCTCAGGGTGATCAGCGGACAGGAAGCATGCGTACTGCGAGTCAACGTAGCGCTGAGAGTACTGCTCAATGTCAGGTGCGATAGTTGGATCGTAAACGATAGGCATGAACTCTTCGACGTGCTTTGAGAACAGGTTGTAGAACAGCGTGCGGTTCTCGGAGAAAAGCCTCATAAGGTAGTGGCGCTTTGTCTCGAGGTCAGGATACTGCTGGAAAAGCACGTATGCCTGCTCTGCCTGCTCCTCAATAGTCTGGATGTTAGGAGGAAGAAGGCCTACCAGACCATATTTCTGTCGTTCCTCCTGCGTAAAAGCGGTTCCCTTGTTCAAAAATGGATCGTTCAGTAGTTCAAAACCTGTCTTCATGATGCCTCCCTAGTGTATCGGTTTATTGTAGAGCTCAAAGCTCAGCACAAAAGTCAGCGTATAAATACTTAACGTATGAGACTCGGCGTTTGAAGTGCTTGTTGTTTCAACAAAACAACATCTGTGAAACAAGCGCGAGAGCAATTTGTTCGGATAGGGTATTTGCTCTATCTGGGATAACAATACTCATTTTCTGTTATGTATTAACGAGAATTGTAATAAATCTCCGATTTTGGAAAAATATTTCCTCATCAAACATATATGTTCAACTGCGCATATGTTAATTCAACTTTATTGTTAGATGGCTCTTAGTATGCTTGTGCGTACCTAAGTATTAGTGTCGCGTTACTTAAGGGGGTCTATGACGCGATGAAGCTTACTATCAGGCTAAAGATGCAATGTTGTTAGTTTAGTCACAGTAATTTGGGAGTAATTCTGCTGTATGGCGGTCGTATGATCGTGGAAATGTCGCTTTAATGGCAAGAATTGGGGACATAATTAACGCCAACTGCAGTTTTGTTGCAACCCGAGGGCACAAGTGGTAAAAAATGCGTTTAGTTGGAATATGCAGTGAGGACTAGTTTTTATGCAAGTCATCTACCTGCGATTTTATGACGGACAAAAATAACGAAATATGGACACTTTTTGCTATCTGCGCAAACGTAAGTCAAGAAATTCCGTGATTTGCGATTTGATCTCCAACTAAACGGATTTTTTACCCAAAAGAGGGGTCTGATTCAGTCGAGTCAAATTTTTGATACAAAATTCCGTGTAAACAAGGTTGAATATGCAGCTTTTGAACAGGTGGTCGAATGTTGTACGGGTGACTGGTCAACAGATTGCTGAGGACGCCAATTTCCTACAGTTCGCTGTTATTTCACTACAACAGCACCTTCGGGAAGCTCGATATCCGCATCGGTTGCAATTAAGAGGTTGTTACCTGGTGTTTTGGGAGTATCGGGCCACTCGGGTACATACGCAACGTGCGCAAACTCACGTGCAAACACGCTCGCAACTTGGGAAAGTAGCGCAGAGCCGCGTCCCTCAAGCGGACAGCGAACATCGGCCAGATATACTCCGCCAACAGAGAGCTTTTCTTTGACTGTTTGCGCGCCCGCCGTAGTACCTAGGGATCCAAGCGATTTCCGACCAGCAAACACCTCGTTTACCAGCACATTAATGCTGCCGGCATTTGCGTTCTGTAGGACTTTCCACGCATTGTCTTCGATAACTCGCAGATCACTTGAAGCTGTAGCCAGCGCTTCGTCCAGAAAGAAATGCTCGCGCGCAAGTAAGACAATCTTCGGATCAATTTCGATCGCGTCAATAATAGCGCCCTTCATGTGCGTAGCCAGGTACTTTGGCAGCGAGAAACCTCCACCGCCCATAACCATAACGTGGCCCTCTGGTGCCACCTGCTGGATAACCTTCGCCATCATGCGGTGATAGTGGATGCAGAGCTCAAAGCGCAGCTCAGGCGCAATGTAGCTCACAGACTGGAAGGTGCCGTTAACGTTAAGCAGTCTAATAGGCGTGCCGTCTGCGTCCTCGGAGTCAAAAATCATCGTGAGGCCAAATTTTGTACGTGTCACAAAAACGCCTCGAGCACGCAGAATTAGCAGAAGTAGCTGGTAAATGCCAACAACAGCAAGTCCCGCAACGGTCGACCAGATAAGAAATATCCAAAAATCATGTAAGACCATGTTAATTCCTTGTTAGTAAGGTTTCCCTCGGTTATACTAGCCGATACGGCGTTTTTTCTGAACGCTTTTACAGGAAAAGATTTTCTGGGGGTTAATATGATTTTAGGACTTGGTATTCCTGAGCTTGTGCTTATTATTGTCGCTGTTATGTTGATCTTTGGACCTAAGAACCTTCCAAAGCTTGGTAAGGCTGTCGGCGAGACCGTTAAGAGCGTTCGTGAGGGCATGGAGTCTGAGACCAACGAGCAAAAAAGTGAGCCAGAGGCTGAGGTAGTCGAGGACGAAGAGTCCAAAAAATCTGAGTAACTCCATTTCACACGTATAGACCTACTTGACCCATCAACAGAAAGAACACGATGGACACTACTAAAGAGATTGTACTTACCCCAGAGGGCCGTCAGAAGCTTGTCGATGAGCTGGCTTATCGTGAGGGCGAGAAGCACGACGAGATTGTTGAGCGCATCAAAGAGGCTCGCGGTTTTGGTGACCTTTCTGAGAACTCCGAGTATGACGCTGCAAAAGAAGAGCAGTCTCACAATGAGTCTCGTATCAACGAGATTCGTCAGATTCTCTCTGTCGCAAAGGTTGTCGAGGGTGGCAGTAAGCGCAAGGTTACCGTTGCAATTGGTACAACCGTCGAGCTTGCTGATGCAAAAGGCAAGACAACTAAGTACGTAATTGTTGGCACTACTGAGACTAACTCCCTTGAGCACAAGATCTCTAACGAGTCACCAGCTGGCGAGGCTCTTATTGGTCACAAGAAGGGTGACGAGGTTGAGTTCACTACGCCAAACGGCAAGGTGAAGAAATACACCATTACCTCTATTACTCGCTAGACTGGCACAAAAGATTTTTGGTCGCCCCGTGTCCGTCTGGCGCGGGGCGTTTTTACGTGGAGGATACATGTCCGAAGTAGAGAACAACATCGCTGGTAGCTCAACCGATGCTGCCGCAGAAAACGCTGCCGCAACCAGCGTCGACGCAACCGAGGTCACCACAGAGGCTTCCATCAACGACGAGCGCGCACAGCGCCGTGCCCGTCGCCAGGCTCTACTTGATGCCGGCATTGACCCATATCCAATCCAGTCCACCGTCACCGCTCACGTTGCTGAGCTGGAGGAGCGCTACGCTGACCTTGAGGACGGCCAGACTGGCGAGGAAGTTTATTCTGTCGCTGGCCGCGTCCGCGCCATCCGCAACCAGGGCAAGATCGCGTTTGTCGTGGTAGAGGACTATACCGGCCAGATTCAGCTCTTCTGCCGCATCAACAACCTTGACGAGAAGAACTGGGAGCTCCTGGGTCTTCTCGACCTTGGCGACATCATCGGCGCAACCGGCGCTATCATGCGTACGCGCCGCGGCCAGCTCTCCCTGGCAGTTACCTCGCTGGAGGTCCTTTCCAAGTCGCTGCGTCCTCTGCCTGAGAAGTTCCACGGCCTCACCGACCGCGAGGTCCGTTATCGTCAGCGCTACGTTGACCTCATCATGAACCCTGAGGTCCGCGACGTGTTCCGCAAGCGCTCCCAGATCATCTCCATCATCCGCCAGTTTATGGAAGCGGACGGCTACATGGAGGTTGAGACCCCTGTTCTCCAGGAGATCCTTGGTGGCGCAAACGCAAAGCCGTTCATCACGCACTACAACGCGCTGAACACCGAGAACTACCTGCGCATTGCAACCGAGCTTCCACTGAAGCGCCTGCTTGTTGGCGGTCTCGAGCGCGTCTACGAGCTTGGTCGCCAGTTCAGAAACGAGGGCACCGACCTCACGCACAACCCAGAGTTCACCTCTATGGAGGCGTACGCCGCCTATTCTGACCTGGCCGGCATGCGCGAGCTTTCCCAGAATCTCTTCCAGGAGATTGCTCGCAAGGCTTGCGGTTGCGAGGAGGGCCACGAGGTCATCACCTACCAGGGTACCGAGGTTGACCTCTCTGGCAACTGGCGCGTTGCATCTCTGGCAGAGATTGCGTCCGAGGTCACCAGCGAGGAGCTCTCCATTGACACTCCTGTCGAGAAACTCCGTGCAGTCTTGGACCGCTACGAGATTGAGTGGAACCCAGAGTGGCAGGCCGGCAAGCTGTTGTTTGAGATTTACGACGAGCTTGGCGAGAAGAGCATCGTAAACCCAACCTTTGTCTGCGATTATCCTGCAGAGGTTTCTCCGCTCACCAAGCGCAAGGCAGATGACCCTCGTCTGACCGACCGCTTTGAGCTCATTATCTGCGGCGCAGAGTACGCAAATGCATACTCCGAGCTAAACGACCCAGTTGACCAGGAGGAGCGCTTTGCTGCCCAGATGGAGGCTAAGCGTCAGGGCGATGAAGAGGCCATGGAGTACGATTACGACTTCATCCGCGCACTTGAGTATGGCATGCCACCAGCGGGTGGCATCGGCTACGGTATCGACCGTATGATGATGCTCTTCTGTGATCAACCTTCTATCCGCGACGTCCTTCTCTTCCCACAGCTCAAGCCCGAGAAGCGCTAAGAGCTTGGAATTTTAGCTGCTCCACGCAGTACATAAACACATCAGCCCGGTATTTGCTTGTTGTAGGTACCGGGCTTTTTGTGTGGTTCGTACGGAGGAGAAAAATCCAACGAGAGTCGTATGTTTGCAGAGCCTTCTGATGGGTATAAATCAGAAATATGTAGAGAGTTTTGAGAGGTTTCAGCACATGTTTGATAAATTCACTGACAGAGCGCGTAAAGTCATGAGCTTGGCTCAGGACGAGGCTCGCGGTCTTGGCCAGATGTATGTTGGTACCGAGCACCTGCTACTTGCTCTCATCAAAGAGGGGGAGGGCATTGCTGCTCAGGCTTTGGCTAAGCTAGAGGTCTCGTATGACGAGGCTCTGGCAACCGTAAAAGAGCTCACCACGGGCGCAGGAGACCCTATTCCTGGCGGCCACATTCCGTTTACTCCGCGCGCAAAACGCGTGCTTGAGGACGCGTACAGAGAAACCATGACCCACGGTCAGAGCTATATTGCAACTGAGCACCTGCTTTTGGGCATTATATCCGAGGGTAACGGTCGTGCTATGGATGCCCTGCGTACTATGGGTGTCTCGGGCGATGCCGTAAGAAACGCCGTTGATGAGCTGGTTGCCCAGACTCCAGAAGATGCACCTGCTGGTCCTCGTATGGCAGAGCCTCGCATTGAAGGCGGCATCTTTGGCATGCCTGTTGGCGCTGGTCAGATGCGTCCTAACGCAAATGACGACGCTTCCATGCTGGAGCAATTTGGCCGCAACCTTACTAAGCTTGCCGCAGATAAAAAGCTTGACCCTGTCATTGGTCGTGACCGCGAGATTGAGCGTGTCATGCAAGTTCTTGCGCGCCGTCAGAAAAACAACCCACTTATCCTGGGCGATCCAGGCGTTGGCAAGACTGCCATTGTTGAGGGTTTGGCTCAGCTCATTGCTTCTGGCAACGTCCCTGACATCCTGCGCGGAAAGCAGGTCTGGACGCTTGACCTGGCAAGCCTGGTAGCAGGATCCAAGTATCGCGGTGAGTTCGAGGATCGCATGAAGAAGGTTGTTGCTGAACTGGAGAAATCGAAGAACGACATCCTCTTCATCGACGAGATTCACACCGTCATTGGCGCCGGCTCCGCAGAGGGCTCTATCGATGCCGCGTCTATCTTGAAGCCACCGCTGTCTCGTGGAGAAATCCAAGTCATCGGTGCAACTACGGCAGAAGAGTACCGTAAACATGTCGAGAAGGACGCTGCATTTGAGAGGCGTTTCCAGCCTGTCAACATCGGCGAGCCAAACAACGACGATACCATTTCTATCATCCACGGTCTCCAGGACCGCTATGAGAAGCACCACCACGTCCACTACACTGAGGCTGCTATCAAGGCTGCCGTTGCGCTTTCTAGCCGCTACATCCAGGACCGCTTCCTGCCAGATAAGGCAATTGACGTCCTTGATGAGGCTGGCGCCCGCGCACGCATCCACAAGACAAGTCTTCCACCAGAGATTGCCCAGGTAGACGCAGACCTTCTCCGCGTTCGTACCCAGAAGTCTGAGGCAGCAAGCGCTCAGGAGTTTGAGCAGGCAGCTCGTCTGCGTGACCAGGAGAAATCCCTGGTAGCTGAGAGAGACCGCTTGGAGACCCAGTGGCGTGAACAGCTGGACAAGAATATTGTTACCGTTGACGAGGACGATATTGCAAAGGTTGTCTCTGGTATCACCGGTGTTCCTGTTTCTAACCTCACCGAGACTGAGGCTTCAAGGCTGCTTCGTACAGAAGATATCCTTCACCAGCGCGTTGTTGGCCAGGATGAGGCTGTTGTTAAGGTTGCAAAGGCAATCCGCAGAAGCCGTAGTCCTCTCAAAGACCCTAAGCGCCCTGGCGGCTCCTTTATCTTCCTAGGTCCTTCCGGCGTAGGAAAGACTGAGCTTGCAAAAGCCCTAGCAGAGTTCCTGTTTGGCTCCGAAGACGCCCTGCTTTCCTACGATATGTCCGAGTACATGGAGCGTCATACCGTAGCTAAGTTGGTTGGTGCACCTCCAGGATACGTGGGCTACGATGAGGGCGGAGAGCTCACCAAGGCTGTTCGCAGACGTCCATACTCTGTCCTGCTCTTTGATGAGATTGAGAAGGCGCATCAAGACGTCTTCAATATTTTGTTGCAGATTCTGGACGAGGGCCGCTTGACCGACGGTCAAGGTCGCCACGTGGACTTCTCCAACACAGTTGTTATCATGACATCCAACATTGGTGCTCGCGAGATTGCCCGTACCAACACCATGGGCTTCTCGTCAGAGGGCTCTAAGGGACTTTCCGACAAAGAGATTACTAGCCGCGTTATGTCTGAGCTCAAGCGTGGATTCCGCCCAGAGTTTTTGAATCGTGTGGACGAGATTGTTGTCTTCAAGTCGCTCTCTACCGAGCAGCTTCGTGGCATCGTTGACCTCATGGTTCTTGAGCTGCGCGATCGCCTGATTGCCAACGGCATGTCCATCGAACTCACCGAGGCCGCAAAGGACCTGATTGCCAAAGACGGAACTGACCCTGTCTACGGTGCTCGTCCGCTGCGTCGCACTATCCAGTCGATGATTGAAGACCCACTGTCTGAGGAGCTTCTCTCTGGCCAGTGGACTGCAGGCGACATTGTTGCTGTTGACGTTGACGCTGAGGGCAAAAAGCTTGTGTTCACCAAGACCACCGGCGTCATTCCTGAGCCTCGCAAGAAAGAGACAATGGCGCAGCTTGACCAGATGGATGTCAGCATGGGACCATCCTCGCTGCCACAGGGTAGTGCAGGCGGTTCGTCCGACCTGATGTCCTCCGCTGAGTAAGATTCTTTGACCCGAGGTTCTGCCTCGGGTCTTTTTGTATCGCAGCTAAACACACAGCTCTCTTGGCAGAAGCTCTTGGCGAGAAACCCGTCTTCTCCAAACCGTCACTACACGCGCCGGCAACAAAATCGTATACTTGAAACGTTGAAATAAATTGAAGCCGCAAATGTACCAGATTGCAAAACATAGCCTGTAAGCTGCAAGTAATTGAGGGAGAGCCATGGAGCCAACGCAACTTGATCCAAGCGCAATAGAAAATGAGGACCGTATTGCTACAGCTCTGAAGATGACTGCCCCTGGCACAGCGCTCCGCGTTGCACTGGATATGATTATCGCCGGTCGCCTGGGTGCTCTCATTTGCGTGGGAGATACAGAAAACGTCCTTGCTGCGGGCGGAGATGGTTTCAAACTTGATGTTTCCTTCACGGCAAACCGACTGTTTGAGCTTTGCAAAATGGATGGCGCCGTGGTGGTTGACAAAGACCTCACCAGAATTCTGCGCGCCAATTTCCACCTTAATCCTGATGCAACACTTCCAACTGCAGAGACAGGCACTCGTCACCGCACTGCCGCTCGCATGAGCTTGCTCACCAGGGCAATTGTGATTGCTGTGTCTTCTCGTCGTTCGTTGATTACCGTCTACGTTGATGGTCACGTTATCCCACTAAAGTCAGTACCAGCCATTATGTCTACCGTCAACCAGCTTTCGGTTGCTATGCAAAATACGCGCCAGCAACTTGATCGCGCACTTCTGCGCCTGACCGCTCTTGAGCTTGACAACTACGTCACCCTGGGTGATGTAGCAGGCATCTTCTACCTTTTTGAGGTTCTTTTGAGTGCCGCTGACCAGCTTGATTCTTGTCTTTTGGAGCTAGGTAGCGAGGGAAAAACCACCGCTATGCAGCGCGAGGAATACTTGGGCGGCATCGACGAGGCCTATAACCTGATGATTCGCGATTACGCTGTAGATTCTTCCGCTGAAGAGGCGCGTGCCATTCGCCGCCGCTTCCACGAGACGGCAAACACTGAGCTCCGCTCTGCAGAAAGTGTCGGCCAGATTCTGGGATACTCCGATAGCCGCGGAGAAGACGCGTCTATGGAGCCTCTGGGTCTGCGCACGCTTTCCCGCGTTCACGTGGTCAACGATGAGATTGCGGCTAGAATTGTTGACGCATACGATAACCTGCAGCAGTTGCTTCACGTTGCAGAAAACGATACGTCCAGCCTTAAATCTTTAGGTGTCGAGAACCCTGGTGCACTTGCTAATAGTCTCCGCAGAATGTGGGGTAAGTCAGAATAATGGCTGCAAGCAGCACCTGCGCAAAGGTCGTGTCAAAGCCACGTCCTTCTCGCCTCACAACTCATGGAGCAAAAGCCGATACCGTTGCCGTAATTGTGGCTGGCGGCATTGGCGAGCGCTTTGGTTATCCCGACGGCAAGCAGTTTATTTCTGTCTGCGGTCTTCCGTTAATGAGCTGGTCAATTCTTGCGTTTGATCACGCTCCAAGCGTGGCTCATATTGTGATTGCTTGCTCTGACGAGAAACGCACTGCAGTTCAAGAGGGTGTTTTGGGTAAGCTTGTACTCCACAAACCCGTTCATTTTGCAACGTCTGGTGCTACCAGGCAGGAATCGGTTTACAACGCGCTCCAGGTAGTGCCCGCTGGATATGATTTTGTTTCTGTTCATGATGCGGTTCGTCCGCTCATTGAGGTGGAGACAATTGAGCAGGTCATTGGCACGGTTAGAAAGTCGCCTAAGATTGCGGGAGCAATTTTGGCTCACCGAGCAACTGATACATTGAAGCGCGTAGACGGCGCAACCATCGTAGATACACCTGACCGCTCAACTTTTTGGGCTGCTCAGACTCCTCAGGTGTTCAAGACGCGTACGCTCCTTGAAGCTCATGAAGTGGCTCGTCAGGAGGGCTACCAGGGAACCGATGACTCGTCGTTAGTTGAGCGACTTGGTCTTACGGTGTTGTGCGTTGAGTCGCAACGAGAAAACGTGAAGGTCACGTACGCGTCTGACCTTGCAATTGTTGAAGCAACGCTCAGCCGACGCCTGGTAGAAGGCGCAACCGGAAGTGGGGCTGTAGAGTGAGTATGCCAGAGTTTAAAATTGGCCACGGATACGATGTTCATCGCCTGGTAGAGGGTAGAGATCTTATCTTAGGTGGCATCAAAATTGAGCACACCAAAGGTCTTCTCGGCCACTCCGATGCTGACGTTTTGGCTCATGCGCTCATGGATGCCCTGTTAGGAGCCGTGCGTGCCGGCGATATTGGTCAGCTTTTCCCTGATACAGACCTCGCTTATGAGGGCGCTGATTCTATGGTGCTTCTGTCCCATGTTATGCAGCTTGTTCGCGATAAGGGCTTTGAGCTTCTGGACTGTGACTGCACCGTTGCAGCTCAAGCACCTAAATTGCTTTCTCATCGCGACGCTATGAGAAACCGCATGGCTGAGGTCATGGGTGTTTCACCAGATAAAGTTGGTGTAAAAGCAACTACCACCGAAGGCCTTGGCTTTGTGGGTACTCAAGAAGGTATTGCTGCCTGGGCAGTTGTACTGCTGGGACGTAGCGCGCAATAAATTACAGCTCTACGATATGATCGGCTGCTTCCACCACTTTAGGGTCATGAGATATGAGAAGTATTATGTGGTCCTGCTTGACCTTCTTTAAAAGAGTAAGAAGGACATCAACACTGTTTTGATCTAATGCAGAAGTTGGCTCGTCAAGCAACATAACACTTGGATTCATAAGCATCATGCGGATAATTGCAATCTTTTGCTTTTCTCCACCAGAGATAGCTGAGCTTCGTTCACCTAGGCGAACGTCAAGATTTTGATCGTCACCAAGCAGCAATTTTTCCAAATTGAATAGCTTGATATAGCTGATTATCTCTTCATCTGTTGGTTGGTTTTTGCACAGCAGTGTCAGATTATTTCTTACTGTATCGTCAACAATGCTTAGCTCTTGCTCGGTAAATCCAAGCGTATTTTTTCGAAGTTCATACTGATTAATTTGAGCTAGCAAGTCTTCATTTATAGCAATATTGCCTGATAGGTGAGAAGACCACTCTCCGTTAATGAGCTTCAGAAATGTTGATTTGCCTGTACCGTTTCCACCGGTAATGGCATATATATTTCCTTTTGCAAAACTACAAGACAAGTTGTTCATCAGTACTTTATTTGTATGTGGATAAGAGAAAGACACATTTGTGCAGGTAATTTGATTGACATCGTCTGATGGAATGATGTTTCCAACGGATTCTTGAGGTAAATCTAGAATCTGCTCAATTCGATTAAGGCTTACCGTAATGCTCTGATAAGCCATACCAAATTCCATAAGAAGCGTAATAGAACCTAAGAGCGATACAAAATAGCTTGAGATAGTTGCAATATAGCCAGGCTGCAGTGCTCCAAGGAAAATTTGATATGCACAGGTAATAAATACAATGGCTTGGAATACAGCAATCACAGCATTGTTTAATTCTTGTACGCCAAACTCAAGCTTGTACTGCTCATGAATGGCACTACGAAGCTTTTGATTGACGGCATAGTGCTGATTAAAGAAACGCTCAAAGAGGGAATGACGCCTGATGAAATCTACATCAGTGAACTGCGAGAGTTCAATCGATCCATACTGGGACCGCAACTCTTTAGATTCTTTGTATCTTTTATAGGCCGAAGCTTGGATTTGCTTATAGATAATAAAACTCACTAACAGCAGAACAGCTGTTACAAGGGCGGTTAATGGGTTCAAATATAAAATAATCGCAAGGGTGCCTATGACGGAGACCATAGTTGTTGTAAAGCTCACACATTGTGTAAGTACAAAAATTGAAACGTCATTAGCGTCGTTATTTACTGTCTGGCGGTAATGCCCAGAATCATATGACGAGAAAAACGATGAATCTGCATGTTGAATCTTGTCAATCAGCTGTCGCTCAATGGTAAACGCGGAGTCAATCTGCAATTGACAATAGCGCGTTTTAGCAAGATAGGAACAGCCGGCAATAAGAATTCCTAGGGCAGCAACTACAGCACAATAGAAAAGTATTTCACTCCAAGTTGTTCCTGAAATAAAAAGATTAATTACAAATCCAACAAGAAGAGGTTGGATCACCGTAAGCGCTGTGACAAAGAATGACAGAAAGAGAAAAATCGCAAGGCTGCCTTTATCCAGAATGGTAGATATACAGTAGCGGATAATGTTAAAAAACTTACTCATTCGAATCACCTTCTGAAGTTGGTAAGAGCAAGATTTCTTCTGTCTTTTAGTTCTTTGCAGTTTTGATTCAAATATAAATTCTTAAATTTTTATTCGCAAGTTTAATAAAACAAAAAACAATCCAGTACTAATCCGTAAACGGTAACAAAATTGAATCTTGATTAGTAAGGTATGGAACTTAAAGGTTTTCCACAAACCGTTTATACTTACACCAATACACAATGGTTGCGAGGAGTATGCATGCTTGTCTATAACACTCAGACGCATAAAAAAGAAGAGTTCAAGCCAATCGACGAGGGCAAAATCCGCATGTACGTGTGCGGCCCTACGGTTTACGATCAGATTCACATCGGAAACGCCCGTACCTTCCTCTCGTTTGACGTTATTCGACGTTATCTGATGCACAAGGGTTATGAGGTCATCTTTGCTCAGAACCTAACTGACGTTGACGACAAGATTATTCAGCGCGCCATTGAGCAGGGAAGGACTGCTCAAGAGGTTTCTGAAGAGTTTTCTCAGGCGTTTATTGAGCAGATGCACCGTTTCAATATTCTAGATCCGGATATTCGTCCGCGCGCAACGCACGAGATTGAAGCTATGCTCCAGATGATTCAATCTTTGATTGAGCAGGGTCACGCTTACGCAGTTCCTTCGGGTGACGTGTACTTCTCGGTCCGTTCTGACCACGGCTATGGTGTGCTTTCTGGCCGCGATCTTGATCAACTTCGCGCAGGTGAGCGTGTTGAGGTTAATGACGAGAAACGCGACCCATTTGACTTTGCACTCTGGAAGGCTGCTAAGCCTGGTGAGCCTAGTTGGCCAAGCCCTTGGGGAGAAGGTCGTCCAGGTTGGCACAGTGAGTGCTGCGCAATGATTCATCGCTACCTGGGCACTCCAATTGACATTCACGGCGGTGGCTCTGACCTGGTGTTCCCTCATCATGAGAACGAGACCGCGCAGGCATCTTGCGCCTGGCACGCTCCTCTCGCCAATTATTGGATGCACACCGGAATGCTTCGCGTTGACGGTGAGAAGATGTCCAAGTCCTTGGGCAACTTCTACACGCTCAAGGAAGTTTTGGATAAGTATCCTGCAGATGCAGTAAGACTTTTGATGCTTCAGACGCACTATCATGCACCACTTGATTTCTCGTTTGAGCGCCTTGAGGGCACCGTTGGTACGCTCGAGCGCATGAAGACCTGTGTTGCAAATCTCCGTTGGGCTTTCAAGCAGTCTTCTGCTCAGCACGAACTTTCCGATGCTGATTGCACGCTTGCTGAGGCTATTAACACAGCTCAGAGCGAGTTTGACGCTCAGATGGATGACGATTTCAACACCGCAGGAGCACTCGCTGCCATCTTTGCGCTGGTAACTGCTGCAAATACGTATCTTGCAGAGGTCGGCCAGAACGTTGGCGCAAGTCCTGTTCTTCGCGCAGCAGATATGTTGTGCGAGCTCACAGGAGCTTTGGGAATTGATTTGACTCAGGCAGCGTCTACCTCTGATTTGCCAGAGGAGCTTGTGGCGCTTGCCGCACAGGTGGCAGGCTATGAGGGCTCTTTAGCTGACGAGGCTGCAGATGCTTTGCTTGCTGCTCGTCAGGAGGCTCGCTCCCAGAAGAACTGGGCAGTTGCTGATCAAATTAGAGATGGCATTGCTGAGCTTGGACTTTTGATTGAAGATACCGCCGCTGGAGCTCGACTTAAGCGTAAGGCAGACTAACTATGGCAAGAAATCAGCGTTCTACCTCTAAAAACACGCGCTCCGAGGGTGCTGCTGGTCGCGGCGCAGCTGGACGTGGCGGCGCTGTAGGTCGCAGTGCAGCCGGACGCGGCGGCGCGGGTCGCGACGGAGCTGCTGGTCGTGGCAGCGCAGGTCGTGGCTCCAAGAAGGCTGCCGACTGGGGCGGTTATTTTGGCGCCAAGAATGGCCAGAGCTCAAAGGGCAGTCGCTCCACACAAGGCACACGTGCAGCTCAAGGCACTCGCGGACAGAAAGGTGCTGGTGGACAGCGAGGTGCCGGTGCTGGACGTCCCGGTAACAAGAAGCCTGCAACCGATCTTATCGAGGGTCGTCGCGCAGTAGCAGAGGCGCTGACCGTGGGCATTCCATTGAAGAATGCGCTGGTACAGGCTGCAAGTGGACAGAAGGACCAGGAGATTGAGGCGCTTGCACGTCAGCTTGAGCAGGAGGGTATTCCTGTCGAGCGTGTTGCAAAGCCAGTGCTTGACTCGCTTTCAAGCCACGGCGCTCACCAGGGCGTTATTGTCCGTACACAGCCTTTTGCCTATGCCGACCTCTCTGAAATCATTCAGCGCGCGGGTTCTGAAAACGCGCTGGTTGTGGTCTTGGACCACGTTACTGACGAGGGAAACTTTGGTGCAATCGTCCGAAGCGCCGAGGTAGTTGGCGCAGCCGGCGTTGTTATTGCAAACGCTCGCGCCGCCCGAGTTGGCGTTGGAGCTTACAAGACATCCGCAGGAGCCGTGCTTCACCTGCCAATCGTTCAGGTTTCTAATCTGTCACGCGCTCTTGAAGAGCTCAAAGCCGCAGGTTTTTGGACATGTGGCTCTACCGAGCATGCAACCCAGTCCGTGTGGGAGGCTCCTATGGGAGGCCGCCTTGCACTTGTCATGGGCTCTGAAGGCTCAGGAATTTCTCGCCTTATGCTCGAGAAGTGCGATTTTACGTGCAAACTTCCTCAGTTTGGCCAGGTAGAGTCATTGAACGTTGCTCAGGCAACGACGGTTATGTGTTACGAGTGGCTCCGCAGGACTCAGGAAGCGTAAGCCCTGGAAGCATAAGCCCAGGACGAGTAAGCCCAGGAAGCGTAAGGTATGGCTCAGAAAAAATCGCTGCTTGTAGTCGATGGCTATAACGTCATGTTGGCAACTCCTCGCTATGAGGTGCTGCTGGATGAGCAGGGCTCGTCTACGCAAGAAACCGCTGCTGAGAGGGCTTATCACCTTAACACTGATCCGTTTTATCGCGCCCGTTTGGCGCTCATTTCTGACGTTGCCACGTTTGCGCAGAGCACCTACGAGGCCGTTATTGTGTTCGACGGCAAGGGAAATGTAAACGACGAGCGCCCGGAGCGTAGCCATGCTGGCGTGCAGCTGGTTTTCTCCGAAACGGGGGAGTCTGCAGATAGCGTCATCGAGCGCCTGGTCACGGATGGGCGAGAGGCTGGTCGCAAGGTATTTCTGGTCACGTCGGACCGGGACATCCGCGCCACGGCTGGCTTTGGGCCTGGCGAGGTCACGCGCATTGCAAGCGCATCTCTGGTCCACGAGATTTCCCAGGCAGATAACGTTGTCGAAGAGATGCGTCGCGATCAGGTCAGCACGCGCATGACGCTTGAAGACCGTATTTCTCCAGAACAGCGCGAGAAACTCTGGAAGCTTCTGGGCAGATAAACGACTGGGTGCGCGTCTCCCGCGCCCGACGCGTCAATGTGTCTGACCGCACCCAACGTGCCTGACCTCACCAATGCGTTTGGAGCGCGCCTGGGCGCAATTAGCGCGCCTGATTTGATTGACGCGCCTGATTTCTGCAAAGAATCTGTAACTTTTGCCTAAAAACATCAAAGAATCGGTGGATTTGCCTGATTTTGTTAAAGAATCGGTGACTCAAATACAGATTCTTTGCACTTTTCAGGCAGAATTCTCGGGGCGTGGCCTTGAATCCGGGATGATGGTGGGTGGTTTTCATGGGTGCTTTCATCGAGTCTGATTTTCTCGCCAAGTCTGAGTTATTTGCCGGTTTTTCTCGCCAATTCTGAGCTGTTTTACTCAGACATGATGTACTTTTCAGGCTGACTAAACTTAACCAGACAGCGTACTCGCACCAAGCTCACTTCCTCAGAAGGGAAGCGTTTTCACAAGCCGCATCGGCCAGTTTGTGGAGAAAAATTTCTCAAAAATTGAGACTAGACCAAAGCCAGAAAAGTCTATAGAATATCCTCTGCACTTGATGCCGCTATAGCTCAGCTGGTAGAGCAACTGACTTGTAATCAGTAGGTCCCGGGTTCGAAGCCTGGTGGCGGCACCACTTGATTTTTCAGCCAGGCATCGCCTGGCTTTTTTCGTGCGAATTTTGGGACACTCGAGGAATTGCTCGGGTAGAAACTCGTGTAAATATATGTATGGCGACAGAAATTGCGAAGACAAATTGCCATTAACGGAAACAAAAGCCACTTCAGGCCGATGCGAAAGCCCATATCCGTTTGGCGAGAAAATCGAATGGGCTTGCGACAAGAAAATCGCTTGAGGTTGTGGTGAGAAAACCGCATGGAATCGTGGCGAGAAAATCGCTTGGAATTGTGGAAAATATTTGATAAGATACGCCCGGTTGGGTGGATTACGTTGACAAGATTTTTATTCAATCGTAATATTTTCCCGCTTACGAGGTAATTGGAAGTTCTACTAGACTTCCTGCATACGTTAAACCGCAAGGTAAACAGCGTACACAATTGCTTCTAGAGTGCTTGAAAACGGCATTCGGGGATATGGCACAGCGGCAACTGCGGCGGACTGTAAATCCGCTCCTTATTGGTTCCTTGGTTCGAGTCCAAGTATCCCCACCACGCCCGTGTAGCTCAGTAGGTAGAGCACTTCGTTGGTAACGAAGAGGTCACCGGTTCAAATCCGGTCGCGGGCTCCATTTTTCAAGCGGCATTTATGCCGGCGTAGCTCAGCTGGTTAGAGCACACGGCTCATACCCGTGACGTCACTGGTTCGAATCCAGTCGCCGGTACCAGACTCTTTACGGCGTACATGTCCTAGACATTTGCGCCGTTGAGTATAAACAGACGTTTTTTCACCACGGTCTAGCCCGAGGGTTAGTTCCAGAAGGAGGATTGGCAATGGCCAAGGAAAAGTTTGACCGCACAAAGCCACACGTAAACATCGGTACCATTGGTCACGTCGACCACGGTAAGACTACCCTTACCGCAGCAATCACCAAGGTCCTCTCTGAGACCGAGGGCTGCAAGGCAGACTATACCGCCTTCGAGAACATCGATAAGGCTCCAGAGGAGCGTCAGCGTGGTATTACCATTTCCGTTGCTCACGTTGAGTACGAGACTTGGGAGCGCCATTACGCTCACGTCGACTGCCCTGGCCACGCAGACTACATCAAGAACATGATTTCTGGTGCAGCTCAGATGGACGGCGCAATCCTCGTTATTGCTGCAACCGACGGTCCTATGGCTCAGACTCGTGAGCACATTCTTCTTGCACGTCAGGTCGGCGTTCCTTACATCGTCGTCTTCCTGAACAAGTGCGATATGGTTGATGACGAGGAGCTCATTGACCTCGTCGAGATGGAGACCCGTGACCTTCTCTCCGAGTACGACTTCCCAGGCGATGACCTTCCAATCATCCGTGGTTCCGCTCTCGGCGCTCTTAACGGCGAGGAGAAGTGGGTTGAGTCCATCCGTGAGCTCATGCACACCGTTGACTCCTACATCCCAACACCAGCTCGTGACAACGAGAAGCCATTCCTGATGGCAATCGAGGACGTCATGACCATTTCTGGTCGTGGTACCGTTGCTACTGGCCGTGTTGAGCGTGGTGAGCTCAAGCTCAACGATCCAGTCGAGATCGTTGGTATTAAGCCAACTCAGAACTCTGTTGCTACCGGCATTGAGATGTTCCGTAAGACCATGGACTTCTGCGAGGCTGGCGACAACGTTGGTATTCTTCTTCGTGGTGTTAAGCGCGAGGACATCGAGCGCGGTCAGGTTCTCTGCAAGCCTGGTACCGTTACTCCACACAAGAAGTTCACCGGTGAGGTTTACGTTCTTACTAAGGAAGAGGGCGGCCGTCACACCCCATTCTTCTCTGGTTACCGTCCACAGTTCTACTTCCGTACAACTGACGTAACCGGCGACATCTACGAGCTCACCGATGCAAACGGTGGCAAGGTAGAGATGGCTATGCCTGGTGACCACATCACCGTTGGCTGCGAGCTCATTCACCCAATCGCTCTTGAGCAGGGTCTGAAGTTCGCTATCCGCGAGGGTGGCCACACCGTCGGCGATGGCCGTGTTTCCACCGTCATCGAGTAACTTCTTTTAAAGTTGCTAACTTGCCCGGCGTGCTTTTTGCGCGCCGGGTTTTTTGTCGAGAAAAAATATGTGAACGCCTAGAGTAATTAGAGAAAAGTATTGACATCTCTGGGTAGTGGGTGCTAACCTAAGCAACCGCGTCACATTTCGAGAATACATCTCGTGACCGTGTTCAGGAGGATCAATGCGTACACTCGTTACTCTCGCCTGCACTGAGTGCAAGCGTCGTAATTACACTACGGACAAGAATAAGTCCAACAACCCAGATCGTATGGAGTTGAAGAAGTACTGCCCATGGTGCCACAAGCACACGGTACATCGCGAGACCCGCTAGGCTAGGTGGGTTCGTTCTAGGCCAGTAGCTCCAATGGTAGAGCGGCGGTCTCCAAAACCGTTTGTTGAGGGTTCGAGTCCTTCCTGGCCTGCCAGATAACTTCACCGGCCTTCCCATAAGGGTTGGCCGGTTTGTATGTAGGTATAACATCCAAGGGAGCGTAGGATGGCAAATAAGGAGCGCAATAAGAGGAGCGCACGTAAGGCTCGCGCAGAAGAGCGCGCCCAGCGTGAGGCCCTTCAGGCTGAAGCTACTCCTGAAGCTTCTACTAAGGCCACTAAGGCCGAGGCAAAGAAGCAGGAGAAGTCCATTCAGCGTAACGCTAACCCTGGCTTCTTTGGCCGCCTGGGTGCTTATTTTGCAGGCGTTCGTACAGAAATGCACCGCGTTGTGTGGCCTTCAAGCTCTGAGCTTGCTGGTTTCTCTGTAGCCGTAATTGCAACAATCATTTTCTTTGGCTTGGTAACTTGGCTGGTTGATACTGGCATTGTTGCTGGTCTCGTCGCCTTTACTGGACTGAGGGGATAATCAATGGCTAAGCGCTGGTATGTAGTTCACACCTATTCAGGTTATGAGAACAAGGTAAAGACTGACCTTGAGCACCGTATTGAGACCTATGGCCTTGAGCGTGCTGTTGTTGATATTCAGATTCCTACTGAGGAAGTTACTGAGGTCAAGGACGGCGGTAAGCGCGAGACCAAAGAGTCCAAGGTTTTCCCAGGTTACGTTCTTGTTCGCATGGAGCTGGATGACAATACTTGGGCTGTTGTTCGTAACACCCCAGGCGTAACTGGTTTTGTTGGTATTGACGGCAAGCCAGTTCCTCTGCGTCGTGATGAGTTCGATAAGATCATGCGTCGTGGCGGTATGAAGACGGGTAGCCCTGTACCTAAGCGTACAGCAACCAATATTGAGGTCGGTCAGGCAATTCACGTTCTTTCTGGTCCTCTCGCTGACTTTGACGGAACTGTTTCTGAGGTCAACGCAGAGTCCGGCAAGATCAAGGTTATGCTCACCATCTTTGGTCGCGAGACTCCAGTTGAGCTCACCATGGATCAGATTTCCCTGATAGACTAGTAACTAACGGCTTATCCCGCACTTCTCGTCCCTTGTGGATTGCTTCTCGGGAGTGCGCGAGAATAGACTCAAACGTATTTAAACAGGAGGCTTAACATGCCCGCAAAGAAGGTTGTTAACTTTATTAAACTGCAGATTCCTGCAGGCCAGGCAAACCCAGCTCCTCCAGTAGGACCAGCTCTGGGTGCTGCACAGGTCAACATTATGCAGTTCTGCCAGGCATTCAACGCTGCAACTCAGGACAAGGCTGGCGACATCATTCCAGTCGAGATTTCTGTTTACGAGGATCGTTCCTTTGACTTCGTAACCAAGACTCCTCCAGCAGCTCAGCTCATCAAGAAGGAGCTTCATCTCAAGGGTGGTTCTGGTGTTCCTCAGCGCGATAAGGTTGGCCAGCTCTCCCAGGAGCAGCTCACCAAGATTGCTGAGATCAAGATGCCTGACCTCAACGCAAACGACATTGAGGCTGCAAAGAAGATCGTCGCTGGTACCGCTCGTTCCATGGGTGTAACCATCGCCGAGTAGTGTTTACTCCCGTCAGCCATTTGCGTGGCTGACGGTTGTTTTTGTCAGAGCATCCGACGTTAGTGCACGTAGTTGGGTTTCTCACCAAGAGAGCGTAACTATGGACGGAAGATGCAGGAGTGGGAGGGCAGACGCCCGCTAACCACAGGAGGTACATAATGCCTAAGCACGGAAAGAACTACAAGAATGCAGTTGCCAAGGTAGACGGTGCAAACCTCTACAGCCCAAAAGAGGCAGTAACCCTTTCTAAGGAGCTTGCAACTGCTAAGTTTGACGAGACCATTGAGGTAGCAATTCGCCTTGGTGTCGATACTCGTAAGGCTGACCAGAACGTTCGCGGCTCCATCTCTCTGCCTCACGGCACTGGTAAGTCCGTTCGCGTTGCAGTCTTCGCAGAGGGCGAGAAGGCCCGCGAGGCTGAGGCAGCTGGCGCTGACATCGTCGGTGGCGACGAGCTCATCGCAGAGGTCGAGAAGGGCATGCTTGACTTTGACGCAGCAATCGCAACCCCTCAGATGATGGGCAAGGTTGGCCGTCTTGGTCGTGTTCTTGGTCCTCGTGGCCTTATGCCTAACCCTAAGCTCGGTACCGTTACCATGGATGTTGCAAAGATGGTTAACGAGCTCAAGGCTGGTCGTGTTGAGTATCGTGCAGACCGTTTTGGTATCTGCCACGTTGCAATCGGCAAGGCTTCTTTTGAGGTCCAGCAGCTTGTTGAGAACTATGGCGCACTGATTTCCGAGATTATCCGCGTCAAGCCATCCAGCGCAAAGGGTAAGTACGTCAAGACCGTTGCTATTTCCTCTACTATGGGCCCTGGTATCAAGGTTGATCCAACCAAGGTTCGTAACCTCATGGAGGACTAAGCTAAACGCTTCGAAGTACCTAGCACGTTTAATCCGGTATCTGCTTGCAGGTACCGGATTTTTCTTTCGAGGCTTTAGCCTGTTGAGCGCGAGAAACGCGCGAAATACAAAACCACCCGCTATGCGGGTGGAGAATACTTTTTGCTTTGCAAATTAAAATCCTTCCTTCTAGCATAGCGATTGTTCAGGTCACTAATAGCCAAGAAGGAAGGAGTAGCTATGGCACATAAGGCCAATAGCCTTGCACACACAAAATGGTTATGTAAATACCACATTGTGTTTACACCAAAGTATAGAAGGAAAGTCATTTATAACAAATACAGAGAGGACCTTCGAGAAATACTCAAGATGCTTTGTGACTGGAAAGGGGCAGAAATTCTAGAAGGTCACCTCATGCCAGATCACATACACATGCTTGTGAGTATCCCACCTAAGATAAGCGTCTCAAGTTTTATGGGTTACTTAAAAGGTAAAAGCTCACTGCTCATGTTCGACAGACATGCAAATCTTAAATATAAGTATGGTAATAGAAAGTTTTGGGCTGAAGGCTACTATGTATCAACCGTAGGTCTTAATGAGGCGACAATAAGAAAATATATTCGAGAACAAGAAAATGCCGATATAGCTCAGGATAAATTAAGTTTGAAGGAATATGAAAATCCCTTCGATAAATAATCTAGCTAGATAGCCAGTTTAACTGGCCGCCGGCGTTACATTGCTATTGTGACCTGAACGAAGTGAAGGGCAAAAGACTTGAGTCCTGGGCAAGTATACTTAGGGTTATACCCTAAGAGCAAACCACCCGCTATGCGGGTGGTTGTGATTGAAGCGTGCATGCGGCGTATGCGTGAACTCGGTTTACAGCGTGCATGCGGCTGAGTTGTGCGTAGCAGCTTATCCGTTCTTCTCGTCAAATTTTTGTGAAGAGAAAGAAATTGTGCACTCAACCTTGACTTGGATAGTTTTTTGCTGCACAATATCCAACGCAAGACAGACGTCTTGTAGTTGCACGTTCGCTGCCAAAGACAGCCGGCGCCTTGAATCCAAGGCTTAATGGGAATTCCCGCCTGCCGAGGTGGTCTTGAGATTAGTACATCCAGACCCCGCTTTGGTTGCCAAAGTGGGGTCTTTTCATGTGAGGGCCGCACCTGTTGGCGCTCGTGCCCGAGACATGATAAAGGAGGTGTACTACATGCCAGCTCAGTCTAAACTTGATTTGCTCGAGAAGGTTTCCGCTTCTCTCGAAAACTCCAAGGGCCTGTTTGTTATCGACTATCGTGGTCTCTCCGTAAAGGAGACTCAGGAGCTTCGCCGCGCACTTACCGCAGCAGGTGCTCACATGAAGGTCTATAAGAACAACATCGTCAAGATTGCTCTTAAGAACGCTGGTATGCCAGAGATTGACGAGATGCTCGCTGGTACCTGTGCATACGTGTTCTATGAGAACGATCCTGTCGAGGCCGCTAAGGTCATCAAGGATCAGGCCAAGAAGCTCAAGAAAGTTGAGTTCATTGGTGGCATCGCTGATGGTCAGGCACTTACTGCTGACGAGGCAAAGGCTTACGCAGATCTTCCTTCTCGCGAGGAGCTCATTGCAAAGCTTGTCTTCGTTGTTGCAAGCCCACTTACCGGTATTGCACAGGTTTGCGCTGGTCCAGCTCGTGGACTCGCAACCGCTCTTTCTGCAGTCGCAGATCAGAAGAACGCTGCATAAGCAACGTTTTGTTGTACCCGCGCATTAGCGCAAACCGCGTGAGAGTGTAGACGCACTTAAACGCACACATACAAGCCGGGCTTTTGCCCAGATGCAGTACAAAGGCTGCATCGTTTAAAAAGGAGAATTGACATGGCTGTCACTAAAGATGAGATCATTGAGGCCCTTAAAGAGATGCCAGCACTCGAGCTTTCTGAGCTCGTTCACGAGCTTGAGGACGTCTTCGGCGTTTCCGCTGCTGCTCCTGTAGCTGTCGCTGCTGCTCCTGCAGCTGGTGGCGCTGCTGAGGAGGCAGAGGAGAAGACCAACTTTGACGTTGTTCTCGAGGGCTTCGGCGACAACAAGATCGGCGTCATCAAGGTTGTCCGTGCTCTTACTAACCTTGGCCTCAAGGAGGCAAAGGAGGTCGTCGAGGGTGCTCCTAAGGCTGTCCTCGAGGGCGCTAAGAAGGAGGACGCTGAGGCTGCTAAGGCTCAGCTCGAGGAGGCTGGCGCAACCGTCACCCTTAAGTAAGTCCATCCTACATAGCTTACTGGAGAGGTCAGACTTCGGTCTGACCTCTTTTTTGTTTGCCTGGCGAGGAACCCGCGCGCTCGAAAATCGTATCAAGCTTGGGCGCTTTTGCTGCAGCCTGAAAAGTGAATCAAGTCTGAGCGATTTGCCTGTTTTTCTCGCCTTATCTGAGTACTTTTGCTCAGACTTAGTGTGCATTTCAGGCTCATGAATCCAGCGTGATTGCTCTAGCATCCTGCGTGAGTTGTCCTAGTTCTTTATGCGCCTGATTTCTTCAAAGAATCTGTAACTTTTGCCTAAAAATATAAAAGAAACTGTGGATTTGCCTGATTTCATCAAAGAATCTGTATCTCAAATACAGATTCTTTGCACATTTCAGGCGCACATTGCTAGTCAGGCGCGCTTGGCGAGAAATCGGTGCGTTCGGAGCGCCGTACAAAGTAACGCGGCGGGGGAGTGCCGCTCACCGAAAGCTATTCCTGTCTCCGTAGACCTTCTCCACAAAATCTTCATAACTAGAAAAGACGAGTTAGTTAAGGATTTACCTGCAACATAACGTTTGTGCAGTTGAAAAACATAAACGCGATAATATAGTCAAAACGTCTTAAAAAATCAAGTGTTTTTCTGTTGACGCGCATTAAAATCTTGACTAAATTACTAGGTTGCGACAATTGCCACCTTCCACCCTTTTGAAGGAGGACAACCTGGTGTCTACCGCTAAAAAGACTTCCCTCACCACGCCTCAGGCGCATACTGGACGCAGGACGTTCAGTAAGATTCCCGCAGCTATGGAGCTGCCAAATCTGATTTCTGTACAGAAGGAATCATTTGAGCGCTTTATGGGAGAGGGCCTTGCAGAGTCCTTCGCTGAGTTCTCGCCAATTGAGAACAGCGCTGGAACCATGCAGGTCACCTTTGGTGACCATCAGTTTGGCGACCCTGCCAATTCAATGGCTGAGTGTCGTGCAAAAGACATTTCATATCAAGCACCTCTTTTTGTTGACGTCCGTTTTGTCAACAAAGAGACTGGTGAGATGAAGGAGCAGCTTGTCTTCATGGGTGATTTCCCACTGATGACTGAGCGCGGTACCTTCATCATCAACGGTTCTGAGCGCGTTGTGGTTTCACAGCTCGTTCGTTCGCCTGGCGTGTACTTCTCGTCAGAGATGGACAACGGTGTTCTGGTCCACAAGTCTCAGTTCATCCCTGCACGTGGTGCATGGCTTGAGTTTGAGGTTGATAAGCGCGGCCACCTGGTCGTCTCCATTGACCGCAAGCGTCGCCAGAGTGCTACCGTCTTCCTCCGTGCACTTGGCATTGCTGTTACCGATGACGAGATTCTCTCGCTCCTTGGTGATTCCGATGTTGTTCGCAACACACTTGAGCGTGACGTTGCAACCACACGTGAGGATGCTCTTATCGAGATTTATCGTCGTCAGCGTCCAGGCGAGCCACCAACTGTTGACTCTGCCCGTTCTCTGCTTGACGGCCTCTTCTTCAACGAGCAGCGCTATGACCTTGCTCGCGTTGGTCGTTACAAGATCAACAAGAAGCTTGAGGAAGAGATTCCTGCAGACGTTCGTGTTCTTACCAAAGAGGACATCGTCGCAGCTCTTCAGTATCTTCTTGCTGTTCATGCAGGTGATGAGTCTAAGCACCTTGATGACATTGACCACTTTGGCAACCGCCGCGTCCGTACCGTTGGTGAGCTGGTCCAGAATCAGTTCCGCATTGGTATGAGCCGCATGGAGCGTGTTGTTCGTGAGCGTATGGCATCTCAGGATGCAGACGACATCACTCCACAGTCTCTGATCAACATCCGTCCAATTGTTGCTGCAATCAAGGAGTTCTTCGGTTCTTCTCAGCTTTCGCAGTTCATGGACCAGGCAAACCCACTTGCTGGTTTGACTCACAAGCGTCGTCTTTCTGCTCTGGGACCTGGCGGTCTTGCAGGACACAAGTCTGGCTCCAGCCGTCGTACCAACGTTCCTACCGCAGTCCGCGACGTTCACAACTCGCACTACTCCCGTATGTGCCCAATCGAGACTCCTGAGGGACCAAACATTGGTCTTATCGGCTCTTTGGCACTGTACGCTCACGTAAATGAGTACGGTTTTATCGAGGCTCCTTATCGTAAGGTCACAGGCGGCGTTGTCTCTGACGACATTGTTTGGATGACTGCAGACGAGGAGGAGAATCACATTATTGCTCCTGCTAACACCCCAATTGACCCTAAGTCTAAGAAGTTTGTTGAGGTTGACGCAGACGGCAAGATTGTTGATGCAGACCGCGTTATTGCACGTACCCGCGACTTCGACGGTTCCTTCGGTGCACCTGCACAGGTTCCTGTTGAGGACGTTGACTACATGGACGTTTCTCCACGTCAGCTTCTCTCCGTCGCAGCTAACCTCATTCCATTCCTTGAGCACGACGATGCAAAGCGTACCCTCATGGGTGCAAACATGCAGCGTCAGGCAGTGCCTCTGATTCAGTCTCACGCTCCATTTGTTGGAACTGGTATGGAGGGCCGCGCAGCTCAGGACTCTGGTGAGCTTATTTGCGCAGAGTTTGCCGGCGAGGTCACCGAGGTTGATGCAGCTCACGTTGTCATCTACTCCGATGAGCACGGTTCTCAGCGCTACGATCTTCCTAAGTACGAGCGCTCCAATCAGTCCACTTGCATTAACCACCGTCCAATCGTCACTGTCGGACAAAAGGTCGAGAAGGGCCAGCCAATCGCAGACGGTCCATCTGTTGACCACTCTGAGCTGGCACTTGGTGCAAACCTTACCGTTGCTTACATGCCATGGGAAGGCTACAACTACGAGGACGGTATTATCGTCTCCGAGCGTGTTGTTCAGGAAGACCTTCTGACCTCCGTTAACATTTCCCGCCACGAGATTGATGCTCGTGACACCAAGCTTGGTGCTGAGGAGATTACCCGCGAGATTCCAAACCTTGGTGAGGACATGCTCGCAAATCTCGACGATGACGGTATCATTCGCATCGGCGCTGAGGTTGGCCCTGGCGATATTCTGGTTGGTAAGGTCACTCCTAAGGGTGAGACTGCTCTGACCGCAGAAGAGCGCCTGCTTCGCGCAATCTTTGGTGCTAAGGCACATGATGTTCGCGATACTTCCCTTAAGATGCCGCACGGCTCCTACGGCCGCGTTGTTGACGTTGTCCGCTTCAGCCGTGAGGCTGGAGACGACCTGCCTCCAGGAGTAAACGACCTGGTCCGCGTCTTTGTTGCTCAGCGCAGAAAGATCCAGCAGGGCGATAAGATCGCTGGTCGTCACGGTAACAAGGGTGTTATTTGTAAGGTTCTCCCTGTTGAGGACATGCCTTACATGGCAGATGGTACCCCAGTAGACGTTATTCTCGACCCACTGGGCGTTCCTTCCCGTATGAACGTTGGTCAGCTGCTTGAGTGCCACCTTGGCTGGGGCGCTGCACACGGTTGGGATGACGACGACGTAGATTCTAAGCGTTATGTTGAGGGCCCAATTCCTGTTGCAACACCACTCTTTGACGGTGCTACTGATGAGTCCGTTGCAGAGATTGTTCGCCGCACCAACATCAATATGATCAACAAGGCTCTCAAGGAGTACGGCGAGGACATGCGTGAGGAGTTTGTTCCACAGCTTAATGAGCGTGGTAAGACTACCCTCTACGATGGTCGTACCGGCGAGGCTTTCAAGAGCCCAATTACCGTTGGTGTTTCTTACATCCTGAAGCTCGGCCACATGGTTGACGATAAGATCCACGCACGTTCAACTGGTCCTTACTCTCTTGTTACTCAGCAGCCTCTGGGTGGTAAGGCTCAGTTCGGCGGTCAGCGCTTTGGTGAGATGGAGGTTTGGGCACTGTATGCATACGGTGCTGCTAACGTCCTCCAGGAGATCCTCACCGTTAAGTCTGACGATACCAACGGCCGTGTTAAGACCTATGAGTCCATTGTTAAGGGCGAGAACATTCCTACTGCAGGAATTCCTGAGTCCTTCAAGGTTCTGGTCAAAGAGATTCGCTCCCTGGCACTTGACATTGAGCCAATCTCCTATCGTAAGCGTGCAAATACCGCAAAGGTCACAGATCCTGAGGAGAAGAACGCTGTTGAGATCCTCAACGACCTTGGCTTCACTGAGGTAACCGCTTCCGACCTGTCCCAAGACGCTGAGGGTGCATCCGCACTTGTAGGCGACGCGACCACCGATAAGGAGTAGCGACTGTGGCAGATTTCGATTCCACTGAATTTGACGCTATTAAAATTTCTCTAGCGTCTGCTGATGATATCCGCGGTTGGTCCTATGGCGAGGTAAAGAAGCCTGAGACCATCAACTACCGTACCCTTAAGCCAGAGAAGGACGGCCTTTTCTGCGAGAAGATTTTTGGACCTGTAAGGGACTGGGAGTGCGCCTGCGGTAAGTACAAAGGCATTCGCTTCAAAGGTATTACCTGCGAGCGCTGCGGTGTTGAAGTAACCACCGCAAAGGTTCGTCGTGACCGCATGGGTCACATCGAGCTTGCTGCTCCTGTAAGCCACATCTGGTACTTCAAGAGCCCAACCAGCTTCCCTCTGGCACGTCTTCTTGATATCAAGAGCAAGGACCTCGAGAAAGTCCTCTACTTTGCATCTTACGTAATCACCAGTGTTGACACTGAGGCACGTGAGGCTGACGTAGACGATCTTCGTGAGGAGCTTGCAGCAGATCTCGAAGAGCTTGACGCAGAGCGTGACGATCAGATCGCACGTCTTCGCGAGCAGGGCCAGCCACAGGATGACGAGTTTGGCGATTTTGAGCCTCTTTCTGAGGACGAGATTCGTGCAGGCGTCGCTGATCTTGAGGAAGAGTACGAGGAAGAGAAGACTCTTCGTCGTGAGGCTTTCGAGAAGTTTATGCAGCTTGAGACTAGAGAGCTCATCTCCGATGAGGGTCTGTTCTCCGAGCTTAAGCGCTACTATGGCATCTACTTCAAGGGTGGCATGGGCGCAGAGGCAGTGCGTGACCTTCTCTCCAACATTGACCTTGAGAAAGAGGCCAAGGAGCTCCGCGCTATTATCGCCAATGAGGATGCTCAGAAGCAGAAGCGCGAGAAGGCCATTAAGCGCCTTGAGATTGTTGACGCCTTCCTTAAGGGCGGTAATGATCCAGCTAACATGATTCTTGACGTTGTACCAGTTATTCCACCTGATCTTCGTCCTATGGTTCAGCTTGATGGTGGCCGTTTTGCAGCTTCCGACTTAAACGATTTGTATCGTCGTGTTATTAACCGTAACAATCGTCTTAAGCGCCTGCTTGATCTTGAGGCACCTTCTATCATTGTTAACAACGAGAAGCGCATGCTTCAGGAGTCCGTTGACGCTCTGTTTGACAACGGTCGCCGTGGCCGTCCAGTCACCGGTCGTGGTGGACGTCCTCTGAAGTCTCTTGCTGAGGCCCTTAAGGGTAAGCAGGGTCGCTTCCGTCAGAACCTTCTGGGTAAGCGTGTTGACTACTCTGGCCGTTCCGTCATTGTTGTTGACCCACACCTGAAGCTGCACCAGTGCGGCCTTCCATCTGCTATGGCACTTGAGCTCTTCAAGCCATTTGTTATGCGTCGTTTGGTTGAGCTCCGCAAGGTTGAAAACATTAAGGGCGCAAAGCGCGCTATTGACCGTGGTACCCCAGTTGTTTGGGACGTTCTGGATGAGGTCATTCAGGACCGCCTCGTTCTTCTCAACCGCGCACCTACCCTTCACCGTCTGTCCATCCAGGCATTTGAGCCAGTCCTTATCGAGGGTAAGGCAATCCACCTGCACCCACTGGTCTGCGCACCATTCAACGCAGACTTCGACGGCGACCAGATGTCGGTCCACGTGCCACTTTCTACTCAGGCACAGACAGAGGCTCGCATTCTGATGCTCTCTAGCAACAATCTCAGAAGCCCTGCTTCTGGTAAGGTTCTGACCGTTCCTTCTCAGGATATGGTCTTTGGTGTCTACTACCTCACTTCCGAGAAGACCGGTGAAGACGCTAAGACTCTTACCTTTGCAAGCTTTGAGGACGCTCTTCTGGCTATTGAGGCCAACCGTGACCTTGATATCCAGGCAAAGGTTGTTGTTCGCGTAAGCTCCAAGGATGCAAACGTTGCTGATAGCGATCGTGCTATCTTCCGCGTTATGACTGGTCGCGGTCAGTATGAGGACCTGGACGTTACTGAGGGTACTAAGCGTTTTGAGACCACTGTTGGTCGCATTATCTTCAACCGTCAGTGCCTGCCAGAGGATTACCCATACATCAACTACAAGATGGTTAAGTCCGACATTGGAGTTCTGGTCAACGATTGCTGCGACCGTTACCCAATGGCTGATGTTGAGCCAATTCTGGACAACATCAAGAAGACTGGTTTCCACTACGCAACCCTTGCTGGTCTGACTGTTTCCGTTTGGGATGCTGTCATTCCTCCACACAAGCCACAGCTGCTTCAGGAGGCACAGGACCGCGTTGACCAGATCAACGAGTACTACGAGGATGGCTTCCTTTCCGAGCGAGAGCGTCACGTTGAGGTTGTTAACGCATGGACCGAGTGCACCGATCTTCTCGGCTCTGAGATGCTTGCAGGCTTTGCAGAGGACAACCCAATTTACATGATGGCTGATTCTGGAGCTCGTGGTTCTAAGACACAGCTTCGCCAGCTTGCTGGTATGCGAGGCCTGATGGCGGATATGTCCGGTGAGACCATTGACCTTCCAATTAAGGCAAACTTCCGCGAGGGTCTTGAGCCTCTTGAGTACTTCATTTCTACCTACGGTGCTCGTAAGGGTCTGGTAGATACCGCATCCCACACCTCTGACTCTGGTTACCTGACTCGTCGTCTTGTCGACGTTGCGCAGGACGTCATTGTCCGCGAGGAGGACTGCGGTACTGATGAGGCAGTCACTTATCCTCTGATTAAGCCTGGTCAGACTTCTGTTGATACTGACCTGATTGGCCGCTGCACCCTTGAGGATGTCTGCGATCCAAACACTGGTGAGGTTCTTATCCCTGCTGGTGGCTATGTTGAGTCCAAGCAGGATCTTGAGCGTCTTGTTGAGCATGGCCTTGCTAAGGTTCAGCTCCGTGCGCTTCTGACCTGTAAGTCTAAGTACGGCGTCTGCCAGAAGTGCTACGGCTGGGATCTTTCCACCCGTCGTCCTGTCAACATTGGTACTGCAGTTGGTATTATCGCAGCTCAGTCCATTGGTGAGCCTGGTACTCAGCTGACCATGCGTACCATTCACTCCGGTGGTGTTGCAGGCGCAGACGATATTACGCAGGGTCTTCCTACCGTTGCTCGTATGTTCGACGTCGTCGGCAACGTCAACGAGAAGATTCTTGGCCGCGAGGCTGACCTGGCTCCCGTTTCTGGTGTTCTTCACATCACCCCAGAGACCACCGAGTACCTGCTGCGTATTGTTGATGCAGACGATGCTTCTCGCATTATCGAGGAGTGGCGTGTACCTGCATCCGTTCGCTTCATGCCTGGCATTGAGGATGGCGCTGTTGTCCGTGCTGGTGATCAGATTACCCGCGGCTTCGTCAACTTCCGTATGCTCCGTCGACTCACTGACATTGAGTCCACCATGCACACCTTCGTTGAGTCTGTTAAGGACGTCTATACCTCTCAGGGTGTAGAACTCAACGATAAGCACATTGAGGTTATCGCACGTCAGATGCTTCGCCGTGTTCAGGTTACCAACCCAGGTGACTCTTCGTACCTGCTTGGTCAGTATGTGGACCGCTATGTCTTTGCAGAGACTGTCCAGAACATTGCTCTTGCTGGTGGTACTCCACCAGAGGCAGAGCCAGCAATCCTTGGTACTCTGAAGGTTGCAAGTTCTATTGATTCTTGGCTCTCCAGCGCATCGTTCATCCGTACTGCAGGTGTTCTCACCTCTGCAGCTATCGAAGGCGATGTTGACCACCTGCTTGATCTCAAGTCCAACGTTATTGTTGGTAAGCAGATTCCTGCAGGTACAGGCCTCTCTGCATACAGCGATGTTGAGCTTACGTACCATGGCACCAAGATTGACGGCCCAACCTCTTCTCTTGCTAAGTCTCTTCCAGACTGGGCACCAGCAGAGCTTAAGGACATCGAGGAGCAGCTTCCTAAGCAGCTTGATTGGGTCAATGAGGACTACAACGGTGGCGTTTACTCCAAGAATGGTCGCACGCTTTCTAGCGAGGACGCAAAGCTGTATCTCTTTGATGATCTTGGTGTGTCACAGCGTTGGACCAACAAGTTCAGTGAGGTTGGCATTGAGACCGTAGGCGATCTTATTGGTAAGACCGAGGAAGACCTGCTTCGCATCGATGGTATTGGTGCAAAGGCAATCGAGGAGCTCCGCGATGGCCTTGAGGCTCGTAACCTCCTCTATATCCTTGAGCCAGAAGAGGATGAGGCAGATTCTGAGGATCTTTCTCAGCTGCTCAACATGGTCTTCTCGCCAGAAGGCGACGGTGGCCTGATGTTGGGCTCTGCAGCTCCATCTGCTCACTCTGATTACACCGAGACACTTATTGGTTCTTCTTCTGATGAGGTTAGCCCCGATGTAATTAACGAGGACCTTGGTTCTCTGGACGATCTTCTCAACCAGGTTGTTCGTATGGATGCTGAGGCAGGGGACGACGAGTAAATAGTTTCGCCTAATACATCAAATTTTTTCGGAGATTATCTCCGATACATAAGAGGACTTCTGCTGTTAGCTGGAGTCCTCTTTTTATTTGTTCTAACGGGATAGAGTCGGTATATACTAAGATGCATTACAAACAATATTTAGTGAGAAGCCCTGTGTACTCAGAGCTTTGAGTTATAAAGAGTAGGAAGTATCATGACTAATCATTCTCACGAGTGTGAGCATACAAACAATATTTGCGAGTGCGTTTCTGAAGAACAACTACACGAGTTTCTCACTAATGACGATATCATCTACGACGCCACTCAAATTTATGACGCGCTTTCTGACTTTACACGTTTTCAGATTTTGGGAGCTCTTCTATTGGGCGAGAAGAGCGTAACTGAACTGCAGGAGCTTCTCTCTGTTTCTCAGTCTGCTACTTCTCACCAGCTCCGTCTCCTGCGTGATCGTGGTCTGGTAACCGCAAAAAGAGATGGTCGTCGCGTCATTTATTCTCTTGCTGACGATCATGTCATTATACTTATTAGTGTTGGTCTTGCTCACGCTGCACATCAGCACTAACACATTAGAAGTTTTTGGTGCCTTGTATTTTAAACGAGCAATGAATTTTTTGATTGATACTGTATGCTAAGTCTTCAGCACATAGATGGAAGAAACGTATGGGACATCCTTAAGCTTAAGGTTTCCAAGGAGCAGCAAAGTTATGTTGCTGGCAATGATATAAGTCTTATCGAAGCCTATATTTCTAAGACAGAAAACGGACAGATTTTTCCTTTCGGTATATACAAAGATGATGTACCGGTAGGTTTTTTAATGATTGGTTTTGGTACAGATAGCAGTTGGGAGGACGCTCCAGCAATAGCTCAAAATAACTACGATCTCCGACGCTTGATGATTGATGCAAAATACCAAGGTAGGGGATACGGTAAAGAAGCGCTCAACCTTGCGTTGGAGTTTATACGTACTTTTCCTTGTGGAAAAGCAGAGTATTGTTGGCTTTCTTATGAGCCTGAAAATAAAGCTGCTCGAGATCTCTATCGTTTGTTTGGATTTGTTGAGACAGGCGAGAAGGACGGCGAAGAATTGATTGCCGTTTTGAAGTTAGCTACATGTGTTTAAAGAAGTGCTTGATTCAAGGTATTTTTCGTTAAGACTATAATTTCTGACAATAAAACCTTTTTGTTAAAGAAATACTACATATATTACTCGTTACATTACTCGTGTGATTTCTATGAAGTATAGATACGCCCGGCACAGTGGCTTGTTGACATGTGGCTTTTATCAGCGTAAAGTACTTCACTGCGTAATTCCAAGGGGGCAGTGCTGTGTCGCCTTTCGAATATGTAAAACTGCAGGTAGATAGGTATAAGAAGGAGAAGATCTTGCCTACTATTAACCAGCTCGTACGTAAGGGCCGCGTGAGCGTCAAGTCAAAGTCTAAGAACGCCGCTCTTCAGCACAACCCACAGAAGCGTGGTGTTTGCACCCGCGTTTTTACCACTACGCCAAAGAAGCCTAACTCAGCACTCCGTAAGGTTGCTCGTGTTCGTCTTGTTAATGGCATTGAGGTAACCGCTTACATTCCTGGTGAGGGCCACAACCTCCAGGAGCACTCCATTGTTCTGGTTCGTGGCGGCCGTGTCCGTGACCTTCCTGGTGTTCGTTACAAGGTTGTTCGCGGTGCATTCGACTGTGCAGCAGTTCAGAATCGTGCTCAGGGCCGTTCCCGTTACGGCACTAAGCGTGCTAAGTAATCACGTCCACTACTCGAACTAGTTCTTAGGAGATTAATATGCCGCGTCGCGCAGCAGCAGTACGTCGTGAGGTTATGCCTGACGCCGTCTACAACAATCGTCTGGTAACCCAGCTCATTAACAAGGTCCTTCTCGACGGCAAGAAAGCAACCGCAGAGCGCATTGTCTACGGTGCATTTGACATCGTCGCAGAGAAGACTGGCGAGGATGCCCTCACTGTCTTCAAGAAGGCTATGGATAACATTCGCCCAACACTTGAGGTTAAGCCTAAGCGTGTTGGTGGCGCTACTTACCAGGTCCCAATGGAGGTTAACTCCCGTCGTGCAACTACTCTTGCTATCCGCTGGATGGTCACTTTCAGCCGTAGCCGTAAAGAGAAGACCATGGCAGAGCGTCTTGCAAACGAGATCATCGACGCAACTAACGGCGTAGGTGCATCCGTCAAGCGCCGCGAGGACCTGTACAAGATGGCTGAGGCCAACCGCGCCTTCTCCCACTACCGCTTCTAGTCGGAATTCAGGAGTAGCAAACAAATGGCTAAGACTAAGTACAATCTTAAAGACCTCCGCAACATCGGCATCATGGCTCATATCGATGCTGGTAAGACCACCACTACGGAGCGCATTCTTTACTACACCGGTAAAACCCACAAGATTGGTGAGGTCCACGACGGTGCAGCAACCATGGACTGGATGGTTCAGGAGCAGGAGCGCGGCGTAACCATTACTTCCGCAGCTACCACTTGCTTCTGGAAAGACCATGTCATCCAGATCATTGACACCCCAGGCCACGTTGACTTTACCGCTGAGGTTGAGCGTTCTCTTCGTGTTCTGGACGGCGCAGTTGCAGTCTTCGACGCAGTTGCAGGCGTTCAGCCACAGTCCGAGACCGTTTGGCGTCAGGCAACCAAGTACGGCGTACCTCGTATTGCATTCATCAACAAGTTTGACCGCGTAGGCGCAGACTTCTTCCGTGCAATCCAGACCATGCGTGACCGCCTTGGCGCAAACGCAGTTGCAGCTCAGGTCCCAATGGGTGCTGAGTCCAACTTCTGGGGTCTTATCGACCTTGTTACGAACACTGCATGGGACTTCAAAGAGGACGCTAAGGGCATGATTTACCCTGAGCCACTCGACGAGATTCCAGCAGAGTTTGCAGAGATTGCAGCAGAGAAGCGTGAAGAGCTTCTTGAGGCAGCATCTGACTTCTCTGAGGAGCTCATGATGGCTGTTCTCGAGGGTGAAGAGGTTGACGTTGATACCCTTAAGGGTGCTCTTCGTGCTGGCGTTCTTGCTGGTCAGATTAACCCTGTCTTTGTTGGTTCCGCTTATAAGAACAAGGGTATCCAGGAGCTTCTGGACGCAGTTATCGACTTCCTTCCAAGCCCTCTGGATGTTCCAGAGATTGATGGCGTCACTCCTAAGGGTGACGAGGCAGTCCGTCACGCAGACGTTAAGGAGCCATTCTCTGCTCTTGCATTCAAGATCATGACTGACCCTTATGTTGGTAAGCTTACCTACATTCGTGTTTACTCTGGTCAGGCAGAGGCAGGTTCTTACGTCTACAACTCCGTTAAGGACAACCGTGAGCGCTTTGGCCGCATCCTTGAGATGAACGCAAACGACCGTGTTGACCGTGAAGAGTGCTCCGCAGGTGACATTGTTGCATGCGTTGGTCTGAAGAACACCACTACTGGTGACACTCTTTGTGACGAGAAGAATCCAATCATCCTTGAGTCCATCAGCTTCGCAGATCCTGTTATTGACGTTGCTGTTGAGCCTAAGACCAAGGCTGAGCAGGAGAAGATGTCCATCGGCCTTTCTAAGCTGGCTGAAGAGGACCCAACCTTCCAGGTTCACACTGATCACGAGACCGGCCAGACCATCATTGCTGGTATGGGCGAGCTTCACCTTGAGATTATTGTTGACCGTCTCCGTCGTGAGTTTAAGGTTGACTGCAACGTAGGTAAGCCACAGGTTGCTTACCGCGAGACTGCTGGTAAGGCAGTAAGCCACGCTGAGGGCAAGTTTGTCCGTCAGTCCGGTGGTAAGGGTCAGTATGGCCACGCAGTCATCGACCTTGAGCCACAGGAAGAGGGCAAGGGTTACGAGTTTGTCAACGCTATCGTCGGTGGTGTTATTCCTAAGGAGTACATCCCATCTATCGATAAGGGCATTCGTGAGGCTCTTGAGAACGGTGTCATTGCTGGTTACCCAGTAGTCGACATCAAGGTCACCCTTGTTGACGGTTCTTACCACGAGGTCGACTCCTCTGAGGCAGCATTCAAGATTGCTGGTTCTATGGCAATTAAGGATGCTCTCAAGAAGTCCAACCCAGTCCTTCTCGAGCCTGTTGAGTCTGTTGAGGTTGAGACACCTGAGCAGTACATGGGCGACGTTATGGGCAACCTTTCTTCCCGTCGTGGCAAGATTGAGGGTATGGACGATCGTATGGACGCCAAGGTCATCCGCGCTAAGGTGCCTCTTGGTGAGATGTTCGGTTATGCAACCGACCTTCGTTCCCAGACCCAGGGCCGTGCGAGCTACACCATGCAGTTCGATTCTTACGAGCCCGTTCCTAACGCTGTACGCGAAGAGATTGTCGCCAAAAACGGCGGCTCTGCATCCTAAGTAAACGACCACGAGCTCTAGCTCATGTATGGAGGTACCCAAAGTGTCAAGCCAGAAGATCAGGATTCGCCTCAAGGGCTATGATCACGAGGTCATTGATCAGTCCGCTAAGCTGATTGTTGACACCGCACAGAAGACAGGTGCGCGTGTTTCCGGTCCTATCCCTCTGCCAACCGAGCGTAACCTTTACACGGTTATCCGCTCCCCACACAAGGATAAGGATTCCCGTGATCAGTTTGAGATGCGCACTCACAAGCGTCTCATCGATATTCTCGACCCAAGCGCTTCTACCGTTGATTCGCTTATGCGTCTCGACCTTCCAGCTGGTGTCGATATCGAGATCAAGCTCTAAGCATACGGCTTAATCCAACGTGTAAACCCTCCTGTGCATCTTCGCGCGGGAGGGTTTTTGCGTGAGTGGCGTTGCACCATGTGCGAAGAATCACGTACGAACACGGGTCGCAAGCGATTTCAACCCGGCATCCATTTCGTGTGGATACCGGGTTTCTTGTGCGCATATGCTGGAAGTGGACGGGTTTCTCGCCAGGTGGGCGGCGCGAGCCTGACGTGCGCCTGATTTATTCAAAGAATCTGTAAATTTTGCCTAAATACATCAAAGAATCTGTGGATTTGCCTGATTTTGTTAAAGAATCGGTGGCGCAAATACAGATTCTTTGTACTTTTCAGGCAGACTTTTCTAGACGTAACTCACATCTGCACTTGGCGAGAAACCCGTAGAATAGGGAAGCGAATACTTTTACAGCGCACAGGAGAAGAGATGAAGGAAAGCTCGCAGAACATAAGTGGTCAGCAAAATGCAAGTAGCCAGCTAAACACCGGCTGCTCGATAAACGCTCACTCAAATTACTCCCGCATGACAAAAATCCTCTTTGTGTGTCACGGAAATATCTGCAGGTCAACAATGGCACAGTACGTTATGCAGGACCTTGTCGAGAAAAATGGTCTCGCAGACTCGTTAGTCATTGACTCAGCCGCAACCTCTACAGAGGAGATTGGCAATCCAGTTGATCCTCGTACGAGATGCAAGCTTCAGCAAGAGGGAATTCATTGCGGCAATCATCGTGCGAGGCAGATGACGCGCGCAGATTACGAGAACTTTGATTACCTCATTGGCATGGACCACAATAACCTGCGCAACATGATGCGTATGCTTAAGAATGATTCGCTTGGAAAGGTTTCGTTACTCCTTGATTGGACGGAGAAGCCTCGTGATATTGCGGACCCATGGTACTCAGGCAATTTTGATCTGACGTATGAGGATGTTACTGAGGGTTGCGAAGCATTGCTCAAGAAACTTTTGGCAAGGTAATTTCGGCAGCTTGATTTTTCAAAGTTATTACCGTGGACTGTTTTTACAAAATTTTTTGAAAAAACTTTTCAAAATTCCTTGGGTTTCTCGCCAATGGATACGCCCGGGTCAGCGGTTTGACCTCGCAAAATGGGAGAGAAGAAAGATCTCGCAGCTAGAGGGTATCAAACGCTCTTCACAAAGCGTTCATCTTTTAGAGATTTTAGGCTTGTTTCTTGTCAAAAATGAGTGTAAAGTAGACGGGCTGCTCAAACAGGACAATTATGTCTAAAGGCAGTATGTACAGGACGTGGTCCGCTGGGGAAGAGTACCCGATGTGCTCTCAAGGTCCCATGACCACCGAAGGTTAGGAAAGAGCATGGTTAATACCATCCTCGGCCGCAAGCTGGGCATGACCCAGGTATGGGACGAGAACGATAACGTCGTTCCTGTTACCGTCGTTCTTGCTGGCCCCTGCACCGTTTCACAGGTAAAGACTGTTGAGACGGACGGCTACAATGCCGTACAGATTGGCTTCGGCGACATCTCCGAGAAGCATGTCAACAAGCCAATGGCTGGTCACTTCAAGGCACAGGGCGTTGAGCCAATGCGTTACCTCCGCGAGGTCCGCGTTGAGGATGCTTCTGAGCACAAGACCGGCGATGTTGTCACAGTTGCTGACTTCTCCGAGGTCACCGCTGTTGACGTAACAGGCACTTCAAAGGGTAAGGGTTTCCAGGGTACCGTTAAGCGCTGGAACTTCTCTCGCGGTCCAATGACTCACGGTTCTCGTAACCAGCGTCGTCCAGGTTCCATTGGTCAGTGCGCATACCCTGCACGCGTTCGTAAGGGCCTTCACATGTATGGTCACATGGGCGCAGAGCGCGTTACGGTCAAGAACCTTAAGCTTGTCCGCGTTGATGCTGAGCAGAACCTCATGCTTATCAAGGGTGCTGTTCCTGGCGGCAAGAATGCCCTCGTCCAGGTCCGCATGGCCTAAGGGCCTTTAGGCAAACACTTAGGCTAACAAGGAGACAACATGTCCAAGTATGAGATTAAGAACGTAGAGGGAAAGAAGGTCGGCGACGCCGAGCTCTCCTCTGACGTCTATGGCATTGAGCCAAACATCCCTGTTGTGCACCAGGTTGTAGTCTGCCAGGACGCATCCGCACGTCAGGGTACCCACTCTACAAAGAACCGTCACGAGGTATCCGGCGGTGGCGTTAAGCCTTACCGTCAGAAGGGTACTGGTCGTGCTCGCCAGGGTTCTATTCGTGCTGGTCAGTGGACTGGTGGTGGCGTCATCTTTGGACCTACCCCTCGTTCCCACGCACGTCGTATTAACAACAAGATGGTCAAGCTTGCTATGAGGTCCGTCCTCTCCGGCAAGGTTGCAGACTCCGAGCTTGTCCTCGTTGACTCTCTCGAGTTTGCTCAGCCTTCCACCAAGCAGGCAAAGGCTGCACTTCAGAACCTCGGTATTGAGGGTAAGCGCGTTACCGTCATCGTCCCAGACGACGACGTCAACACTTACCTCTCTTTCCGTAACCTTCCTAAGGTTTCGGTCTTCGGCGTTTCTGAGGTTACTACTCGTTTCCTGATCGACAACGGCGCACTTGTTATGTCCGCTGATGTCGCTAAGCAGCTTGGGGAGGTGCTCGCATAATGAACTCTCCTTATGAGGTCATCATTCGTCCTATCGTTTCAGAGCGTGCTTTCGATCTGATGGAGCAGGGCAAGTACACTTTTGAGGTTGCTCGTAACGCAGGTAAAGAAGAGATTGCTGCAGCTGTAGAGAAGCTCTTCTCTGTACACGTCACCAAGGTAAACACACTTTCTGTTAAGCCAAAGAACAAGCGTGTACGTTATCAGCAGGCAGGTAAGACCCGCCAGTGGAAGAAGGCTATTGTTACTCTCGCTGCTGGTGAGACTATCGAGATTTTCGGTAATAACTCTGCTGAGTAAGGTTTTTCTCCCGTGCCTCTTTTGAGGTACGGGTTCGTATGCCGCGCATAGTAGATACGCGCGGTACCGTGGTAATCCGGTGTTAGCTCGACTTTCCCTTAAGCGGGCTAGCCAACGGAGAAGAAAGGGATACTGTTTATGGCAGTTAGGCATCTAAAGCCAACAAGCGCAGGCAGGCGCTTCCAGACAATCTCAGACTTTGCTGAGATTACAACTGATAAGCCCGAGAAGTCCCTTCTCGAGCCTCTGCCAAAGAAGGCTGGCCGCAACAACAATGGCCGCATCACTACCCGTCACCAGGGTGGTGGCCACAAGCGCCAGTACCGTCGTATCGACTTCAAGCGTCGCAAGGATGACATCCCAGCTAAGGTCGCTACTGTTGAGTACGATCCTAACCGTTCCGCTCGTATTGCTCTTCTGCACTATGCAGACGGCGCAAAGGCATACATCCTTTGCCCAGAGGGCCTGAGCGTCGGTGACACCGTTCTTTCTGGTACTAAGGACATCGACATCAAGCCTGGTAACTGCACCACTCTTGAGCAGATTCCAGTAGGTACTCTTGTTCACGCAGTTGAGTTCCAGCCTGGCAAGGGTGCTGCAATGGCACGTGCTGCTGGTACTTCCGTCCAGCTCATGGGTAAGGACAACGGCTATGCAGTTCTGCGTATGCCTTCCTCCGAGCTCCGTCGAGTTCTTCTGACCTGCCGTGCAACCATCGGCGAGGTTGGTAACGCTGAGCACTCCAACATTGTTGTTGGTAAGGCTGGTCGTTCCCGTTGGGCAGGTGTCCGTCCTACCGTCCGTGGTACTGTCATGAACCCTGTTGACCACCCACACGGCGGTGGTGAAGGTAAGAACCACACTTCTGGTCGTCCTTCCGTCACCCCATGGGGTAAGCCAACCAAGGGTTATAAGACCCGCGACCCGAAGAAGGCTTCTAACCGCCTGATCATTCGCCGTCGTAAGTCCAAGTAAGACACGAGTAGGAGTAGATAAATGAGCAGAAGTCTCAAAAAAGGCCCCTTTGTGGAGACTCGCCTCCTTGCGCGTGTCGCTGCAATGAACGAGGCTGGCAAGAAGGACGTTATCAAGACTTGGTCACGTTCCTCAACCATCTTCCCTGAGATGGTCGGTCACACCATCGCTGTTCACGATGGTCGTAAGCATGTACCTGTGTACGTCACCGAGTCCATGGTTGGTCACAAGTTGGGCGAGTTCTCCCCATCCCGTACCTTCCGCGGTCACAAGGCCAAATAGGGGGAGTGTAGTAAATGGCTAAGAACACCGATTCTATTGAGGTTCGCGCAACAGCTAAGTATGTTCGCGTTGCTCCTCGTAAGGCTCGCGCAGTTGTCGCGCTTGTCCGCGGTAAGTCTGTCGAGAAGGCCCTTGAGGTTCTTCAGTTCTCGACTCGTGCTGCCGCTACTGATGTTGCTAAGGTTCTGCGCTCTGCAGTTGCTAACGCCGAGAACAACAATGGTCTCCGCGCTAACAACCTGGTAGTCAAGACCGCTTTTGTTGACGAAGGCCCAACGCTTAAGCGTATTCGCCCTCGTGCAAAGGGTTCGGCTTCCCGCATTAACAAGCGCATGAGCCACATTACCGTTGTCGTTGCACCTCGAAAGGAGGCGTAGGAATGGGTCAGAAAGTACAGCCTACAGGCTTCCGTCTTGGTGTAACCGAGAGCTGGCGTTCTCGTTGGTACGCCGATAAGGACTACGCCGAGCAGCTCGGCAACGATCTTGCTATCCGCAAGTATCTTGAGAAGCGCCTTGAGAAGGCAGCTGTTGCTCGCATTGATATCGAGCGCGCTGGCGATAAGGTCAAGGTAACTATTTTCTCCGCACGTCCTGGTATTGTCATTGGCAAGAAGGGTGCAGAGATTGACGGACTTCGTGCAGATCTTGAGCGTGTTGCTAAGGTCGGCAAGGGTCAGGTCAATGTTGATGTTGTCGAGGTTAAGCGTCCTGAGCTTGACGCAAACCTTGTTGCTCAGTCCATTGCAGAGCAGCTTGAGCAGCGTGTCGCTTTCCGTCGTGCTATGCGTAAGGCTGTTCAGTCCGCTCGTAAGGCTGGCGCTAAGGGTATTCGTATCCAGTGCTCCGGTCGTCTGAACGGTGCTGAGATGGGCCGCCGTGAGTGGTACCGTGAGGGTCGCGTGCCTCTGCACACCCTTCGTGCTGCAATCGGCTATGGTACCGCTACAGGTCGCACCACCATGGGCGCTGTTGGTATCAAGGTTTGGATTTATTACGGCGAGAAGATGCCTGGACAGCCAACACCTAACCCAGCTCTTGAGGGCTCTGCTCGTCCTCGTCGTGCTCGCAATGAGAGGAGGGGCCGTTAATGCTTGCTCCAAAGCGTGTATTGCACCGTAAGGTACAGCGCGGTTCCATGAAGGGCCAGGCAAAGGGTAATACCCAGCTGCATTTTGGTACCTGGGGCATCCGTGCAGAGGAGGCTCACTGGATTACTAACCGCCAGATTGAGGCTGCTCGTATTGCTCTCACCCGTGAGATGAAGCGTGGCGGTAAGGTTTGGATTACTATCTTCCCAGATAAGCCAATCACCAAGAAGCCTGCAGAGACTCGCATGGGTTCCGGTAAGGGTAACCCAGAAGAGTGGGTAGCAGTTGTTAAGCCTGGTCGTATCATGTTCGAGATTGATGGCGTACCAGAGGAAGTTGCTCGTGAGGCTCTCCGTCTTGCTCAGCACAAGCTTCCAATTAAGACCAAGATTGTCTCCAAGGCCGATCAGGACGGTGAGAACTAATGAAGTACACCGAAATCAAGGCTATGAGCGATGCAGACCTCGCTAAGAAACTCGAGGAAGGTCGCGCAGAGCTCTTTAATCTTCGTTTCCAGATGGCAACCAGCCAGCTGGATAACACCGCTCGTGTCAAGGCTGTAAAGCGTGACATTGCTCGCGTTCAGACCGAGATGCGCACCCGTCAAATTGCTGCGGAAGCATCCGCAGAGCAGAACTAGATCGCAGGAGATAAGTTATGGCAGAGACCGAAAGCAGAAATGCGCGTAAGGTTCGTACCGGACTCGTCGTCTCCATCTCTGGCGAGAAGACGATTACGGTAGAGATCACGTACCGTAAGCACCACCCTAAGTATGGCAAGATGATGACCATCGGCAAGAAGCTTCACGTTCACGATGAGAACAACGAGGCTGGTCTGGGCGATACCGTCCGCGTCATGGAGACTCGTCCTCTTTCCAAGACCAAGCGTTGGCGTCTCGCAGAGATCGTTGAGCGCGCTAAGTAATTAGCACCTAGGAAACAGCTTTTAGCTCAACCTAGTTTTGTATCTATCATTATTTCTCATGTGCGCAAATACGCGCACCTCTGAGAAATTAGGTTCCGGAGGAACGTCACATGATTCAGATGGAGACCATTCTCAACGTCGCTGACAACAGCGGCGCAAGGCGCGTAAAGTGCGTCAAGGTCCTTGGTGGCTCCAAGCGTCGTTACGCCGGCCTTGCCGACGTCATCATTGGCGCTGTCCAGGAGGCTACTCCAGGTGGTTCGGTGAAGAAGGGCGACATTGTTCGCTGCGTCATCGTTCGTACCGCTAAGGACACCCGTCGCAAGGACGGTAGCTACATCCGCTTTGACCAGAACGCATGCGTTCTTGTTAACAAAGAGGGTGAGCCCAAGGGTACTCGTATCTTTGGACCAGTCGCTCGCGAGCTGCGCGACCACAAGTACATGAAGATTGTCTCACTTGCACCTGAGACCCTTTAAGGAGGAACGACATGCCTAAGATGAAGATCAAGAAGGGCGACAAGGTCGAGGTCCTCACTGGTAAGGACAAGGGTAAGCGCGGCGAGGTACTTCGCGTATATCCAGAGAAAAACAAGGTTGTCGTTGAGGGCGTTGCAATTGCAAAGCGCCATGTCAAGCCAAACGCAGCTAACCAGCAGGGTGGCATCGTTGAGGCAGAGGCAGCAATCGACGCTTCCAATGTTGCTCTTATCGACCCTAAGACCGACAAGCCAACCCGTGTTGGCTACCTGATCAAGGAGGACGGCACTAAGGTCCGCGTCTCCAAGAAGTCAGGCGCTGAGCTCTAAGTTATACGTGTTTCTCGCTTTGTAGAAACAGCTCAGAGCTACTTCAAACCCCGTTATCATCAGATAGCGGGGTTTTCTTTTTTGGGCGAGAAGTGCGGTGTGGTGTGTAAGTCGTGTGATGACACGAAAAAATATCAGCTAGCTTTAAATTCTCGCCCCATTTTTGCTCAATAAGGTCTAATATTGTTCATTGCGTCTTTCTATGGGACACGTATGTCTCGAGGATGCAGATGGCTCCTAGTTCGCCAAACTAGGAGGTGCGAGGCGATCCCCGCACTTAAAACCCCAAGAGTTAAGGAGAAACCATGGCAGACGAGAAGTACACACCTCGCCTTAAAGAGCTTTACTACGCATCCGTGCGTGATGCTCTGAAGGAGAAATTTGGTTACACCAACGTTAACCAGATTCCTAAGTTTGAGAAGATCGTTGTCAACATGGGTGTTGGCGAGGCAGCTACAGACGCTAAGGCAATTGACGGCGCTGTAAACGACCTCCGTACCATTACTGGTCAGCAGCCACTAGTTACACACGCTCGCAAGTCTATCGCAACCTTTAAGCTTCGCCAGGGTATGCCAATCGGCGCTAAAGTTACCCTTCGTGGCGATCGTATGTGGGAGTTCCTGGATCGTCTGATTGCAGTTGCAATTCCTCGTATCCGCGACTTCCGTGGTATCTCTGCTAAGAGCTTCGACGGCCGTGGTAACTTCTCCATGGGCGTAACCGAGCAGCTCATCTTCCCAGAGATTGACTTTGACAAGATGGACCACACCCGCGGTATGGACATCACCATTGTCACCACTGCTAACACCAACGAGGAGGGTAAGGCACTTCTCGACGCCTTCCACTTCCCATTCAAGCAGGACTAACTTTTACCTGCGCTTAAATTAAGCGCATTCCTGTTGGCATCTTCGATGCCGGGTGACATAGTCACCAGCACTATTGTTTGAAGTCATCTTGGCGTTCGCCAAGTTGCATTTTGAAGGAGGATTTGTGGCTAAGACTTCGATGATCGTCAAAGCCTCGCGTGAGCCGAAGTACTCTACGCGCACACAGAACCGTTGCCAGCGTTGTGGACGTCCCCACTCCGTTTACCGCAAGTTTGGTCTGTGCCGTGTGTGCTTCCGTGAGCTAGCGAGCAAGGGCGAGCTTCCTGGTGTCCGCAAGGCAAGCTGGTAGGACTCAGGGCTCTGGCGTCAAGGCATCTGCGCCACGGGTGTAGATGAACCAGACACGCAGTTTCATCATTAACGAAGGAGAAGGATCAAATGAAAATTACCGATCCCATTTCAGACATGCTGACGCGTATTCGTAACGCAAACTCAGCTGGCAAGGATTCCGTATCCATGCCATCGAGCAAGGTGCTCGTTGAGATTGCTCGCGTCATCACCGAAGAGGGCTATGTCGAGGGTTACACCGTTGAGGATACTAAGCCTCAGAAGACTCTTCATATCACCCTTAAGTATGGTAAGAAGCGCGCTAAGGTTATCCGCGGCATCCGTCGCATTTCCAAGCCTGGTCTGCGCATTTACTCCACCGCTGAGAAGCTTCCACGCGTTCTTGGTGGTCTTGGTACTGCAGTGGTTTCCACTTCTAAGGGCATGATGTGCGACCGCGACGCTCGCAAGGCTGGCGTTGGCGGCGAGGTCATCGCTTACGTTTGGTAAATCTGACAGGAATGAAAGGAGACAGCCGTGTCTCGTATTGGTAAGAAGCCTGTCCAGATTCCTGCTGGAGTCACTGTGACAGTTGATAACACCACCGTTACCGTTAAGGGTTCTAAGGGCGAGCTGACTCGTACTTTCTCTGAGCTGGTTGCTATCGCTCAGGAGGGCGAGGAGATTCTTGTTACTCGCGTTGACGAGTCCTCTGAGTCCAATGCTCAGCAGGGTCTTGTCCGTACCCTTATTCACAACATGGTTGTTGGTGTCTCTGAGGGCTTCGAGAAGAAGCTTGAGCTCACCGGCGTTGGTTACCGTGTAGCACTTAAGGGCAAGGATCTTGACCTTTCCCTTGGTTATTCTCACCCAGTTCTCTATGTTGCACCTGAGGGCATTAGCTTTGAGGTACCTGATAACACTCATGTTACCGTTAAGGGTATTTCTAAGGAGAAGGTCGGTCAGGTTGCAGCTGAGATTCGTATGAAGCGCCCACCAGAGCCTTACAAGGGCAAGGGCATTCACTACGAAGGTGAGCACATCCGCAGGAAGCTCGGTAAGGCTGCTAAGTAAAGCAACCCTACTTTTAGGCTAAAAGACCATCACCCCGTCAGGTGATGGCATGTCTCTAAGGAGAAGGAATGAACAAGCAGCAGGCGAAAAAGGCGGGTCTTGAACGCCGCAAGCGCCGCGTACGTGCCAAGGTCTTTGGTACACCTGAGCGTCCGCGTCTTGCAGTTCACCGCACAAACGCAAACATTTATGCACAGCTTATTGACGACGCTTCTGGAAGAACTCTCTGCTCTGCCTCTACGCTTGACCCAGAGTTCCGTTCTACTGGCAAGGTTGGCTCCAACAAGGAGGCAGCTGAGTTCGTAGGTGAGCTTATCGGTAAGCGCGCTGCCGAGAAGAACGTCACTGAGGTCACTTTTGACCGTGGTGGTCGTCTCTATCACGGCCGCGTCAAGGCTTTGGCAGATGGCGCCCGCAACGCGGGCCTGAAGTTCTAGGAGGATTCAATGGCACGTGATCGTAAGCGCCAGCAGGATACGGATCTTCAGGAGCGCGTCGTTTATATTCACCGCGTTTCCAAGACCGTCAAGGGTGGCCGCCGTATGTCACTCGTTGCTCTGGTAGTCGTTGGCGACGGTAAGGGTAACGTTGGTATTGGCCAGGGTCGTTCCGCTGAGGTACCTCTGGCAATTCAGAAGGGCGTCGAGGACGCAAAGAGGAACATGTTCAAGGTCCCACTGACCGAGACTGGTTCCGTACCACACGCAGTCACTGGTCACTACGGTGCAGGTTCTGTTCTTATTAAGCCTGCATTTGAGGGTACTGGTGTTATTGCTGGCGGTCCTATTCGTCCACTCTTCGAGCTTGCAGGTATCACCAATGTACTTTCTAAGTCCCTTGGTACCGACAACGCTCTGAACATGATTAAGGCAGCAGCTGAGGGTCTGAAGGAGCTTTCCAGCCCAGAAGAAGCAGCTGAGCGTCGTGGCCTAACCGTCGGCGATATGTTCGTCGGAAAGGAGAACTAACGATGGCTAAGAACCTTAGCATTAAGCTTGTCCGTGGCGCTGTTGCAGGCGTCAAGAAGGACCAGACTGCTACGGTGAAGGCCCTCGGCCTCCACAAGATCGGCGATACCGTCGAGCAGCCTGACAACCCAAGCATTCGTGGAATGATCTTCAAGGTTAAGCACCTTGTCGAGGTTGAAGAGAACTAGAGGTAGTAATAATGCAGCTCAATGATCTTCGCCCCGCAGTGGGTTCGCGCAAAAATCGTAAGCGCGTAGGTCGCGGTAATTCTTCAGGCAATGGTACTTTTGCCGGCCGCGGTATGAATGGTCAGCTCTCCCGCTCTGGTGGCGGCAAGGGTGCTGGCTTCGAGGGTGGACAGCAGCCACTGGCTATGCGTCTTCCTAAGCTTCCTGGTTTCACTAACCACAACCGTGTTGAGTACGCTCCAGTCAACGTTGCTCGTCTGAATGCACTCTTTGCAGATGGCGAGACCGTAGACGCAGAGGCTCTGGTTGCTAAGGGAGTTATTAAGTACAACTTCATCCCAGTCAAGGTTCTGGGTGATGGCGAGCTTTCTAAGAAGCTCACTGTTAAGGTCGACAAGGTTTCCGCCTCCGCAAAGGCTAAGATCGAGGCGGCCGGTGGAAAGGTTGAGGCCGAGTAGTGAGTAAAGGAATCGCCAACGCATTTCGTGTTCCGGAACTAAGGGGAAAGATTCTCCTTACGGTACTGATTCTTCTTCTGTACCGTTTTGGTGCGTATCTTCCTGTGCCCGGTGCTCCATTCCAGGAGATGCTTTCTGTTTATCAGAATGGTCTTTCTAAGAATGGCGCAATGGCCGTGCTTAACCTATTTTCGGGTGGCGCTCTTTCTCGTATGTCTGTTTTCAGTCTGGGCATCATGCCTTACATTACGGCTCAGATCATCTTCCAGATGATGCAGTCCGTTATTCCATCTCTTGGCGAGCTTGCTAAAGATGGTGAGAGCGGCCAGCGTAAGATTACGCAGTACACGCGTTATCTTACGGTTGGCTTAGCTCTGCTCAATGCAGTTGGTTACCTGTTCTTGTTTAAGAGCTATGGTGTATCTTTTGCATCTATGGAGGGCGTGCCTGAGGCACTTGAAAACTTCCTGGTAGTCTTTACCATGCTAGTTGGTGCCATCATTATTATGTGGCTCGGTGAGGTTATTACCCAGCAGGGTGTTGGCAACGGAATGAGTCTTATCATCTTTGCAAACATCATGGCTGGACTTCCAACAGCCCTTATTTCTTCAGTAACTACTCGTGGAAACATTGTTCTTACCGTTGTTACTGTTGTGGTTATGCTCGCTATTATTCCGCTCATTGTTTACATTGAGCGTGGTCAGCGTCGTATTCCTATCAACTATGCCAAGCGCGTTGTTGGTCGTCGTATGATGGGCGGTCAGTCAACTTACCTTCCAATTAAGGTAAACACTGCAGGCGTTGTGCCAATCATCTTTGCATCTGCAATCCTGTACCTTCCTGCTCAGGTTGCTGTGTTCTTCCCAGGAGTAGAGTGGATTCAAAATCTTGCTACTTCACTTTCTTCTGGATGGGTTAACTGGGTTCTCTCAGTTATGTTCATTGTCTTCTTTGCATACTTCTACACCTCAATGGTGTTCAATCCAGAGGAGACAGCAGATCAGCTTAAGAAGCAGGGTGGCTTTATTCCTGGTGTTCGTCCAGGTACTGCTACTTCAACGTATATCAAGACCGTTATTGACAGAGTCACCCTCCCCGGTGCTATCTTTATGGCAGTTCTTGCAATCGTCCCAACCATTATTTTCTGGTTCACAGGCGATTCGTTGATACAGGCGTTTGGTGGAACTTCCGTCCTGATTATGGTCGGTGTTGCAATGGATACACTCTCTTCCATTGAGTCCCACCTTAAGATGCACAACTATGAGGGCTTCTTTAAGTAGTTCTTAATACGTAGCATAAAGGGGCCTGGAAACAGGCCCCTTTTTATTATTTGAAAGGAAGGCGAAGCATGAACATTGTTCTTCTCGGCGCACCTGGCGCTGGTAAGGGTACACAGGCTCAGAAGCTCGTTGCAGAGTATGGACTTGCTCACATCTCAACCGGTGACCTTCTTCGTGCTGCTGTTAAAGCTCAGTCTGAGCTTGGCATTAAGGCTAAAGAGTATATGGATGCTGGTCAACTTGTTCCAGATCAGCTTGTAATTGACCTGGTAAAAGAGCGCCTTTCCGCAGACGATGCAAAGGTTGGTTTTATTCTTGATGGCTTCCCACGCAACACTGCTCAGGCAGTAACCCTTGATTCTGAGCTTCAGAATATGGGCCTCAAGCTTGATGCAGCTCTGCTTGTTGCTGTTGAGCCAGAGGTTATTGTTGAGCGTCTTTCTTCTCGTCGTACGTGCAAAGAGTGTGGTTACACTGCACCTGCTGGTACAGAGACTTGCCCAAATTGCTCTGGTGAGATGTATCAGCGTGATGACGATAAGCCAGAGACAATTCGTAAGCGTCTTGATGTATACGAGAACCAGACTTCTCCTTTGATCGAGTACTACAAGGGTCATGGAATTTTGAAGGAGGTCAACGGAGATCGTCCTGTTGACGAGGTATTCGCCGACGTAAAGACACTCCTCGCACTATGATTACGATAAAAACACCTGAACAAATCGAGGCAATGAAGGTGTCAGGTGCCCTTTCTAAGGCAGCTCTTCGTCGTGCTGGATCTATGATTAGACCTGGTGTTTCAACGCTCGAGATTGACCGTGCTGTTGAAGCTTTTATTAGACTTCACGGCGGAACCCCTACCTTTAAGGGCTACGGTGGATTCCCTGGATCTGTTTGCTCTTCTATTAACGAGCAGATTGTTCACGGTATTCCATCAGCTAACGTCATTTTGCAAGATGGCGATATTCTGACCATTGACACGGGTGCTACCGTTAACGGTTGGGCAGGAGATAACGCTTGGACGTTCTACTGCGGAACAGTTGACGAGAAAACCCAGGCACTTTGTGAGGTAACTCGCGATTGTCTTAAGGCAGGTATTGCTGCTGCCGTTCCTGGTGCTCGCCTTGGCGATGTAGGACATGCAGTTCAGAAGCTTGCTGAAGATAACGGCTATGGTGTCATTCGCGATTTTGTTGGCCATGGTATTGGCCGCAATCTCCACGAGGACCCAGAGGTTAGAAACTATGGTCGCGCAGGTAACGGCATTGTTCTTCGTGAGGGAATGGTAATTGCAATTGAGCCTATGATTGCTATGGGTACCTACGATTGCACCGTTCTCGAAAATGGTTGGACTGTTGTTACAGACGATGGCCTGCCATCAGCACATTATGAGAACACGGTTGCTATTACTGCCGATGGTCCCGTTATCGTTTCAGAAGATGAAGTTGGTCCATGGTGCGAGATGCAAGGCGGTCTTGAGTAACACATACATTGTTCTTCTCGCTATCTAATTGTGTTGAAAAAATAAATGATAGACGAGTGGCACATTTTTATGTATTATTGATAACCGCTGTCGATGTGTCGAGAGGATGAAAGTTGGCTAAACAAGACGCGATTGAGCTTGAAGGCAAGGTACTAGAACCCCTGCCAAATGCTATGTTTAACGTTGAGTTAGAGAACGGCAAGACCATCCTTTGTACCATCTCAGGTAAGATTCGAATGAACTACATTCGAATTCTCCCTGGTGACAAGGTTGTAGTAGAGATTTCTCCTTACGATCTTACCAGGGGTCGCATTACCTACCGTTATAAGTAAGTAATGCAAAAGCCTTGTGCCATGCATGAGGCTATCTGTGTCTTTGCGCACGTAGCAAGGGCATATGTACGCAAGTACAGTCGGTATTTCACGCCAGCGGCTGGGCGAGTATATAGTTCGTATCAGCAGAACCGAAAGGAAGACACATGAAGGTACGTCCTTCGGTAAAGAAGATGTGCGACAAGTGCAAAGTCATCCGTCGCCACGGTAAGGTTTACGTGATTTGCGAGAACCCGCGCCACAAGCAGCGTCAGGGCTAAGGAAGGAGCACCAAGTTGGCCCGTATTAACGGCGTCGACCTGCCACGCGATAAGCGCGTTGAGGTCGGACTCACCTATCTTTACGGCATTGGTCAGACTCGTGCAACTAAGATTTGCAACGAGACTGGTATCGATGTAAATACTCGCGTCAAGGACCTCACGGAGGAAGAAGTCACTAAGATTCGTGACTTTATTGACGCTAATTACACCACTGAGGGCGATCTTCGCCGCGAGGTGCGTCAGAATGTTGCCCGCCTGATGGAGATTGGCTGCTACCGCGGCCTCCGTCACCGCAAGGGCCTCCCTGTCCACGGTCAGCGTACCCACACTAACGCTCGTACTCGTAAGGGTAAGAAGCGTCAGGTGGGCGGCAAGAAGAAGTAGGCGAGGAGTAGCTAATGGCACAGAAAAAGAACGCTCGCACTACACGCGTCCGCCGCTCCGAGCGTAAAAACATTGCAGTGGGCCAGGCCCACATCAAGAGCACATTCAATAACACGATTGTCTCTATTTCCGATCCCCAGGGTAATGTAATTTCCTGGCAGTCCGGTGGTACCGTCGGCTTCAAGGGTTCTCGTAAGTCCACTCCTTTTGCTGCACAGCTTGCAGCAGAGGCAGCAGCAAAGGCAGCAATGGAGCACGGTCTCCACAAGGTAGCTGTTTTTGTTAAGGGCCCAGGCTCTGGTCGCGAGACCGCAATCCGTTCCCTCCAGGCAGCAGGCCTTGAGGTTTCGGGTATTCAGGATAAGACACCTATTGCACACAACGGCTGCCGTCCTAAAAAGCGCCGTCGCAACTAGCACGAAAGGACAAGCAAATGGCAATTGATAGGACCCCGGTCCTTAAAAGATGTCGTCAGCTTGGCATCGATCCCGTTGTGATGGGGATCAATAAGACTTCTAACCGTGAGCCACGTCGTCGCCGCCGCCAGGAGAGCGAGTACGGCATGCAGCTCCGTGAGAAGCAGAAGGCTAAGTTCATTTACGGCGTCCTTGAGAACCAGTTCCACGGCTACTATGAGATGGCTAAGAAGAATCCAGGCATTACTGGTGACAACCTGATGAGCATCCTTGAGACTCGTCTTGACAACGTCATCTTCCGCCTTGGCTTTGCTCGTACACGTAAAGAGGCTCGTCAGACTGTCCGTCACGGTCACATCACCGTTAACGGTCAGCGCGTAGACATTCCTTCTTATCGCGTAAAGAGCGGCGATGTTATCGCTGTTGCTTCCAATGCAAAGGATCTTCTTCCAATCAAGGAAGCTCTCATTTCCTCCGAGCACATGGCAGTTCCTGCATGGCTTGAGGTTGACATTGAGAAGCTGCAGGGCACTGTTCTTCAGCTTCCAACCCGCGATCAGATCGACCTTGAGATTGACGCACAGCTGATCGTCGAGCTCTACTCCAAGTAAGCCCGACCCGTTTTGGAGGTAGCAATGTCCGAATTTATCCGACCAAACGTGTCGGTAGATGAAATCGGCGCAAACGTCGCTCGTGTGAGCGTAGAGCCGCTTGAGCGTGGCTATGGTGACACGCTTGGCAACTCCCTCCGCCGCGTCCTGCTTTCCTCTCTTGAGGGAGCTGCGGTTGAGGCCATCCAGATTGATGGCGTTCAGCATGAGTTCACTACGGTTGAAGGCGTCTATGAGGACGTTACTGACATCGTTCTGAACGTTAAGGGCCTAGTTTTCCGCAACATCAACAACTCTGATGAGGCTGAGGCTTCCATCTCTGTTGATGGTCCTTGCAAAGTTACTGGTGCTGATCTTGATGTTCCTATGGGCTACGAGCTGGTTAACCCAGCTCAGCACATTTGCACCCTTGCTGAGGGAGCTCATCTTTCCATGAGACTTCGCCTTGGTAACGGTCGCGGTTATGTTTCTGGTGAGGATAACGAGCGTGAGAGCGATCCAATTGGATTTATTCACGTTGATTCGATCTTCTCGCCAGTTCGTCGCTGCGCTAAGGCTGTTGAGCCTTGCCGTGTTGGCCGTCACACCGACTATGATCGTCTGGTGCTTGAGGTTGAGACCAATGGTGCAATCAGCCCTCGCGAGGCTGTCGTTGAGGCTGCAAACATCATTAATCAGCACATGAGCGCATTCATGGGACTTACTGATTTTGATGAGACTCAGGAAGAGGCTTCGATTTTTGCTAAGGCAGACGTCGAGGACGATTCCGAGCTTGAGAAGCAGGTTGAGGATCTGGACCTTTCCGTCCGTTCTTACAACTGCCTCAAGCGTGCAGGAATTCACTCTGTCCGTCAGCTCGTTGATTTCTCTGAGAACGATCTTCTCAACATCAGAAACTTTGGTGTTAAGTCTATTGAAGAAGTCAAGGAAAAGCTCGAGAGCATGGGCCTGTCCCTTAAGGCTTAGTCGCGCCTTGTCACGCATAGGAGAATGTAAATTATGAGGCACAATAAGAAGAGGGGCATGAAGCTTGGTACTGATGCTAGCCACACCAAGGCCATCAAGAAGAGCCTGATCCAAGCCCTTTTCACTAATGATCGTATTAAGACTCTTGACGTCCGCGCTAAGGCAGTTCGCGGCGAGGTCGACAAGGTCATCACTTGGGCAAAGCGCGGCGACCTTCACGCTCGTCGTCTTGCTATGGCCAAGGTTGGTAACGCAGAGCTTGTCCGTGAGATATTTGACAAGGCTGCTCAGGGTATGTGGGCTGACCGCAACGGCGGCTACACCCGCATCATGAAGCTTGGTCCTCGTAAGGGCGATGCTTCTGAGGTTGTTATCCTTGAGCTTGTTACCGAACCAGTTCAGCCAAAGGCTTCTAACAAGAAGGCTAAGGCTACTAAGGTTGCTCCTGCTCCTGTAAAGGAAGAGGAGACCGAGGCTCCAGCAGAGGAGACCGAGCAGACCGAAGAGGCTGCAGAGTAACTTCTGTCAAAGTGAATCTAAAGAGGTCCTGGCTTTTTGCTGGGACCTCTTTTTCAAATGAAGGAGGGTTGTCATGATTGAGTTCAAAAACGTATCTTTTGCGTATGGTACGTTAGCTGCTGCGCAATCTATGACTGACTCTGCTTCTGAAGATGCCATAGGAGTCACTGAGAGCCAATCTCTACACGCAATGTCACTAACCCTTGATAACGCTTCATTTATTCTAAAGCCGGGCTCTAGAACGGTTGTGCTTGGCCATAACGGTTCAGGTAAATCCACACTTGCAAATCTATGTAATGCATCACTTTTTCCTCTGTCTGGAGAGGTTTTAGTAGACGGCAGTTCAACTGTTGAAGTACCGTCTACTCAGATTTCTTCTGTTGTGGGAATGGTCCGTCAAGATCCAACTGCGCAGCTTGTTTGTGCAACTGTATTTGATGAGGTTGCCTTTGGTCCTGCTAATCTTGGTTTGCCAAAAGACGAGATAATTTCTCGCGTTACTCAAACACTGGAGCTTTGTGGCATTGCTGATTTGATTGATGCACCTACGCACACGCTTTCCGGAGGTCAACAGCAGCTTGTTTCTATTGCAGCAGCGCTTTCATTGCGTCCACGTTATCTGGTGCTTGATGAGGCGTTTGCTCAGCTTGATACTCGATTTAGAAATCACCTTTCTAAGCTGGTAAATACCCTTGTCACAAACGGAATGGGTGTGCTTGAGATTTCTCATTCATTTGAGTCTCTTCCCAGGGCTGACCAGGTACTTGTTTTGGAGAAAGGCCAGCTAGTTTGGGCGGGAACTCCCACAGAGTTTCTCTTGGATGCAAATGCAATTGCAAACGCTGGTTTTGATGATGCACTCACAGCAACAGCACATGTAGCTGCACAGGCTGGCTATGACTTTAGCGTTCCACTCAATGCTTCAGCGCTTGTAGGGTTTCTTGTTCAGAACAACCTTGCGTTTGATGCCTTGGATACCCTTGTGTATCAGCGCGCCCTTAAGGTGGTGCGAGCAAATAACTACGACGGAATCCAGGCGCTTGGAGAGGAGCACGAGCTGGCAGTTTGTGGCGTGTCTCATGCGTTTGACAAGTCAGTCCTGCATGACGTAACTATTTCCTCTACGGGAGAGCTTGTTGTTATGGTAGGCGCTTCTGGTTCTGGAAAAACAACTTGCGCCCGCATAGCCGCTGGCCTCATAGAGGCTGATACTGGGCATGCAACAATCGATGCGCGACTGGTGTGCCCTGGAGATGTCGGCATGTGTTTTCAGCGCCCCCAGGATCAACTCTTTGCCCAAAGTGTTGCTGAAGATATCGCATTTGGTCCAACTAACAAGGGTTTCTCGCCAGATGATGTTGAGGCGCTTGTCGCGTATGCGGCAGCACGTGTGGGTCTTGACCAGCAGGTCATTGATGCGTCTCCGCTGACGCTTTCTGGTGGCCAGGCTCGTCGCGCGGCGCTTGCTGGAACACTGGCTTGCGCAACGTATGCGGTGGTGTTTGATGAGGCAACGTCTGGACTTGATGGCGAGGCGCGCTCGCAGGTGCTGCATCTTGCTCGTGAGCTGGCAAACGAGGGCAAAGCGGTTCTTGCAATTACCCACGATGTAAGCGAATGGCTTCCCTTTGCTGACAGAGTAGTGTTTCTCGAGAAGGGCCGTGTTGTTGCAGATGTCAACGTACAAGAAGCGCAGACAAATCCGGAGGTCTACGAAGCTGCACAGCTTGACTGCCCACTGTTTGTAAGCGTATTGCATGAGCTTTTGGAGGCCTGCTATGTCTAAGTGCCCCTGTGCTCTGCTTAAACGGTTTTCGCTTGCTTCACTGACAGCGCAGACAAAAATCGTTGCCACTTTTGTGGGTATTGTTGCTCTTTTCTCAGTACAACAGCCACTTGCCTTTGCGGTATTCTCCTTGATTTGCGTGAGCCTTCTGTGGAGTGCTCGTGTAAGCTTGTCAGAGTTTTTGCGTGTGGCAAAGCCTGCAGCTTTCATTCTGCTTATATCATTTGTTGCCAATACGCTAGTGTTTATTGGACATCCCGATATCATTTTCTCTGGGTCAGTTGGTCTTTCTATGGCAGGTTTTTACAGAAGCACCGTAGCTATTGCCCGTGTGCTGCTTGCCCTGGCGCTGGTTTTATCAGTAGCAACAACAACTACACCTACGCAGCTTGCTGATGGCTTTTCTGTACTGTTGCTGCCTCTGTGCCTTATTCGTATTGACGTTGATGGTTTAAGCATTGTGCTTTCAATTGCACTGAGGGCAATTCCGCTTACCTTAGGAGAACTCGATAGGATTAGGGCCGCTCAGAGGGCACGTGGACTCAATTTTGAATCGGGCAGTATTGTTGAGCGAATTAAAAAGTGGTTTACGCTTCTGGTGCCGCTGACCGTCTCGCTCTTTCAGCGCGCAGATCAGATGGCGCAAACAATGACAGATCGCTGTCTTGGCGCAGCAAAACGTACGCGTATCTCCGCAAAAATGCAGCTTGTTGATTGGGTAGTGCTGCTGTTGTGGACCGCGCTGTGCATTGGTTTAGCAACGCTGTAGTGGTCTTGTAGTACTGTGGCAGCCTTGCATTCAGCAGCTACAATGAGTGCGTCAACTTTGAGCCTACGATACAATCACTCTAGTCGGCACAAGTCATTTCAGGGAGCTTCATGAACTCAGAAACATCACAAAACATTGCATCAAATTGCAGTTTTGATGCATGCGAGGAGTCTTCGGCTGAGCCTTCAGTTCCTGAGGCTCTCCCTGATACCTCTTCTGAGCCTGAAGCTACGCTTGTCATCCAGTTAGGTTATCGCGGCGCTGCATTCTGCGGCTTTGCCGAGCAGCCCACCCAGCGCACCGTGGCAGGTGACCTTCGCCGAGCGCTCGAGACCGTTTTGCGCAGAGAAGTTGAGCTCACCTGCGCGGGCAGAACCGACGCCGGCGTGCATGCCCAGGCCCAGTACGTGAGCCTGCCTGTGTATGGCACTGAGCTGGCACTGCCTGGCGAGAAACTCGTCCGCTCGCTTACCGCTCTGACCGACAATGACATCTCTATCCGACAACTCTTCCGTGCCCCACAGGGCTTCTCGGCACGCTTTGATGCCCAGGCTCGCTCGTATCGCTATCGCATTTGTGCAGGTAGCGCTCGTCCTGTGCTGGGCTGGGACCACGTATGGTGGTACAACAGCCACTTGGACGTTGATCTTATGGATAAGGCGGCGCAGGCGCTGGTAGGAGAGCACGATTTCAAGAGCTTCTGCAAGGCAATTTCTGCCGAGGGCAAGCCAACGCATCGTTTTGTGGAGCGCCTTACCGTTGAAGAAATTGAAGAGGCTGGCGAGAAACTCATTGCAGTTGATATTACGGGCAACGCTTTCTTGCATAACATGGTACGCACGATTGTGGGCACGCTAGTTGAGATTGGCCGAGGTCACAGGCCTGTTGAGTGGATCGACGAGGTTCTAGCCGCCCAGAATAGAATTGCTGCTGGCAGTTGTGCGCCTGCTCAGGGCCTCACGTTTGTGAGCGTTCGCTATCCAGAGGGCGTTTTGCAACCCTGGTAGCGCTTTCGGTTTCTTGATTGCGTTACAGTTTCTGTGTGCTAATCCAGCTTCATCGATCTTCTTGCGCCGTTTACGAAGTCTTTTCTACCACTTGTATTGTGTGCGGTGGTTTCCCTCGCAAAGTAATAGCATCATAGAAGAGAGCGTCTTTTTAGGAGCTCTTGCAGAACTGATGTACAGTGAGGCAGGGAGCCAGTATGTTTAGGAAAAGAGAAAGATTTGAGCGCAGCGATGTTCCGCGTGAGAATCCTTATACCAACGTGATTGGCCTTGCCGTAATTGCCATTGTTGCCGTGCTTGTAGGCATAGTTGTTGTTACTATTTGGGACCGCGTTCAACTTGAGTCTCACCTGGGAGATCATGGGCTTAACAAGGCTGTAAAGAGCCAGAGCGTTTCAGGCAATCCAGACGGTACTACACAATCTGATGATGACTTTCTTACCTATGCCGTTATCAGCACAAATTCGCTCAAGGCAGGGGAGTCAACGCTTCAGTCTGTACAGCTTTTGGTTATTGATCGCACGCAGGGAACCGGCCATATAGTGTCTATTCCTACTGATGTTTATGCAGAAGTAGATTCAAACGCTAAAACACTGGCAGATATTTATAAAGATGACGGCCAGAGTGCTTTTGTTAGCGCACTTGCTTCTATCACCAATATCAAGATTACGCACGTTATCATTGCCACAGATGATGTGTGGGAGAAAATCTCGGCACTTTCTGGTTCGGGCGCTCGCTCACTGGTAAGCAATGCTTCCAGCCTATTGTCTTCAATGATTACCGATATGAAGCCCAATCAGCTTCTTGAGCTTGCAGAGATTGTGCAGCCAATTGGCGTGTCTAATCTTGAGCATGATGAAGCTCCTGTTGTTGAAGGTTCAAGTGGCACTACCGTTGACGCTACGGCCTTAGGAAAGCTTGTTGGCATGCTCGTATAGACGTTATGGGCGTTGTGTGTAGCGCTGTCCCTACAAAACAGGTCAGATGTCCACATAACAGCAGCTAAACACGTTGTGTGGAGAGATTTTGATAGAATAAAAATGACTTTTTAATTCACTTTTTATAGGTAAACTGGTATCTAAAATTTAGGACCAGTTTGAGGGATGTGGAATGCACGAGCGCTCATACAATCCACATATGATTTCGGTTCTCATGGCCGCTGATAATGATGCTGATGCTATTAGAACGGTAATTAGGCAACTTCAAGAGCAGACATACCCTCATTGGGAGCTCATCATTGTTGACAACAGCTCCGATCCCCAGATTGCCCGTATGTTAGATAACCTTGCAAATCAAGAGCCTCGTTTAGATGTCTTGTGTCAATCGGGCATTAGCCATTTTGTTGCGCTTGAGATTGCTCAGGGTCGTGCTCGCGGAGCCTATACGCTTACCACTGAGCCTTTTTATAGGTTTAATTCCCACGTTTTGCAGGAGCTTTATTCTGTAGCTACCGCTTTGGGTCCTGTTAGTTCATCTAAAGCGGCTGATATTGTTATTGCGCACATGAAAACTGCCAATGCGCCTATGGAATGCAAAAAAGCTTTTGGTGCAAAAGCTTCTGCATTGTTGCAGGTATTTGACGAGTCGCAGCTTCCTTATTTGACGTCTATGAGCGGAAAACTGTGCTCAACGCGCATTTTGACCGAGATTAAGCATGAGCCAGAAACTGATGGCGAGTGCAATTTTGTTGGCTATTGCTTTGAGATTGCAAAACATGTTACGTACGCCCCAGAAGCAATTTTTGTTGATGTACCAGCGGAATCTTCTGAGGAAGAAAAAACTATTGCTGCTTCTATGGACAAACTTACTCAGGAGCGTCAGGCGCTCATGGATCTCGCCAAACATCTTGGCTTTGCAAACTCTAAAAAAGTTCAAAAGTTGATTAGTCGTTACCTGATCAGCAAACTTCTTAAAAGCATGTATCCTGCATTCAACGGAGAATCTCAGCTCAGTCATGAGGAAAAAGAAAACTTCATCGTTAAGATTCTTTCTAATCCTGTAGCGTACCTTATTGTCACTGAAGCAACTTCTCCACGACTGGTAGCTTATGCCTTACTTGGTGCTATTTTGTCTACCACAACACGAGCTCGCTATGCCTATGTACGCAGAGCTGTATGGTATGCACGTTTTATGCGCATTCCACTTGTATAAGCTGCAGTGACATATAAGTAGCATCAAAATTTGAGCGTGTGATTTTAGAGTAGCCTGGCAATTTGTGTTTAGAGCTAGTCTTTAAAGCCAGCTTTAGTGTCTGTCCATGAGCGACTTAAACGTCTGTGCTATACCGTCATTTTTGACGCGGAAGAATCCCTCTTTGGCTAGATATGCATAGCGTGCAAACTTGTCATCTTTTGGCAAAGCAATGCCTTGCACTTGCGCAAAGAAAGCTTTCCCAGAGCTTGAGATTGCCGGGTTTTCAAATACGCGCTTTGCATCCATACGCGCAAAACTCTTGGCGAGAAGATCGTGTACTTCTGAGTCAGCCTCACCTGCAGCATCATGTTCTTCTCGCCAGGTAAGCGCGTCTTTTGTAAGTAGTGCATAGTTGATACCACGCAGTGTGAGCGCGTTGAGCACTACGTCTGAGGTGATGTTGCGTGCGTCCACAACATCCATCATGTCGTTCCAGCGCTCAAGCGGAATTTTAGGTTGACGCTGCGCAAAGGTAGCGGCTTCCGCATAGCCATTCTCGCGATAGTTGTAGAGCGCAGAGTCTGTGTACACCAGTCGAGCTCCGCAGCAATGCGAGGCAATGAGGAAGGGGTTATCTACCCAGCCTGCACCAGGGATTTCTTTGAAGTTGATGTTGTTCTGGGTCAAGAATTCCTTGCGATAGAGTGCCGTCCAAATGGCTGGATGGTGTAACAGAAGCTGTGCCATCTGATCAATTAAACAAGGCTGTAGCTTGGGTTTAACGCGGCCCTTATAAGCGCAGGGAACTCTGTACTCGGCAGCGCCGGCAGCTCCTTTGAACTGCGACTTTGCTCCTGCTCGGCCGTTTTTCTGGTTACCAAACACGCGCCAATAGGCAGAGCGGGCAATATCTACTTGGCCTTCTCCATCATTTGCCTGGATAAGATCAACAAGCTCTTGAACCATGGTTGGCTCAAGGTAATCATCAGGCTCAACTATACCCACCCATGAGCCGTGAGCTGCGGCAATGCCACGATTACATGTTGCTCCGTAGCCCTCATTTTCTTTGTCAATGATGACAATACGTCCATCACGGGCAGCATATGCTTCCAAAAGAGCTAAAGACGAGTCTGTTGAGCCATCGTTTAAGCAGATAATCTCCAGGTTTGTGTAGCTCTGCGATTGAATACTTGCTAGGCATTGCTCCAGATAGTCTGCAACGTTGTATATGGGCACAACAAGAGAAACCAAAGGTTGGTGGTTTTGAGCGTGACTCATCTAAACTCCTTTTGATTGCTGCTTTATACTATATAGGCATCAACCCACTCACGAAGTTACATTTTGAGGAAATATGAAGCGCACCGCTCTTGTCATAGTTACCTTTAAACGCCAGGAACTGCTTTCCAACCTGCTTAATTCTATTACGCAGCTCACGCAGGCTCCATGGCGCATCATTGTTGTGGACAACGAGAACTCCTCTGAGACGTCCTCGCTTGTGTCTGAGTTTTCCGAGAAGGTCAAAACCATGTGGGGAGAAACCACCGAAGATCCTGATGCTCACGGTGGCACTAATCGCGTGTGTTATGTACCTATGGAGCAAAACACTGGCGGTTCCGGCGGCTTCTCTGAGGGTGTGCGTGTAGGCTATGAGCTGGGTGCTGAGTGGTTCTGGGTTATGGACGATGACGTAGCCGTGCTGCCTGATGGTCTTAATAAGCTTGACGCATGGTCAGACAAAGCGGAGGTTATTCAAGGTCAGCGCTACGATTTTGATGGCGGTCCTTTCTTTTGGCAGTATCGCTTTAGCACTGCCTTGGGCATCTATAATCCGCTGGCAAAGGCTGGCTTTGACGGTGTGCCTTATCGTGAGTGCAATGTTATGTGCTTTGAGGGTGCTTGCTTTAAGCGTTCTGTAGTGCAGAAGATTGGTCTACCTGATGCGCGCTTCTTTATCTATTGGGACGATGCTTTGTATGGTTATTTAGCCAGCAAGGTAACGCAGCCTATTTTGATTTCAGACTTTGTCCTTTCAAGATGTCGAGAAGTTCCTGGTCAGAGTATTGGTTCTGTGCGCCAGCTTAATTCAACCTCTGATATGACGCGCTACTACATCACACGTAACCGCGGCTATATTGCCCGTTACTTCCAAGTTCATGGTGATTACAACCCTGTGCTCTTTGGTGTTGGTACTGCGCTGACCTTTGCAAAAGAGATTATTCGACTCATTTTGGTAGATAGAGCGCACTTCTTGTCTGGCCTTTCTCGCCTTATAAAAGGCTGGAAGGATGCACGCCTTATCTATAAAGATGCAACCTGGCGTCCACAGCCTCCATTAGATTAGTTATCAAAGCCGACAGTTTGTGTCGGCTTTTTTAATCTCCAAACGCTCAACAAAAGTGAGCACTGAGTGGCGAATTGTGACGCATTTGTGAAAGGCGACGAATGCCTACATACAAAAAATCGAATTATTTTTTGACCATTAATAAATTTTGTAATTAGCGAAGTTTCTAGCTAATTTTCTACCTGCAGAGATATTGGTTGCCGCAACGTGTCAATACATAATTTTGTATTCGTGTGGAAATTTTACAATATATTGTTATAGTTCTCGAACCCAAACACTATAAGTTGTGGCATAGTAGTTCCCATCACACAAGCGGGTTCCCAATCACTTCGCTTAGGCAAAAGCTTAGGAACCGCAGTGATAATCCAATTAAACACGCATGAAAGCGTTGCTTTCACCAACGTTTGTTCAAGGAGTTTGCACATGAAGATTATCAAGCGCAATGGCTCAGAGGTCACCTTCGAGGTTGAGAAGATTGTTAACGCAATCGCTAAGGCTAACGCAGAGGTCCCTGAGGATCAGCGCCTGACTGAGCGTGAGATTCAGTTTGCTTCTCTCAACGTTACCGATGAGTGTGAGAAGGCTGGACACACCGTCACCGTCGAGGAGGTCCAGGACCTTGTCGAGGATCAGCTCATGGCTCTTGACCGCTTTGAGGTTGCTCGTAAGTACATCATTTACCGCTACATCCAGAACCAGAAGCGTCATAAGAACACCACTGATGACAAGATTCTGTCTCTGATTGAGTGCAACAACGAGGAAGTCAAGCAGGAGAACTCCAACAAGAACCCTACCGTTGTTTCTGTTCAGCGTGACTACATGGCTGGTGAGGTTTCTAAGGACCTCGTTCAGCGTGAGCTTCTTCCAGAGGACATTGTTGCTGCTCACAATGAGGGTCTCATCCACTTCCACGATTCCGATTACTTTGCACAGCACATGCACAACTGTGACCTCATTAACCTTGATGACATGCTGCAGAACGGCACTGTTATCTCCGGTACTCTGATCGAGCGTCCACACAGCTTCTCCACTGCATGCAACATTGCAACTCAGATCATTGCTCAGGTAGCATCCTGCCAGTACGGTGGTCAGTCCATCTCCCTGGCTCACCTTGCTCCTTTTGTTGATGTTTCTCGTAAGAAGATTCGCAAGACCGTTATGGAGGAGATGAACTCCGTTGGTGTTGAGCTCTCTGCTGAGCAGCTCAACGAGATGGTTGAGAAGCGCCTTCGTGATGAGGTTTCTCGTGGCGTTCAGACCATTCAGTATCAGGTAGTCACTTTGATGACCACCAACGGTCAGGCTCCTTTCATCACCGTCTTCATGTATCTCAACGAGGCAAAGAATGAGCAGGAGAAGCAGGACCTTGCACTCATCATTGAGGAGATGCTCCGTCAGCGTTACCAGGGCGTAAAGAATGAGGAGGGTGTCTGGATTACTCCTGCATTCCCTAAGCTTATCTACGTTCTTGAAGAGGATAACGTTTACGAGGATTCCAAGTACTACTACCTCACTCAGATGGCTGCAAAGTGCACCGCTCGTCGTCTTGTCCCTGACTACATTTCTGAGAAGAAGATGAAGGAGTACAAGCTTTCTAAGGGCGAGAAGGAAGGCGAGGGTGATACCTTCACCTGCATGGGCTGCCGTTCCTTCCTGACTCCAGACCGTTCTGGTAATGGCTTCAACAACGTTGCTCGCGCAAAGAACTATGAGCCAAACAAGCCTAAGTACTATGGTCGCTTCAACCAGGGTGTTGTAACCATCAACCTTCCTGACGTTGCTCTTTCTGCTGGTCGCGATATGGACAAGTTCTGGAAGATCTTTGATGAGCGTCTTGAGCTTTGCCACCGTGCACTTCGTGCTCGTCACGATCGCTTGAAGGGCACTCTGTCCGATGCTGCTCCTATCCTTTGGCAGTACGGCGCACTTGCTCGCCTGGATAAGGGTGAGGTTATCGATCCACTTCTTTACGGCGGATACTCCACTATATCCCTTGGTTATGCAGGTCTGTACGAGTGCGTTAAGGCTATGACTGGTCACAGCCACACCGACAAAGAGGCAACTCCATTTGCACTCCAGGTTATGCAGCATATGAATGATAAGTGCACCGAGTGGAAAGAAGCAGAGGATATTGACTATTCCCTCTACGGAACTCCTCTTGAGTCCACTACCTACAAGTTTGCTAAGGCACTTCAGCGCCGCTTTGGTGTTATCCCAGGCATTACCGACAAGGGCTACATCACTAACAGCTACCACGTCCACGTTGCAGAAGAGATTGACGCATTCCAGAAGCTTCAGTTTGAGTCTGAGTTCCAGCGTCTTTCTCCAGGTGGAGCAATCTCTTACGTTGAGGTCCCTAACATGCAGGACAACATTGAGGCTGTTCTCAGTGTTATGCAGTTCATCTACGACCACATCATGTACGCAGAGCTCAACACCAAGTCTGACTTCTGCCAGGAGTGCGGTTATGACGGTGAGATTCAGATTGTCGAGGAGGACGGCAAGCTGGTTTGGGAGTGCCCACACTGTGGCAACCGTGACCAGACCAAGATGAACGTTGCTCGTCGTACTTGCGGCTACATTGGTACCCAGTTCTGGAACCAGGGCCGTACCCAGGAGATTAAGGACCGCGTCCTTCACCTCTAAGTTTTAAGTACCAGACAAACGAGCAGAAGAGCACTTAAGCCCTTCTGCTCGTTTTTATTATCTCTATAAGGTAATATCCAAAATATGCGGAAGTTACCCATCAAAGGTTATGTATGAACTATTCAAATATTAAGTTTTCAGATATTGCAAACGGTGTTGGTGTAAGAACAACCCTGTTTGTTTCAGGCTGCCGCCTGCGCTGTGAAGGCTGCTTTAATTACGAGGCGTGGGATTTCAAGAGCGGCGGAGAGTTTACTCCAGAAGTTGAGCAAGAGATTATTGACTCTCTTGCTCCTGTCTATATCAATGGTCTTTCCATTCTTGGTGGAGAGCCTTTTGAGCCAGAAAACCAAGAAGGTCTTGTTGAGTTTGTCGAGAAGGTCAGAGCTACTTATCCACAAAAGAGCATTTGGATGTATTCAGGTCACACCTGGGATCAGTTGACCGAGGGAAAGTGGCACACAGAGTATACCGATCGCATTTTGTCTTGTATTGATGTTCTTGTAGACGGTCCATGGGTTCAGAGCCTCCACGATATTACCTTGCGTTTTAGAGGCTCTTCCAACCAGCGCCTTATTGATGTCCCTAAAACATTAGCTTCAGGAGAGATTACACTTTGGTCCGATGGTCCTATGATGAGCTCTCGTGAGATGTAAAAGCTTCTAAGCGCAATAAAAAAGCCCGCGTCTGCGGACTTTTTGTTTTAGGGTCGTGTTGTATATAGAGTTTTAGTTTCCTGAAGGGGTTTGGGGCTCTGCGGGTTTCTCGCCAAGCTCACTGATAAAGATTGCAACGAAGATAACAATAAAGCCCAGGAAAATCGTAGGGGTAATAACTTCAGCAAGGAAGATAACGCCAAAAACTGCTGCAAAAATGGTATCCAAAGAGATGATAAGTGATGCTTGAACAGGTGCAACAGATTTCTGTGATCGATTTTGTAGTACACCAGTAAGAGCAGTTGCAATGAAAATGATGTATGCAAGCGCTATCCACGCAGTAGAAGGAATTTGAGAAAAGTTTGGCATAGTTTCAAAACGGAGAGCCCAACCTAGACAAGGAAGAGTGCTTACACCAAGCTGAACTATGGTAAGTGTAATGATGTCAAGTTTGTGTGAAAGTTCTGCAGTAAGTACAAAAACAAATGCAAAAATAATTGCTGATATTAAAGCCATTTGTTCGCCGGTACCAAAGGAAAATGAGAAGTCTGTTCCAAGTGAGATAAGACCAATTCCCACAACACACATACAAGCAGCAATAATGCTGGAGATATGGGGTCTCTTTTTTGCAATGAGCCAATTGACAAATGGTATCATTGCACAATAGATAGAGGCGATAAAAGCTGTTTTACCCGCTGTAGTGTAGGCAAGCGCTCCGTTTTGAAGAAGGAATCCAAAGCCATTTAGAATTCCTAAGAGTGCACCAAATTTAAGATGCTTGATATCAAGATTCTTCTTAAGTCTTTTTTTGAAGATGATTCCAACTACGACAACAGAAAGTGTAAACCGTAAAGTCATCAACCAGGCGGTAGGGATATAGTTGATTGCATCTTTGATGACTACAAAAGAGCCTCCCCACACAAGGGCACAGAATAAAAGAGCACCTTTCCAGATGAGCGTTTGCGAGGAATTGTGTGTAAGAATATTAGAAGGTGTATGAGCTGGAGATGACACGTATAATCCTTTTTATGCGTATGGTTTTAGTAATTATTCGGGAGAAAGTATACGTGATTTTTACCTAGTTGATGGGATTGCTGCGTCAAAATGTGAGAAGAAGTATACTTTTCTTTGTCTGAGCAGATTTTATTGTTGCCTCTTTAAGGTACTTTGGGAGACCGTATGTCTGATTATGTTGTAACTTGTTGTTCAACTGCTGATGTAAGTGAGCAGTACCTTCAGTCACGTGATGTGAAATACGTATATTTCAACTACGAACTTGATGGCGTTCAGTGCAAGGATGACTTTGGTCGCACTAATGCACCAGCAGATCTCTATAAAAAGATGCTTGCAGGTGCTGAGTGCCGCACTTCACAGGTATCAATTGGTGAGTACATGGCCTTCTGGCGTCCTTTCCTGGAGGAAGGCAAAGACGTTCTTCATGTTTCGTTGAGTTCGGGCGTTTCCGGAACATATGAGTCTGCTTGCCAGGCAAAGGTAGAGATCGAGCAGGAGTTCCCTGACAGAAAGATTGAGGTTGTTGACTCTCTGCAGGCATCTTCTGGTTATGGTCTCTTGGTAGATGGTCTTGCCGATAAGCGCGATGAGGGCCTGTCTTTTGACGAAGTAGTTGCATGGGCTAAAGAAGCACGTCATCGTGTGTATGGATGGTTCTTCTCAACAGATTTGACCTTCTTTGTTCGTGGTGGTCGCATTTCTAAGACAGCTGGCCTGCTTGGCGGCATGCTTAACATTTGTCCTGTTATGGATGTTGAAGCTGACGGATCTTTGGCTGTTAAAGAGAAGGCACGTGGTAAGAAGAAAGCAATTGCTCGTGTTGTTGAGGTTATGACTCAAACTGCTGAGCGCCAAAGTTCTTACGCACATAAGGTGTTTATCTCTAACTCCGAGTGCGCTTCTGATGCCCAGGCTGTTAAAGAGCTTATTCAAGAAAAGCTTCCTCAGACAGGCGATATCAACATCTTTACTATTGGTGCAACAATTGGCGTTCATACTGGTCCTGGAACTGTTGCAACGTTCTGGTGGGGAGAAGAGCCTCGCGCTTAAGATGTTGTTCGAGTAGGTAAGAAAGGTCCTTAGTCATGGTTAATTTTGAGTACGTTGTGCCTACTCAGGTGGTTTTTGGAAAAGATACTCAATTTCGTGTGGCAGAGCTTGTCTCTGCCCATGGAGGCAGCAAGGTGCTGGTGCATTTTGGCGGCAATCACGTGGTAAAGAGTGGCTTGCTTGACCAGATTCATCGGCTTTTGAGTAACGCCGGAATTGCTTTTGTTGATTGTGGTGGAGTTGTCCCTAACCCTCGTTTAGAGCTTGCAGAAGAAGCTGTAGAGCTGGGTAAACGCGAGGGCATTGACTTCATTTTGGCTATCGGTGGCGGATCTGTTATGGATTCTGCTAAGGCTATTGCATACGGCTTAGCCAATGATGTCTCTCTTGAAGACCTCTATTTGCATAAGGTCAGTGTTTCAAAGGCAGCTCCTATTGGTGTCATTTCTACTATCGCAGGAACTGGCTCTGAGACCTCAGATTCTTCTGTTATGAACATTACGCTGGCTGATGGTCGCGTACTTAAACGTTCTTATCACCATCAGAGCGGTCGCCCTTGTTTTGCCATCATGAATCCAGAGCTCACTTATTCCGTGAGCGCTTATCAGACGGCATCAACGGGTGCTGACATTATGATGCACACCATGGAGCGCTATTTTACGTTCGAGAAGGACGTGGCACTCACCGACGAGCTAGCTGAGGGTCTCTTACGCACCGTAAAAGAAGCTGTTCTGGTTGCTGTCAAAGAACCAGAGAACTACGCTGCGCGCGCAGATTTGCTTTGGGCATCGTCGCTTTCTCACTGCGGTCTTACTGGAACAGGTCGCGTAAGTGATTTTGCATCTCACGCCATAGAACATGAGCTCAGCGCAAAATATGATGTAGCTCACGGTGCTGGTCTCACGGCTATTTGGGCAAGCTGGGCTCGCTACGTTATACGTCAAGATCCAGAGCGCTTTGCGCAGTTTGCAGTCAATGTTTTTGGAGTTCAAAACAACTTCCATAACCCAACAGCTACAGGTCTTGCAGGAATTGAAGCTTGGAATCAGTGGTGTCATGCAATTGGTATGCCAACCTCCCTTGCAGAGCTTGGAGTAGACCCTTCAGAAGAGGATATTCTTCAGATGGCTGAGGGCACTATTGATGCTCGCGGTGGAGATCATGCGGGTAACTTTATGCAGCTTAAAACAGCAGATGTTCAACAGATTATGAGGATGGCTCTAAAGTAAAGTTTCTCAAGGCAAATTTTGTTTCATTGCGGGTATTATTACTACATACGAAGTTACTGAGCCACAAAGCTCAAACATACGGAAGGAAGATTCATGAGCGGTTTTGTTAAGGCAGACAATGTTTTTGTAAACCAGAACGCAGCGAGCCGTAATGATGTCCTGCGTTTTATTGCCGATAAAGCACTGGAAGCTGGCGTAACTGATGATGCAGACGCTGTCTACAATGCTTTCCTAGCTCGTGAGGAAATGGGCGAGACTGGCATGACTGATGGTTTTGCAGTTCCTCACGCAAAAGATGCTGCTATCAAGGATGCAGCTATCTTTGTCTTCAAGAACAGCACCCCTCTTGAGTGGCCTTCTTTTGACGAGAAGCCCGTTGATGTTGCTATTGCACTACTTGTTCCAGATGGAGAAGCTGGCACCACTCACATTAAGCTTCTGTCTAAGACTGCTGTACTTCTGATGAGAGATGAGTTTAAGTCTCTGCTTCGTGCTTCTAATGATCAAGAAGCTATTGCTCAGGCTATTAACGAGGGTATTAGCGAGGAGTAGGGTTTCTCGCCAGGTTACAGAGGGCTTGGCGGTTACTTTCTGTAACAGTTTAACTGGGTAAAATTTTGGACACTCAAGCACAAACTTGAGTGTCCATTTTTGTGTAAAAAGGCGTACACTTGTACTAGTTTTAGACGAGAAGGGAGTCAGATGTTTACACCATGTACTGACAAGCGTGTTGCTGTCTTTTTTGCTGATGGCTGTGAAGAGATTGAGGGACTGAGCGTTGTTGATGTCCTATATCGTGCAGGTATTCCTTGTGACAAAGTGTCTATCTCTGATTCTTTGAATGTGACTTCTTCTCATCAGGTTACCTTTTTAACAGACAAGTTGCTCAGTCAGGTCTCGTTTGATGATTACAGCATGTTGGTACTTCCGGGAGGTCTTCCTGGAACCACTAATCTTGAGGCTTGTGAGCCACTTATGCAGGCGGTTGATTCGTTTGCCGCAGACGGTCGCGCACTTGCTGCAATTTGTGCCGCTCCTTCAATTTACGCCAAGCGCGGATTGCTTGCGGGTAAGAAGGCCACTTCCAACCCTGGCTTTCAGCATTTCCTCTCAGAGAATGGCGCCAATCTTTTGCAAGATGCTGTTTGTGTCGATGGCTCTTTTATTACCAGTCAAGGTGCAGGAACAGCTCTTAAGTTTGGCCTTGAGATTGTCCATTATCTTGTAGGTAATGACGTGGCAGAAAAAGTCTCGCAAGGCATTGTGCTTATCTAAGCCATGGCACCTTCTCAAAAACAGTACCTGGTTATTGATCTAAAGAGTTTCTACGCATCAGTTGAATGTGTTGAGCGAGGCCTTGATTCCATGAAGGCCAAGCTTGTTGTGGCTGATCTTACCAGGACAGAAAAGACAATTTGTTTGGCGGTTTCACCGGCGCTTCGTGCGTTGGGTGTTCCTGGACGTTGTCGCGTTTTTGAGATTCCCAAAAATCTTACTTACGATGTAGCACCTCCTCGTATGGCTTTGTATGTAGAGCGCTCTGCAGATGTCTATTCGGTGTACCTCAAATACATTGCCCCAGAAGACATCCACGTTTACTCCATTGACGAGGCATTTATTGATGTAACACCGTACTTATCGCTTTACGGATGTACGGCAAGAGAGTTGGGCGAGAAGATCCGTGCAGACGTGGCAAAAACCACTGGTATTCCTGCTACCTGTGGATTGGGTCCTAATTTATATTTGGCAAAGATAGCGCTTGATATCACGGCAAAACACAGTCCAAATTTCTTTGGTGAACTTGATGAAGAGTCGTACAAGCTTAAACTTTGGAACCATAAACCTTTAACTGATTTTTGGCATATTGGTGCAGGTATTCAAAAGCGTCTTGCGGCAATGAATATTCATACTATGGGGCAACTTGCAATGACTCCTACAGAGCCTCTATATAAAGAATTTGGCGTTGATGCAGAAATTCTTATTGACCATGCATGGGGCATTGAGCCAACCACCATTGCAGATATCAAGGCATATAAGTCTCAAAGTCATTCTGTTTCAACAGCACAGGTCTTTGACCACAATAGAGACATAGAGGGAGCACGACTTATCTTCAAAGAGATGGTTGAAGCATTAACGCTAGAGCTTGTAACACAAAAGCTGGTTTGCTCTTCTATTGGTATCTATATTGGCTACTCGGCAACAGAGAGTCAGATGGAAGAGCTTAGGCAGACGGGAGACTACAGGAGTTGGAGAAGACATATTCCATCCAGTAGTGGCACTAAGAAACTCTCTTACCCCACTAACTCTAGAGATGAGCTTATGGCAGAGGTTTTATCTTTCTTTGACGAGAGAGTAATACCTTCAGAAAGTGTGCATCGTGTTGGTCTTACCTTTGGAAACACTCAAGAAGAAACAGGCTCAGGTATCCAGACGTCGCTTTTCCAGGACAATACCGTTTTAGAGAAAGAGCGCCAGCGCCAAGATACTATCAACGCCATAAAGAAGAGATTTGGAAAGAACTCCTTGCTCAAGGCAATGGATTTGCTTCCAGAAGCAACTGCACGTCAGAGAAATGCTCAGATTGGAGGACACCGTAGTGGAGAAGAAACCAATGAAGCCTAAACAGGGTTTCTCGCCAGCAGAAGATGGTGCAAAAGAGGATGTGTTTGCATCTCAGATGCACTACGGACACCCTCGCATGTCTCGGGCAAACAGAGCAAAAATCTTTATGCCCTTTGATGCATTGAAGGGTTTAAGAGAAGCTTTAGCAGAAAGAGAACAAGAAGCTCAAGACAACATAAAAGACTTTCATGACTTACCGCACTGGTCATAGGTTTATACGATAAAATAGACAGGTCATATAAAGAAATCGAGGAGGTTTCATGAACCCCAAAGCAAAAATTGCCATCCCAGCAATTGTGGCTCTCATTTTTATTGTCATTGATTTTGTTGCGCCAGTTCAGTATCTCAGCTATTTCCATACGGTATTTAACTTTGCAACTCGTCAGACAAACCCTATCTCTCTGATGCTTGCACGTATTACCTACATTATTTTCCTGTGCTACCTTTTTGCTGCGGTTTCAGGTCTTTTGAGGGGTTTCCGTCCTCGTCTTAGGTGGGGTCTTTCTATTCTCTCTGTAGTTGGTTTAACTTCCGCACTTACAGAGCTCTCTGTGATGATTTCTATCAGCCAAGCAGTAAACTTCACCACCCTTATTCTTAACATTATGATTGTTGCCTTCTTGTTCCTCACAGCTCTTCTTGCACTTCTTATTTGGGTTCGTGCTAAGAAAGAGTTTGACCAGCGTCAGGCTGATCTTGAGGAGGAAGAGGTTGTTGTTGCTCCAATGCCTCTTGCTACTGAGGGCGCAGAGGTTGCTCCTGTAGTTCCTGTAACTGCAGAGGTAACAGCAGCACCTGCTCCAGAAGCAACCGTCACAACCGTCGCACCTGAGGCTCCTGCAGCTCCAGAGGCTCCTGCAGCACCAGAAGCTCTACAGGAGTAGCTTCTAACTTCTTACGCTCTCTCCTTGTTCAGGAGAATCATCTTTTCTCATAGGAGAATCGTATGTCTTTTGTTGAATTCAAAGAGGTAACAAAGACGTATACCATGGGCTCCGTCAAGGTACATGCTGTCCATGACATGAATTTTTCCATAGAAGAGGGAGAGCTTTGCGTAATAGTTGGCCCATCAGGAGCCGGCAAAACAACTGTCTTAAATATGCTCGGAGGTATGGATACCTGTACCTCCGGGTCTATTTATTTAGATGGAAAAGAAATTGGCGGGCTTTCAGAAAAAGAAAGAACGCTCTATCGTCGTCATGATATTGGCTTTGTTTTCCAGTTTTACAATCTAGTTCCTAATCTCACCGCAAAAGAAAACGTTGAGCTTGCGTCTCAGATTTGTCTTGATCCTATGCAGCCAGAAGATGCACTTCGTGCTGTTGGTCTTGAGCATCGTATGGATAACTTCCCAGCTCAGCTTTCTGGTGGAGAGCAGCAACGTGTTTCTATTGCGCGTGCTCTGGCAAAGAACCCACGTCTTTTGCTTTGTGATGAACCAACAGGCGCGCTTGATTATAAAACAGGAAAGCAAATTCTTAAGCTCTTGCAAGATATGTGCAAAGAACAGCATAAAACCGTGGCTATTGTCACACATAACTTTGCATTTACTCAAATTGCCGATAGGGTTATCCACGTTAAAGAAGGCCAGGCTCAATCGGTTGAAATTAATCAGGACCCAGCCGACGCACTTACTGTTGAGTGGTAGCTATGCCACACGCTCTTTTTACCGAGATTATTCGGACTATCAAAGGGTCTCTTGCTAGATTTCTTGCAATTGTAGGAATCGTCGCTTTGGGCTGCGGTTTCTTTGCGGGACTCAAAATGGCTAGCCCAGATATGCAAGAAGCTGCACATACGTTTTACAAAAATCAACACCTCTACGATCTCCGTATTATCTCAACACTTGGGTTAAGCGAGAAAGACGTCCATGCCCTTGCGTCAGTTGAGGGCGTTGAAGCGGTTATGCCTTCTCGCACGGTAGACGTCATGGCTACGCTGACCTCATCTCAATCTAGCGCTCGTGTTAGTTCGTTCAGACCTGGTGAGCTTAACCAGCCGGTAGTTGTCGAAGGAAGGCTTCCCCAGGGGCCTTATGAGTGCGTGATGAGTGCTGATTCCAAGAAACGTGCAGATATTAGCCTTGGCCATCAGATTGAGCTTCCAGACACTTCAAACGGTGTTCATTTAAAGGGTGGCTCGTACACGGTCGTTGGTTTTGTAAATGCTCCAACGTATCCATATGTGAGTAATTTTGGAACCACGTCGTTAGGTAATGGCATTGTCCAGCAATTTGTGTATGTCGCTGAGAATGCTTTTGCTAATGACGATCCGTACACCGAAGTGTATCTGACGGTCCAGGGCGCCACCAGTTATAAAAGTGGCTCATCAATGTATCAGAGTGCTGTTGATAGAGTTGCAGAGCGCATTAAACAAATGAATCCATCGCTTGCTTCTCTTCGTTTGCAAGAGCTAAAAGATGATGCTCAAGCTCAGGTTGATGAGGCTCGTCAAAAGCTGGAGCAATCAAGGCGGGAGGCTACAGATAAATTAGGTGATGCACAGAAAAAGCTTGATGAAGCGGAAGCACAGATTTCTGCTCAGCAACAAAGGCTGATTGATGGTCAGAAGCAATATGACGCAGGACGTCAGCAACTTACAACTTTACGTTCCAGTGCTGAGCAGAAATTTGCACAAGCGGAAGCTCAGATTAATGCTTCAGAGGCTCAAATAGCCCAGGGAACAGCTGAGCTTAGTGCGGGAGAGGCTCAGTATCAGGCTGGTCTTACTGCTTTCAACGCAGGTCAAGCAACGTTTATGCAGCAAAAGAGCGCATTTGAAGCGGGTCGAGATGCATATCTTGCGGGGCTTGCTGCGCAAGGAATTATGGCTTCAACACTTGAAGAAGCGCAGCAGCAGTTGAGAGCTTTAGGTTTACCAACCACGCAAGTGGATGCTCTTCTCGCTACACAGGCACAGATTGCGGCTGCAGAAGCAGAATTAGCCACTCAGCAGCAGGCTTTGACGGCAGCGCGAGGGGAGCTTGATCAACGCACAACTCAATTGCGTGAGGCAGAGTCTCAGGTAGCTCAGGCGCGCGAAAATCTGATAGAAGCAAGAAGTGCTACTGCAGATCAGTTATCTGCAGCTCAAGAAAAACTTGATGCATCGCTCAGCCAATTGACTGCTGGACAAGCTTTACTTCGAAATGCTGAAGCTCAGACCTATGAAGGAAGACAGAGTCTTGAGGATCAGCGCGCTGAGGTTGAGAAACAACTTGCTGATGGTCAGACAAAAATTGACGAAGCCCAAAAGAAAATTGATGAGCTCAAAGAACCTGATGTTTATGTACTTGATCGCACAAAAGAGATTGGCGTTGCAGCTTATCAAGCAGACTCTGAGCGTATTAACAATATTGCTAATGTGTTCCCCTTGATGTTTTTCCTGGTTGCAGCTTTGGTTTCACTTACCAGTATGACGCGCATGGTATCTGAAGAGCGCACGCTCATCGGCATTCATAAGGCGCTTGGTTATTCGACTTTACAAATTGCTGCAAAGTACTTGTTATATGCTTTGCTTGCTTCACTTTTAGGAGCTGTTATTGGCATAGCGCTTTTAAGTCAGGTGTTGCCGGGGGTTATTATCTCTGCATATGGATCAATTTATACTATTCCAAATGAGGGTGCTCCTTATCCTATTCAGCTTGACAGCGCACTTCTCGCAGGACTTTTTGGTATAGGTGTTACGCTTCTTTCAACGATGGCTGCTGTTTTGTCTTCTTTGAAAGAAGAACCTTCTAGCCTTATGTTGCCAAAGGCTCCAAAAGCGGGTTCAAAGATTTTGCTTGAACGTATTAATCCTCTGTGGTCTAGATTGTCTTTTTCATGGAAAGTTACTATCAGAAACCTTGTCCGCTATAAGCGTCGCTTGATTATGACATTGGTAGGAATTGCTGGATGTACTGCACTTTTGTTGGTGGCTTTTGGCCTTAGAGATTCTATTAGTGACATCATTGATAGCCAATGGCCAACTCTTTTTCATTATGACTACATAGTAGGAATGACCTCTGATGTTTCTAGTGCAGAAGCAGATCAGATTGCTACGGAGCTTAACCAGGTCGGTGCTACAAATATTCATCGTATAACCAGCGAAAATGTTCTTCTTGAGTCTCCTACGCAAAATGCTAGCTCGCTGACAAGAACAACTATTATGACCAGTAATTCTCCTCAAGATCTTACGGGTGTAGTTACCCTGCGGGATCGTCTTTCTGGTCAAATAATAGAGCTTGAGAAAGATTCGGTTGTAATTACAGAGAAGCTCGCAAAACGGCTTGGCGTAGGCGTGGGGGATACTATTCAGGTCTTTGCTCAAGATAGAATTGGAAACGCTTCAGGTGAGCCAAGTACCCTTATTGTTACAGGAGTTACCGAGAATTACGTTGGATCCTATCTTTATGTAGGGCCTTCTGCGTGGCATTCTCTAGGTATCCAAGATCAAGCAACAGATGGTTGGTATGCAACACTTCCTAAAAATCAAGCAACAAGAGATACGTTTGGAGAAAAACTTATTAATCAGGCAGGGGTTGCAACTATTGATGATATTAATGAGGCTATTTGCATGTATAAAAAATCACTTGAAGTGGTTAATCATGTTGTAGCTATTCTTATTTTGGCTGCAGCTCTGTTGGCATTTATTGTCTTGTATAACCTCACAAATATCAATATTGAGGAGCGTATTCGAGAGATTGCTAGCCTTAAAGTGCTTGGTTTTACGCGACACGAAGTTGATGCATACGTGTTTAGAGAGATTGCTTTACTGGCCGTCTTCGGAGCACTCTTTGGGCTTGTCCTAGGAACTTACCTTGAGGGATTTGTGGTTCAAACAGCCGAGATTGATCTTGTTATGTTTGGCCGCTCTATTCATATGCCAAGTTATTGGTTTGCTTTTGGACTTACGCTTGTTTTCTCGCTGTTGGTATATGTTGCCATGCGATCTAAGCTTAAAAATATTGATATGGTTGAGAGCTTGAAGAGCGTCGAGTAGACATCTTTTGCACGCCCAAGAGAGGCATATTTTAGATAAGATAGAAGATAGTTGAGATTGCTTATTATTTATAAGGAGTTGGTATGCCTAAGGTTTCTTTTGTAATTCCTGCATACAACATCGAATCATACATTGGGCGTTGTATTCAAAGTGTAAAGAATCAGACGTTTGGTGATTTTGAAGCAATTATTGTTGACGACGCCTCAACAGATTCTACTCCAGAGAAAATCGTAGAAGCAGTAGGGGATGACAAAAGGTTCAAGGTTGTAACTCATCCAACCAACCAGGGGCATCATCTTACACGTAAAACTGCTGCAGCTCACACAAAAGGCGAGTGGGTCTTTTGTCTAGACGGTGATGATGAGGTTACTGCTGATTTTCTTGAGCAGGTAGTTGCTCGCATTGATCAGAACCCTGTTGATATTCTCCACCTGGGTATTACCGTTATTCCAGAAAATGGCGTAAGTGAAGCTGAGGCAGAAGGTTTTGGTAACTTCATCAATCAGCAGTCTTACTTTACACAAGGTGAGGAAGTCCTTCGTGCCATCTACGATGAAGGCTATGGTCAGAAGATTGATTGGCGTATTACACAGCGCCTATATCGTGGAGAGCTATTCCGTTCTGCTTTTGCAGAGATGACTTCAGAGCGTCTGGTAAGAGCAGAAGATGCCTATGAGGTATTTGTTCTTTCCGATAAGGCTCAGTCTGCTGATGGATTTGAGTCTTGTAGAGGCCTTCTCTATCACTTTGGTATTGGTGTAACAGGAGCTTCTCGCATTTCTTTAGATAAGTTTGGTGAGTTCTGCTATCAGTTCTTAGACAATATTGAACATACAGAGCTCTATATTGGCAAAACAGACAATGTTGCTTACCTGAGGTCTTTTGAGGGCATGAAGCACAAGCTGATGGAGCTTTTGATTGGAGACTGGAAGTCTCGTCTTGCTCCTGAAGATCAAGAAGCAGCCCTTGAGCCGTTTGCCATTCTCTTTGGACCATCGGTAGCTGCTCGAGAGCTTTATCGCTTTGTAAGAGATGAAGCATACGAGGCCATTGCTACTGGTACTGAGCTTCCAGAAGACAGCGATGCATATCGCTACAGGACATATGCAAAGAAATACGCCGCTCTCATGCATCAGGATGAGGGACTGTCATTTGATAGGGCAGTTCGCATGAAACAAATTGCCGATGAGTACATGGAGTATCTAGAGAGAAAGCACATGGTAAAGATGTTTGAGCAGCAGCCTATTCGCATTCTTATTACTTCTCATAAAGATGTTGATGTTCCCGCAAGTAATTACCTTCAGCCTATCCAGGTAGGACCAGGACAGAAGACCAATCGCTTTACGTATATGCTTCATGATGATGAGGGCGATACCATTACCGAGAAAAACCCCATGTACTGTGAGATGACTACACAGTATTGGGCGTGGAAGAATATCACCAATGCGCGCTATGTTGGCTTTGGCCATTATCGTCGCTACTTCAACTTTACCGATACGGTTTATCCAGAAAATCCATTTGGTGAGGTTATGGATGACTTCATTGATGAGGATGCTATCAAGAAATATGGTCTTGATGATCAGACCATCGCTCAATGCATTGAGGGCTATGACCTCATTACAACTGGGGTAAAGGATATTCGTAAATTCCCTGGAAGCGCTAACACACCTCTTGAGCAGTACCATTCCGCTCCGCTACTCCATCCAAAGGATATGGATACTATGGCAGCGCTTATTGTTGAGCGTTATCCAGAGTATGCAGAGGACGTAAACGCTTTTCTCAACGGTCATCAGCAGTGCTTCTGCAATATGTATATCATGCGTAAAGAGCTTTTTGATCGCTATGCAGCATGGGTGTTCCCACTTGTTGACGAGTGGACTGCTCGTACTGATATGTCCACCTATAGCAAAGAGGCCTTAAGAACCCCAGGTCATCTGACTGAGCGCCTCTTTAATATCTGGCGTATGCATATGCTGCGTACAGAGGGCAAAAACTGGAAGGTAAAAGAGCTTCAATGCATTCACTTTACCAATCCAGAGCCTCGTCAGAAGTTCATTCCTCTCTTTGAAGAGAAACCTGAGATTGCAAGCCAGAACGTTGTTCCTGTTGTTTTTGCGGCAGACAACAACTATGTTCCAATTCTTACCTGCGCTATGGGTTCAATGCTTGAAAACGCCGATCCTAACCGTTTCTACGATGTGGTCGTTTTTAACACCAACATTGGTGAATCAAAGCAGGAGCTAGTTAAGAAGTACTTCTCGCGTTATAAGAATGCTCGTATTACGTTCTATAACGTGTGGCGCGTGGTTAAAGACTACAAGCTAGATACTAATAATGCTCACATTAGTGTTGAGACATACTTCCGTTTCTTGGCTCAAGATATTCTTTCCGCTTACGATAAAGTTGTCTATCTTGACTCTGACCTTGTGGTTAACGGTAATATTGCAGAACTTTATGATGTAAGAATGGGCAACAATCTTATTGCCGCAACGCTTGATATTGACTATCTGGCAAACCTTAACATTCGCGGCGGAGACCGCATGAAGTACAGCCTTGACGTGCTTAATCTCAAGAACCCCTATGCTTACTTCCAGGCAGGAGTTATGGTTTTCAATACCGCTGAACTTCGCCGTTATCACACTGTTCCAGAGTGGCTGCGTATTGCATCCAATCCAATCTTTATCTACAACGATCAAGATATTCTGAACAGCGAGTGTCAGGGTCGAGTGGTCTACCTTCAAGCTGATTGGAACGTTACGCACAACATTTTTGGTCGTGCCGAGAAACTCTATCCAATGGCACCAAACAGCGTTTTTGATGATTATCAAGCAGCACGCCGTGCACCAAAGATTGTTCACTTTGCTGGTGCTATTAAGCCTTGGCAGAACGCCAGCTGCGACATGGCTTCCTATTTTTGGAAGTACGCGCGCAATACCCCGTTTTACGAGGTCATTATTCAGGACATGGTACCAGGCGCCAGAAATGACGCAGATGTCACAGAGTTCCATGAGCGCGCACTTTCTGATGCAAGTCCTCTGCGCAAGATTATTGACCCTATTGCACCATATGGTAGCGCAAGGCGAGAAGCCCTTAAGGCCCTTGGTAGAACCTTAAGAGGACGTAAATAAATACCTGGTAGGTGCAAGATTTCTTGCACCTACGTTTTTATGTTTGGAGTAGTAATGGCAGCACCTTCGCCAAAAGATGTTACCCGCGCAGCGGAGCTTAATAGAATCTTGAACCATGCGGCATATGCCTACTATGCCCTTGATAACCCAGAGCTTACCGACGCTGAGTTTGATCGTCTGCTTATTGAGCTTCAGCAGCTTGAGGCAGCATATCCAGAGCTTGTAACTGAGGATAGCTATACGCAGCGTGTAGGCGGCTATGTTTCTGAACAGTTTGAGCCTGTTCAGCATGCCGCTCGTATGTATTCTATGGATGATGCCATGAACCTGGAAGAGTTGGATGCATGGCTTTCCAGAACTGATGAGGCTTTGGGTGCATCCACAACTAATCCTGTGGCATATACCTGCGAGCTTAAGATTGACGGTCTGGGTGTTGCACTCACATATCGTGATGGTCAGTTTGTACGCGCTGCTACACGAGGCGACGGTAGCACGGGAGAAAACGTTACGGCAAACGTTTTGACTATCTCTGACGTTCCACGAGAGCTTGCACTTGCAGGTCTTGAGCAGGTTGAGAATAGAGGCCTTAACCAGAGCATTGAGGTGCGCGGTGAGGTTTATATGCCAAAACACTCCTTTATTCGTTTGAATGAGGATGCAGATGCTGCTGGTAAACAGCCTTTTGCTAACCCACGAAATGCAGCTGCTGGTTCTTTGCGGCAGAAGGATCCAAAGATTACTACTCATCGAGACCTTGAGACCTTTATCTATGCGGTAGCCGATGAAGGCCCTCTTGATGTTCATAGTCAGTGGGAGTTCTTAAGCTGGCTTCGTAGCTGTGGTTTTAATGTTAATCCTCATGCCCGCCGCTGTCTGAGTGCTCAAGAAGTACACGATTTCTGTGCGCAAGCTCTAGAGCAGCGAGCAGATCTTAACTACGACATTGATGGCGTAGTAGTAAAGGTTGACTCATTTGCCAGCCAGGAGGCTCTTGGATTTACTTCTCGCGCTCCGCGTTGGGCTATTGCATTTAAGTTCCCGCCGGAGGAAAAGCGGACCGTTTTGCGAGAAATTCGTATTCAGGTTGGTCGTACGGGCGTGCTTACACCTGTTGCTGAGTTTGATCCCGTTACTGTTGCTGGCTCTACCATTGCGCGTGCAACCCTTCACAACCTTGACGAGATTCGTCGTAAAAACGTGCGCGAGGGCGATACCATCATTGTCCACAAGGCAGGAGATGTTATTCCAGAGGTTGTAAGACCAGTTTTGAGTCTTCGTCCTGCAGATACTGTTGAGTTCCAGATGCCAACTGTCTGCCCAAGCTGTGGAAGTCCCGTTATTCAGGAAGAGGGAGAGGTGGCCTTCCGCTGCGTCTCAATTGATTGCCCTGCTCAGTCGGTGGAGCGCCTGATTCACTGGGGCAGCCGAAAGGCAATGGATATTGACGGCCTTGGTGATGAGCTTATTAACCGTATGGTTGAAGAGGGTGTTCTCTCTGACGTTGCCGACTTCTACGATAAACTTACTGAAGAAACGCTGGCCAGCATGCCTACGGGCCGTGTGTACGACACAGATACCGCAGATCATCTTTCTGGCGACAGCATTCCTGTGGGTCACACTATTGCCAAGAAGGTTATGGCGCAGGTTGAGGAATCAAAGACGCGAGGCCTTGGGCGTGTGCTCTTTGGTATTGGCATGAGGCATGTTGGCGCTAACGTTGCAGAGCTTCTTGCCCAGGAGTTTGGCTCCATTCAGGCGCTTGCTACAGCTCCTGTTGAGAAAATCGCTGAAATCCCAGGTATTGGCCCCAAGATTGCAGAGTCTGTACACGAGTTCTTCTCGATACCAGAAAATGTTGCCGTTATTGAGCGTCTCCGTCAGGCAGGCGTAATGCTTGAAGAAAAAAAGCCTGAAAATGAGCTTCCCGAGACGCTTGCTGGACTTACCTTTGTTTTAACGGGAACGCTTGAGCACTTCACGCGCGATGAGGCTGGCGCCCAGCTTAAAGCCATGGGAGCAAAGGTTTCAGGCTCTGTATCTAAAAAGACAAGCTTCGTAGTGGCAGGAGAAGCCGCGGGATCAAAGCTTACTAAGGCAGAAAGTTTAGGTGTTCCTGTACTTGATGAGGCTGCACTTCAGCAAATTCTTGAAACAGGTCAAGCACCTGCATAAATGTGTATGTTCAGTAACAAAGTGGTGATTTATAATGCCTTGTTACTATCAGTAAAAAGGAGACGACCAAATGAAACTATTAAAAAGTAAGTATGTTTCTCTTGGAATAATGTTTTTGATTTTAGCAATCATCCTGAGTGTGGCATCAAACGTTAACGATCTATTTGTTGGTGTGCTTTATGGCATATCTTTAGGAATATTGATTTTAGGATTGCTTGCTACTCAAAATAGTTTGCGCTTATGTAATCGATAATCTATCCAAAAGGAAACAGCTATGGCAGATAAAAACATTCTGGTTCTTTGCTATTCTCGCTGCACTACGTGTAAGAGAGCTCTCAAATGGCTTGATGAGCACGGTGTTTCTTATACACTGCGTGATATTAAAGAGGAGAATCCAACTGCAGAAGAGCTTGCTGAGTGGCACAAATTGAGTGGTCTCTCCATTAGGAAATTCTTCAACACTTCTGGCATGGTGTATCGCGATAATAACATCAAGGAGCAGCTTGATGCCGGTATGAGCGATAGTGACGCCTATAATTTGCTTGCTACCACGGGTATGCTGGTCAAGCGCCCATTGGTTGTTGCAGGTAATACTATTCTTCTTGGATTCAAAGAGCCTGCATGGGAAGAAGTGCTTCTCTAAAAACAGCTTCTTCAGCATGCATCTTTATACCGTGCGTTAGATTGTAGATAAGCGTTAGTAAAAAGGCGGCTAACAAGGTAGCCGCCTTTTCTTTTACATGTGTGGATATGCAACGCCTTTGGTGTTTTGCTGCAAACTAGTCCTCGTCATCAACCATTTCTACAACAGGTTTGCCCATATAGTTGATGCCATCAACTAGCTCTTCCAATGTGATTCGCTGACCTAAGATAGTTGCCTGAACAAGCTCTTTGTAGAACTCACGAGCTTCATCCACAAGATCAAGAATACTTTCAGTCTTAATTTCTCCTGTGTATGGTTCTTTCCAAGGAAGACGCTTGAGATTGGCGGTAGGGAAGTCCTCGGTTTTAACAATACGGTGAGCCATTGCAGCAACGTACGAATTGTTTGAAGGACGCATGAACTTCTCGGTCTTATATAAAACATCAGGAAGCTTGGTAGTGTACTTAGGATCGGTGCGCTCTACCGTGTGGTAGATACGAACATAATCCTGAAGAGCCTTCTCGTACTCACCAACGCCAACATTAAGATCAAATATCTGAAGCGCTACTTGCGAGAAAAGCGCACCACCAACATGTTTGGTTGATTCAACAGCTTCAAGTACCTCAGCTGGTGGAAACGTCTCAACGGTAGTGTGGCGCATGTGCCAAAGAAGATATGAGTCCAAATCCGTTTCGATAATAGGATGGAGCTCCCTGTAGGCATTTTTGAGGGACGGCTCCGCCTCAATCAGTGCATCTTGCTGGGAATACACAAACGGATGGACAATTCTATCTAGTGCGTAGTGCGCTAAGAGGCCAAGTGCAAACGCGCGACCAGCTGGCATGTCGCTTTGTGGCAGGCGAGAAACACCATCACGAATAGACAAAAATGCGTCAACAATATGGCCTGCGTGCATACGACGATGCAGTCTATTGCAGGCAAGTGAGTGGTTTGGCCAGGCAAGATGACGTGCGAGGAAGGGGTCAGGCCCCTGGTTTCCAAGCAAGAATGCATTGACCTCTGCGTCAGTTGCAACAAGCTCTTGCGGTAAATCATGAACCACTTCTGCGCCAAACAGATAGTGGGTTATTAAAGCAGGCATAATACTCCTTGTAGTTTTTCAGTATAAGAGTAGCTGAAAAATGCTTGCAGGCGGTAAAATTTCTTCTTTGTGTTACAAGATTTAATGATACCTAGGAACTCACACATGGGTCTACTTGAAATTTTGATGCTTGGCGTGGCGCTTGCAACGGATGCGTTCTCTGTCACCATCTCTAACACCTTTGCCTTTGATGACCATGGGGTTTCTCGCCTTATGCGTATGCCACTTTTCTTTGGTCTTTTTCAGTTTGGCATGCCTCTTGCTGGTTATTTTGTCGGTGGCATCGCAGCAGAGTTGATTGAGAAGTACGCAGGAATTGTCTCTTTAGTCATTCTTGGTTTCATCGGTTCAAACATGCTGTATAGCGGCTATAAGGCGCTCAAAGAAGATGCTTCTGAGGAAGAAGAGGAAGAAGCCCAGCAAAGTGCTACGACGCTCTCTTATGAAAAGCTGGTATTTCAAGCTGTTGCTACGGCAATCGACGCATTTGCTGTTGGTGTAAGTTTTAGGGCACATAGTGTAGATATTTTGATTGCCTCGGCACTCTTTGGCATTATTACCGCAAATCTCTGTACCATTGCTCTGTTCATAGGCAAAAAGCTTGGCTCGCTTTTGGGTGACCGTGCCGAGATGGTAGGTGGCGTGGTTCTTATCCTGATTGGACTAAAAGTCTTTTTTGGATAAAATCTGTTTGACCAGACGGATTATGTAGCAGGTAAGGAGGTAGTGTGAAGTTTATCCCAGATTGTCTGCGCCAGAAGATGCATAAAACTTTTGGACCAAAAGACCCTGACGAGAAGATCACTCCACCAACTTCCACTTCTGTTACAAGAACCTCATTTATTATCCTGGCTGTCTCAGCGGTTGCTGCACCTGTAATAGCTACGGTAGCAAACGTTTTGAGTCCAGGAATTTCTTATGTTCAGCAGGAGCTTCTACCTCCCCGGCTTAATTCAAAAGTTCCAGGCTATGCTCGAGCGCTCATTCAACTTGCGCAACGAGAAGGCTCTCTCAATCTTTTATGTACTTCCAAAGAAGCGGTAAAGTCCCTGGTAGAAACATACTCAAGAATGTTTTCTGTATCTGTTACGGTGGGCGAGGCAACGGAGGAAGAAATTCAGGAGTTTATTCAGCAAACATATACTTCTGGTAAGAGCGTGGAGTCTGAAACTTCTGATACCAAATCTGGTACTGATTGGGGTTTTGAGAAACCCGATGTCATTTTCTTGGCAAGCGAAGCTCTCATGCAAAATTTTGAGACTTCCGCATATTGTCAACCGTTTGAAGTTTCTTTAACAGACCAGTACGTGCGCCCTGAGTTTTTTGACGCCACTGGACACTGGTATGCCTACGCTGCAGATCCATTGGTTTTACTTGTAAATCAAGAACGCCTTAATGAGAAAAAGATTTTGCGTCCTCACGAATGGACCGATCTTCTTACAGATGGCCTGCGTGGAAGGTATGTTATTCCTGACCCCGCGCTTACGTATACGGGCAAGAAGTTTGAATCGCTCTTTTTAGGACAGTATGGTCTGGATAAAGGTGCTCAAATTATCCAAAGTTTGTTTGAAAATGTTGACGCATTTTCTGAGAGCACCTATCAAGCTATTAGAGACACAGGATTTGGCAAGTACAGGGCTTGTGTTTGTCCGCTGAGCGCTGCTTATAGAGCAATTACTAAAGACGATTTTGATAATCTTTCAGTCGTTCTGCCAGCCGCTTCTTATTTCTCCACGATAAGGTCATTTGTATGTCAGGAGTCAAAACATACGTATTCGGCGTATTTATGGCAGGAATTTATTACTAATCGAGATTCTGCTGAACACATGGGAGAAATGGACTCGTTTTTCTCGCCGGTTATTGAAGGCACACCAACTCCTTGGTATGCAAGTCGTCTTAATTTGACAGCTGTAAGCGAATCAATGCGGATAGCTTTTGCTCCAATCGATGCAGAAGGCAATCTCATTAAGCTTGAAGACGTTCATGCTACCTATAGCAAGTTGGTCAACGCATAGCTCTTTCTATACGTTAAGCATTTGGACACCAAAAAACGGCTCAGGTAACCTGAGCCGTTTTGCTTTAAAGGTGGAGTAGTGAGAAGACCGGGTTTCTCGCCAAGAAGCCCTGATGAAGAACTAGACGTAGAAGAGCATCTTGTTGTAGCTAGGAACTGGCCACCAGTCATGTCCGCAGATGAGCTCCATGGAGTCAACGGCGCTGCGCAGGCGAGCCATAGCAGGAAGAACTTTATTGCAGTAGTACTCGCACTGCTCCTGAGGCTGATCCTTCATCTGGTGCGCTGTGGTATTGATTTCATCCAGACTATTGGTAGCTGCGTAAATCTCGTCAATACCTGCGGTGAGCTTCTCAACAATCTCTGTCTCTGCAGCGCTCTTGATACCAATAGCCTGCTTAGCAGCAACTGAAGAAGCAACATCACTTGAGTAGGTAAAGAGAGCAGGCAAGTACATGTGGCGCGCCATATACAGCATAGTACGAGCCTCAATGTTGAGAATCTTGGTATACTGCTCGGCTTTTGCAACGTAGCGAGCCTGTGCTTCTGCCTGGGAAAGAACACCATAACGCTCAAAGAGTTCAATGTTTTCTGGAGCGATCATTGCAGGGAGTGCCTCAGGGGTGGTACGGAGGTTTGGAAGACCGCGCTCCTCAGCAAGTTTCTCCCAATCACCTGAGTAGCCGTTGCCTTCAAAGAGGATACGCTCGTGTGTCTTAAATGTGTCAATAACCCACTTCAAAGCCTCCTTGGTAAAGTTCTTCTCAGAAGCGTTTGAAAGGTCACTTGCAAAGCGATCGCACTGCTCGGCAACAATGGTATTCAAAATGACATTAGGATCAGAGAGATTCTGTTGGCTGCCACACATACGGAACTCAAACTTGTTGCCAGTGAACGCAAAGGGGCTGGTACGGTTTCTGTCCGTGTTATCCCTAAGAACTGCAGGAAGTGTTGGTACGCCCAGATCCATACGAGTGCGCTTTGCACCGTGAACATCGGAACCAGTGATAAGATCGTCAACAATTACAGAAAGCGCAGCACCTAAGAAGACTGAAACAATTGCAGGTGGAGCTTCGTTTGCGCCAAGACGGTGATCATTTCCAGCGGATGCAACCGACATACGCAGAAGGTCTGCGTGGGAGTCAACAGCGGCAACTAGGCAAGCAAGAAAGACCAAGAAGCGGAGGTTCTCGCCAGGTTTATCACCAGGCTCAAGCAAGTTCTCGTCGTCTGCAGAGAGCGACCAATTGTCGTGCTTACCAGAACCATTGACGTACTCAAAGGGCTTCTCATGCTCAAGGCAAGCAAGACCATGGTGGGTAGCAAGAAGCTTGAGCTTCTCCATGGTTAGGAGGTTGTTGTCAATGGCAAGTGTGCCCTGCTCAAAGACAGGTGCAAGTTCATGCTGACAAGGGGCAACCTCATTATGCTTTGTCTTTGCAGGAATACCCAGTTTCCAGAGCTCGTCATCAAGCTCTTTCATGAAGTTGTTGACGGTTGGACGAATGGCGCCAAAGTAGTGCTCATCAAGCTCCTGACCCTTGCTTGGTTCGCAACCAAAAAGGGTGCGACCACAAAGGATAAGGTCAGGACGCTGTTCGAAGTCTTCCTCTTTGATAAGGAAGTACTCTTGCTCAGGACCGATGTTTGTTACAACGCGAGAAGGCTTTTGGCCAAAGAGTGCAAGAACGCGTTTAGCCTGTTTTTCAAGGGCAACCTGGGAGCGGAGTAGTGGAGTACGCTTATCCAGAGCTTCTCCGGTGTATGAAATAAATGCAGTTGGAATGCAGAGAACTTCATCTTTGATGAAGGTTGGGCTTGCAGGATCCCATACCGTGTAACCACGAGCTTCAAAGGTGGCGCGCAGACCGCCAGATGGGAAGCTTGATGCGTCAGGCTCACCCTGTACAAGCTCTTTTCCCGAGAAGGACATCAAAATAGTGCCGTTTCCCTGAGGAGTCATAAAGCTGTCGTGCTTCTCGGAAGTAATGCCTGTTAGAGGCTGGAACCAGTGAGTAAAGTGAGTAGCACCTTTTTCAAGTGCCCACTCTTTCATAGCATGTGCAACCTCGTTTGCAATGTCGAGGTCAAGTGGCTTACCGTCCAGAATGACACTACGAAGTTTCTTGTACGTTGGTCTTGGCAAACGTTCTTGCATGTCCGCGTCGGTAAATAGAAGTGAGCCAAATTCCTGAGAAACTTTGTCGTGAGCCACAGCCCCTCCTTGTGGGTAAATGCTGGCAGTTAGTCTGTTTTCTCGCGTGCTAGACACGTTATGTTGTTTTTTATTTTCGCACGTTTGACACAGGGAGGGTGGTGAGGATGCAAACAGAAACATAACGATTACAAAAAATTACCTGCCAGCAAGAAGAGATGTGGGCTTTGTTTCCGTGGGCTCTGGTGCCCATAAGCAGAGAAAGTCTTAGTACAATAGAGGCACACAAAACTAAAAGGAGCAGGTATGTCTGATACTACTATGCCAGTTAATACTGCAGATCAAAACAACGCCACATCAGCCAAAGAAGGCGCAGTTAAACCACGTAGAACTATTGCCGTTATTGACGGAAACTCGCTCATGCATCGAGCGTTTCATGCAATTCGTCAGCCTATGGCGGCCCCAGATGGAACGCCAACTGGTGCGCTGTTTGGCTTCTTTAATATGTTTATCAAGCTTGTTGAGTCCTTCTCGCCAGATGGTGTCATTTGTGCGTTTGATAAGGGCAAACCTCAGATTCGTATTGATATGTTGCCTCAGTACAAAGCTCAGCGTCCTCCTATGGACCCTGCTTTGCACGCACAGTTTCCTGTAGTCAAAGAGCTGCTCAAGACGCTGGATGTTCCTGTCTGTCAACTTGAAGGCTGGGAGGGTGACGATATTTTAGGTACTCTTGCTCGCCGTGGAGAGGCAGAGGGTTACCAGATGCTGCTCTTTACGGGCGACCGTGATATGTATCAGCTCTCCACAGAGAACGTTAAGATTGTTTCTACGCGCAAGGGTGTTTCTGATGTCTCAATCATGACTCCAGAGACCGTGGCTGATCTTTATGCAGGTATTACGCCAGAGCTTGTCCCAGATTTCTATGGTCTTAAAGGGGATTCTTCCGACAACATTCCTGGTGTTCCGGGAATTGGCCCTAAGAAAGCTGCTGCTCTGATTGTGGAGTATGGCTCGCTTGATGAGGTTATTGCTCATGCTGATGAGGTTAAGGGCAAGGTGGGAGAAAACCTTCGCGCCCATATTGATGACGCACTGCTCTCCCGCAAGGTTGCTACTATTCGTACTGATGCACCGCTTGATATCAATTTAGATGACGCTCAGTTCCCAACATTTGATCCAAATGACGTGGTCAAGGCCTTCTCGGCCTTGGGCTTTACAGGCATGACTTCAAGGCTTGCTCGTATGGCTGGTGGCTCCGCTTCTAGTGTCGCTGTACAAACTGCTTCCGCTACGCCTGCGCTTCCTATTCCGTCAGAGTTTCTGCAGGCAGGAGACGCGTCTGCTGCTTTGACCGCTGCTTTTGAGAACCAAGAGTGGATTGGTGTTGCAGAGGATTCTGCCGCGGACGCTGGAGCCCTCTTTAGTCTTTCTCGCACGCTTTGGGTGTCTACAGAAAAGGCGCTCCTCAAATTTGAGGGAGAAAACGCAACCGCAGCACTCTTGCGTATTTTGCGAGAAGCCTATGTAGCTGCAGACGATGTTAAGGCGCTGCTTCATGAGGTAAGCCCTGTTGATTCGTCTGAGCCACAGAAACTAGATATTGAGACCATTGATTCTGAACGCCTCTTTGATACGGGTGTTGCTGCCTATCTGCTTGAGTCTGATCGTTCAAGCTTTGATATCAACGGCTTGGTTGAGTTGTACTTTGGTTCTGAGCTTCCTAATCCAACGGATGAGATTCCTGCTGCAGCACTAAGAGCAGTAGCCGCTAGAGCTCTTGTACCTGTACTTACTAAAAAACTTGAAGATGACGGTTCCTTGGAGCTCTTTACTTCACTAGAGATGCAACTTTTGCCTGTACTTGCCGCGATGGAGCGCCGCGGTCTCTATGTTGATCCTCAAAAGCTTGCCGAACAGTCCGCTCAGCTTGGTGAAGACATTGCACGACGCGTGGCAAGCATTCACCAGACCGCAGGTGAAGATTTTAACTTGGATTCTCCAAGTCAGCTTTCTCATATCTTGTTTGACGTGCTCAAGCTTCCAACCTATGGTCTCAAAAAGACACGTACTGGTTTCTATTCCACCAACGCAAAAGTTCTTGGAGAGCTGGCGCAGGAGTATCAGATTGTTGCTGATGTCCTTGAGTATCGCGAACGCGCCAAAATCAAATCTACCTATCTAGATGCTCTTCCCTCACTTATTCGTGGTGATAAGCGTATCCATACCACGCTCAATCAGACCGTTACTGCAACGGGCAGGCTTTCTAGCTCTGATCCAAACTTGCAGAACATTCCTACTCGCTCTGAGCTGGGTCATCGTGTTCGCACCGCATTCACTGTTCCCGAGGGCAGCGTTTTTCTCGCCTGTGACTACTCTCAGATTGAGCTTCGCCTGCTCGCTCATTTTTCTGCTGACGAGCACCTTGTAGCGGCATTTAACTCCGGTGCTGACTTCCATGCAGCAACTGCCGCACGTGTCTTTGGCGTTCCTGTTGAAGAGGTCACCCCAGCACTTCGTAGTCGCGCTAAGGCAGTCAACTTTGGCATTGTCTATGGTCAGCAGGCCTTTGGTCTGGCAACGTCTCTTAAGATTTCTCGTAAGGAAGCGCAAGAGATGATCGACCGTTACTTTGATGCCTATCCTGGTGTTCGTGCGTATTTAGATGACTCCGTCCGCACGGCTCATGAGTGCGGCTACGCTATTACTATGTATGGTCGCAAGCGCCATATTAGAGAGTTCAATCAATCAAATCGCCAGCTTATTGCTTTTGGCGAGCGCACCGCCATGAATCATCCTATGCAGGGAAGTGCTGCAGATATTATCAAGATTGCAATGATTAATGTCGAGAAACGCTTGCGTGATGAAGGTCTTACGTCAAAATTGATCCTTCAGATCCACGACGAACTTGATTTGGAAGTTCCAGAGTCAGAGATTGAGAAAGTTTCTACGCTGGTAAAAGAGACTATGGAAGACGTTGTTACTCTGCGTGTTCCTTTGATTGCTGATGTCAGCTATGGCTCCAATTGGGCAGAGGCAAAGTAAGTTCGTATTGGACACGTTTTAGAGGAGATTTGATATGGAGGCAGCAACCTCATATATGCATGTCACAGTCTATACAGACGGTGCATCTCGAGGAAATCCTGGTCCTGGCGGCTACGGGGCAGTGCTTCTGTATACCGATCCCTCTGGTCAGCAGCATACAAAAGAGTTTAGTCAGGGTTATAAAACTACTACAAATAACCGCATGGAGCTTCTTGGCGTCATTGTTGCGCTTGAGGCTCTTAAGCGTCCTTGTCAGGTGGAGCTGTATTCCGACTCTAAGTATGTAGTTGATGCTTTTAATCAAAAATGGGTCTCGGGATGGGTTAGAAAAGGCTGGAAAACAGCATCTAAAGAGCCTGTCAAAAACGTAGACCTTTGGAAGCGTCTGCTTGTTGCCATGGAAGACCACGAGGTAAGCTTCAAGTGGGTCAAGGGCCACGCAGGCCATCCGCTTAACGAGCGCTGTGATCAACTGGCAACTGAAGCAGCAGACGGCTCCAATCTTCTTGACGACCAGGGCTTCTCCGCAGATCAGCCGTTGCTGTAACTCCAGATGCATGGGGGCGAGAAGCCCTTCTCGCCCTACGTGCTTTCTACAAGAAAACAGCCGCCTTTGTGGGCGGCTGTTCTTAGCTGAAGGAGGTATTTATTAGTAGCCAAGAATGCCAAAGCCAACAAGGCCTGGTCCGGTATGGACAACAAGGTCCGAGCCTGCCTCGACATACCTAAAGTCGGTGACATTAGGGATTGCCTCTTTAATCATGGCTTCCATTTCGGAGTAAATAATATTAGGGGCAGAGCAGCAAATACCCACATGAACGTGGTCAAATTGCTGAGCAAAAGCTGATCCTAAGGCAATCTGCCCCGCAAGAGACTTCTGCCAACCACGAGTTTTCTTAGCAATGGTGTATTTACCGTTTTCATCACAGGTAAGAACAGGCTTGATGTTAAGCATAGAGCCAATACGATAAATTGCTTCAGAAATGCGGCCGCCCTTACGCAGGTACTCAAGGCTTGGAACAGAGAAGTATACACGTGTGTTCAGAGAAGCCTGATCAAGTTTGGCGCCAATCTCCTCAAGAGAAAGACCCTGCTCAATAAGACGTTGTGCCTCAATAACAATAAGACCAGAGGCAATGCCAATGTTTTTGGTATCAACAACATAAATAGGGAAGTCCGTAATGGACTCTGCAATCATACGAGCGGTATCGCAGGTAGCGGAAAGTCCGGATGAGATTGCAATATAAACAGCACCCTCATACCCTTCTGCTTTTGCATCATCAAAGGCAGCTTTAATTCCCTCAGGAGAAGGAAGCGAAGTCTTTGGGATCTCTTCTTTAAAGCGAGCAACAAGCTCTGCCGGTGTGATGGTAATGCCAGACTCGTAGGAAGAGCCATCAGAATAGTTAATGCGAAGTGGGGTGATACGAATATTGTGCTCAGCAACAAAATCAGGCGGGACGTTAGTTCCTGAGTCTGTGATGATTGCAATTCGTTTAGTGTCCATTATCCGCTCCAAATATATACGCGCTACAAGTAGCTAAACGTTGACTTTCTATTACCCACATTTTACATGGAGATATACCCCGTTTTCTTGAGATATGACAAGTTGCCCTCAACGGTAGGTAGACGGTACACTAGCTATATATCTCGAGAAAACCTTTCATAACGTAACGTTTGCTACTATTTAGACACCAAGAGAGAACGGCAGATAATGTCTAGTATTTATAGAGAGCCCGCTGTAGTTAGAAGAATTGGTCAGCGCTCTTCTCTGAGAAAGATTACTTCTAACAGCACTATTGCGGCAGCAGTCATGGTACTTGCGGCTCTTATTGCGCTTGTGGTTGCCAATTCACCTGCTCATGAGGTGGTCCGAGAAATTCTTGAAGTCCAAATGAGTTTCTCGCTTGGAATAATCCATGCTCATATGGCGCTAGAGACTTTTGTGAATGATTTTCTTATGGCAATCTTCTTCTTGTTGGTGGGTATTGAGCTCAAGTATGAGGTGACTGTTGGCCAGCTCAGAAAGCCAAGACAGGCAATGCTTCCTATGCTTGCTGCTGTTGGTGGCGTTGCAGTTCCTGCCCTTATTTATTTGGTGCTTAATGCAAGCACTGCTCCTCATGGATGGGCAACACCAATTGCAACTGATATTGCCTTTGCGCTTGGTGTTATGTCACTTTTAGGAAACAGAATCAGTCCCCAGACCAAGGTTTTCTTCCAGACACTTGCTATTGCTGACGATATCTTGGCAATTGTGGTTATCGCACTCTTTTATGGTCAGACACCAAATATTGCCTGGTTAGCGGCTTCTCTTGGCGTACTTGTTATTTTGTGGGGAATGAATCGTCTAAAGATTTATTCTTCCGGTCCGTACCTGCTTGTAGGTTTGGTTCTTTGGGTTTGTATGTATCACTCGGGAATTCACGCCACTCTTGCAGGTGTCCTTCTTGCTTTCTTCTTGCCATCTCGCTCTGATGTTCGCCTGAGCAAGTTAGGAAGTTGGCTTTCAAGGCGCGCTCGTGAGCTTGATGATCATTATGATGATGAGCATCACGTTTTGGGCCAGCATGACTTTACACATGGCGCCAACTCAATCGAACATGTCATGCATCATGTAACTCCACCACTTCAACGCGTTGAGCACTATATTTCTGTCTTTGTTAACTTTATTGTTCTGCCTATCTTTGCGTTTGTAAACGCACAGATTACGCTGGTAGGAGCAGATTTTGGTGCACTATTGAGCAGCACCATTGCACACGGCGTGTTCTTTGGTGCTGTTCTTGGAAAGCCACTGGGAATTATTTTTGTAACGCTCCTGCTGGTCAAATGTAAGATTTGCAAGCTTCCTGCAAAAGTTGATTGGATTCAGATTACAGCCGTAGGTCTTATGGGCGGCCTAGGCTTTACCATGTCAATTCTTATCTCTAACCTTGCATTCCCAGATGCAGATGAGATTCTTGCAGCTAAGGTAGCTGTTCTTGCTGCATCGTTTGCTTCTGCAATCTTGGGTCTACTATTTGTGCATGTTTCAGAGTTCTATAAGCATGAAAAGAACAGCATGCGGAAAGACAGCGAGTAAAAATATAGACCTAATGAGACGTATGACTCTTTCTATCCTTGACTATTAAAATGCAAAGCCCCACAAAATAATACGCAGAAGTTATTAAAAAACTGGCGCGTAGAATATTTACTCCGCCTATTGAGGCATCTTGTCCTGCAGGAGAGAGACACATCGAGACAATGGTGAATAGCCATATTAAGATTAAGCCGGTTAAAGCAATTTTATTTATTAGATACGCCATTGGAAAGGACTTATCAAAAAATAAACTTTTCTTGAGTGTGCCAAAAATGAAATCTTTCCAACCTTCATACATGACGCGCCTCCAACTTATTAGAAAAAGACCGTCTTATATACGTAATTTTATCACTTTTATAATTGGTAAGCTAAGGCTACTCAACAGTGCCGTAGGTAAAGCCCCAACCGTGTGCCGTAACAATTGAGTTAATCTGATCGCAGAGGCGGGCACGGACATATGTACCCGACGGAATCAGCTCAATAACTTCTTGCAAACCTTCTTCAAGATCGTCTACTTCAGCTTGAATCAGCACGTCAACCTTAGTGACCGTGCCTGAAGGTTTGTGTTTATAAAGGTTGTCAACAAGGTGCTGGAGCTCGCCATATGCTTCCGAGCGCATGCCAGGCTGTGCAGAATTTGCCATGATTCTCCTTGTCGCGTCGATTTTCAAATCACCTATACTTTGTATCACGCAGAGACCAAAAAGGGGAGTGTTATGTTTGAGCTAGTTTCTCGTGAGCTGTTCCAGCCAAAGTCAACCTCTGAGCAAAACGCTTATCAGAAGATGAGCGATGCTGAGCTTAACCAGGCTCTTGAGCTTATTGGACAACAAGCTCGTGCACTTGGCGAGAAAAACCTCAAGCTTGATATGGCTCGCGGAAAGCCAAGCCCTGCACAGACTGTGCTCTCAAAACCTATGCTTGACGAGCTGAACTCTGCTTCTGATCTGACTGACAGCGGCTCTTTTGCAGATAACTACGGAGACCCTTGGGGTCTTCCTTCTGCGCGAGCCTTCGCTGCAGAGCTCACAGGGGTACCTGCTGATCAGGTCATTGTAAATGGCTCTTCTAGCCTTAACCTTATGCACGACATTATTTCTCACGCCGTAACCCACGGTCTTGCTGGTCAGCCTTCTTGGGCAGAGCAGATGGCGGCTGCAAAAGCTCAGGGCACTACACTCAAGTTCCTGTGCCCTGCTCCAGGCTATGACCGTCATTTTGCTATTACACAGCATTACGGATTTGAAAACGTTGCCGTACCTATGACTGAAGACGGTCCAAATATGGACGTGGTCAAGGAGCTTGTTGAGAATGACAGCTCTGTTAAGGGAATTTGGTGCGTACCGCGTTTTGCTAACCCTACTGGTATCACCTATTCAGATGAGGTTGTCCGTGCGTTTGCAAACCTCAAACCTGCAGCTCCTGACTTTAGAATCTTCTGGGATAACGCCTACGCAATTCACGCCTTTGTACCAGAATCCGAGGCTCCTCAGCTCCTCAATATCTTTGATGCACTTGCAGAGGTTGCTGTAGGCGATGCTCAAAAGAACCTGGTTATTGCTTTTGCCTCAACGGCAAAGGTAACCTTCCCAAGCTCAGGCATGGCATGGGTTGCCGCAAGTCCTGCGGACATTAAAGAAATTCAGAGCGCTTTCAAGGTTGCTCGTGTTTCTCCCGAGAAGATCTCTCAGCTGGCGCATGTACGTTTTCTCAAAGATGCTCAAGGCATTGAAGTTCACATGCAAAAGCATGCTGAACTGCTTCGACCACGTTTTGAGTTGGTAGAACACAAATTGCAGGAGGGTTTGGGAGGTTTGGACGTTGCAACCTGGTCCCATCCCAAGGGTGGCTATTTTGTTTCGTTTGATGGTCCTGTTGGTTCTGCGCGCGCAATTATTTCTCGCGCACATGAGCTGGGCGTTACCATGACGCCTGCAGGCGCTACGTGGCCAAGTGGCAAGGATCCCTTTGACACTAATATCAGAATTGCTCCAAGTTACCCAACGTTGGAAGAGCTTGATGCAGCGCTTGATGTTTTTATTGTTGCTGTTAAACAGGTAAGTGCTCGACTGGCAAAAGTTGATCGTGGACAGAGCGTCTGGGGATAGCTTGTGTAACTTTGGTATTTACTTTGAAAGTAGACCCATTCTGCCGTATCTTGATTAACTATGTTTAGAAAAAGCGATTGGATGTTGAATGCCAACTAATACTTCAAAGCCAGAACTTACACCAGAACAGAAGGCTGAAAAAGAGCTGGTTGCCATGGCTAACCAGATAGCAAAAAAGAAGGCAAAGAATCGTAAGTCTGATGAGACTTCTAAAAAATCAGGCCCTTCTACAGGTATGAAGATTGCTATTGGAGTATTCTCGCTTTTTATTGCTATTTCTATGATGCTGCCTTCACTGGCAAATATTTTCTCCAATTCACAAAAACGGAATCAGAATCAGCAGCGTTCTCCTGAGGCTATTAACCAGGTGTATCAGAAGCAGGCAGAAGAAAAAGAATCTGCTATTCAGTCAAATCCAGATAATCTTCCAGCACATCTTGATTTGGCTCGTACTTATTTAGGATGGGGAATGGCACTTAAGAGCTCTTCTCAGGATGACTCCGTTCAGAAGCAGTCTTTGCAACTGATTAACAAAGCAATTGCTGAGTACAATATCTATCTTGCTTCAAATGATTCTGACGAGGTTCGTGTTGATAGAGCTATTGCTCAGTTCTATGCAGGCGATCAAACAGGTGCTATCGATACACTTAAGGCAGTAACAGATCGTTCTCCAGACTATGCTAAAGGTTGGCTTAATTTGGGAATGATGTATCGTGTTACTGATCAAGTAGATCTTGCAAAAGAGGCGCTGCAGAAGGCAATTGAAAAAGATTCCGATAATAGCGCCGGTGTGAGGGATAATGCACAGAAAATTCTTGATGCATTGAACGGGAACACTTCTACCTCTTCAAATAACACTAAGTAAGGAGGAGTTATGGCACTAGAAATAAGCTCTGAAATTATAGATACAAAGGCCATTATTCGCATTGAGGGCGAGGTAGACGTATCAAACGCCTCCGAGCTTCGTGATGCTTTGGATACCGCGTTCGCCGATGGAGCAAAAGAAGTTGAAGCTGATTTTGCTGAGGTAGCTTATATTGATTCAACGGGCATTGGCGTTTTAGTAGGTGCTGCACATCGAGCACAAGAGAGTGGTTCTGTGCTTGTTGTTGCAAATCCTCAGAAAAACGTGGAACGTGTCTTTACGCTTCTTGGGGTTGATAAAGACCTTAACGTTCGCAAGTAGGTTTGGTAACTTGCAAGCTCTTTGATGTAACTGTTCAAAGAGCTTGTTTATGTTTGTTCCAGAAAGGTATTGCTTGTGTTTGGCATTGGAGAAACGGAGCTCGTACTAATTTTGCTCTTTGCATTTTTAGTATTTGGTCCTGATAAATTACCTGGTATGGGTCGCACGCTTGGTCGTGCTTTAAGGCAGTTCCAGAATGCTCAAGAGGGCTTTAATAAAGTTGTCCGTGCGGACTTACTTGATCCTGCAGCGGATGCATTTCACGAGAAGCCCAAGCGCTCCGAGCAGTTAAAAAATGCTGCATCTGATGCTGATCGCGAGGGTACTGATCACCAGGAAACCTTTGCTGAGCGTCGTGCTCGCCTAAAAGAGGAGCGTGAGGCAGCCGAGAAGGCTGCTGTCGAGGCAGCTGAGCAGAACAAGCAGGCTGAGACGGTTGAGAAGACCGAGCAACCAGAAGCCGTTTCTGATAAGGAGACTGCTACAGCTGGACCAGCCGCTACTTCTTCTGTTGACTTTTCTGGTGATTCCGCAGAGGCAACTGAGCAGACAACACCTAAGGCTACAGAAGAAACTTCTGCAGCCGCTCTATCTGCAAAAGACTTGTATAACCTTGGATCTGCACGTTCTTCTCGTTCTATGGCAGAAGATAAGAAAGAAGAAGTTGCTGGAGAGGAGGGAGAAAGTCAGGACGCATAAGTCCAGCTTTCGCGCGTAATGCCTATTACTCCAGCTCGTATGCCACTTTTTGATCACTTGGGAGAACTTCGTCGTCGTGTGACTATTGTGGTGGTGTCTCTTTTTGTTACCGCAATCATTATTTACTTCGCAACACCTGCATTGATTGAGATTTTGATTGATCCTATTAAGGAGTTTCTAACCGACGGTAAGCTTACGGTTATCTCGGTTCTTGGTGGCTTTAGTATCAGGTTTAAGGTAGCTTTTTTCTTCTCGGTGATTATCTGTACACCTATTATCATCTGGGAGATTATGGCATTCTTCTTGCCTGCGCTTAACGCTAAAGAGCGCAAGTGGGTTGTTCCTACCGTAGCTGCTATGATTACCCTGTTCTTCTTGGGTATGTTGTTCTGTTACTTTGTCATTTTGAACACTGCTATTGGTTGGATGATTGGACAGTCGCAGGAGTTTGCAGGAACCATTAATGAGGCAAGCGATTACCTCGATATTATTATGATGTTTGAGATTGGCTTTGGCCTTGCGTTCCAGCTTCCATTGGTCATCTTCTACCTGGCCATCCTTCACCTTGTTCCTTATAAAAACATGCGTGAACAGTGGCGTTATGTCTATGTTGGTCTGATGATCCTCTCTGCAGTGGTCACTCCTGATGCATCGCCTGTTACTATGATTTTGATGTTTACAGCTCTTATTCTGCTGTACGAAATTGCTTTGGCTGTTGCTCGTTATGTCATTATTGCCCGCGACGGCAAGGCTGCTCTTAAGTGGAGCCGCGAGGACTACGATCAGCACGAGCTCGATAAAATCTAGTATTTCCGCTTTTTAATTTGGAGAGTGTTGTTCTTTGATTTTAGTTGTTACCGAGAAAAACGACGCAGCGCAGCAGATTGCTCGCCTTCTGTCTGAATCAGGTAAGCCTGAGGCAGACAAGGTATACAACACTCCTGTTTATCGTTTTAGACGCGGTGGCGAAGACTATGTTGCAATTGGTCTTCGTGGTCATATTCTGCAACCTGATTTTCCTTTAGCTTTGAAGTTTGATAAGGAAGAGGGCTGGTACGGAGAAACTGCAGAAGGAAAGCACCTTCCTGCAGACGTTCCAGATGGTCTTGAGCGTCCTCCTTATAAGGTTAAGCGCAAGCCTTTTATGGCGGATGGCGTTGACCTTAAGGGATGGAAAATCCCCAGCTTGCCATATTTGATTTGGGCTCCTGTAGATAAACAACCTGCAGAAAAAGAGATTATTCGAGCGCTTAAGAATCTTGCTAAGAAGGCAGAGTCTGTCATCATCGGCACAGACTTTGACCGCGAGGGTGAGCTTATTGGCTCTGATGCATTGGCCCAGGTTCTCTCGGTTAATCCTAACCTGGCAGTATTTCGTGCTCGCTACTCTGCTTTTACTAAGACAGAGATTGAGACTGCCTTTAATAACCTGGTAGATCTTGACTATAACTTGGCTGCAGCAGGTGAGTCCAGACAGTATATTGATCTTATTTGGGGTGCGGTATTAACCCGTTATTTGACTACTGCACGCTTTGGTGGTCTGGGCAATACGCGCTCTGCTGGTCGTGTTCAGACTCCTACGCTGGCACTTGTTGTTGAGCGTGAGCGTGAGCGTCTGGCGTTTAAGCCAGAAGATTATTGGGTTATTTCTGGTGTTGCTTCTCCAGAAGATGATGACGAAGCAACGTTCAAGATGGTTCACCATACTGCAAGGTTCTGGGATCAGGCTGAAGCAGATACAGTTTATGACGTTGTGAAAGATCAAACGCAGGCAACGGTTGTCCAGATTGAGTCTCGTAGTAGAAAGCAGCAGCCACCAGCTCCATTTAACACTACATCGCTGCAAGCAGCTGCAGCTGCAGAGGGTATCTCGCCAGCTAGAACTATGCGTTTGGCAGAGTCTTTGTACATGGATGGCTTAATTTCGTATCCGCGTGTTGATAACACGGTGTACCCAAGTTCTCTTGATTTGAAAGATTGTGTGCGTACATTGTCTGCAGTTCCTCAGTATGCACCTACTTGTAAAAAGCTTTTGGGTCAGCCAAAGCTTCATGCAACTCGTGGCAAGCAGGAGTCTACCGATCACCCGCCAATTTATCCAACAGCAGCGGCAAATCCAGATTCTTTGCAGCCTGCAGCTTGGAAGCTTTATAACCTTATTGCTCGAAGGTTCTTAGCAACCCTTATGGGTCCAGCTACTATGAGTGGTACCAAGATTACGCTTGATGTTGCTGGTCAGCCTTTTGTTGCAAATGGAACCGTGCTGGCTGAGCCAGGCTTTAGAGAGATTTATCCTTTTGGCCTTAAGAAGGATGATCAGATTCCTGATGTAGGTGAGGGAGAGATTGTCTCCATTCAGTCTTTGTCGCTTGATGCAAAGCAGACAGAGCCACCTGCTCGCTATAGCCAGGGTAAGCTAATTCAAGAGATGGAGAAGCGAGGCCTTGGTACAAAGTCTACGCGTGCTTCCATCATTGATACGCTTTATCAGCGTAAATACCTCAAGAATGATCCTGTTGAGCCAAGTCAGCTTGGTATGGCAATTGTTGATGCGCTCTCGCAGTTTGCACCACACATTACCTCGCCTGATATGACAGCAGAGCTTGAGTCCGATATGACAAGCGTTGCTGAGGGCAAAGATACGCGTGATGGCGTTGTTACACATTCAAGAGCCCTGCTTGCGGGCATGATTGATACGCTCATTGACCACAAAGAAGACCTGTCCGAGGCCATTGCTGATGCAGTTACTGCTGATGCAAAGGTGGGAACCTGCCCTAAGTGTGGCAAAGACTTGGTTGCTAAGAGCTCTCTGAAGACTCGTGGAAGCTTTGTTGGCTGCATGGGTTGGCCAGACTGCGATGTCTCCTATCCACTGCCTCAGGGACGCGTGGAGCCGCTTGAGGGAGAAGCTGGCGTCTGCCCAGAGTGTGGTGCGCCTCGCGTAAAGGTTCAGCCGTTTAGACAGCGCGCGTATGAGACTTGCATCAATCCAGCTTGCCCTACAAACGCAGAGCCAGATCTTATTGTGGGTGAGTGTCCAACCTGCAAGGCAAATGGCAAGCACGGAGACCTGGTAGCTCACAAGTCAGAGCGCACGGGTAAGCGTTTTATCCGCTGTACCAATTACGAGGAGTGCGAAACAAGCTATCCTCTGCCTGCTCGTGGAAAGCTCGAGAAGACCGATGAGGTCTGTCCAGACTGCGGCGCACCTATGGTGGTTGTTACTACCCAGCGTGGTCCTTGGAAGCTGTGTCCAAACTACGACTGTCCTGGTAAAGAAAAGAAAACTGCCCCGCGTAGAGGCGCTCGTAAGAGTACTAAGAGCACCAAATCCACTAAGGCAGCAAAAAAGTAAACGTATGACGGTGCATCGAGAGGTGCACCGTTTTCGGAAGAACGAGCGTCCCTCTCCAACGCCCGCTCCATACGTATTTTTACCCATTTTTGAGCACTTTTCATGTGGAAATGCGCAAAACCTTTAGAATATTCATGGCGAGAAACACAATCTGCCTGTATCGTGAGATAGTTAAGAGGGAGGGAAGCATGAATAAAGACGCACGTACATCTCAAGGCCTGTTCATTACGCTTGAAGGCGTTGATGGCTGTGGTAAGTCAACACAAGCTTCTTTTCTGCGAGAAGACCTTGAAGCTCTTGGCTTTGACGTGGTCTTTGTTCGTGAGCCCGGCGGCACTGCTATTTCTGAGCAGATCAGAGGCGTGGTACTCAATCCAGAAAATGGCATGATGTGCGATGAGTGTGAGCTGTTGCTCTATGAAGCAAGTCGCGCTCAGCTGGTAGGAGAGGTCATCCGTCCGGCCTTAGCTGCAGGCAAGGTTGTCTTGTGTGATCGCTTCTATGACTCCACCTTTGCCTACCAAGCAGCTGGTCGCGGTCTTGACGCGGACCTGGTACACCGTGCAAATCGCTTGGGAAGCTGTGGGGTTTCTCCTGATAGAACTATTGTCTTTATGCTTGAGCCAACAGTTGCTCATGCACGGGCTACGCAAAATGACGCCGATAGACTAGAAGCAGAAGGCGTTGCCTTCCAGGAACGTGTTTTTGCTGGCTATAAGCAGCTTCTGCAAAATGAGCCAGAGCGTGTAAAAGCTGTCGATGCAGATGGCACAATTGATGAGGTGCGCGCACGTACTCGTCAGCTGTTAGCTGATCTTATCCCTGGTATTTGTGAGCTTGGTGAGTGATGCGTTTATGACTCAAGAGAGCACACATACTACTCAAAACACCTATCCACTTCCTCAGGCACTCACGCGTCTTCAGGATCAGCCTCAGGTTCAAAATCTGCTTGCACGCGCACTGCATGAACACAAACTTGGCCATGCCTATTTGTTTGTGGGTGCTCCTGGTTCTGGCAAAGGTCTTGCGGCCAAAGCTTTGGCACAGTGTGTACTTTGTGCTCAGGGCGGTGACGCTGCCTGTGACGACTGCATTCGTATTTCTCGCGGTACTCACCCTGACGTGCACGTGCTTACTCCAGCTTCTGCAAATGGCTATCTTATTGAGCAGATTCGCCAGCTTATAGCTGATGTTAGCTTGGCGCCTATGCGCTCAACTTATAAGATTTATGTGATTGACCGTGCTGATTTGCTCAGAGAAAACTCTGCAAATGCGCTGCTCAAAACCATTGAAGAGCCACCGGCAGACACTATCTTTATTCTGTCTGCACGTTCTTCTTCTGCGGTGCTTCCCACCATTGTTTCTCGCTGCCAGGTAATTGCGTTTAGAACGCTCACTGACGCTGCTGCTAAATCCGCTATTATGCGAGAAATTTCCGCCACAGAGCAGGAAGCTCGTATTGCGCTTGCAGCAACAGGAACTCCTGGTAGAGCTGTGGAGTTTTTGCAGTCTTCTACGCGCAAAAACATTCGCAGACAGCTCATTGATGTTTTTGGCAACCTGCTCAGAAATGACTCGTGGGATGTACTCACTTCTGCAAAAGAGCTGATAGAAGCCGCAAAAATTCCTCTTGGTGACGTAAGACGTGCCCAAGAAGAGGCACTTGCTCAAAATGAAGACTTTCTTACTAGCGCTGCGTTAAAGCAGGTTGAGGCAGCAAATAAGCGAGAACTTACAGCACGCGAGCGTTCGGGTATCATAGAAATGTTGGCAATTCTGGAATCGCTTCTTCGCGACGTACTTTTATGTTGTGAAGCGGTTGATGAAGAAATAGTAAATACGGATGCAGCAGGTATTATTGACCGCGTTGCATCTCAAACTCATACCCAGGGCGTTTTGGGGGCTCTTGCTGCGGTGCAAGAGGCTCAATACAACCTGGATCGCTCTGTTTCTCCCCAGCTAACCCTTGAGGTTATGCTGCTGCATATCAAGGAGGCACTTACATGCCCACCGTTGTCCCGGTGAAATTTGAATACGCCGCGCGCGACCTTTGGTTTGATCCAAAGGAGTCTGGCGTTCTTGAAGGTGACCACGTCATTTGTCAGACCGAACGTGGTCTAGAGATTGGTCTTGCTGTTGCTGATCCTCGTGAGATTTCTCAGGAGGAGTTTGAGTACAAGACAAATAAAGCTGAGCTCAAAGACGTTGTTCGTGTAGCAACTGAAGAGGATCTATCTCGCGCAGAAGAGCTTGCCGCTAAGGGCGAGGCTGCGCTTCCCGTATTCAGAAAGTTTGCTGTTCAAGAAGAACTTGAGATGAAGCCTATTGGTGTCGAGTACCTTTTTGATGGCGAGAAGGTCGTGTGTTACTTCTCGGCTGATGATCGTGTGGACTTTAGGCAGCTTGTGCGTGAGCTTTCTCATGAGCTTCACGAGCGTATTGACATGCGTCAGATTGGCGTCAGAGAAGAAGCAGCGGTCATTGGTGGCTACGGTCACTGTGGACAAGAGCTCTGCTGTAGAAGGTTTGGTCTCTCTTTTGAGCCAGTTTCTATCCGCATGGCAAAAGAGCAGGATTTGCCTCTGAACTCCACTAAGATTTCTGGCGCTTGTGGCCGCTTAATGTGCTGCTTGCGCTATGAGTTTGAAGCATATCGTGATTTTAAGAACCGTGCTCCAAAGCGCAACGCTGTCATTGAGACTCCTTTGGGCATGGCAAAAATTGTTGAGTACAACACGCCAAAAGAAGAGATTGCCCTTCGCTTAGAAAGTGGCAAGGTAGTTCGTATTCCTCTTGCTGACATGGATTCATCTCCTGCAGCCCAGCAGAAGTCAGAAGACCTTGGCTGTTCTTGCAGGCCAGATAGCGTTTCTCGCGCCGCACTTGAGCGCCTTGAATCTGTTGAGGTACAGATGGCGCTAGCAGAACTGGATAGAGCAAACGGCCTGATTGTTGATGAAGAACCAGAAATTAACCCTGACCTCTTTGTCACAGAGACTCCAAGGCGCAAGCGTGACCGCTCCGAGCAGAACTCTGCAAATAAGCAGGAAAACGCTAAGAACTCTGGAACAAGAAACGCTCGAGAAGAGCAGGGAGCTCAAAGTTCTTCTCGCACCCGTCGCGTAAGAACCTCAAAGAACGCTCAGGTTAATCCTGGTTCCAGCACCTTTGACGCTGCAACAGATACACTGCGTCGTACCCGCCGCCGTCATCACGCAACAGAAGAGGGCGCTGCAAATACGCAGGCTCCTCAAAAAAGTGAGCAGAGCACAGCTCCTGCGCAGAAGCAGCCACAGGGAAAGCGCTTTAGAAGAACAGATGCTCCTCAAGCGCCACAGAAATCTGATGAGGCACAGACTCCAGTCCGCGTAAAGAGGACTCGTCGTCCAGGTGATAGAGCAGGTATGAAGGCTCAGAGTGCTTCACAGAGCGCTCCACAGAATGCTTCTGGATCTAACGGTGCTTCTAACGGTGCACCTAGAGACGCTCAGCCACAAAACGCTGCACGTCGTAGGCATAGAAGAGCTGGACGCGATGATCGCGGACGCGGTGCAAAGGACAACGCGTAATGTATACGCTCAAGACCGAATATGCTTTTGACTCAGCGCATTTTCTCACCAACTACTATGGCAAGTGCGAGAATCTGCATGGTCATCGTTGGCATGTGACTGCCTGCATTTCTGCTGCAGAGCTTGGTGAGTCTGGTACAGAAAAAGACATGGTTATGGACTTTGGCGTCTTTAAGTGCAAGGTCCGTGCGCTGTGCGATTCTCTTGATCATACGTTTTTGATTGAGGAGGGTTCTCTTTCTGAAAAGACGCTGACCTGTCTTAAAGAGGAGGGTTTCTCGCTTACCATTTTGCCGTTTAGAACAACAGCAGAAAATCTGGCTAAGTATCTGTTTGAGCAACTCGAAGCGGAAGGCTTACCTGTATCTTCTGTTGAGGTTGATGAGACGCCAAACAATTGCGCCATTTATTCAAAAAATATGAAGTAACCTGTTGTTTTTAAAGCTTGTGTGAGCAATATAACCTCGATGGGTATACTCTACGTATGTAGAGGTTTTATCTTTTGGCGAGGTGGAATTTCATGGCTCACGGAACATTGCGAGGTGTCAATTTAACCGGTTGGCTTACGCTTGAACCGTGGGTAACTCCTGAGCCGTTTGCGCGTACTGGCTGTGTTGATGAAGCTCAGCTCATTAAAGCACTAGGTGTTGAGGACTACCATAATCTTGTTAAAGCGCATCGTTCTTCATTTATTCAGAGCTCTGACTTTGTGAGCATTGCCGCTCGCGGTTTTAATGCGGCGAGAATTTCTGTGCCTTGGTATGTTTTTGACGAACAAGCCGCTGATACACCATATTTAAGCTGTATTGCTGAGCTTGATAAGGCTCTTGAATGGGCAGAAGAGCTTGGTTTGCATGTTATTTTTGTACTGGCAGTAAATCCAGGATTGCCCGATGGTTTGGACGATCAGCCAGGTGGTGCTCCACGTACCAGAATTTCTGGAGAAAAGTCTCTTTCTATTCTGCATAAGCTTGCCCTTCACTATGCTCACCGCAGTGGTTTTTATGGCATCGAAGTAGCTGATGAGGTTAAGCCTCGCGTGCGCAAGGGTTTTAAGCTCACTGATGGAATCCCTGGCCACTCGCTCAGAAACTATTATCGCCGTGCGTATGAGGCTATTAGATCTGTTGCAGGAGAAGAGCCTGTGGTTATTCTCCCAGATGGTGGTTGGCCTCAGGGATTTAGGCGTTTTATGAGCCAGCAGGCCTATCAAAACGTTTGGCTTGATGCTCACCTTGATAAACCTTGCGAGGGAATTGATTGCTCAGGTCCTCGCGGTGTACAGCAGCTTATTGATAAAAACGAAGCGTATTTGAAGACTTCTGCTTCAGGTGGCCTACCAGTTATGGTGGGCAAGTGGTCCGCATCGCTGCCAAGCATTGACGGCGCTATGACGGCAGAAGGAAGAATTGCACTTGAGCGCATTTATACCTCGGGCCAGCTCAAAGTGTACAATACGTGTCCTGCATGGTTCTTCCAGACCTGGAAGACCTCCGCATTTTTGGCTGCATGGGACGCACGCGTTGCGCTTGCAACGTTTGAGAGGGGAATGCTCGAGTAATGACAGAATCTACTCCTTCAGCAGGTAAACTGTCTATTGTGGGCACGCCTATTGGTAACCTTTCGGATACGTCACCGCGCGTTAAAGAGACGCTTGCAGCAGCAGATGTCATTTTATGTGAGGACACGCGTGTAACTTCAAAGCTTCTCTCGGCATTTGACATTCACGTGCCACTGCAGCGCTGTGACCAAAATATTATTGAATCGCAAATTGAACCAACGCTTGAGAGGGTTCGCACTGGTCAGCGTGTTGCATTTGTGTCAGATGCAGGTATGCCGGGTATTTCCGATCCAGGCCAGCATTTGGTTGATGCGGCGCTTTCAGAAGGCCTTGCAACGGAGGTTATTCCGGGTCCTTCTGCGGTAACTTGTGCACTTGTTGCATCGGGCCTGGCAAGTGAACATTTTTTCTTTGAAGGCTTTTTGCCCAGAAAGCATGGACAGATTGTTCAGCGTTTGCAGCAGCTTGCAGTAATTCCTGGCTCCATTGTGTTGTATGAGTCTCCGTTTAGGGTGCTTGCAACGGTTGAAGCTATAGCCGAGGTGTTTCCTACCCGGCAGGTGGCCCTTGTCAGAGAGCTCACCAAGCTTCACGAAGAAGTGGTGCGCGATGTGGCTCCTTGCCTTGTTAAGGCACTTGCTGCAAAAGAAAACCTCAAAGGCGAGTGTGTTTTGGTTATTGCAGCTCCTACAGAAGAAGAGTTTACTGCTGTATCGTTGCAGGTAGGGGGAGAGTCTCAGCTCTCGCTCGAAGACGCTATTCAGGCGGGTCTTACTGCTGGTACCAGAAAATCAGCCTTAGCCAAGGAGCTTGCTCAGAAGTTTGGTATTGCGCGTGATGAGGCATATCAGGCAATTCTTGCTCACGAGGCACATAGTTCCAGTATGCCTATAAAGATGCAGTAAAAGTGCTTCTTGTAGGATTTGAATACTACTTTGGATGAGCCTGAGAATAAGGCCATAAAAGTCTACAACTTTGTGATCAAAACCCAATCGAAGAGATATAAGAATCTCTCGTATCTCAGTGTTTTACACATCGGTAAATGAAATGTTCGGCGGTAACTTGCCTTAAATTTAGTGCTTTTCTTAGCATGTTTCAGAGACTTTACGGGGAAGGAATTCATTACGACCACGGTTGAAATGTGAATATTATGGCCGTAAGCAAGGAGATGCTAATACCGAAAAAAATCAAGACGAGCGGCAGAGCAAAAGATTCTGACGCCGACACTGGAATTTTGAACATGAAAGCTATGATACCTGCGAGGACAAGGCCGACTCCCGCTACCGCTAGTCCGAATCCAATTAATTTTGCAACATAGGGAATCCTATTCCTTGGAATCTGGGCAATATGGTAGTTGTGAATCAAGACGGGACTACCCGTCTTTACCATCCATAATCCAACAACGAGGAAACAAAATCCCCCAATCATGCTGCTGATGGATGATTTAAGTACATCAGGACTCATTGCTCATCTTGTCCATCTTTAAGGGGAGGTGTTGCAATAAAAGCAATATAGACAAGTTCATTACCTCCCATATCTATATCCCAAATCAAATCTAACATACGCTGCATGTCGTCGATTGTCCATATGCGTTCGCAAAGGTCTTGTACCAGTTTTGTTGACCAAATTGAACTAAGGCCATCATTCTAGTATGAACTGCGTGTAGATATTTAACTGTTACAATAAATAAGCTATTGCAACTTACACAAAGGGAGTCATTATGCCCGAGGCTAAGCCGTCATACTTTATTACCACCCCAATTTATTACGTCAACGCAAAGCCACACCTGGGAACTGCGTACTGTACCCTGCTTTGCGATATCCAGGCTCGTTTTAGACGCGCTGCCGGGTACGACGTCTTCTTCCTCACCGGTATGGACGAGCATGGCGAGAAGGTCGCTCTTGCTGCAGCTGATCACGGTCTGTCCCCACAGGCATGGTGTGACTCGCAGGTTCCTTTCTTCAAGGGACTCTATGAAGAGCTCAATATCTCATACGACGACTTCATCCGTACTACCGATGAGCGCCACGTAAAAGCTGTCCAGTATCTATGGGAGCGCATGCGTGAGGCCGGCTTCATCTACAAGGGATCCTACGATGGTTGGTACTGCATCCACGAGGAGACCTTCTTCACCGAGACCCAGGTAGAAAAGGCAGATGAAGAGGCTGGTTGCAAGGGTGCACATCTTTGCCCAGATTGCCATCGTGAGCTTGAGCGTGTTTCTGAAGAGTCTTGGTTCTTCAAGCTTTCCGCATTCCAGGACAAGCTGCTTGAGCTCTACGCTGAACACCCAGACTTCATTGAGCCAGACTTCCGCGCAAACGAGGTCCGCAGCTTTGTTGAATCTGGCCTCCAGGATATTTCTGTATCCCGTACCAGCTTTGACTGGGGCGTTCCAGTTCCTTTTGATGAGTCTCACGTAACCTACGTTTGGTTTGACGCTCTTCTCAACTACTACACCGCTGTTGGCTACGGCGATGACAGCCCAGAGGCCGAGGCTATGAGAAAGCGTTTCTGGCCAGCTCAGATGCACGTTGTTGGTAAGGACATCATCCGCTTCCACTGCGTCATTTGGCCTGCAATGCTTATGGCCCTTGGCGAGGCTGTTCCTGAGCATATCTTTGCTCACGGCTTTTTAAACGTTCGCAACTCTGAGACCGGCGTTGTTGAGAAGATGAGTAAGTCTCGCGGAAATGCCATTGCACCTAAGGACGTTTTGGACCTGCTGGGTGTTGAGGGCTACCGCTACTACTTCATGACCGATGTCACCCCTGGTGAGGACTCGGGCATTTCCTTCGAGCGCATGGAGCAGGTTTATAACGCTGACCTGGCAAATAGCTGGGGTAACTTGGTTTCTCGCGCTCTTAACATGAGCGATAAATACTTTGAGGGCGTTACTCCAACGTTTGATGGTTCTACTGTTGCTGCAGATCACCCACTGCGCAAGCTGGCTGATGGTATCTATGACCGCTATGCCGCTTGCATGGAGAAGATGGATTACGTGGGCGCTAAGAACATCATCATGGAGCTTGTCCACGCAGCTAACCATTACATTGAGGACGCTGCTCCTTGGACGGTAGCAAAAGACCCTGAGCGCACAGCAGAGCTTGCAGAGATTATCTATACGCTGCTTGAGTCTATCCGCATTTGCGCACATCTCTTTATGCCGTTCATGCCTACTACGTCTGCAGAGGTCCTGCGACGTATGAGCCTTGACGAGGCAGAGATTAACTCTACCGATACCCGCAGCGAGTGCGTATGGGGCAAGCTTCAGGGTGGCTTGGCTGTCTCTAAGGGAGACGCTCTGTTCCCACGTCTTGCAAGCAAATAATCGTGTCGGAGCGCGCATCGCATCAAACATCGTGGCTTGCTAATCAGCGCGCCACTAAAGAAACGCTGGAACGTTTTGGCCTTGCCACCAAATACAGGCTGGGCCAAAACTTCCTGGTGCAAGACCACATTATTGAGAAGATTGTCCAGCTTGCAGAGGTTCAGCCTGCCGATGTGGTCGTTGAGGTTGGACCCGGTTTGGGTACCCTCACGGTGGCCTTGCTCGACAACGCCCTCGCGGTTTGTTCGCTTGAAGCAGACTCTGAGCTTGAGCAAGTCTTAGCAGTCACCTGTAAGGAGCCTCATCAAGACTCGTTTGCGCTGGTTATGGGAGATGCTCTGGCAATCACGCCGCAGAAGCTTGCTGAAGCTTACGGAGCCCTTCCAGCTGTTGCTCAGAGCGCTGCCTCAACTGCCCCGATGCCAACTAAGTTTGTGTCCAATCTACCGTATCAGGTGGCGGCTACGCTGATTCTCAAGTTCTTTCAGGAGCTTCCTTCGCTTGAGCGAGCGGTAGTCATGGTGCAGGCAGAGGTGGCTGATAGAATTGCCGCTAAGCCTTCTACCAAGGCATATGGTGCCTATACCGCAAAGTTATCTTTATTCGCGCAGGTTACTGGCAGATTTGAAGTGGGTCCTGGCAACTTTATGCCTCCGCCACGCGTCAACTCTGCCGTGGTCCGCCTTGATCGCACCATCGCGAGAAACCCGGTGACCTCCAAGCTTCTTTCTGAAGAAGAGCTCTTGCATACCATGAGGGTTATTGACGCCGCCTTTGCTCAGCGCAGAAAGACCATTCGTAATTCAATGAGTGCTTCTGGGTTTGATAAAGACAAGCTAGACCAGGCATTTCTCGCCACAGGAATTGCACCTACGGCGCGTGCAGAAGTTTTGACCAGCCAAGATTTTATTTGTCTTGCAGCTGCTTTGGAGCCTTTGAGTGAGTAAGAAAAAGCATCATCTACCAGCAGAAGAAGTGGAAGCACTTTCTTTTTCTGACGGTCAACTATTTCACGATATTTACGGCACACCTCGCCCAACACCTCGTGTTTTGGCGCCTGTTGCTGATACCCATGGTCACCTGGGTAGTCTTCACGACCACAGTGCAGCGGAGTCTCTTGCTCGCGCTGCCGCGGCGGGTGTTCGTATGCTTATTGTGCCCGTAGATATTGCTACAGAGTTTCCTCGTAAGTGGGCAGATAGCAGCGCTTTTATTGCGTGGTTCGAGGATACTCTTATCCAGGCACGTCACGCTTTTGCAAAGCTGGCTGAGGCAGATCTCTGCGTATCCTGCGATTTACCTGCAGAGTATTTGTTTGAATACACCTATTTTGTAGTAGGCGCTCACCCATACAGCGCACCAGACTACAACGAAGAAGCTGAACAGCGTCTGTTTGAGCTTCTTGAGCACCCTCTTTGCGTTGGCGTGGGAGAGATTGGCCTTGATTTTGGACCGTACTGTGAGGTTCCAGAAGAGGTCCAGCGTCAAGCATTTGAGCGACAGCTCTCCATTGCACACGAGCGCAATCAACGCGTTGAGCTGCACCTGCGTGATGGTGCTGATAATACGCACGCGCATGATTTGGCGCTTGAAATACTGAACCGTATGGGCGCACCTAAGGCAGGTTGTGACCTGCACTGCTACACAGATGGGCCAGAGGTTATGAAGCCTTTTGCAGACCTTGGTTGTTTTGTTGCTTTTGGTGGTGCAGCAACCTTTAAGCAATCAGATGATATTCGAGCTGCAATGATCTCCTGTCCAGAGGTGCAACTGCTCTCAGAGACCGACTTCCCCTACATGGCACCAGAGCCTTTACGTGGAGGGGAATGCACGCCAGCAATGGTGGTACACACGGTTGAGCGGTTGGCAGAGCTTCGTTGGCAGCGACTTGATATCCCCAAAGAGAAGACGTATACCATACTCTGGGAAAACGCCCAACGCTTTGTGGGACTTGCGTAGCGTAGTGGGAGGTGAGCACGCATGACAAAAATTCTAGTTGTAGAAGATGACCATCAGATTCAGCAGGAGTTGGTACTGCTGCTGCAAAGAAACGGCTTTGAGGCTCAGGCGCTCACGTCTTTTGAGTCTGTACCTCAACAGATTATTGCCGCGCATCCAGACTTGGTTTTGCTTGACCTTAACCTTCCTGGCATTGACGGACAACAGATTTGTCGAGAAGTACGACAGCTCTCAAACGTTCCCATCATTGTAGTTACCAGCAGAAACACTGACCTTGATGAGCTTATGGTGCTCTCGTTAGGAGCAGACGATTTTATCGCCAAGCCGTACAATACCCAGATTTTGCTTATGCACATTACTTCGGTTTTGAGGCGTGCAAATAGCGATGTCACAACAGGAACAAAGCTTTCACATGCAGGTGTGACGCTTGATTCTTCTTCCTGCAAAGTTTCTGCAAATCAGAAGAGCGTCGAGCTGACCAAAAACGAACTCAGAATACTTTCACTTTTGATGCAAAATGCGGGAACGGTTGTTTCTCGCCAACGTATTCAAGAAGAACTGTGGCAGTCGGACGAGTTTGTTGATGACAATACATTGACGGTCAACATTAGCCACCTTAGAAATACTCTTGCAAGCATTGGCGTTGAGGATTTTGTTATGACACGCCGCGGGCTTGGTTACGTTATTGAGTAGGCTGCTATGTCGTTTCTCAAGTATCTAAAAAATCGAACTATTTTCTTTCTTGCGCTTATAGCTAGCAGCACGTTAATTGGCTTTATGCTTAAAGGGGTTGGACTTAACGTGTTTGCTATTGTCTACTGTATTCTGGTTTTATGGGTAGTGGGAGTAGTCGCACTTCTAGCCGATTATTTTCATCGTCGTTCGTTTTACCAGCAGCTTGCTGATAATTTAGCGGCAACTGATAAAGAAAGCTATCTGGTTCCTACCATGCTGGATACGCCTTCAACGCTGGAAGAACGGCTTTTTAAAGACGCGCTTTCAAGCATGTCAAAGTCTATGATGGATCAGCTTGCTGATGAGCATATGCGATCAAAGGAATATCGCGAGTACATTGAGATGTGGGTTCACGAGATTAAGACTCCCATTGCTGCAGCTCATTTGGTTGCTCAAAATAATCCATCGCTGCCTATGGATGACGTGCAAACACAGCTCACTAAGATTGAATCGCTGGTAGAACAGGCGCTCTTTTATGCGCGAAGTGCATCTGTAGATCGAGATTTTTCTATCAGAGACGTCAATTTGCAGTCTATTGTCAAAGACGCCCTTAAAAACAACGCGCGTGTGTTCATTGACGCTGGCGTTTTTCCGCATTTTGATGACTTGGCTCACGTGGTAAAGGCTGATCCAAAGTGGCTTGAGTTTATTTTGCGACAGCTTCTGATTAACGCTGCAAAGTATTCAAATCCAGAGCTTGCACCTGGCGAGAAGAACGTTTGGATTTCTGCCTCTGTCTCAGAGCCACGTGAGGGAACAACTTCAACCACTCTTTTCATTAAAGATAATGGCATTGGTATTCCTGAGGAGGATCTTGCCCGTATTTTTGATAAGGGATTCACCGGTCAAAATGGACGCAAGTACGCCAAATCCACCGGTATGGGTCTCTACCTCTGCTATGAGCTCTGTAAAAAGATGGGCCTTAAGTTGGCTGTGAGCAGTACAGTTGGTAAAGGTTCAACCTTTTCTATTACGTTCAACCAGTCTTTTACTGACTTGCGATAAAGGCATAGCTTACAGCGTGAGCTCCCACAATTCATCTGTTTGAGGATCGCTTCCTACTGGGAAGGTATGCTGACTAAAACGCTTGAATCTCCAATGTGAATAAAATGCCTTAGCAGGTTCATTGTGTTCCCAGACACCCAGCCACACGCGCTTCTTACCCTTCTCTTTTGCTAAATCAAGGGCAAATTTCATGAGCTTTGATCCAAGGTGTAGGCCTTTGAAACGCGGAAGGATATACAGGCGTTCAATTTCAAGTGAGTCATCGCGCTGACCCTCGGTTTGCTCATAACGCGTATTGAGCTTCAGGTAACCAGCTACTTGACCTTCTACCTCAATAAAATAGAAATATGAGTGTTTAGCAGCAAGCTCACGGGCAAGCTTTTCTGTGTTGTAAAGCGAGCCAATGCAACTTGCTAAATCATCTGCTGTATTTGAGTCAATAAAAGTGTCTACAAATGTCTCTACGCTAAGTTTTTGCAGTGCACGTAAATCAGTTGTTTCAAGCGGTCGGATTGAAACGTGCACGTCATCAATATTGATTGTGTTTCTCGTCTGACGATATGCATCAAGGTCAAAGGAGAGCACATGGTGAAGGACACCAAAGTAATCAAGCACCTTAGAAGATGCCTGCGTAAATCCAGCGCGCTCGTAGAAGGGCTGAGCTTTGAGTTGCGACTCAACTAACACCTTGGAAGCACTACTTTCTTGTGCCAGGTAATCAAGGGTATCGTGCAACAGCTTTGAGCCAATGCCGGCACCTTTGTTGCTGACGCATACGCGCCCAATAAGAGGGGAGTTGTATGACTGTCCTGCATCAATGATACGTAAATATGCAGCTACCGAGTCAGTATCTTGATAAAAGACATGGGTAGAAACTTGATCAACGTTATCAAGATCGTTGTACATAATTTGCTGGTCAACAATAAACGTTTCTGCTCTTAGAGAAAGAATTTGATATAACTCTTTAGCGGTAAGCTGCCCAAATCTCTTAATTGTCAACTTCATGGCATGCCTCTCCTGTGTGTTTGATAGTGATATTTTGACACATCAAAGTGAGAAAAGCGTAAGGTTTCCGTAAGGTCAATCGATGGCAATGTGAACGGTAGTGATGGAGTATATATCTCAAGATTTACTCGCTTCCCAATGAAAGGGCGTAACATGGCAGCTATTCAATCAGTTCCAACTCAGCCAACTGTTGTGGCTGGACAATCTTCAGCACTTACCCCTCACACTGTTTTGGTTTGTCAAAACCTCGAGAAGTACTATGGAACTCGCGGAAATATCACTAAGGCACTGGACGGCATTAATCTTTCTGTAGCTCGGGGTGAGTTCATTGCCATCATGGGTCCTTCTGGTTCTGGTAAAACCACGCTTTTGAACTGCATCTCTACCATTGATCAGGCATCCGCAGGCCACATCTTTATTGATGACCAAGAGCTTTCCAGTCTGCGCGGCTCTGAGCTTTCTGCCTTTAGACGTGACCGCTTGGGCTTTATTTTCCAGGACGCCAACTTGCTTGATAGCCTTACTGCTCGCGAGAATATCGCGCTCTCACTAACCATTGGTCACGTCCGCGCTCAGGAAGTTTTGGAGCGCGTAGAAAACGTTGCCAAGCTGCTCCAGATTACTGAGGTGCTGGACAAGTTCCCTTACGAGATGTCCGGCGGCCAACGTCAGCGCGTTGCCGCAGCTCGAGCAATTGTTACCAACCCTTCGTTGGTCCTGGCGGATGAGCCTACTGGCGCTCTGGATTCAAAGAACGCTCGTACACTTCTGGAGAGCCTTGAGAACCTCAACCGTAATGGCGCAACTATTGCCATGGTCACTCACGATTCATATGCAGCTTCTTACGCTCATCGCGTTATTTTCATTAAAGATGGTCGCATCTTTAATGAGATAGTTCGTGGCGAGAAATCCCGTAAGCAGTTCTTTGACCAGATCATGGATGTTGTTTCATTCCTGGGAGGAGAGGGTGCTGATGTACAGTAAAATCGCGCTTGGTAACGTCAAGAAATCACTGCGCGATTTCAGCATTTACTTTTTGACATTGGCAGTAGGCGTTGCGCTGTTTTATTCCTTCAATTCAATTACTCAGCAATCCATGGTGTTGGATCTTTCTGAAGACCAGAGAAAGATTGTTCAACTCTTAAGTAATACCATTTCTGGAGTAAGCGTTTTTCTTGCCATTATTATGGGATTTCTTGTTGTCTATGCTAATCAGTTCCTGATTCGTCGTAGAAAAAAAGAGTTTGGCATGTATCAGATACTGGGCATGACCAAGAGAAATGTCTCTAAGATTATGAGTATTGAGACACTGCTTGTTGGTTTTCTCGCTCTGGTAGTTGGACTTGTTGCAGGTATCTTTATCTCTCAATTTATGATGTTTGCAACGGCCCACATGTTCAACACGACTCTTGATTCGTTCAAATTTGTCTTCTCACAAACTGCGTTGATTCAAACGGTTATTTACTTTGTGGTTATGTTTGTGGTTGCGCTGATTTTTAACGTCACCACCGTATCTCGCTACAAGCTCATTGACCTTCTTAACGCAGACAAAGTAACTCAGACTGTCAAGGTAAGAAACCTTACCATCTCTGTACTGCTCTTCTTGGCCTCTCTTGGAATCATTGCTTATTCCTATATCTTGCTTCAGCACAATGGTTTAAAACAGATAGATGAAGAGTTTGCCATGGCTACTGCTTTGGTCTCTGTGGGTACAGCACTCTTCTTCTTCTCAATCTCTGGCTTCTTGCTTAGATTTATGCAGTCTCAGAAAGGCTTCTACTACAAGGGTCTTCACTCATTTATCCTGCGTCAGTTTAATGCCCGCGTTAATACAGCTTGGGTTTCCATCTCTTTAGTCTGCGCTATGCTCTTTGTGGCAGTCTGTGGACTTGGAACGGGTTTCTCGCTTGTTGACTCTATGAACTCCAGCTTTTCTAAAATCAAAACGTACGATGTTTCTGTAGCAATCTTTTCAGGCTCAGAGCGCAGTTATACCCCTGGTCCAGCAGATTCATATGATTACCTTTCTGTAGTGCAGAAGCTAGATCCAGAGTGGGATAAAACTATCAAAAACGCCTTCCAGGTAGATACGTACTATGCTCAAGATGACCTAACAACGCCAAGTTTCACGTATAGCTCTATTGATGCTGTAACAGGCAAGCGCTTTGGTGATTACTTTACCGGCTATAGCGGTCAGGGAGATCCTGCGCAGAGTAATGTGACTCTAATGCGAGCTTCTCAGTACAACAAGCTGCGTGTTGCGTCTGGTCTTGAGCCTGTTGACTTTGGTACTGACGGTTATATGGTTTGGACACTTGATACTAATCTCACAAAATACTGGCAGGATTCTCTTGCCAATAATCCTGAGCTTACCATTCAGGGTCACAAGCTCCATGCTGTTGGTGGAACATTGGATATTGCGCAAACACAAGGTGGCCCTCAGCTTACGCCTGCACTTGGAATTATGGTTGTTGCTGATCAAAGTTTCCCTTCAAGCGTTGTTTTGACCAACTCGTATATCTTAGGCAACTACCAAACTCCAGGTGATGCTACTGAAACACAGTTCCAGGGTCAAATTAAGCAGTACTTAGGCGATGGCGGCGTAAGGGGAAACGACTCCGATCCGTATTCTTTAATGCTTGTTGTTACTGCTTCTCAATATATTCAAGGTACTGCTGGACTCTCTGGTATCGTGACATATTTGGCACTGTACATCGGCCTGGTACTCTTCATTGCGTGCGCAGCTATCCTGGCTCTTCAGCAGCTCTCCGAGGCGTCGGACAACGCTCGTGCCTATCAAGTTCTTGCAGAGCTTGGTGCCGAGAAGGGCCTTGCAAGTCGTGTGCTCTTTGTTCAGATTGGCGTGTACTTCCTGTTCCCACTGCTTATGGCAGCTGCGCACGCAACATGCGCAATGTCTATTATGGTTTCTGTCATCAAGTCGATTGGCAACTTTGATGTAGCTAGCAGTATTGGCGGAGTAGTTGCAGTCGTAGCTGCTTTGTATGGTGGATACTTCCTGGTTACCTATTTTGCTGCACGTTCAATCATCTTTAGGGGTGCAAAGAGGATGCAGTAAATTGCACTTTCGTGTTGTAAATTCGTGAAAGAAGGACGGATGTTCCTCTGTGGAGCATTCGTCCTTCTCTCTTAGGTAAAATAGAAACGTTATGTCAGATGGTATCTGTGCAGAGCACATACTCAAGGAGGCATCATGGGTCTTTGGTCAAAGGTTAAAAATGTGTTTGTTCCTTCTAACGGAACAGAGCAGCCTCAGAAGGCTACGTTTGCTACCAGGGAAGACACTATCTATGCACCAGTTTCTGGTGTTCTGGTAAGCGTACAAGAGGTTCACGATGAGGTAATCTCAAGTGGTCTCTTTGGCCAGGGCTATGGTATTTTGCCTGTTGGTCTTGACTGCGTGTATGCTCCTTGCAATGCTCGCGTTACTGCAACTAACGTAACCAATCACTCAATTGGTCTTACTACCGATACTGGCATTGAGATTTTGATTCACATTGGTGTTGGCACCATCGAGATGAACGGCAAGGGTTTTACCCGTTACGTTCACGCTAACGATGAGGTCAAGGCTGGTACCCCACTTATTTCATTTGATGCTGCTGCTATTGAAGAAGCAGGATATGAGAACGTTGTGGTTGTTACTGTTGTTAATGCAGATCAATATGAGCGTATCGATCTTATTGGTGAGTCCGGAACGCTGATTGGTGGTCGCCCGCTGGTTAAGATTGGCGATCCTCTGATGTGCGTCAAGCACTAGGGTTTTTCGCCAGTTATAAACATCTGCAATAAACGAGGTTTTTCATGCTTAGAGTCACTAAGGCAATTCTTCACGTCTTTGATTTTGAGACGGGAACTAAATACTTCTCTCAATCTACCTTAGATTTAGAGGACCGTCAGACAAAGTCATATGTACAGCGTAGACTGCGTAAGATTACAGCAAATCCAGAGTCTAGGCATGGAGAATTTGCCCCTACTAGTAATTTTGCTGGCGGTCTTCAGGAATACGCACACGGAGACGTTGAGTTTGTAGAGTTTTCTTGCCAGATTGCCCAGTGGTTCTGGGAACAGCTTCGTCGTGCAGATGACGTTGAGCAGTGTGATCTTCTTGTAGCGGACTACATTGATACCGATGCTGGCCAGGCGCTTGCAGGTGCTGCTGCAGACGATGAGGACGCTCAGGCTGAGGCATTTGAGGGCGAGGGAAGACGTCTTTTTGCCATCGTGCTTCTCCCTCGCAAGCAGGCCTTTATACATGATGTTAATGGCTCATCAAACGAGATTTTACGTCAAGATGCAACGTTGCCATCGCCTACGCAAAAAGTTGATTCGTATGCAGTCATTGACCTAGATACGGGTGCTATTGATTTTCACGATCATGATCGTTCTGTAGCAGGAGAAGGAAAGTTTATCATTCCTGAGTTGTTCCTTGAATGCAGCTCAGAGGCATCAAGTCATGAGGTTATTGGCGAGGTTACCGTTATTGTTCAAGACCTGGCTGAAGAGTATGGCCTTGAGCCTGCCGTTGAGGTGTCTCGTGCTAAAGCTGCTGTTGCAAAAGCGGCAGAGGTAGAAGAGGTAGTAGACCCCATCAAGGTTGGTAAGCGCATCTTTGAGGAGCGTCCTGAGATTCAGGAAAAGTACGAAGCTCAGGTAGCAAGCAGAGAGCTTCCTGAAGAAGTTCCTGTTAAACGCGGTGTTGCCAACAGAATTGCAAAGAATCATAAGATTAGGACAGATACGGGAATTGAGATTTCATTTCCTTCAAACCTAACAGATCGTCCAGGTTACTTAGAATTTTCTCATGAGTCTGACGGTAGGATTACCATTTCAATTAAAAATGTTGCACATATTGAGAACCGCTAAATCCTATCTCTGACCTCACAATTTAGAGCTAAAGCTTCCTAAAATTTCTTTCGGGTAGTTTGTAAATTACGTATCTTTTTGAATATCGATGTCTATCTCGGGTAGAATAGTCTCTCAAAGGTCACACCGTACTACTAAACGTTCTAGGAGACCCTAATGAGTTTAAAGAAACAGCAAAGCACGACCATCGAGGAGCAGAGTGCTGCTCTTTTTAATCGTCGTGATGCTCTTAAGTTTTTTGCCGGCATGGGCATTGCTGCCGCTGCCGTTACTGCCTCACTGATTAACACGCGCCCTGCTCTTGGTGTTACACAGTCTCAGATTGATGCTGCTCGTAGTGACTACGATGCTGCTCAGAAGCTGCTTGATGAGATTTCTAACGAAGTTTCTAACATGCAGGCAAGTCTGAATGACACCAACTCTCAGATTGGTGCTATTTCTGGTCAGATTGCAGATAAGCAGAATCAAATTGATGCTAAACAGAAAGAGATTTCTGAAAAAGAGACTCAGATTACCGAGAAGAGAAAAGCACTTGGCGCACGTATGTCCAGCAACTATAAAGCTGGCCCAGCTGGCGCTTTAGAGATGATTCTTTCTTCTGCAAGTTTTGAGGAGCTTACTTCTAATATTTACTACCTCGATAAGATTTCTGAGTCTGATCAGAAGATGATTGAGGAAGTTAAGAACTTGAAGGCTGCTCTTGAGTCAGATAAGGCTGCTTTTCAGTCCGAGAAGACTGAGCTTGAGAATAAGAAGACTGAACTTGAGAATCTCCGTGCTTCTCAGGAGTCCCAGCTTAATGAGATTTCTGCTCGTCAGGCAGACGCTGCAAACGTTGTTTCTAATCTTGATGACAACGTTAAAGAGCTTATTGCTCAGCGTGATTCTGAGCTTCTTGCTGCTCAGCAGGAGGCGGAGCGCGTTGCCGCTCAACGTGCTGCTGCGTCAAGCAATAGTGGCGGCGGTAGCAGCTATTCTGGCGGTGGCGGTGGAGGTGGAGGAGGAACCTCTTCTGCCGGCTCTGGCTCTGCTGCTGCAGTTGTCAATGCTGCAGGTTATACCGGATCTACGGGCGCAGGTTTTTGTGCTGCTTGGGTTTCTAATGTCTTCTCAAACGCAGGCGTTGGTACCTTCTATGGCAATGCATGTGATATGTATTACTCCTGGTGTTACTCTACAGACCAGAGCGCTATTGAGCCTGGCATGATTATTGCTGTTCCTACCCTTGGTGGCTCTGCTGCAGCTTTGATTTACGGTCACGTTGGTATCTACATTGGTGGCGGCATGGTCAGACATTGCCTCTCTGGTGTTGTAAGAAGCCAGAGTTTAAGCTCTTGGATTTCTCAACTTGGTGCTTTGAGCACTCCAAGGTGGGGCTGGCTTGGTGGCGTTGTTCTGAGCTAAGGCTTTGCCTGTAATAGCTTGTTATGTAAAAGAGCTTGGCTATATATAGCCAAGCTCTTTTGTTGTCTATCTTGGTGAAAAAAGCAGGGTAAAAACCTTGAAAAGCTTGAGAAAATTCTTGAGAAGCTTGTATGTAGAGAAGAACTTCCAAAATCAGTGTGTGATCACTCTTTAGGAGGAGTGTATCGAGGACATCGCGAATGTCATATTGAACCTGATTGGCTTCTTATTTATCGTATTAAAGAAGATGAGCTTGTGCTTGTCGTTACGCGCTTAGGGAGTCATAGCGAACTGCTTGGGTTGTAAATTTTTGAAACTAACTTCTTGAGAGGCAAAGATGAGTAATTCCGAAAACAAAGCAAAAACACGTGTCATAGGAGATATGCACCTTAAAGAAGATCTCATTTTAAGTCGAGTTGACCAAGCGATAAAGAAACTGGATGTTAATCGCGTTGTGTTTTGCGGGGACTATGTTGATGAGTGACACTCCAACCGCTCGATTATGTTGGATGCGATTGATGACTTTTTAACATGGATTGACGGTAAAAGAAAGCATGGTCTTGATGTTGATTTTGTCCTAGGAAACCATGACATGCAATATTTACGAGGTATTCCAGGGCCTGGTACGCATACCGATCTCTATAAAGAAGTTTCGGAAGCGCTTACCTATATGAAGGTTTGCGATACGTTCAGTCTTACGCCACATTTGATAGCCGTTGGAGATGGCAGCATGCTTCTGGTTGAGGGCACGTCGGCCAGAGTGGTAACTTCAGAAGAGCTGGGCTTGGAGTCGTGGGATATGGCTTCTTGGAACTGGATGAATACCTACGTATTGTCATTTTTGTAGAGCGATTAGGGTGACAATAAAAAGAAGTAGTAGGCGAATTGAGTGTACTTAACGTGCTGGAAAAGGAACACTCTTTAGTCTTTTGAATCCCGATAAACCCCTGACGTTTCCAACCATTTTTGTAATTCGTCAAAGCTGTAATCGCCTTTCAGAGCGATACCCGTTTTTATATGAGACGCACCGCATTCTCTTTTGTAGTCCTCAAGCATGTGGCCGAAGCCTCCACCACCATGTGTGCAAAACGGAATAATTGTCTTCCCGCTTAAATCCGTTGTTCTCAAAAATGAAAGAACAGGAGGAGCAAACGTTTTCAGCCAGTTAGGAGAGCCTATGAAGATTGTTTCAAAGTCGTCTATATTTGCAAGACCTTGTCGCAACGGAGGACAATACCCCTTTTCAATTTGAGCTCTTACCTCTTTTACTGCCGTGTTATATGAAAAGGAATACGGATCTTGAGGTTCAAGCTCTTGTAGTTCTCCGTCCGTAATGAGTGCAATGTCTTCCGCGAGCTTTCTTGTTATGCCTGAATATGAGTAGTACACAATCAAAGGATTCATGTAAGGATTCCTATCGATTCATGTAAGGATTCCTATCGGTCGGCTGGTGTAATGTAGTGCCGACACATTATATCGCCAAATTATCCTTTCATAGCTACGTGCGAGTACATGGTTTGCATTGATATACAATGAGGCCAATGACGAAGGCTATACCAATCGCTATACCAAGCGCGAGGTTTGGTCCTATGGCAAGAGCCGGTATTCCCATGAGCATGCCGCAAATGTAAGGCACAAGCCACACAAGCCAAACTCCAATACTGAGACGATGGAAGCGAGCGAGCGTTGTAGGATTTTTCTTGGAATACACAATGGTTGCCCATACTGCGTGTACGATCATAAGGATAATTGCAAGTGCTCCGGTCGTCGCATGTACCGGATTCTGAGAACCGTTTTGTGCAATAAAAGACATACATGCTGTTCCTGTTGTGTCACACGTAAGCCCCAAGTAAAAAAGCACGATATGACTCAGTTTAAGTGTGCCCGACTGGCGTTCGGCAAAAACGCCAATAGTATAAAAAACGAGCGCGCCCGTAATCGCTACCGTAGCAAATCCAAGCATAAAGACACCGTCCCATACATATTGCTCTACCTTTTGGTTCAAGCATTTGGTCGTGATTTATGGACGGTATTGATGCTAGTTGCCATAGTGTGAACAACAATACGGTTTGGTTCACGATGCTTTGGTCAGACGCTATTTTAGAGATTATGCCGGCCGGTATCGTAAAGACCGCGTTCAAGGAGCGTAAACAGTACCGTGCAATCGGCGTTTTTCTCGCGTAAGGAATCCAACATGGCACGCACAGTAAACGTCGTAATAGACGCTACATCTATCTCTGCTGGTAGTGTTTTCCAATCAATATGCTCATCTTGTGTGAGAACTTTTTCAAGTCCCGACTTTGCATGTTCAAGCATGGTATCCATGCGAATTTGGGCGGCGAGAAGATCGGCTTTTGGAAGATCTTTCCAGTCCCTTAACCAGTCTCTCCTAAAGACAGCAACTGCTGCAGAGGCGCAATCCCAAAGTCTCTTGCAATACTCGACATATGATTCTTCCACGTTGATATGACATATATCCTGGAAGAGAGTGTGCTCAAAGTAACGTTCAGCGGCCGCGACCATGATGTCGCTCTTTGAAGGAAAGAGTTTGTACAAGTAGCCAACTGAAACATTTGCATTCCGTGCGACTCCTCGTGCGGAAATTGCGGCAAGTCCTTGTTTTGCCCCAATAGAATAGGCGGCTGCAATGATTCTTTCTTTTTGTGCGGCACTGTCATCAATCTCTGTGGTTTGGATTGTATTTTTCTTGCGCGCAGCATGACTCTGCTCACTCATAAAACACAGACCTTTCGCTTTTATAGCCGCTGTATACGTATGGCGTACGCACTTTATAATACCGGCTATTATACCTTGTGAAATTGCCTCGATATTTTCGAAGTTGGAGAAACAACGGGCTTCTTGTCGGCGAATTTCAGGAGGAATAACGGCGTACAGCAATTCCTTCACTGCGGTTAATCCTTCGAAAATCATCAATGTAATGGCTCGAAAAACATAGTTGAATTAGCTCGAAAATCATAAATGGAAATCCTCGAAAATCATAAATGAAGAGTTGAATTTGTGCTATCATCAGGCATTACAATAGTTCTTACGAGGAAGGGGGTCTTATGAGATATTCAAAGTTTAAGCCGGAAACATACATTCCTCGTATTATTGATTCACAGGTGCAGGTCCTTCTGGATACCTTTGGTGGTATAGAACTTTGTGGTCCTCGTTGGTCGGGGAAATCCTGGACGGCACAGTCATTTGGCGAGAGTGTGACACGTGTGGATGAATCCGAACAGATCTATATGGATGATCCACAGCTTGCTCTTGTTGGTGATACCCCTCATGTTATTGACGAGTGGCAAGATATACCTGCTATATGGAATATTGTACGTCATAGGATTGATGATAGTGCAAATAAGCCGGGACAGTTTATTTTGACAGGCTCCTCCACTCCTCCCGAGGATGAAAAAAGACATAGTGGAGCAGGACGCATTGCACGGTTGCGTATGCATACTATGAGTCTTGCAGAGACTGGAGATTCTACGGGAGCAGTATCTCTTTTGGGACTCTTTGAAGATTCCTTCCAGCCGGCGCAATCTCATATTGATCTCACCGATTTAGCCAATATTGTATGCCGCGGTGGGTGGCCGGCTCTTCAAACAAAAAAATTGGCGGATCCAAGGGCCGTTACCGATGAGTATCTTAATGCACTTTTTGATGTAAGCATGCCTCGCGCGGGGAAAAGCCCACTTCTGTCCCGCCGCATAGCTGCATCTCTTGCACGAAATGTAGCAACGAGTGCAACGCTGGGCACCGTGAGAGATGATATTGCTGCCTTTGACAATATAGCTCCGGTGGATGGGACCATATCCTCATACCTTGAAGAGTTTAGACGCAACTATTTTATTGAGGAGCTCTCGGGCTGGGATGCGCCAATCAGGTCAAAGTCAAGGCTGCGCACGAAACCAAAACGATATTTCTGCGATACGTCTCTCGTGGCCAGTTTATTAGGTGTCGACTCTTCACGCTTACTTAAAGACGGACAGCTTTTTGGTTTATTGATTGAGTCACTCTGCATTCATGATTTGTCCGTTTACGTTTCCGCTTTGCCTAAGTCGTATGGGGAATCTTTACGATATTATGCGGACGCCGATGGGCTTGAGGTTGACGCCATTATTGAATTGACGGATGGTCGATGGGCAGCCATTGAAATCAAGATGGGGGAATCTAAAGTGGAAGATGCGGCTGCGAATCTCATAAGAGTTGCGAGAAAGGTGGCTGCTAATCCTGCAGCAAGAAATCCTAAGCCTAGCTTTATGGCTGTGCTGCTCGGTAAAGGGACGATGGCGCGTAGACGGCGCTCGGATGGGATATATGTTATTCCGATCGATACCTTGGGGGCATAAGAGATTGTGGGGAGGAATATTCGAGTAAAGTGCATTTAAACTCCAACTTCTCTATCTTACGTGTGTCCTTCAACTGATTCTAAATAAAGCTATCTTGTATATAATGAAATTCATACAGCACTTGCTTAACCTTCCTATACAGGATACGAATCGGAGAAGATGTGGCACTCTTTGGAAAACCAGTTTCTAAAAAACTGGCCGATAAGGGCTTTTCAGTTACAAAAGCCATCTTTGAAGCACCTAAGTTCTCTGCGGTGCCGTCCATCTATCAAGATGAGACACATCAGCAATGGGCCGTGTCGCTTCCGGGAATGGAACCTGCCATTCACGAGTATGCTGACATATTGGATTGCAAGGTCATCGAAAATGAAAGCATTGATGTCAATAAGGATATGAGCCGTAAAGATTTGTTTGAGAGTGTGCTCATGAACCCCGCGGCCGTTTCTCGTGTCAATGCAGGAAAAGGTGGCAAGTATTGCACCTCAATGAACGTCATGCTCACCGTTAAAGGAATCGACGGTAAAGGGTTTGTCTTGGGCATTCCTTTGGTGAGGCGAGAAATATTGCGTGCATCGCGTATGTATAAGCTGCTTCGTGAAGGAGCCGACAACGTCTGCGAAGATATACTCGCCATGCGAGATCAAGCGGATAAGGGCAGATCGGGAGGCAGGTAGTGTCACGCAAGAAGATCCCGCCTCTTGATAATGCACTTGAGAGCGTTAAGAATTACATCTTGGTCAACCATCTCAAGGAAGGTGACAAGCTTCCTTCCGAGCGGGATATGTGTGAAATGTGGGGAATCTCGCGCTCTGCTTTACGGAGCGCCGTGCACCATCTCACTACCATGCATGTTTTAGAGAGTCGTCAAGGATCGGGTACGTACGTGGCTCCGGAACGTCCAATCTCGGTTACGGGAACGGCAGAAACATACGGATTTAGCGACAATGTCAGAAAATCCGGACATACACCTAACTCCATGGTGATTAGTCAAAAAATCTGTTCGGGTAATGCTCACGTCGCTCGAAAACTGACTATAGATCGAAGTTGTAACGTCCTGCAGCTTATGCGTTTGCGCTATGTGGATGGTCTCCCCTGTATGATTGAGACTTCCTATGTGAACGAAGCATTATGTCCCGGTATCGAGAGTCATGATTTCTCAAAAGAATCTCTCTTTGATGTGATGAGAAACGAATACGGGTTTTCTCTTGCACACGGCACGGATACCCTTTCCATTACTCATCTTGATTCTCAAGAAGCTGATCTTCTCGACATGTACGAGGGAGATGCGGTTTTTTTCCAATCGGGCATTAACTTTGGGAGAGATAAAGAGCCTCTTGAGTACTACAAGTCCGTCATACGGCCCGACAGGTATACGTTTGTCAGTTTATGCGGTAGGCCAATGAGCCTTGAGAGGACGTTTTGGTGACGCAGGTGAACTTACAGCATATCGAGAAGCCCAAATACCTTCAAATACGTGAAGCCATCCGTGACGAAATAGAGGATGGTTTCTATCAGCCTGGGAGTGCTATACCTTCGGAAAATGAACTTGCCGAGCGCTTTGACGTAACACGTTTGACCGTGAGAAACGCCGTCGATGCACTTGTGGCGGGAGGTCTTTTACGACGTGTTCAGGGCAAGGGTGTCTATGTCATGAACGAGCATTTGGGGGAGTCGGATGCGGTAAAGCTTGCGGGATTTCGCGAGAGCGTTCGTGCACGTAGTGCGGTACCTTCAGTCAAGGTTCTTTCAAAGACCGTGAGGCCGGCAGGTGAGTTTTTTGCACATCTTTTTGAAATAGATTGCAACGCCGATCTTCTCGCCATCAAGCGCCTGAATTATGCAAACGATGCCCCCCTTATGATAGAAAAAACCTATATTCCCATCCCATTATTTCCCCAGATAGAGAGCGTGGATGTCGGAGTGTTTTCACTGTATGAAGCCTACAGCATGTTTGGTCACCCGGTGGTATCCGCAGTTGAGCATCTGGATATGGTTCGCTTGGGTATGAGAGATGCGCATCTTTTAGGCGTGAGCGAAGGTGCGTCTGTTATTTCATACGAATGCGTGAGCTATGATGAAGACAGCAAGGCCGTTGAATACGTTGCGGCATTCAGAAGAGGGGACCTGGGCGGCTATTCGGTTTCCCATTGATATTCGGGTATTTTGTCAAGCAGCCAACCCCATATATACCACTGAGCGACAATTTAATACCATTTACCCGTATGGGTACGTGAATATGATCTTTTTCGTTAAAGTGGTTCGGTATTTTGCTATCTTATACACAAAAATGGTACTAAAAAGTATGAACTTGTATCTCGATGGTTCTTTGGAAGGTCAAAGCGTTTTGAAGGTCATGCGCTCGCATCCACAAGGCGCTTTAATTGGTAAGACATTGCGGTTATGAGGAAGAGCAATTGGGATGTTTTGCGAGGAAGGAAAGCAATATGGAAGAAACCGAAAAAGTAGAGATTATGCACTTTGATCAAGAAGGTTATCTTGAGGATGGAGAAGAGCTCTACGCCGTAGGTCAGCGTATGAAACAGTTTGCCGACGATGTCTGTAACGAGGGGTTTGATCGGCTGTATCTTTTGGGTGTGGGCGGCACGTGGGATGAATTTTTGCGTATGCAGTATCTTATGAATAAATATGCGGATGCTGACCATCAAGTTACGCTGCTTCATGCAGCCGAGTTTAATGTCATGGGCGACAAAACCATGACCGAGAAGTCCGTTGTTCTCACTTCATCCGAGTCCGGTACCACTCCCGAGGTATTGCAGGCGCTCAAGACCATGAAAAACAAGGGTGTGAGGATATACGCCATGACTCAGGCAGACAGTCCTATCGGACAAGTTGTTGGTGCTGATCGATGTGTGTCTATGAAAAACGATCACGGAAGCGGTGGTTGCGAAAAGGGCTACTATCTGGCCGACTGCTTTGGTCTGCGCATTCTTAACCGTGAAGGCTTCTTCCCTGATTACGATGCATTTATCGAACAAACCAAGAATATATGGTCGGCGTTTCTCGACATTCGCAAAAGATTTGAATCAAAAGCTGAAGAGTTTGCCAAAAAGTATGCTCTTGCGCCGTACACCATGTTTATCGGCTCCGGTGCGCTGTGGGGCGAGACAATCCTCTTCTCCATGTGCATTCTTGAAGAAATGCAGTGGAAGCATACACGCTATATCACCTCAGCCGATTTCTTTCATGGAACGCTTGAGCTTGTGGAGCCCGGCGTACCTGTGGTTCTCTTCAAAGGTGAGGACGAGTGCCGTGCGCTGGATGAACGTGTCGAGAAGTTCCTTATGAGCGGACGTACCGGTGATACCGATATTACCGTTATCGATACCAAAGAATACGCCGTTCCTGGTCTTGACGAGAAATTCCGTACGATCGTTTCGTCTTATATTATCTCGCTTCTTACGACTGATCGTTTAGCCAGACACTACGAGATGGTAACCAAACACAATCTCAAATATCGCCGCTACTACCATCAGTTTGAGTATTAGTGTTCAAGTGGTGCAGAGATTGGAAAGGAGGTTGGTATGGGTTCTGATGTGCGATTTCGTCCTGCGGCAATGAATTGCTCCCACAGGTTCTTCTCGCTGGAAGAGTTTTTTGCATCTGCGGCAGATTCGGGGTTTGAAGCCGTTGAACTTTGGACCGGACCCATGCACTTCTTTCTTGATTATGCTTCAAACGATACGCCTGAAAAGATTACCCGTCTTGCCAATAGCTTTGGGTTAGACGTATGCGCGCTCTGTCCTGAGCAGAACAATCCCAAACCGGCCAACATTGCTGCCAGAGGAGAAGAATCAATTAAAAGAACCAAGAATTACTTTCTCCGTGCCATTAACGTTGCTTCCGAGCTGGGAGTGGAAATAGTTGTCGTAACTCCGGGCTGGGGCTTTCTGGATGAAGAACGCACGGAAGCCTGGAAGCGCAGCGTTTATATGTTGGGTGATTTGTCATCGTATGCCACTTGCAAAGGCATCGTACTCGCCGTGGAGGCGCTTCAGCCGGAAGAGTCAAATCTTTGCAACAGGTGTGAGGATCTTCGCAGGTTGATTGATGAGGTTGGAAGCAGCTCCCTCAAGGTTCTACTTGATACGGGTGCCATGTGGCGAGTCCATGAAACGATACAGGATTATTTTGATGCCTTTGGAAAGGATGTCGTGCATTGTCATTTCACGGATGCGGGAACCGTATCGCATTTGGCGTGGGGAGATGGCGAGAGGAACCTGGAGGCCGATCTTCTTGCTTTGACAAGAAATGACTACAAAGGCCACCTGAGTTTTGAGATTGTTGGTTCGCAATATTACGCCGATCCCGCATCTGCGGACAGAAGATCACTTGCGGCTTATAGAAGGGCACTGGAGGAGATTCATTCATGAACAGGCACTATATCATTGCTTCTCATGCACACTTTGCCAAAGGTCTTTACGAGAGCGTGAAACTTTTGGTTGGGGAGCATGCTGACGTAGACATATTTAACGCATTTGTAGACGGAAATGATGACATTGAGAAAGAAGCCTTGGCTCTTGTAGATGCTTGTTCCGATAACGTGGATGTGGTGGTACTTACGGACCTCATGGGAGGAAGCATAAACAACGAGTTCACCAAACTCATGCTTTCTCGCAAGAACGTGTATCTGGTCACAAATATAAATCTTCCGCTGGTTCTTACACTCTTTCTCTCCAATGAGACTGAGGATACGGCAGATCTTTTGAGACAACTTGTAGCAGACAACGATGTACGCCCGAAGTTTGTAAACGATGTATCGATAGTTGAAGAAGATGAAACTTTCTAGCTTTTAGGAAAAGAGGCTGAATATGATTTTGCTTACGAGGGTCGATCATCGCCTATTGCATGGGCAGGTTGCGGTTTCCTGGGTTCAGGGCCTGCAGGCCAACTGCATTTTTTGTGTGGGAGATCATGTGGCAAATGATCCTATTTGGAAAATGACGCTTAAGATGGGCAAACCAGCCGATTGCAAGCTGGTTATTAAGGATATGGCTCACGCAATCGAGGCCATTAATTCAGGCGTAACGGATGCATATCGCATGCTCATTTGTGTGCAGACCATTGCAGAAGCCAAGCAGCTTATTGACGGCTGTCCACAGATCACAAGTCTCAATTTAGGCAATACCAAGGGAAGCCCAACTACGCGTGAAGTTGCGCGTCAGGTTTTCCTTGAACCTGAAGAGGAGAAGATCATCTACGAGTTGCTTGATAAGGGGGTGGAGGTGGAGATACGACCCCTTGCTGACGATCCCAAGGTTGATATCAAAAATGTCCTTGGTAGGTAGTCCCGCATGATTTTGTACGACCAACGTAACGTTTGAGACAGTTTGATTGGAGGAAAGATGCTTGTACAGACACTGCTGATATCGCTCGTTACGGCATTTGCGATGTTTGACTATCAACTCGGCACACTCTATGCGTTCAGACCCATTGTCACGTGTCCCTTGATTGGTCTTATTCTGGGAAATCTGCCGACGGGATTGGCTATCGGAGCCAGTCTTGAACTTCTTTTTATGGGAAATATTTCCATCGGTGCATATCTGCCGCCTGATGAAAAGGTGGGCAGTATTCTCGCCTGTGCTTTTGCCATTACGTTGGGTAAGGGTACTGAGGCAGCGCTTGCACTGGCCATGCCTATTGCTACGCTTTCACTCGCCATCAGCAACGTTATCAATGGCATTATGCCAATTATTGTTGACAAGGCCGACGTATGTGCATCAAAGGGTAATCTTAAAAGCATTTATGCAGCACACTGGGCGATTGGTCTTATCGGCCTTGCAAAGAACGTTCTTCTTGTTGGCCTGGCATATTATTTGGGTGCCGGTGCCGTACAGAACCTTCTTGACTGGATTCCGGCGTTCATTATGGACGGTTTTGGTATTGCCGCCAATATTCTTCCTGCCATGGGCTTTGCTATGCTCGGCAGACTTGTTCTCAAGCGCGAGATCCTGCCCTTCTTCTTCCTGGGCTTCTTGCTTGCCTCGTATATGAACGTTCCGTCGCTGGGTGTTGCTCTTATCGCGATTATTATTGTTATCGAGAAATTCGGCCTGCTGAACTTTGGTACTAATTCCGGTAGTCCTCAGCTTGTAACGGAAGGAGATGACGACGATGACTTCTAATGAGACTAGAACTGCTACGGCTCAAACTGACGTATCTACGAATAATAATCAGTATAAGATTACCAAGAGCGATCTTATCAAGTCTTCGCTCAACACGGGTGCTTTGGGTATGGAGTTTTCTTGGACGTACTATAAGCAGATGAACCTTGCATTTTGTCTTATGGTTGCCGGAATGCTCAAAAAGATTTATCACGGCCGTCCCGATGACTATGCGGCAGCTCTTCGTCGTCACGCGGCATTCTTCAATATCACGGTACAGTTTGCTCCGTTTGTCGGCGGCATTGCAATGGCCATGGAGGAACGTGTTGCTCGAGGCGAGATTGAGCCCGATTCGGTCAACGATGTCAAAGCCGCTCTCATGGGTCCGCTTTCCGGCATTGGAGATGCTATTTTCCTTACTACCATCCGTGTCGTTGCGGCAGCCGTAGGCATTTCACTTTGTCAGGCCGGTAATGCAGCCGGACCTATTGTCTTTTTGCTTATCTACAACATTCCCGCGTTCTGGCTTCGTGTTTGGGGTGTTCAGAAGGGCTACTCAATGGGAGTGGGCTTTCTTGAGAAGGCATCGGAAAACGGGCTGATGCAGAAGGTCATAGCTGCCATTGGCATCGTGGGTGCGATGGTTATTGGTGGTATGACAAAAGACATGTTCTGGGCAACTATTCCCGTGCAGATCGGTCAGGCCGTTGAGGGCCAGGATCCAACCACCATTCAAACCGTACTTGACAGCATCATGCCTGGTATCGTTGGTATGAGTGCGTTTTGGATCTATTACCGGCTTCTTGCTAAGAAGATCAATCCCATGTGGCTCATTTTAGGCACTATGGTTTTGGGAGTCATTGGAGCGTACTTTGGCTTCTTAGCTTAGAGCGTAAATTGTACTTTGGACTTGTCTGTACTCTTTGGGTAAATGGGCAGCAGCAGGGTAGCCTTGCTGCTGCTTTTATGTTGATAAAGTTTCAGAAATCCATGTGGTAATGTTGTACAGCAGTTTGGACGCCTCCATTCTGATAATTGTAGCAAGTATCATCATTGTTTCTGCATTTAATGCAACATCGGGAATTTCCCTTTGATGTAAGACTTCCTGAGAATATGGTTGAACCCTTTAGAACTGAGAACGAAGCAGCCAATTTTCCGATCATCTTGCAGTGAGGATGATCGAAGATGCGCAGTGATATTTGGACTTGACTTGGTTTCGCTTCAAAAGTGGAGCTGTGTAGTACTTCTTGAAAACCTGTGTAGTACTTTTTTCGAGCTCTGCTACAGCCTTCATTTGCAAAGTCCCAGCTAATTGAGTTGACGTGGCGAGAAGACCTCTTTTCTCGTCGTAAAATGTACTACACAGCTTTTTGAAATCTACTACACAGGTGTCGCTTTTGAAGCATGATGACTTCTAAGTGATCCTCGTTCTTCAAAATCTGCTAAAGAATGGCCTATAGTTGGTGGATTTTGGCTTCCAGACCACTTTTTGGGACGTAACTCTAATGTTTCAATCTCACGCGTGTCTTTCAACTGATTCCAAATAATGCTGCTTTTATGCCTTGAATTGTCAAAGCAAGTGCAACGTTTGGTGATGGTAGACTCCCCAAGGGCACTTCCAACCCAGACGCTTACGTGGTCTTAGATTGAGTTCATTATATACTGCCTCAATCTCTCTATCACTGATCGATGAGAGGTCTGTGCCTTTTGGAAAATACTCTCTTATGAGGCCGTTGGTATTCTCATTGGTGCCTCTTTGCCAGGGATGATGTGGAAGACAGAAGTAGATACTTACTCCAATAGCTTCTTGAAGCTCTGTTGCTCGAGCAAACTCAGATCCACGATCAAGCGTTATGGTTTTTACTACCTCACCTCTTAAAGCTTGCTGTATAGCTACATTGACATCGGCACTAGACCCTGATGCAGCTTTGCCACCAACAAGGTAGCCGCTCATACGGTCAACTTGTGTGACCAGGCGTGGCCCTTTGGCCTTACCGATGACGGTATCTCCTTTCCAGTCTCCAATACGAAGGCGATCTGCAATCTCTTTTGGTCTTTCGACAAGTTCATGAGTTATCCGTATTTTGCCTCTGCGCTCTATAAACTGTTTTGTATGTCGTCGTTTACCTCGGTGTCTGAGTCTTCTCCGTACAGACTGTACCCCTGGAAGTTCACAGTCTAATTTTTTTGAGTGTATGGCTCTATATATAGTGCTACAGCTGACAGGAGCGTATGTAAGTTCCAAGTGTAGCCTGCCTGCAATCTGCTCAGGTGAGAAGTGGCGACTACAGATAAGAAAGACAATACGTGCACGAAGGCTTGGATCATCGAGTAGGGTGCGTTTCTTGCAAGCCTGGCGTCGAACATCGGCTTTTCTCTGGGCGGTCGAGGCTCTATAGCACAGATGCGCCACTCCAATAATTGACCAACCATTTCTTTTAATCTCCCGTGAAACACTTGATTTGTTTCGTCCGAGCTTACGGGCAATCTGGCTTATACTTTCATGATTTTTCCACCAGACCATAATGTCTTCGCGCTCTTCAATGCTAAGATGGCTATAGTGACCCATGGAAATCCTTTCAATGAACGTTGTCGTAAGCGCCATTGTAGACCCATGGGTCACTACCTTGTCTTTTGTTGTTGCACTTACAATGAGAATTCAAGGGAAAAAACTACCACTAAACCTCACAAATAGTAGAAATCCGAAAAAAACCTGTTTAGTGGTGGTTTTCTGAAACACCAAAGACATGCCAACATTAGGTGCGCGGCTTCCTTACTCTTTGTGGCAAAGCCTGCTCAGAACGGATTCGGCCATAGTCCGTCTCGTAAGGATCGGTGGCATCAACAACGTCGTCAAGCGAGAATACCGCGCGACATACATTAAGAAACGTTGCAAAACTCACCGATGGATCTCCGTTTTCAAGTCGCGAAATAGTAGCACGCGATACGGCGGCTTTATCGGCGAGTTGTTGGGAGGTAATACCATACAGCTTTCTCCAAGTAGCAATATTCTCGCCAATGCGCCTTGCTGCTATTTTTGTCTGCGCAGGAATTGGTCTGTACACGGTATCCTAACGTCAATAATCTGATACGATATAGCCATTAGTGTAGCATATTTATTTCGTTATGTAGTATGTACATCCGAAAGATCTCAGATCAAAGATTCTTTAGATTTTTCCAGATATTCTGTACGCGAGAAGAACCATTCCGCTATCAGTCTCACCCGCTGCCGCTCACCTTATGAGACTATGAGGCGTTATTCAAGAGGACCAGTATATCCTCGGATACCACCAATATTGCGTATATTCGTATAGCCCATCTGCTTCAAGGCCTTCTCGGCACGCGCACTACGGGCTCCGCTTGCACAGTACAGAAAGAGTGGAACCGTGCGGTCCGCAACGACTGAGGATATCCGCTCAATATTGGAAAGAGGAACGTTTACGGCACCTTTTATATGACCGGACGCATATTCATCTGCCTCGCGAACATCCACCAAAACAGCGCCCGAGGTCTCGCGAGCCTCAGCGACACCTTCGTTGATATTTGCCCCACCACCAAAGAAAGAAAAGATACTCATAGAATTCCTCGCTTCAAAACGAACCGCAACACACCCATACGGATAACAGGATAAAACATCCTTGCATTCTGAGGTCCTTAACGTTTTTATCATTTCAGCTTGACCCTTACGCAACGTAAGGGATTACTATCCTGTCATGGACCATGGCCATGATTCACGTAAAAGATGTTGGAAGTTACAACCGATGTTGAAGGACAACCGATACCGGAGGTTACAAACGTGGCAGAACAATACTCTGTAGGAGCGCTCGCCAATATAGCAGGAATTTCTGTCCGAACCCTGCATCACTTTGAAGCGCAGGGATTGCTGCACCCCAAGCGCCTGGCAAACGGCTACAGAGTCTACGGAATAACTGAGACAAACCGACTGCAGCAGATCCTGCTTTATCGCGAGATGGGCGTATCGCTGTCGGATATTCATCAGATACTTGACAATCCGTCCTTCGATCAAAAAGCCGCTCTCGCCCAACACCTCAAAGAACTGCAAGCACGCAAAACACACATTGAACGACTTATCGAAAGCGTTGCAAAAACACTTGAGAGCTTAGAAGGAGGTACTCCTATGAGTACGGAGGAAAAGTTTGAAGCATTTAAACAGGACCTTATCGATAAGAACGAGAAGAAATATGGAGCAGAAGTGCGCAAACGTTGGGGAGATACCATCGCTGACGCGTCAAACGAAAAGATGAAGGGACTCACTAAATCCGAATGGCAGCATCGCGATGAAATCGAAAAAGAGTTGAAAGCCGAGCTCGTTGCAGCAGTCAAAGAAGGAAACGCAACGGGCGCTCATGCTCTGCACGCCGCTCGGCTACATGCTGAGTACCTGCGCTTATCTTGGCCCGACGGACTATACTCCGCAGAAACGCATCGAGGGCTTGCACATGCCTATCTCGCTGACGAACGATTCAAGTCCTACTACGATGCTTGGATTCCCGGAGCAACCGAAGTTCTTGTAGATGCAATCGACCATTTGTTGTCTGAGTCCGCTGACTAAACAGCCGAGAGGGCCGCAAAGATAAGACTACAGCCAGAAAATTCAGCTGGAAAACTACACAAATATATGGCGTGGTAAAGAAATCGCTCGGTTAGATAATGTACTTTAAGGCTTGTAGGCGATGTACCACAATTATGGTACATCGCCTACAAGTACAAAATAAGAATCAAAGACACAAATTCATGACATCATAGAAATTTCCACCTACAAGGCACCCGGCTTTTACTAGAGCTTCCAAGCTTTTTGCTAAAGCGCCCATCCGGAAGATTGTTGCTGCAACTCAGACATATGGCGGAACAGACCACCTTCTTTTGCGCGCAGCTCGGCAGGAGACCCCTCCTCGGCAACTTTGCCGTCTGCCAACACCACGATTTTATCGGCATTTTCAACCGTACGCATGCGATGAGCAATCACCAGAACCGTCTTGCCGGCAAGCAGTCGAGTGAGCGCTTCTTGTACCTTAGTCTCGTTTTCCACGTCCAAGGAGGCGGTTGCCTCATCCATAAGCACGATTGGCGCATCCTTTAGGAGCGCTCGGGCAATCGAGATGCGCTGGCGCTCCC